>CAJDUZ010000046.1_pt1 | contig 35939 bp, 30 predicted proteins | sample 7391221 | NCBI WGS metagenome assembly CAJDUZ01 (sample SAMEA7055692, study PRJEB34461) | soil metagenome | biome: terrestrial ecosystem; feature: Peninsula; material: soil | place: Antarctica | collected 2016
GCCGAGCCAGCGCTCGAGGTTGGCGGCAACGAAGGCGTCGTCGGCAAGGTCGGCGTGCTCGGCATAGACGCGGTCGATCTCGGCCATCTGCCCCGGGCTCAGGCCTTCGTTCGGGTCCAGGCACCAGATGCCCTCGAGCAGGCCCTGGCGCCGCAGCACCTCGTGGCAGCCGGCAATGCAGCCATGAAAGTCGTTGGCGACATCGAAGAACGCGCTGTTGCAGTCGGTGACGCGCGAATCCAGCGCAAGCAGTTCGGCGCCGATCGCGGCGTCGCCACGCGCGACCGCCGACTTGCAGCGCTCGAGCAATTCGACCGCACGCTTGGTCCACACCGACCAGTGCCCGAGCAGCCCGCCGCGAAACCGCAAGGTCACCGCTTGCCCGGCACGCATCACCGTATACGGCGTGACCAGGTCGAGCACGATGTGATCGTCGTTGCCGGTGTAGAGCATGACGCGCTCCTCGGCGCCGGCCTCGGCAACGCCACGCACGACGTCGAGCGTGCGATAGCGGTTGAACGGCGCGACCTTGATCGCGACGACACGCTCGAGCGCGGCAAAGCGCGTCCAGAAACCGGCGCTCAGCGGCAATCCGCCAACCGCCGGCTGCAGATAAAAGCCGATCAGCGGCAGGTGGCGTGCAACGGCTTCGCAATGCTCGATCAGTTGGTCCTCGCCGACGCCCTTCATTGCCGCCACGCTCAGCAGCCCGGCGTGATAGCCGAGCCCCGCGGCAAGTTGTGCCTCATCGACCGCCTGCGCGGTGCGACCGCAGACGCCCGCCACCAGCACCGTCGGCGCCTTGCGCTGCTGGTCAAGCACGACCTCGGCCGCAATGCGCAGCACCGGCTCGTAGAGGCCGACATCACGGATCGCGAACTGTGTCGTGTGCACGCCGACCGCCAGGCCACCGGCTCCGGCATCGAGGTAATACCGCGCCAGGGCGCGCTGGCGCCGTTCGTCGAGGCGCCGATGGCGGTCGAGTGCCAAGGGGTGTGCGGGGATCGCCAGCCCTTCGCGCAAACGCGCGCGCAGGGATTCGAGGCTCAAGGGATCGGGGGAGGACATGTCAACATCCCGCGGCCGCCAGCAGGCACTGGCGTGCCTTCTCGGGGGGCAGCGAACAAAGGCGTGGGGGCTTCATTTCAACTCCCTGCTTCAACCGAATTCCGGTCCGGCCAGCACGAACATGCGATCGCCGGCGGTGAGCGCCGCAGCCGAACCGAGCGACATTCGCGTGTAGGGCCGTTGCCGGTTGAAGCCGCGCTGCTCGAGCCATGCGCTTACCGATGCCCAGCGTACCGGAACGTCGAGAAAGACGCGACCGGCCAGGCTCGCCCATGCCGCCGTCAGGAGTTCGATCGCGCCGGCCGCATCGCCGGCAACCAGGGGGCCGACCTGCGTCGCGCGCCGGCCCTGCCGCGCAATGATGAAGCCGCGCCCGTCGTGCGCCACCCAGGCGCGCGTCTCCGGTCGCTCCAGGAAAGCCCTCAGGAGGAAGCCGCGGCCGATGCCGAGCGCCGCACGGTCGTGCGCGGCGATCGCGTCCAGATCCTTCAGCGTCGCGCGCCGCGCCTGCGCCGCGCCGTCGGTCTGCCCGGCGTCGACCCCGCCCGGGCCTTCCCAGCGCTCGAGCTCGAAGCCGGCGCGAAAGCCGAGGCGCCGGTACACCGGGGCACCAGCCGGCGTCGCGTCGAGCACCGGCGTGATCTGCGCAGCCTGCATGCTCTTGACGGCATCGTCGAGCAGACGCACCGCCAGACCGCGGTGACGCCAGCCTTCGGCGACCAGCACCATCGAGATCCAGCCCAGGTTGCCGCTGTAGGCGAGCGTCGCCGTGGTCGCGACCAGTTCGCCCGATGGACTGCGGCACCCCATCGCCCGACCGTGTTCGATGAAGAGACGCCAGTCATCCGCCGTCTGATTCCAATGTGCGGCATCGGACAACGCCAGGCCGGCTTCGACATCGGCCAGGCTCAGCGGCAGCAAGGGCAAGGGCTCAGAAACCCCCATCGCGCACCTCGAACTTGGTCGGCTTGTGAAAGCTCGGCCGGTCGTGGCCGACCCAGTCGGCGACCCAGTCGAGCATGCTGCCGAGCGGCACGCGCGGATAGCCGAACAGTGCCGCCGCCTGCGTCGTGTCTGACAGCAGTGCCGTGGGCGCTTCCGTTCCGGTGAACTGCGGCACGGCGCCCAGGCGGCGCCCGAGTTCGGTGGCGAGCCAGCGCACCGAGAGCGTTTCCGGACCGGTGCAATTGAGCGGCGTCGTCGGCGTCGTGCAATGGGCCAGGCAGCGCAGCACCTGCGAATTCGCGTCGCCCTGCCAGATGACGTTGACATGACCCATCGTCAGATCGATGGGTGCGCCCTGGCGCAACCGCGCGGCCAGGTCGACGAGTACGCCGTAGCGCATGTCGATCGCGTAGTTGAGGCGGAAGATTCGCCCCGGGGTCGAATGGCGCTCGGAAAAATATTCGAACATGCGCTCGCGCCCGACGCACGATTGCGCGTAGTCGCCCAGGGGCGCCGGCGGCGTCGCCTCGGAGGCGCCCTGTTGGCCGATGGAGGTGAGCGGATAGACGTTGCCGGTCGAGAACGCGACGATGCGCGACTCCTGAAAGGCCTCCGCCACCAGCGCCGGCACCCAGGTGTTCATCGCCCAGGTGAGCCCGGGCCTGCCGCTGGCCCCGAACTTGTGGCCGGCGGCGAAGATCACGTTGGGCAGTTTGGGCAGCGCTTCGATCGCGGCGCGATCCAGCAGATCGGCGGCGATGGTCTCGACGCCCCAGTCGTGCAAGCGCTCGCGCACCGCGGCATCACTGAAACGGGCGACACCGATGACCTTCTTGCCGGGCGCCGCGCGCCGTGCCAGGTGCGCCAGAGTCGGCCCCATTTTGCCGGCGACGCCGAGGATCAGGATGTCGCCATCGACCCGGGCGAGGTCGGCTGCAAGTTCCGGCGTCGGCGTGGTCAGGAAGTCGTCGAGTGCCTCGACCGATTCGAACCGCACCGGCAGGGTCGCGGCAGAGAGATTCATCGGGACGCGGCGGTTTCGTTCGACATCAGGATTCCCGCCAAGCGGAATGAGCGAAACAGGCAGTCTAGGGCGGTGACGAGCACGCGTCAACCATACGGTTGAAAGCGGGAACCATCGCGAAACCCGCGTCAGGGCTGAACGCGCAGTCCATCGAGCGCCAGCGCAATGATGTGGCGCCGGTAGGCGGCAACACGCTTAGGATCGGACAGATCACGGCCGAAGACCGAAGACAAGGTCATGCGGTTGGAAAAGAAGAAGTACGAGACGCCGGCCAGTGAGATGTAGAGCTCGACCGGGTCGATACCCGATCTGAACACACCCGCCGCGACGCCGCGCCGCAAGGTCGCGGCGACGAGTTCGATCAGCGGCGAATTGCCGGCGGTGATCGGGATCGACGCCCGTACATACTGCGCGCCCAGCGCGTTCTCGTGATTGAGCATGCCGATGAAATCGGGGTGGCTCGAGAGGTAGTCGAAGGAAAACCCGATCAGGCTCGCCATCGCGTCGACGGGTGGCAGGTCGCCAAGCTTCAGTTCGCGCTCGAGCGCACGGATTTCGGCATAGACCGCTTCCAGCGCCGCCTGATAGAGCCCCGCCTTGTTGTCGAAGTAGTAATAAATGAGTTGCTTGTTGACACCGGCGCGCGCGGCGATCTCGTTGACTCTCGCACCGGTCAGTCCCTTGGCGGAAAATTCGCCGCGCGCGGCGGCGAGGATCACCTTGCGTGTCGAGTTCGCCTGCGCATCGGCTGCCGGCGCAGGCGGCTCCGTGCCGGCAACTGTCGCGCGCGTGCTCACCGGGTAAGCTCCGTGCTTCGCACTGCGCTGCGAGCCGTCTTCGTAACGGCCGGGCGGCGGCTCATGAGCAGCCGGGCCCGCCCGCAGCGCGGCGGCAACAAGGAAATCGGCGTACGGTCGAATGCATCGGGCAGGCTCCGGGTGCGATGTTTTACCGCATGCCGAGGCGGCGGACCGCGCTGCAAGGCCTCTGCGACGCAATTTGCACCAGCGCCGAGAATCGCAGCCGGCGCGGCGCTGCGCGGCTCGACGGCCCGGGGACCTCATGAGCGAATACACGTTTTTCTGGCACGACTACGAAACCTTCGGGTCGGTGCCGCGGCGCGACCGGCCGGCGCAATTCGCCGGGATCCGCAGCGACAGCGAATTGAACGAAATCGGTACGCCGGTGATGCTCCACTGTCGGCCGGCACCGGACTACCTCCCCGAACCCGAGGCCTGCCTGCTGACCGGCATCTTGCCGCAGACCTGCCTCGAACTCGGCGTGCCCGAATGCGAGTTTGCCGCGACCATCGAGCGGCAACTCGCCACGCCCGGGACGATCGGCGTCGGCTACAACTCGATCCGCTTCGACGACGAGGTGACGCGCCACCTGTTCTGGCGCAGCCTGATCGACCCGTACGCGCGCGAGTGGCAGAACCAGTGCGGCCGCTGGGATTTGCTCGACGTCGTGCGCGCGGCCTGGGCGCTGCGCCCCGACGGCATCGTGTGGCCGCTGCACCCGGACGGCCGGCCGTCGTTCAAGCTCGAGCACCTGGCCGCCGCCAACGGCCTGGCACACGCATCGGCGCATGACGCGCTCTCGGACGTGCGCGCCACCCTCGCGCTGGCGCGCCTGATCCGGCAGCACCAGCCGCGACTGTGGGACTTCTGCCTGCGGCTGCGCCGCAAGGACGCTGTGCAGGCGGAGATGGAAAGCGCTCAAGCCCAGGGCCGGCCGTTTCTGCACATCTCCGGCATGTACGGCGTCGAGCGCGGTTGCATGGCACTGGTCTGGCCGCTCGCACCGCATCCGACGAACAAGAGCGAGATCATCGTCTGGGACCTCGCGCACGATCCGGCGGAGCTGGCTGCCTTGAACGCCGAGACGCTGCGCCTGCGGCTCTTCGCCAAGACGGAAGACTTGCCGCCTGGCACGACACGGTTGCCGATCAAGACCGTGCATCTGAACCGCTCGCCAATCGTCGTCGCCAACCTGAAGACCCTGCCGCCCGAAACGGCGGCGCGCTGGGGGCTCGATGTGGAGCAGGCGCTGCGCCACGCCGAAACAGCGGCGCACCAGGTGACGGCGCTCGCCGGCCTCTGGCCGGCGGTATTCGAGCGGCCGCCGCGCGCGACGGCTCTCGATGTCGACGAAGACCTCTACGGCGGCCTCGTCGGCAACGAGGACCGGCGCAGCCTGGAGCGGCTGCGCCGCCTGAGCCCGGAAGATCTCGCCGAGCGGCGCCCTGCGTTCCAGGATGCGCGGCTCGCCGAACTGCTGTTTCGCTATCGCGCGCGCAATCACCCTGCAACCTTGAGCGAGGCCGAACGCGAGCAGTGGCGCGAGCACTGCGCACACCGACTGCACGATGGCGCAGGCGGCGCATTGACGCTTGCCGGCTTGCTCGAGCGCATCGACCGGCTCGGCGAGACGGCTGACGAGCGCGGCCAGGAGATCCTCGGCGCGCTGGTCGATTACGCGACCGATATCGCACCCGAGCGCGGTTGAGGCAAACGCGAAGGGTGCGTTGAACGGCCCGTCTCGTCAAGCCTGACGCCGGCGCCGTGCCGCGGGCGGGGTCTATGCGGGCGTCCGCAAGCGCCGCGCGAGGCCCCGGCTATTCTGGCTGCGAAGCGTCGCACACCGCCGCGGCGCAGCGAAGAGACTTCGAGCCGAGACTCGAAGCACCGAGGAGACTGCCGTGGCAAATCGACGCACTCTCGCCGCCGCCTTGTCCGGCGCCTGCATCCTGCTCGCTTCCTGCGGCGGCGACTCGGCATCCACGCGGACAGCGACGCTGCAGACGCTCTCGAACCGTGCCGACCTGATCAGCGGCGATTCAGCGCTGGTACAGATCACGCTGCCGGATACGGCGAGCACCGCGCAGTTGCGGGTCGACCGCGACGGCACCGACGTGACGCTGGCCTTCGCGACACGCGCCGACGGCCGCATCGTCGGCCTTGTCAGCGGGCTCAAGCCCGGCGCCAACGTGATCAGCGCGAAGGCCGCGGACGCGAGCTTTGGAGGCGCCAGTCTGACGATCACCGACCACGCGATCGGCGGCCCGGTGCTGCTGGGCTCGCAGATCGAGCCGTGGGTCTGCGCGACACCGACGCCTGTCGCGCCCAGCGGCAACACGTCCGGGTCCAACGCCAGCGGCCTGTCCACCCCGGCGATCGATGCGCAGTGCAACATCGCGACCGAAAAGAAGTTCTTCTATCGCACGACGACCGCCGGCTGCTCGATGGAGCTGCCCGACCCGAGCCCGGGCGCAGCACCGGCGATCGACAACTGCTTCAAGCCGTACGACCCGAATGCCGCGGCGCCGAGCGACCTGGCGACGACGACGACCAGCGACGGCGTGACGGTGCCCTACATCGTGCAAGTCGAGCGCGGCACGATCAACCGCGGCATCTACGACGTGGCGGTGCTGATCGACCCGAGCACCCCGTGGACGCCGACCGCGCCGCAGCCGCAGTGGAACCGCAAGGTCGTCTACTCGTTCGGCGCCAGCACCGGTCAGCCGCGCCTGCAGTACCGCAGCGAGCAGAACTGGGCCGACGATGCGGCGCTGTCGCGCGGCTTCATGGTGGCCGACAACAGCCTGACCGATTCGCTCTACGACTCCAACCGCGTGCTCAATGCCGAGACCTTGATGATGATGAAGGAACACATCATCGACCACTACGGCGAGATCAAGTACCTGATGGGCAACGGCTGCTCGGGCGGATCGATTCAGCAGAACACCGCGCTGTCGATCTACCCGGGGCTGCTCGACGGCATCCAGCCGAGTTGCGACTACCCCGATTCGGACACCACGGCAATCGAGGTGTCCGACTGCGGGCTGCTGGTGCACGCCTACAACACGGCGCCCTGGCAGGCGCTGATGAGCGGCTTGACACAAGCCCAGATCAACGCGAAGAAGGCCGCGATCAACGGCCACCCTGACGTGACCGGCGCGGCCGGCTTCTTCGGCGACGCGCGCAACAACTGCCTGCTGCCGGCCTCGATGGTCTACGACGCGGCGAACAACCCGAACGGTATCCGCTGCGGCAGCAAGGAAGCCGCGGTGGCGGTGTTCGGCACGAAGGCGAACTCGAACGTCGGCCGCTACACCAACGACAACGTCGGCGTGCAATACGGGCTCGCGGCCTTCAAGAGCGGCGCGATCACGCCGGATGAATTCGTGACGCTCAACGAGCAGATCGGCGGCGTCGACACCGACAGCAACTTCGTCGCGCAGCGCACGGTCGCCGATGCGACCGGGCTCATGATCGCCTACCAGTCGGGCGTAGTCGCCGATGGCCGCAAGCTCGGAACCGCAGCGATCATCGACCAGCGCGGCTGGGACAACAGCAACATCATTACGCCTCCCGGTGGCTTCAACGCCCCCAGGTACGGCATCCACCACACCTGGCGCAGCTTCGCCGAGCGCGACCGGCTCGACCAGGATGCCGGCGGCCACGCCAACCAGGTGATGTGGCGCTTCCCGACCGGGCTGGTGCCGCCACCGGCGCTGCAACTGCCGCTGCAGTCGATGCTGACGATGGACCAGTGGCTCTCGAGTCTGGCGAGCCAAGCGCCGAAGGCTGCCGTCAACGATGCGCGCACGCAGGTGCAGATCGTCGCCGCGAAGCCGGCCGGCGCGGCGGACTTCTGCGTGCTCAGCACCGACCCGACGTTCTCGGTGAAGGTCACCGACCCGGCGGTCTGCAACCAGGATCCATTCCTCGCGCCCGACGCCTCGCCGCGCCACGTGGCCGGCGGCCCGCGCGCCGAGAACATCCTGAAGTGCCAGTTGAAGCCGGTCGACTTCAACGACTACCTGCCGGTCACGCTGAGCCCGACCCTGCAGGCGCGGCTGCAAAATGCCTTCCCCGGCGGCGTCTGCGACTGGAGCAGGCCGGGCGCGGGTCAGCAGCCGGCCACGACGCCGCGCACCTATCAGGGCGGACCCGGCGGCGTGCCGCTGCCATCGGCGCCGGTTTCGACACCACTCTGATCTATGCGCTCCCGATCGGCAGCTTGCGCAGCGCGCCGGTGCAACACGCCAGCGCGCTGCGCGTCTTCGCTGCGGTATAGCCGACCCGTACGAGCTTCACGACACCGGGCTTCGCGCGTTCAGTTCGGGGCGATGAGGTCCCGATAGAAATTGGGCAGGGCCAGCAGCGCGCGGTGGATGTCGCCGTTGTAGTAGCGCAGATCGCCGATGGCGCGCTCGGCCAGCCGCTGCTCGACGCTCGCCGCGTCGAGCGCCAGCGGATCGAGCGTGTCCGACGCGCAGGCCATGCCCCAGTAGGCGCCGTAGAGCGGCACGTAGAGTCCGAAAGGCCGCACGATGCCGAAGACCTCGCGCAGGTCGGCAACGAGCCGCGCCACCCGCGGGGGCTCGTAGACCGGCGAGCCGATGTGCAGCATCAGCGCGCCACCGGGTGCCAGCACCGCCTTGATCATGCGAAAGAATCCCGCGCTGTAGAGGCGTTCGGCTGGCGTGTCGGGGTCGGTCAGGTCGAGCAGCACGAGATCGAAGCGCTCGGCCGCAGGGTCGGCCGCGAGCTGCTCGACCAACTTCCAGCCGTCGCCGATGCGCAACTCGACCCTCGGGTCGTCGAGCGCACCACGATGGACCTCGTGGAGATACTCGCGCGCGACGCGCACCACCTCGGCGTCGAGCTCGGCCAGCACGATGCGCTGCAGCGACGGGTGCTTGAGCAGTTCCTCGCTCGAGCCGCCGTCACCGCCCCCGACGACGAGCGCCGAGCGCGGGCCGGCGTGCGTGAGCGCGCCCAGATGCACGATGGGCTCGTGATAATAGAACTCGTCGCGCTCCGAGGTCATGTAGCGGCCGCCGAGCCGGAGGAGCTTGCCCCATTGCGGCGTCTCGAAGATCTCGAGCAGCTGGTGCGGCGTGCGCACGGTCTCCAGGCGCCGCGTCGCCTTGAAGCCGTAGGCGCTGTCTTCGTTGAGCCATTCGAGCAGCAGTTCATCCGCGCGCGTCTCCGGATCGCGTGAGCCGCGCAGGATGCGGTTGGTGTTCTGCTCGCGCGGAGCGAACGCGACGATCAGGTCGTCGAGCAATTGCTCGGCGCGTGCCGAGTTGTCGGTCGAGAAGTTGCAGACGTAGACGTCGAGTGTCACGCCGGCTCGTTCGGGCCAGGTGTGCAGCGCCAGATGCGATTCGGCGAGCAAGAGGGCGCCGGTCACGCCGCCCGGCTGGCCCTGCCAGTCGGGAAAGGTGTGGAACTTCTCGTCGACGAGCGTCAATTCGGCGCTCGCCACTGCATGCCGGCACAGGCTGGCAAGGGTTTCCGCATCGACCAGCAGCGATGCCTCGCAACGGCACCCGTACAGGTCGGCAGTCAGGTGCAATCCCTGCATGATGACCACCTCGTTCAAATTTCCACGTCGGGCGGCCGCTGCTCGAGCGGCACGCGTACGACGGGATGGTGGCGGGCGCCAGCGGCGCCCAGGAGCGGCTGTGATAGCCGATGAATGGCGCGCCCGGCAGGTATCGAACCTGCAACCCCTGCCTTCGGAGGGCAGTACTCTATCCATTGAGCTACGGGCGCGGCGGTCGTCGATTCTAACAGTGCGGGTCGCTGACGCCCGGTCTGCGGGGGTAGGGCCCTATAATTTCCGGCTGGCCGCCAGGCCCGCCGCGTTGACCGCTCCGGCCCGCAGAGAAATTCGAGGACCCGATGACCGAAGCCCACCATCCCAACGAGAACGAATCTGCGCACGAGGGCCTGATCAAGACGCCCAAGCAGTTGGTCCTGACGGTGTTCTTCGCCTTCGCGGTGCCGATCGTCTGTTTCCTGCTGCTGGCCAATCTGGCCGCGACCGAGCGCCTGCCGTCGGCCGGCAGCAACGCGATGCAGCCCGAGGAAATCGTCGCGCGCATCAGCCCGGTCGGGAAGGTCGAAGTCAATGCAAACGCGGCCGAGGCCGCGGGCGCACCTGCCAGTGCGGCGCCCGCACCGTCGGCCGACCAGGCCAGCGCCGCCGCCAGTGCGAAGGCGGCCCTGGCCAATGTCGCAGCCGCGCCACCCGCCAAGGCCGAGGCCGGCGCGCCGCCGAAGCTCTACACGCAGGTGTGCTTTGCCTGCCACGGAACCGGTGCCGCCGGCGCCCCCAAGCTCGGCGACAAGGCGGCCTGGGCGCCTCTGCTGAAGCTCGGCCTCGACGGCTTGACGGCCAACGCCATCAATGGCATTCGCGCGATGCCGCCGCGCGGCGGTTCGAGCGCGAGCGACGCCGATATCAAGGAAGTCGTGACCTACATGGTGCACGCGGTCGAATAAACGGCGGAGTGCCCGCCGGCGGCCGCCGAGCCCGTGCATGCGCCCGATCGCGTTTCAGCCCGCGGCGACTGGCACCGGCCGCAGCCGATAGCCAAAACGCGCCGGCAGACTTGCGAAGGTCGCTGGCGCCAGTTGCCAAGCGCCGCTTTCCACCGCATCGGCGGCCGTTTCCATGTCGAGACTGTGGACGATGCCCAGGCCCTGCGCACTCGCAATGAAGACGCGGCCATGCTCGTCGAGCCAGCCCGACTCGAAGCTCGCCGAGTGACCGGTGTGGCTCTCGATCCGCGGCTGCGCGTCGCGTCCAGGCCGCAGTCGCCAGACCCACGGTGCTGCCTCGAGCTCGACATAGACGCGCTGCGGCCCGTTCTGGAAGAACCAGGCGCCCGCCGCATCGGCGGCATAGTTGCGCCCGATGAAGGCGAGCAACGCAGCATGCTCGATGCGACTGCCCTTGGGATGCGGAAAAACGCCGGCCGCCTGCGTGCGTTCGTCGCGCATGTACCAGTCGCCGCGCACGTCGAGCGCCAGCCAACCGTGGCAGTGCGGCACGTTCGGCCACTTCTTCAGCGCCGCAGCGACGATCTCGTCCATTCCGGCCCTCTTTTGCCAAGTCCCGATCAGAGCTGGCGTCCGGCCCAGCGCATGACCTGGATCGGCAATGTTCGCACGTGCCCCGGCCACGCGCCGCCGACGAATCCGACATGGCCGCCATGCGCCGGCTGCCACAACGTGACGCAAGACGCGACCTCGCCGGCCACCGGCAGCGACGCCGCCGGCACGAACGGATCGTCGCGCGCATTCACCAGCAGCGCCGGCACGCGGATGCGCTGCAACTGCGGCTTGGCCGAAGCACGGCGCCAGTAGTCGTCGGTGTTGCGAAAGCCGTGCAAGGGTGCAGTGTAGAGATCGTCGAATGCGTACAGGTCGCGCGCGGCAAGCAAGCGTTCAAGATCGAACAATCCGGGAAACTGCGCCAGCTTGGCGAGGGCCTTGGGCTTCATCGTGCGCAGGAAGACGCGGGTGTAGAACTGCCGGTTGAAACCGTGCCCGATCGCCAGGCCGGCCGCGACCAGGTCGAGCGGCGCCGAGATCGAGCAGACCGCCGAAACACTCTGCGCTGCGCTCTCGCCCGCCTCCTCGGCCCAGCGCAGCAAGGCGTTGCCGCCGAGCGAGACGCCGACCGCGACGAGCGCGCCCTGGTGCGCCCGGCGCAGCCGCTGCAGGATCCAGCCGATCTCTTCGAAGTCGCCGGCGTGGTAGGAACGTGGCGCGCGGTTCGGCTCGCCCGAGCAGCCGCGAAAGTGCGGCACCGCATAGTCCCAGCCGTGCCTGGCAGACCAGCGGGCAAATGCGCGCGCGTAATGGCTGGCCGAAGAACCTTCCAGGCCGTGGAACAGCACCAGCAGCCGGCGCTGTCGGGGGGCCGCGGCCAGCCGGTCGACATCGATGAAATCGCCGTCCGGCGTCGTCCAGCGCTCGCGCCGATAGTGCAGCGGGGCACCGAGCCGGGCAACGCGCGCCGCCCAGACGGTCTGCGCATGGCCGCCAATCAGCCAGCGCGGAGCGGTGTATTCGAAACCGGCCGGAAGGCCGGCATCGGCAGGGGCCGGAGCGGTCTGCCCGGATGGCTCGGTCGCGGCGGTCTCCATCGGCTCTGACAAGGGGCGTTTTCGGGATCGAAACAGCTGTCGCTGCGCCGGCACGCCATGCGGCAGCCCGGGCCGTCAATGCAGCAGGGTCGGCAGCTCGCTACTCGGCTGCGGCTCGTTCATCGTCCCCGGGCTTGCGTGATGGGCGAGCAAACGCCAGCCGCGCGCGGTCTCGACGTAGACGTTGGTGGAGACCACCCAGACCGAATGCAGCGCGGCCAGGACGCCACGGCCGCCCGGCACCGGGCCCGCGAGGTACAGGCGCTCGAGCACGCTGTGCACCGCGCAGCCCGGGCGTTGCAGGCGGCGCACGCTCTCGGGCTGCAGCACGATCGGTCCGTTGCCGAACATGGACTCGAACGAGGCGCGAATCGAAAGCGCGCCGATCAGCCGCTCGCCGCCCGGATGGATGCAGCAGATGTCATCGTCGTCCAGCCACAGCGCCATCAGCCGCTCGAGGTCGCCGCGCTGCAGCGCCTCGTAGAACTGCTGCTCGACGGCGTCGGCCGAGAGCAATGCGTCGGCCGACGCGTTCATCTGCGCAACCTCGGCCTGCGGCCGGTCCCGCCAGGCAGGACGGATCGTCCCTTTCGGAGCGGTCTGGCGGGCGCGCCCGGTTTCACGGAAGCACCCCCGTCTTGCGGCCGTGCTCCCACGAGCGCCGCCCTACCGAGTGCACGATGCACTTGACGTCTCGGCACGACCGGATCACGACGAATTCACGCTCCAAGGACATGCAGGATGCACCCGGCGGGCGGCTTCAAAGTCAGTGCGAACCGAGCTTCTCGCCGGCCGCCAGCCGGTATTCGGTGCCGCAGTACGGACACTTGCCGGAGCCGGTGCGGCGCAGGTCGATGAAGACGCGCGGGTGATTGCGCCAGACCGGCATCTTCGGGTTCGGGCAGAACGCGACACCCGGCTCTTGCAGGTCGGCCCCGGTGACTTCGACGGGGCGGTGCGGGATCGTCATGTCAATGGCTCCACCGCGCTTTGCGCGCGGGCAGCGATCGAAGTGAGTGTGGGGGCTGTTTCATTCTTGCCCTCAGACGGCGCTCAACCACTCGGCGTACTTCGGGTTGCGCCCGCCCACGATGTCGAAGAACGCGTTCTGGATCTTTTCCGTGATCGGGCCGCGCGAGCCGCTGCCGATCTCGACGCGGTCGAGTTCGCGGATCGGCGTGATCTCGGCGGCGGTGCCGCTGAAGAAGGCTTCGTCGGCAATGTAGATCTCGTCGCGCGTGATGCGCTTTTCAACCAGTTGCAGGCCGAGGTCGGCGCAGATCGCAAACACCGTGCTGCGCGTGATGCCGGCGAGCGCGCCGGCCGAGAGGTCGGGTGTGTAGAGCACGCCTTTCCTGACGACGAAGATGTTCTCGCCCGCGCCTTCGCTGACGAAGCCGGTGGCGTCGAGCAGCAGCGCCTCGTCGTAGCCGTCGTCGAGCGCCTCCATGTTGGCGAGGATCGAGTTGCTGTAGTTGCTGACCGCCTTGGCCTGCGTCATCGTGATGTTCACGTGATGGCGCGTGTAGCTGGAGGTCTTGACGCGGATGCCGCGCTGCATGCCTTCTTCGCCGAGGTAGGCGCCCCAGGGCCACGCGGCGACCATCAGGTGGATGGTGTTGCCCCTGGGCGAAACGCCGAGCTTCTCGGAGCCGATCCACGCCAGCGGCCGCAGGTAGCACGATTTGAGCTTGTTGGCGCGCACCACTTCCTTTTGCACCTCCATCACCTGCTCGGGCGTGAACGGGATCTTCATGCGCAGGATCTTCGCGCTGTTGAAGAGCCGTTCGGTGTGCTCCTGCAGCCTAAAGATCGCGGTGCCGCGCACCGTGTCGTAGGCACGCACGCCCTCGAAGACGCCGCAGCCATAGTGCAGGGTGTGGGTCAGGACGTGGATCTTCGCGTCGCGCCACTCGACGAGCTCGCCGTCCATCCAGATCTTGCCGTCGCGGTCTTCCATCGACATGAGGGGCTCCTAGGGCTGATCAACGCGTTTGAAACGGGCAATTTTACGTGGCGCCGTGCCGCCGGCCGGCGGGTCTGGCGATGGCCCTGGCGCGCAGCGAGACGATGGCGCAGCCTTTCGTCGCGCCAGCCGGGCGCAGCGCCGTGGATGGCCAGCCTCTTGTTGCAGCGCCGTTGCCTTGTCTTTTCATAACTCGCGCACCAGACCGATCGCCTCCTCGATGCGCTCGACCGCGTGAATCGTCAGCCCCTCGATCGTCTTGCCGCGCGGCGCGTTGGCCTTGGGCACGATGGCGATGGCAAAGCCGAGTTTCGCCGCTTCCTTCAGCCGCTCCTGGCCGCGCGGCGCCGGCCGCACTTCGCCCGCGAGCCCCACTTCGCCGAAGGCGAGGAAACCGCGCGGCAGCGGCCGGCCGCGCAGGCTGCTCTGGATCGCCAGCATCACCGCCAGGTCGGCGGCCGGCTCGCTGATGCGCACGCCGCCCACCGCGTTGACAAAGACGTCCTGGTCACCCGTCGCGATGCCGGCGTGCCGGTGCAGCACGGCGAGCATCATCGCCAGGCGGTCGCGCTCGATGCCGACCGAAAGTCGCCGCGGACTGGGGCCGCTGCTGTCGACCAATGCCTGGACTTCCACCAGCAACGGGCGCGTACCCTCGAGCGTCACCAACACGCAAGAGCCCGCCACCGGCTCGCTCGAATGCGTCGACAGGAAGATTGCGCTCGGGTTGGCGACACCCTTCAGCCCCCGTTCGGTCATCGCGAAGACGCCGATCTCGTTGACGGCGCCGAAACGGTTCTTGATCGCCCGCACCAGGCGAAAGCTCGAGTGCGTGTCGCCCTCGAAATAGAGCACGGTGTCGACGATGTGCTCGAGCACGCGGGGGCCCGCCAGGGCCCCGTCCTTCGTGACGTGGCCGACCAGGACCACGGTCGTGCCGCTGGCCTTGGCAAGCCTTGTCAGCTGTGCCGCGCATTCGCGCACCTGTGCCACCGAGCCCGGCGCCGACGACAGCGCCTCGCTGTAGACGGTCTGGATCGAATCGATGACGCAGACCGCCGGCCGCTCGGTGTCCAAGGTCGCGCTGATCTTCTCGAGCTGGATCTCGGCCAGCACGCGCACGCGGCTGGCACCCAGGCCCAGGCGCCGCGAGCGCAGCGCGACCTGCGCACCGCTTTCCTCGCCGGTGACATAGAGCACCGGCAACTGGCTCGACAAGGCATGGAGCGCCTGCAGCAGCAAGGTCGACTTGCCGATGCCCGGGTCGCCACCGATCAGCACGACGCCGCCGGCGACGATGCCGCCGCCCAGCACGCGGTCGAGCTCATCGAGGCCGGTCGGCTGGCGTTCGACCTCGCCGGCCACGATGTCGCCCAGGGTGGTCACGACCTGTGTGGCGGCCAGGCCGCGCGCGGCATAGCGTGGCCTCGTTGCCGGCTCGGCCATGGCCTCGACGAGGGTGTTCCAGGCACCGCAGCCGGGGCAGCGGCCCAGCCATTTCGGGCTGCTGTCGCCGCACTCGGTGCAGCTGTAGATCGAGCGCTCCTTGGCCATCGGCCGATTGTCAGGGCTGCCGGCGCGGGTGGTCGGGTCCGAATCGACGGTCCGTCTTCAGAGGCGGATGCGGGCGCGAGCCGCCTTGATCTGGCCGCGCACCGCCTTGTCCTCGAGCCGACGCATCTTCGAGCCGTGTGTCGGCCGCGTCGGGCGCCGCGGCCGCGGCGGTTCGGCGACGCTCGCGACGAGCTGCTGCAACCGATCGAGGGCCGCGGCGCGGTTGGTGTCCTGGCTGCGGCTGTCCTGCGCCTTGATGACGACGACGCCGTCGCGGCTGATGCGCCGGTCATGCAGCGCCAGCAGCCGCTGCTTGACTTCCTCGGGCAGCGACGAGGCGCGCACATCGAAGCGCAGGTGCACCGCGCTCGCCACCTTGTTGACGTTCTGCCCGCCGGCGCCCTGGGCGCGGATCGCGCTGAATTCAACCTCGCTCTCGGGCACCACCGGCGGCGTGCCGGCCGCGGACGCGCTGGGCATCGCGCGCCGCTCTCAGCCGACGCGCGTCGGCACGCGTGCCGCGAGCGCGCACATCAGCTCGTAGCCGACCGTGCCGGCCGCCTCCGCCACCTCATCGATCGACAGCACCGCGTCACCCGGACCACAGCCCCACAAGGTGACCGTACTGCCGACGCCGGCCGCCGGCACCGGATCGAGATCGACGGTGATCATGTCCATCGAGACCCGGCCGACGATGCGGCTGCGCACGCCGGCGACCAGCACCGGCGCGCCGCGCGCGTTGTCGCATGCCGCCATTCTCGGGTAGCCGTCGGCGTAGCCGCAAGCGACGATGCCGATACGCATCGCACGCTCGGCGGTGTAGCAGCCGCCGTAGCCGACGCTGGCGCCCGGCTGCAGCCGCTGCACCGCGATGACCTGCGCCGCGAGCGTCATGGCCGGCTGCAGCCCCCAGTCGGCGCTGCTGGTGGCGGGAAAGTCCGGTGACGAGCCATACAGCATGATGCCGGGACGGATCCAGTCACCGCACAGATCCGGCTGCTCGCACGCATAGCGCAAGGTTGCGGCGCTGTTGCAGAGCGACCGCCCGGCCCCGATTTCGCCGCAGGCGGCCTCGAAGGTCGCCAACTGACGTTGCGTTGCCGGTGCAAGCTGGCGATCGGGCCCGGCATCGGCCTCGGCCAGATGCGTCATCAAGGTGATCTCGCCCACCTGCGTCAAGCCGGAGAGCCGCAGCCAGGCGGCGTGCAGCGCCTCGGGCGCGAAGCCCAGCCGGTTCATGCCGCTGTTGAGCTTGAGGAAGACATGGTGCGGCGCATGCGTCTTGTGCGCCGCCAGCATCTCGATCTGCGCCGCATCGTGCACCGTGTGCCAGAGATGCAGGCGCGAGCAGCTCTCGAGGTCGCGCGGCTCGAAGCAACCTTCGAGCAGCAGGATCGGCCCGCGCCAGCCGAGCGCGCGCAGCCGCTCGGCCTCGTCCAGGTCGAGCAGCGCGAAACCGTCGGCGCCCGACAGCCCCGCATAGGCGCGCTCGAGGCCGTGTCCATAAGCGTTGGCCTTGACGACCGCCCAAACCCGCGCCTCCGGCGCGGCCGCGCGGGCGCGAGCGAGGTTGTGGGCCAGCGCCGCGGTGTGGATCTGCGCCTGGATCGGACGGGGCATCGCCGAATTCTGCCAGCCGGCAGCACGGTGGCGTGGCGGGTGTGCGATCTGCCCCGGCGCGCCCCGGCCGTGGGCAGGTCGCATGCTATAACCTGCCGCCGCTGGATACAGGCGGATACCCCACCCGCCGGACAGCTGCCGCGAGCGAATGAAAAAGGGTTTCTACACGATCATGGCGGCGCAGTTCTTCAGCTCGCTCGCCGACAACGCCCTGCTCGTCGCCGCCATCGAACTGCTGCGCACCAATGGCTCGCCGGCCTGGCACGTGCCCGCGTTGAGCCCGATGTTCGCGTTGTTCTACGTGATGCTGGCGCCGTTCCTCGGTGCCTTCGCCGACGCGGTGCCCAAAGGCTGGGTGATGTTCATCTCCAACGGCATCAAGATCGTCGGCTGCCTGGCGATGCTGTTCGGCGCGCACCCCTTGCTGGCCTACGCCATCGTCGGGCTCGGCGCGGCGGCCTACTCGCCAGCGAAGTACGGGATCCTGACAGAGCTGCTGCCGCCCTCGCAACTGGTCAAGGCCAACGGCTGGATCGAGGGCCTGACGATCATCTCGATCATTCTCGGCTACGTCCTCGGCGGCCAGTTGATCGGCCCGGTCGTCTCGCGTCATCTGCTCGCGTTCGACCTGCCGATCTTCACTGCGTCGATCACCACGGCGCCGCAATCGGCGATCGCGGTGATCGTCTTTCTCTATGTCGCCGCGGCGCTCTTCAACCTGAAGATTCCACGCACCGAAGCGCCGCTGCAGCCGCTGACCGCCAACGTGCTGGCCCTGGTGCGCGACTTCTCGAGCTGCAATGCACGGCTGTGGAACGACAAGCTCGGCCAGATCTCGCTGGCGACGACGACCCTGTTCTGGGGCGTCTCGGGCAACTTGCGCGTCATCGTCTTCGCCTGGGCCGCGGTTGCGCTCGGCTACGGCACGACGCAGGCGTCGGCACTGGTCGGCGTCGTCGCGATCGGCACCGCAGCCGGTGCGATCGGCGCGTCCGTGCACATGCGGCTCGACCGCGCGACGCGCGTGCTGCCGCTCGGCATCGCGATGGGCGTGCTCGTGATCGGTCTGAACTTCATCGGACACGTCTGGGCCGCGGTACCGTTCCTGATCGTGCTGGGTGCCATCGGCGGGTATCTGGTCGTGCCGATGAACGCGCTGCTGCAGCACCGCGGCGCCAACCTGATGGGCTCGGGGCGTTCGATCGCAGTGCAGAACTTCAACGAGCAGGCCTGCATCCTCGGTCTGGGCGCGTTCTACACGGTGATGACGCGCTTCGGCATGTCGGCCTTCAGCGCCATCGCGATCTTCGGCGTGGTGGTCACCGTGACGATGTGGTTGATCCGGCAGTGGCACCGGTCCAACTGCGTGCACAGCCGCGACGAGATCGAACACCTGCTCGCGATCGCGCGCAGCGACCAGCACTGAAGCTCCCCGGATGATCCGCCTGCTGCCGGCGTTGGCGCTGATGACCAACGCCTTGATCTGGGGCACCTCTTGGTTTCCGCTGCGCTACCTGCGCTCGCAGGGGCTGCATCCGCTGTGGGCCACGGCGCTGGTGCTGACCTTGGCCGGCGCCGTCGTCGTGCTGCTGCGCCCGCGCGCGCTGCCGCAGGTGCTGCGCACGCCGGCGCTGTGGGTGCTGGTGCTCGCCGCCGGCACCTCCAACTCGGCCTTCAACTGGGGCGTGGTGATCGGCGACGTCGTGCGCGTCGTGCTGCTGTTCTACCTGATGCCGATCTGGGCCGTGCTGCTGGCCCGGCTGCTGCTGCATGAGCGGCTCACGCCCATCGCCGGGCTGCGCGTGCTGCTGGCGCTCGCCGGCGCGGCGATCGTGCTCTGGCCTGCGGGCGCATCGGGACTCGCGGGACTGCCGTTGCCACGCTCGCTCGCCGACTGGCTCGGCGTCATCGGCGGCATGGGCTTCGCCCTCAACAACGTGATGCTGCGCCGCGTGGCGCACCAGCCCGAGGAAGGCCGCGCGCTGGCGATGTTCATCGGCGGCGCGCTGGTGTCGGCGGTGCTCGCGACCGCGCTGACGGCGCAAGGCGCGGTGCCGGCACCGCCGGCACCGGCCGCGAGCTGGGTGTTCGCGGCGCTGGGGTTGGCGGTGCTGTTCCTGTTCGGCAACCTCACCTTGCAGTACGGCGCCGCGCGGCTGCCGGCCAACGTCACCGCCGTGGTGATGCTGACCGAGGTGCTGTTCGCCTCGAGCTCGGCACTCGCGCTGGGCGGCGCGCATCTGTCGCTGCAGCTGGTGCTCGGCGGCAGCCTGATCCTGCTGGGCGCGGTGTTGGCAGCGTTCCAGCCGCAGCGCAGTGAGACGCCGAGCACCGTGGCGGGCTGACGCAAGAACTCGATTCAGCTGCCTTCGACGCGAAAGGGACCGTGGCTCCTTCATCGCGAAAGCGGCGGTAGCTGCTCCCTTCGACGCGAAAGCGACGGGCCCGCGCGGGCTCCGCTCCGACAATTCCCAGTCGCTGCACCCGCGCGGGCCCGCCGCTTTCGCTGCAGCGTGCACAGATGGAGGAGAGCCCTGCCGGGTGGTCTTTTCTGTGAGCGCTTTTGGCGGCATTCGGAAAGACTATCCGGCACCGCGGGTGGGGCGCTAACATCATTGCCACGGGCCGCCGTGGCCCGCGCCTGCCGCTTCATCCCCATGTTCGAGCACGTCACGCCGTTTGCCGGCGACCCGATCCTGAGTCTCAACGAGGACTTCCAGCACGACCCGCGGCCGGGCAAGATCAACCTGAGCATCGGCATCTACTTCGACGACGCCGGCCACATTCCGGTGCTCGAATCGGTGCGGCGTGCCGAGCAGCAGGTGGTCGCGCGCGGCGGCGCCAAGCCCTATCTGCCGATCGAGGGCGCGGCCAACTTCCGCACCGCGGTGCAGGGCCTCTTGTTTGGCAGCCCCAGCGAAGCGGTGGCGGCCGGGCGCGTCGCAACGATACAAAGCGTCGGCTCGAGTGGCGGCCTCAAGGTCGGCGCCGACTTCCTCGCGCACTGGTTCCCGGCCAGCGAGGTCTGGGTCAGCGACCCGACCTGGGACAACCACCGCTCGATGTTCGAAGGCGCCGGCATCGCGGTGCACACCTACCCCTACTACGACCCGGCGGGTGGTGGCGTGCGCTTTGCCGAAATGCTCGACACCTTGCGCGGCCTGCCGCCGCAAAGCATCGTGCTGCTGCACGCCTGCTGTCACAACCCGACCGGCGTCGACCTGAGCCGCGCGCAATGGGACGAGCTGATCCCGCTGCTTGCCGAGCGCCGCCTCCTGCCCTATCTCGATCTGGCCTATCAGGGCTTTGGCGACGGCATCGAGGCCGACGCCCACGCGGTGCGCGCACTCGCCGCCGCGCGTGATGTCGAAGGCCGGCCGCTCAGCTTCTTCGTCGCGAATTCGTTTTCCAAGAGCATGAGCCTCTACGGCGAGCGCTGCGGTGCGCTCAGCGTCGTCTGCCCGGATGCCGCGCAGGCCGACTGCGTGCTCGGACAACTCAAGTTCACGGTGCGCCGCAACTATTCGAGCCCGCCGATCCATGGTGGCCAGATCGTCGCCGCGGTGCTGACCGAACCCGAGCTGCGCAGCCTCTGGGAGGCCGAAGTGGGCGCAATGCGCGAGCGCATCCTGGCGATGCGGCAAGCCCTGCACAAGGTGCTGAAGGCGCGCATGCCGGGCCGCGACTTCGACTACTTCCTGAAGCAGCGCGGCATGTTCAGCTACACGGGCTTGAGCGCGGCACAGGTCGACCGGCTGCGCGAGGAGCATGCGGTGTACCTCGTGCGCTCCGGGCGTATCTGCATCGCCGGGCTCAACAGCTCGAACGTCGAGGCGACGGCGCTGGCGTTCGCCGCGGTGCTCGGGAGCTGAAGAAACAGCCCGGCCCGGGCAGCTCTATTCAGCGCATCGCGGCGCGGCCCGCGCAGGACACTGGTGTCCCGATCTTCGCGAGGTGCGCGATGAAGCTCTCCACCGCCTGGGCCACGCTGGCCGCGCTCTGGCCGCGCCGCGGCTCGCCGCGCCGCCGCGCCGAGCCCGATCCGGCCGACATGGGCACGGCGTTCGGCCTCGACTCGACGATCACGCTGATCGGGCCCGCATGCCGGCCGGATTCGGCCGACCCGCAGCCCACGTGGGAGGAACGGATCGTGCGGCGCACGCGACGCGGCTGAAGCGATGGGGCTGCGTGCACCGCGGCACGGCGGTCGCGGTGAACGCGGTGGACGCGCCCGGCCTCTGCGGCAAGTGCCGTCGAGTGCTCACGTCAGACGCCGATTTCGATGCAGAGCTGCTCTCGAAAAAGTGCCTGCTCGCCCTTGTCGGCATAGCCGAGCGGGTTGGCGATGACCCGGCAGCGACGTTCGACGCCGTCGCGCAGGCCGGTCGCCAGATAGTCGCTCGGACTGTGAAGGTGGCCGTGAAGCCACAGGTCGGCCCACGGCAAAAGCTCGTCCAGTGCGTTGCAGAAGCCCGCGGTGCCCGGCGTCAACCCATAGCGCGGGTCCGCACTTCGAAGGCTGGGCGCGAAGTGCGTGACCACCACGGTCGTTCCGTCAAACGGTGTGTGCAGCGCCGCACGCAGCCACTCCTGACAGACCAGCGCCTGTTCTCGGATCGCCTCGGCCAGCATCGGCTGCCCGCGACGCGTGCCGGCATAGCGGCGCAGATAGTAGTTGGCGGCACGGAATGCCTTGGTGCGCTGGCGCAAGCGGCCCGCGGGCGGGAGCGCCTGCGCCAGCGCGTCGAAGTCACTCCACAAGGTCGTACCGATGAATCGCACATTGCCGAGCACCAGCGCTTCGCGCTCGAGCCAGACGATGCCCAGCCGCTCGCACACGGCGCGCAGACGCTGGTTCGCCTCATCGAAATCGAGCGCATCGTATTCATGGTTGCCGGGCACGAACAGCACGACGGGCCAGCGTGCGTGCGGCCGCTGCGGCGAGAAACGCTCGAGGCCGAAATCGTCGCCGGCCAGCCGCGAGCCGCCCTGGTAGGAACCGATGTCGCCGGCCAGCACCAGCAGGTCGGCGCCGGGCGCCGACTGCGCGACGAAAGTGGTGTTGCGTTCGAGATGCAGGTCGGAGAGCAGCTGAATTTTCATCAGCGGCCGCAAAGGGGCCGCGTCAGCCGGCCCCGTGGCATTGCTTGAACTTCTTGCCGCTGCCGCATGGGCAGGGATCGTTGCGGCCGACCTTCGGTGCCTCGCGCTTGACGGTCTCGACCTTGTAGCGCTGCTCGCTGGTGAGTTCGTGCAGGTCGGCGACGGCTGCGACCAGGTCTTCCATCGCATCGTCGAGCGACTCGAGCGGCGCTTCCTGCTGCAAGATTTCGACGACCTCGCGTTCGTCGTCGGTTTCGGCGGGCAGGTGTCGGTACAGCCGGGCGAGCGCTGTTGCGACCGCGTCATCGGGCACTTCGAGCAGGTCGGGAAATGCCACGGTCGCGTGCTGAAAGCCGGCGACCCAGGGCATCAGCGCCTGCGAGATCGGGTCGAGTGCGGCGAGCGCCGGGTCGGCGTCGCCGGCGCCGTTCTCGGGCGCGTCTGCTGCATCCGCGTCGGGTTCGAGCACCAGCGGCTCGAACCAGCCGTCCTCGACGAGACCGCGATTGAGCGCGGCGTGGCGACGCATGATCAGCGAGCGCGTGCGCTGCAGCCAATCACCATCGACATCGTCGGGAAGAGGCCGGCCGTCGAAGTCGAACACATGGGCGAGCCACGCCGGCGGCTCGATCAGCACCGGCTGCACCAGGACGCCACAGAGATAGCCGTCGAGCATCACCGCACAGTTCATCGAGTTCGGCGAACTCGGCATCGGTCAGATCCTGCGCCGGGGCGGGCGTCAGCGGGCGGGTGGGCAACGACATGGCGTCCTTCGGCAGCGAGAGCGACATTATCGCGGCAGAGCCGGTGGTACGGGCGGTCGCCGCGGTCGCCGCCGCGCAGGCGTGGTCCTCTAGGCTTCGGCTTTGCTTTCCCCGGGCATCGCCTGCAGTCGGCGCCGGATGCTCGCCTTCACTTCGAGCATCTCGCGCGGCAGGCGCTGCGCGAGGCGCTCGAAATGCCTGCCGTGCAACTCCAGCTCGCGCTGCCAGTCCCCGGCGTCGATGCTCGTCGCCAGTTCGTATTGCGCCGGCGTGTAGTCGAGCCCCTGCCAGTTCAGATCCTCGTAGCGCGGTGTCGTGCCGAAGGCGTTCTCACGGCCCGCGCCACGGCCCTCGACGCGCTCGACGATCCATTGCAGCACGCGCATGTTCTCGCCGTAGCCCGGCCAGACGAACTTGCCGTCGGGTCCCTTCCTGAACCAGTTGACGCAGAAGATCTTCGGCAGCTGTGCGCCCGAGCCCTGAAGCTTCGCCCCCATGTCGAGCCAGTGGCGGAAGTAGTCGCTCATGTTGTAGCCGATGAACGGCAGCATCGCGAACGGGTCGCGCCGCACCACGCCCTGCTTGCCGGCGGCCGCGGCGGTCGTCTCAGAGCCCATCGTCGCGGCCATGTAGACGCCTTCGGTCCAGTCGCGCGCCTCGGTCACCAGCGGCACCGTGGTCGAACGCCGGCCGCCGAAGACGAAGGCATCGATCGGCACGCCGGCGGGGTTGTCCCATTCCGGATCGAGCACCGGGTTGTTGGTGGCCGCGACGGTGAAGCGCGCGTTCGGGTGTGCCGCCTTGACTCCCTTTTCGGCCGCGAGTTGCGGCGTCCAGTCACGGCCCTGCCAATCGATCAGGTGCTCCGGCGGCGTCTCGGTCATGCCTTCCCACCAGACATCACCTTCGTCGGTGAGTGCGACGTTGGTGAAGATCACATCGCGCGCAAGGCTCGCCATGCAGTTCGGGTTGGTCTGCTCGTTGGTACCGGGCGCGACGCCGAAATAGCCCGCCTCGGGGTTGATGGCGTACAGCCTCCCGTCGGCGTGCGGCTTGATCCAGGCGATGTCGTCGCCGATCGTCGTCACCTTCCAGCCTTCGAGACCGGCCGGCGGGATCAGCATCGAGAAGTTCGTCTTGCCGCAGGCGCTCGGGAAGGCCGCGGCGACGTGGTGCTTGCGGCCCTCGGGCGAGGTGACGCCCAGCACCAGCATGTGCTCGGCAAGCCAGCCCTGATCGCGTCCCATCGTCGAGGCGATGCGCAGGGCAAAGCACTTCTTGCCGAGCAGCGCATTGCCGCCGTAGCCGGAGCCGTAGCTCCAGATTTCCTGTGTCTCGGGGTAGTGGACGATGTACTTGGTCGGGTTGCACGGCCACGGCACGTCTTCTTGCCCGGGCTCGAGCGGCGCGCCGACCGTATGCATGCACGGGACGAAATGGCCGTCGTTGCCGAGCACGTCGAGCACCTTGGCCCCCATGCGCGTCATGATCTTCATGTTGACGGCGACATAGGCGCTGTCCGAGAGTTCGACGCCGATGTGCGCGATCGGCGAGCCGAGCGGCCCCATCGAGAACGGCACCACGTACATCGTGCGGCCACGCATGCAGCCGCGAAAGAGAGGCGGCGTGCCGTCGGGCTTGCCATGCTGAAGCAGTGCCCGCATCTCGGCCGGCGCCATCCAGTTGTTGGTCGGGCCGGCGTCTTCCTTCTCCTTCGAGCAGATGAAGGTGCGATCCTCGACGCGCGCGACGTCGCTGGCGCTGCTGCGGGCCAGGTAGCTGTTGGGTCGCAACTCGGGGTTGAGCCGGGTGAAGGTGCCCGCTTCGACCAGCTGGGCGCTGAGCCGGTCGTATTCGGCGCTGCTGCCGTCACACCAATGGATGGCCGACGGTTCGGTCAGCGCCGCCATCTCCGCCACCCATTCGATCAGCTTGCGATGGCGCACGCCGGCGGGCACGTTAAAGGGCTGCGCTTCCATAGGCGTGGGATGCATGGCGGACTGTCCTCGAGACTGAAATGAAGGTTCGACCGGGCCGGCGCCGGGTGTCGCTCGGTCAACGGCAAGCGACGGCGGTGCTCGGTATAGCGGCACACCCCACGGGGAGCAGGTTCCCGACAGTGTAGTCGGCTGGCAATTTGCGCTCCCAGGCCTCGATCGCCGGGCGCAGCCTCGCGCGGCCCCCTGCGGCATAGTGTCGGGATGACGAGCAAGAGACTGCTGAGTCTGAACATCGCGCCCCCCGCGGGTGACCGCCGCGCCGGCGACACCGGCTACATCCGCCGTGCCGTCACCGGGCGGCGCTCGGTGCGTGCCTTTGGCCTGGAAGGCGAGCCGCCCGCGCTGCGCCTGAGCCGGGCGCTGAGCGCGTACCCGAGCGAGCACTACGGGTTCTGGCAGACGGTGCGCGCGCAAGCCGGCGTCGCCGACTGGGACATGACCTTGCCGCCCGGCGCGCTGGGCGAAAACCTGACGCTTGCCGGACTGCTCGAAGGCCAGATCTGGATCGGTGACCGCCTGCGACTTCCCGATTGCGAACTCGCGGTCAGCGCACCGCGCCTGCCCGAGCCCGCTCTCGACGCCGCGCTCGGCTTCCGCCACGCGACGCGATTGATGGCGCAAAGCGCGTGGTGCGGCTTTCATCTGCTGGTGCTGCGCCCGGGCACTCTCGAAGCGGGCGAGCCCTTCGAACTGATTGCCGGGCCGCGCGAGATCGGCGTCGTCGAACTCTTCAGGGCGCGCCTCGAGGCTCAGACGCCGGATCGGTAGGCCGCATCCAGCGGCAGGGCCGTGGGTGTCGCCTCGCCGGCGGCCACGGCCTTGCTGCCCGCCGCTCTCCGGAGAACCGCCTCACAAGTAAGCGCTCGCTCATGCTGGACTCCCGTCACGCATTGGATAGTCGACGTAGCCCTCCGCCCCGCCGCCATAGAAGGTCTTGCGATCGGCCTGCGCGAGCGGCGCGTCGTCGCGCAATCGCGCCACCAGGTCGGGGTTGCCGATGAAGAGCTTGCCGAAGGCGACGGCGTCGGCGCTGCCGGACGCCACCGCCTCGATCGCCATCGTGCGGCTGTAGCCGTTGTTGACGATCCAGACACCGTCCGCGTGGTCGCGCTTGTAGCGCTGGCGCAGCGCTGCGAAATCAAACGCGACATCGTCGCGCGCGCCACCGGTCGCACCTTCGATGACGTGGATATAGGCCAGCCGCAACGGTGCCAGCCGCTCGACGACGTGGTCGAAGAGCGCTTGCGCGTCGCTGTCCTGGCCGGCGTCGTTGGCGGGCGTCACCGGCGAGAGCCGCAGCCCGCTGCGGCCGGCGCCGATCTCGTCGACGATGGCCATCATCACTTCGAGCAGCAGCCGCGCGCGCCGCTCGCGTGGCCCACCGTAGGCGTCGCTGCGGTCGTTGATGCTGTCGCGCAGGAACTGCTCGAGCAGGTAGCCATTGGCGCCATGCACCTCGACGCCGTCGAAGCCGGCGTCCAGCGCGCAGCGCGCGGCGCGGCGGTAGGCGTCGACGATGCGCGGCAATTCGTCCAGACGCAGCGCCCGCGGCGCTGAAACCGGTTCGAAGCCCCGCCTGGTGAAAGTCTTGGTCTCGGCACGCCGCGCGGTGCTCGAGACCGGCGCCTGGCCGCCCGGCTGCAGCGAGACATGAGAAATCCGGCCGACGTGCCAGAGCTGGCAGACGATCTTGCCGCCGACCTCGTGCACCGCGTCGGTCACGCGGCGCCAGCCGGCGACCTGTTCGGTGCTGTGGATGCCGGGAGTATCGAGATAGCCCTGTCCCTCGGGGCTGATCTGCGTGGCTTCGCTGACGATCAGGCCGGCGCTGGCGCGCTGCGCGTAGTAAGTGGCCATCAGCGGCGTCGGCACCTGGTGCGGGCCCGCCCGGTCGCGCGTCAGCGGCGCCATGACGATGCGGTTGGCGGCCTGGATGGCGCCCAGGCGCAGCGGATCGAACAAGGATTTCATGGGGATCCCGGAGTGACAGAGATGAGCGAGCGTAAGTGCTCCGCGCAGCCGGGGCCGTACAGTCGGCGTTCCACCACCGCAGCAAAGCGCGTCATGTTCGCCTACCGCCACGCGTTCCACGCCGGCAACCACGCCGATGTGCTAAAGCACACCGTGCTCGCGCGCGTGCTGTGCCACATGAACGCCAAGCCCAAGCCGTACCGTCTGATCGACACGCATGCCGGCGCCGGCGGCTACTCGCTCGAGAGCCGCTATGCACGGCAGAAGGCCGAGTTCGAGCAAGGCATCGCCCGGCTCTGGGATCGCCACGACCTGCCGCCGGTGCTGGCCGATTACGTCGAGCTGGTGCGCCGCTTCAACCCCGATGGCCGTCTCGAGCAGTACCCCGGCTCGCCGGCCCTGGCGCAGTCGCTGCTGCGACCGCAGGATCAATTGCGGCTCTTCGAGCTGCACCCGACCGACCACCGCATCCTGGCGTCCTTCCTCGGCGACATGCGAAACGCCGAGGTGCACGACCGCGACGGCTTCGAGGCGCTGCGCGGCCAGCTGCCGCCGCCGAGCCGCCGCGCCGTGGTCCTGATGGACCCGAGCTACGAAGGCAACCAGGACTACGGTCGCGTCGTCGGCGCGCTGCGCGACGCGATCGATCGCTTCGCCGAAGGCGTCTACATCGTCTGGTATCCGCAGGTCACCAAGCTCGAGGCCGCGCAGCTGCCCAGACGCCTCGAGGCACTGGCTCCGAAAGGCTGGCTGCATGCACGGCTGACGGTGCAGCGCCCGGACGCCCAGGGTTACGGGCTTGCCGGCAGCGGTGTCTTCGTCATCAACCCGCCCTACACCCTGCACGACCAGCTGATGAGCGTGCTGCCGTACCTGGTCGAGGTGCTCGGGCAATACGACGAAGCGAACTATCTGATCGAGCAGCGCGCGAGCTGAGAGAAGGCGACCGTCACGCGGTCACCGCCTGTTCGATTGCCGCAATCAGTTCGGTCAGTTCGAAGGGCTTGCGCAAGGTCACCGCGTCGGGGCCGAGCGCAGCCTGCATCTCGGCACTGTCGGCGTAACCGCTCGCGAAGATGATCGGCAGTTGGGCGTGGCGCTGGCGCACGGCGCGCGCGACCTCGGCGCCGTTCATCTCGGGCATCGCGTAGTCGAGCACGACGACATCCGGGCGGCCGTGCTGCAACGCGGCCAGGCCGCTGCGCCCGTCGGCGGCTTCACGAACGCGATAGCCGGAACTGCGCAGGAACTCGGCAAGGACGCTGCGGACGTCGCCGTCGTCATCGATCAGCAGCACCTCGGCGGCGGTCGTCGGCTCGGCGTCGTGGCGGGCCGCGGGGGGCGCAGGCGCGGCTGCGCGGCGCAGCAAGAGCGCCACGCGGGTACCGTGTCCCGCCCTTGTCTCGATGCACGCGCTGCCGCCGACGCCGCGCGCAAAGCCGTAGACCTGCGCCAGCCCGAGGCCGGTGCCCTTGCCGACGGTTTTGGTGGTGTAGAACGGCTCGAAGGCGCGCTCGCGGACATCGGCGGGCATGCCGGGGCCCTCGTCCTCGATGCTCAGCTCGATGTATTCGCCGGGCGCCACGTCCGCGTGATCGCCGATCCGGCGCGGCGCGGCGGCCACCGTCAGCCGCCCCCCGCCGGGCATCGCGTCGCGCGCGTTGACAGCCAGGTTGATCAGGGCCATCTCGAGCTGGACCGGGTCGGCGATGACTCGGTCAGCGGCGTCATCGAAGCGCAGATCGACCGTAATCGACGAACCGAGCGTGCGCGCCAGCAGTTCGGTCATCCCGTCGAGCAACTGCCGCAGGTCGACCGGCTTGCCGTCGAGCCGCTGCGTACTGGAAAACGTCAGCAACTGGGACGTGAGCCTGGCGCCGCGCTCGATCATGCGCAGACCGCTTTCGGCGCGTTGCTCGACGCGCTCGACATCCGCAGGCTGGCGTCGCAGCAGCTCGAAGTGGTTGCGCAGCGCCTGCAACAGATTGTTGAAGTCGTGGGCGATGCCGCCGGTCAACTGGCCCAGCGCCTCCATCTTCTGCGCATGGTGCAGGCGGGTCTGAATCTGTTCGAGTTGTTGCGCGGCACGCCGCTCGGCGGTGACATCGCGGCCGACGGCATAGACGGCGCCGCCTTGCGGCACTGCGGTCCAGGCAATCCAGCGGTGGCTGCCGTCGCGGTGGCGATGGCGGTTGACGAAGGGTTCCGGTTGCGCGTCGGCCAGCACGCGGTGCAGCATGCGCTCGACGTCATCGGGATGCATGAAGTCGCCGACGGGATGGCCGACCAGCTCGTCGGGTTCGAAGCCGAGCAGGGAGCGCCAGGCCGGATTCACGGCGCGCAAGACGCCGTCGCGCCCGAACACCGCGAGCAAGTCCTTGGAGAGCCGCCACATGGTGTCGCGCTCGGCGGTGCGTTCGGCCACCTTGCTTTCCAGCGTCTCGTTGAGCTCCCGCAGCGCCACTTCGGCATCGCGCATCGCCGTGACGTCGCTGCCCTCGACGAAGATGCCGGTGACCCGGCCGTCGGCGTCGATGATCGGCTCATAGACGAAATCGACATAGACCTCGCGCAGCGGCGTACCCGCCGCTTGCTCCAGACTGACCGGCATGCGCTGCGCCACGTAGCGTTCGCCACTGGCATAGACGGTGTCGAGCAGGTCGAGGAAGCGCTGGCGCTCGATCTCGGGCAGCACCGCACGCATTGGCTTGCCGACCGCGGCCCGGTTGCCGATCAGCCGGTTGTACGCCGCGTTGGTGAACTCGAACACGTGCTCGGGACCGCTCAGCACCGCGATGAAACCGGGAGCGGCCTGGAACAGCCGGCTCTGGCGCTGCAGTTCGCTCGTCACCTGGCGTCGTTCCTGGACCTTTTGCGTGATCTCGTTGCACGCGCAGACAACACCGGCGACCTCGCCGGCCTCGTCCCAGACCGGCGCATAGAAGAACGAGAAATGGGTGGTCTCGGCATGGCCGTTGCGCCGCAACACGAGTTCGATGTCGTCCATCGACGTCGACCTGCCGGCATAGGCGTTCTCGAGGATCGGCCGCAACTCGTCCTGCACTTCGTGCCAGACCTCATAGAACGAGCGCCCGAGCGCGGCCGGATGGCGCGCGCCGAGAATGGGTGCGTAGGCGTCGTTGTAGAGCAGCGCGCGTCGCGTCCCCCAGACGACGAACATCGGCGAGGCCGCCGTCAGCATCACCCCCACCAGCGTGCGCAGCGGCACCGGCCAGTCGGCCGCGTCACCAAACGCGGAACCCTCGACCGCGCCGCCGCGCAGCAAGTGGCCGACTTCGCCACCCCCGGCGAGGAAGGGCAGCGCGGCCGCGCTCATGCTGACGACAGCCGGCGTCGCGGCCGCAGAGCAAGCGCGACGCCGCCGCCCGAGGCAGCGCTCATTTCAGCGGGCACGGCGGTGCAGCATGCGCCGCACGAGCAAGCTGCCGGTCAGCGCGGCGCCGGCGGCGATGAAGAGCGCGCTGGTCGGCAAGGTCTGCAAGGCGCTCGAGGTCATTTCGCCGGCACGCCGCGATGAGAACTGCAGCCGGCGCTGCGCCATCGCGGCGCCGAGCGCATCAAAGCGCGCCTTGGGCAGCCGCTCGGCTGCCGGCAACAGCACGCTCTCCTCATCGGCGATGTGATGCATCAACGTGCGCATCAAGGCCAGAAAGGTGCGGTCGTAATCGGCATCGCTCGGCTCCATCCCGTAGAGCTCGTCGATCAGCTTGCGCATCTCCACGTGCGCCGGAACACTGTGCTCGAGCACCTCCCGGTCGACCACCTGCTGCGCCGCCAGCGCTTCGCGCACCGCCGGGTAGAAGAGTTCCTCCTCGATCTCGGTGTGGATCTCGAGCGCCATGCCGATGTTCTTCAGCAGTGCCCGCTTCGTCGCCAGCGGCGCGTCCGTGTGGTACTGATGGAACGCGATCATCACTTGCGCATGATCGGCGCGAATCTGGTCGGTCGCGCTCGGCGTGAGGTTGCGCAGCAGTGGATTCATCGCTTCGGCTCCATGGGCGGCTGATCGTACGAGACAAGCAAGCGCCGTTCCCATGCCCAGCCCAGGGGCACCGCTCCTCGTCGCACCCACGGCGCGCCCGCCTATACCCCGCGCGACCGGTCTTCGCCGAAACGTCCGGCCCAGGCCTCGAAGCCGCCCGCTTCGATCGCGCCGCGCACCTCGCGCATCAACTGGAGGTAGTAGTGCAGGTTGTGGATGCTTGCCAAGGTGGCGCCCAGCATCTCGCCGCAGCGGTCGAGGTGATGCAGGTAGGCGCGCGAGAAGCCGCCGGTCACGGTGCCGTCCGGCGCCGTGCTGCCGCGGCAGGTGTAGCAGGCGCAGCTCGCATCGATCGGGGCGGTATCGCCGCGAAAGCGCGCGTTACGCAGCCGCAAGTCGCCGTAACGGGTGAACAGATGGCCGTTGCGCGCGTTGCGCGTCGGCATCACGCAGTCGAACAGATCGACGCCGGCGGCGACGCCTTCGACCAGGTCCTCCGGCGTGCCGACCCCCATCAGATAGCGCGGCTTGGCGGCCGGCAGGCGCTGCGGGGTGTGGGCGACGATGCGCCGCATGTCCTCCTTCGGCTCGCCGACGCTGACGCCGCCGACGGCGTAGCCGGGCAGGTCGAGTTCGGCCAGGGCCGCCAGCGACTCCTCGCGCAAGGCCTCGTACATGCCACCCTGGACGATGCCGAACAGCGCATTCGGGTTCTCGAGCCGCCTGAATTCGTCGAGGCAGCGCCCGGCCCAGCGCAGGCTCAGCCGCATCGAGCTGGCAGCTTCCGCCTCCGTCGTCACATGGCCTTGCGTCTGGTAGGGCGTGCATTCGTCGAACTGCATCACGATGTCGCTGTCGAGCACGCGCTGGATCTGCATGCTGACCTCGGGCGTCAGCAGCAACTTGTCGCCGTTGATCGGCGAGGCGAACCTGACGCCTTCCTCGCCGATCGTGCGCATCTCGCCGAGCGACCAGACCTGGAAGCCGCCGCTGTCCGTGAGGATCGGCCGGTGCCAGCCTTCGAAGCGGTGCAGGCCGCCGAACGCCTGCAGCACCTCGAGCCCGGGACGCAGCCACAGGTGGAAGGTGTTGCCGAGGATGATCTGCGCGCCCATCGCCTCAAGCGAGGACGGCATCACGCCCTTGACGGTGCCGTAGGTGCCGACCGGCATGAAGATCGGCGTCTCGACCACGCCGTGGTTGAGCGTGAGGCGGCCGCGGCGCGCGTGGCCTTCGGTCGCGAGGATGTCGAAGCGGAGCATGTCGGGATTGTCTCAGCGGCCGACGTCGCGCCGGACGATGCAGCGCCGCGCGCCTTCATCGGGCGAGCCGGCGGCGCTCCAGCAACATCGCATCGCCATAGCTGAAAAAACGGTAGCGCTCGCGGATCGCATGCGCGTAGAGCGCACGGATCCGCTCGAAGCCGGCGAAGGCGCTGACCAGCATCAGCAAGGTGCTGCGCGGCAGGTGGAAGTTGGTCAGGAGCACATCGGCGATGCGGAACTCGAAGCCCGGCGTGATGAAGATGTCGGTCTCGCGGCTGCCGCTGTGGAGCAACGCATCGCCGGCATCCTGCGCCGCCGATTCGAGCGCCCGCAACGTCGTCGTGCCGACGGCGACGACGCGCCCGCCGGCCGCGCGCGCCCGCCGCACCGCCTCGGCGGTCGCTTCGCTCACCTCGAACCACTCGCTGTGCATGTGATGCTCGGCGAGGTCTTCGCTGCGCACCGGCTGGAACGTGCCGGCGCCGACATGCAAGGTGACGCGTGCGAGTTCGACACCGCGCGCCCGCAGCGCCTCGAGCACCGCAGCATCGAAATGCAGCGCAGCGGTGGGCGCCGCGACCGCGCCGGGGCGGGTCGCGAACACCGTCTGGTAGCGGCGCTCGTCTTCGGCATCGTCGCCGCGCGCGATGTAGGGCGGCAGCGGCACGTGGCCGTGGCGTTCGAGCAAGGCGTGCGGCTCGGCCGGGAAGCGCAGGCGAAACAGGGCGTCGCCGGCGCCGCCGCGACCCAGCACCTCGACATCGAACGCCGCGCCGTCGGCGGCAGCGAAACGCAAGGCGCTGCCGGGCCGCGGCGCCTTGCTGGCGCGCAGTTGCGCGACGACGATGTGGTCGGCCAGCACACGCTCGACCAGCGCTTCGACCGCGCCGCCCCGACTGCCGTCGGGCCGCCGCTTGGCACCCAGCAGCCGCGCCTTGATGACGCGCGTGTCGTTGAAGACCAGCAGATCGCCGCGCTGCAGCAGCGCCGGCAGATCACGGAAATGCCGGTCGACCGGCTCTGCGCCACGCGCATCGAGCAGGCGCGACGCGCTGCGTTCGGGTGTCGGCTGTTGCGCGATCAGCTCGGGCGGCAGCGTGAAATCGAAATCGCTGAGCGTGTAGGGCGTAGAGGGACGGTTCATCGGGGGCGGGCGGCGGCCCGCGCGCACAGGCGCCCGCCGCAGGCAGAATTCTCCCCCATGACCGCAGCCGGCCAGGCCGCCGCAAGACCCGCGAAATCGGCGCCGCAGCGCGCGCTCGAGAAGCTCGGGCTGCGCCGGTCAATCGACCTCGCCTTGCACCTGCCGCTGCGCTACGAGGACGAGACGCGGCTGGCGCCGATCGCCACCTTGCGCGACGGCGATACCGCGCAGGCCGAAGGCCTGGTCGTCGAATCGACGGTGCAGTTGCGGCCGCGGCGTCAATTGGTCGTGCGGCTCCAGGACGCGAGCGGCGAGCTCGTCTTGCGCTTCCTGCATTTCTACCCGTCGCACCGCAAGAGCCTGGCGGTCGGCCAGCGCGTGCGTGTGCGCGGCGCGCTGCGCAGCGGCTACTTCGGTCTGGAGATGGTGCACCCGGCCTTCAAGGTCGTGACGGGTGCAACACCGCTCGCCGCGGCGCTGACGCCGGTCTACCCGACCACCAGCCAGCTGCCGCAGGCCTGGCTGCGCAAGGCCGTGGCCGCCGGGCTCGAGCGCACCGAGCTGCACGAGTTGCTACCTGCGGCGGTGCAGCCGGCCGGTCTGCCGAGCCTGCGCGAGGCGCTCGAGTTCCTGCACCACCCCGCGCCCGATGTCGCGCTCGAGACGCTCGAGGATCATGAACATCCCGCCTGGCAGCGGCTGAAGTTCGAGGAGCTGCTGGCGCAGCAACTGGCCCAGCTCGAAGCGCGACGCACCCGCGGGCTGCAGCGCGCGCCGCGCTTCCGGCTGCGCGCCGGCACGCTGCCCGAGCAACTGCTGGCGGCGCTGCCGTTCGCGTTGACGGCGGCGCAGCGGCGGGTCGGCACGGAGATCGCGGTCGACCTGGGCGCGGCGCAGGCGGATGCGGATGCGCTGCAGGTTTCCGACCTGGGCGCGGCGCCAGGTGATGCGACGAGCGCCAAACCGGCGGCGTCGCCGGACACCATCATCGAACCGATGCACCGCCTGCTGCAAGGCGATGTCGGCTCCGGCAAGACGGTAGTGGCCGCGCTCGCCGCTGCGCTCGCCATCGCCAACGGCTGGCAGTGCGCATTGATGGCACCCACCGAGATCCTCGTCGAACAGCATTTGCGCAGGCTCGCCGGCTGGCTCGAGCCGCTGGGCGTTCAGGTCGCCTGGCTCACCGGCAGCCGCAAGGGCCGCGGGCGCGATGCGGCGCTGGCGCAGATCGCCTCGGGCGCCGCGCAACTCGTCGTCGGCACGCATGCGGTGATCCAGGAGCAGGTGACGTTCCAGCGCCTCGGCCTGGCGATCATCGACGAGCAGCACCGCTTCGGCGTGCAGCAGCGCCTGGCGCTGCGCGCCAAGCTGGCCGGCGCGGCGCTGGAGCCGCACCTTCTCATGATGAGCGCGACACCGATTCCGCGCACCCTGGCAATGACCTTGTATGCCGACCTCGACGTGAGCACCATCGACGAGCTGCCGCCCGGTCGCACACCGGTCGTCACCAAGCTGTTTGCCGACACGCGACGCGACGCGGTGATCGAGCGCATCCGCGAGGCCGTGGCGCAGCGCCGCCAGGTCTATTGGGTCTGCCCCCTGGTCGAGGAAAGCGAGCACCTCGACCTGCAAAACGCGACCGCGGCGCATGCCGAACTGCGCGCCGCGCTGCCCGGGCACAGCGTGGGCCTGCTGCACGGTCGCATGAGCACGGCCGAGAAAGAGGCGGTGATGCGGCCGTTCGCCGCGGGCGCGCTCGACGTGCTGGTCTCGACGACGGTGATCGAGGTCGGCGTCGACGTCCCCAATGCCTCGCTGATGGTGATCGAGCACGCCGAACGCTTCGGCCTGTCGCAATTGCATCAGTTGCGCGGCCGCGTCGGCCGTGGGCCGGTTGCCAGCGTGTGCGTGCTGCTCTACGGCACGCCGCTCTCGGCGACCGCGAAGGAGCGGCTGAAGGCGATCCTCGAGACCGCCGACGGCTTCGAGATCGCGCGCCGCGACCTCGAGATCCGCGGCCCCGGCGAATTCCTCGGCGCACGCCAGTCGGGCGCGGCGCTGCTGCGCTTTGCCGATCTCGCAACCGACGCCCACTGGGCCGAGCGCGCGCGTGCCGCGGCCCTCTGGTTGCTGGAACACGACCCGGCGGCCGCGGCGCGCCACGTCGAGCGCTGGCTGGGCGGCCGCAGCGACTACCTCAAGGCCTGATCGGCAAGGGCGGACCCGCCCGCGCCGGCTGCCGGCAACGGCAGGCGCCGCGCTCGAAACCCATCAAAATAGGGCTGCTGTCGCTGGCCACGTCGGAGCGGCACGGCCCTATCGAAGCCGAACAGGGGAGGAAAGCGAAATGCCCGTGATCCAGCGCGTTGGAGCGATCCGGCGGCCCCCCAGGCAGACCTGGCCGGGGGTCGCTGCGCTGAAGCTCGTGGCCTGCGGCATCATCGCAAGGCGGATGCCCGGCGCCGTTGCGGCGGTCGTCTCGCCGCTGGCCCGGCTGCAGCCGGCCGCGAGCAGCCATGCGATGAGCTTGGCGACACCCCGTTGCAGGACATCTCGTCA
>CAJDUZ010000001.1_pt1 | contig 34500 bp, 32 predicted proteins | sample 7391221 | NCBI WGS metagenome assembly CAJDUZ01 (sample SAMEA7055692, study PRJEB34461) | soil metagenome | biome: terrestrial ecosystem; feature: Peninsula; material: soil | place: Antarctica | collected 2016
TACAAGTCGCGGATGACGGCGCGCGACACCACCAAGCCGCCACCGGCGGAGAGGCCCTGTACAAAGCGGAAGAAGATCAGTTGGTACACATTTTGCGAGAGCGCGCAGCCAACCGACGCCAAAGTAAAAATCGCGATAGTGACCAAGACCACGGGCCTGCGGCCAAAGCTGTCAGCCAGCGCACCGTGGAATAAATTCATCAGCGCAAAGCCAAACAAATAAGCCGACAGCGTTTGCTGCATGCTCACTGGGTCAGCGTTCAGCGTGTGGGCGATGCTGGAGAAAGCCGGGCAGGAGTTGAAATCGCATGATCTTCGAGTTCAGTTCGTGATGGTGGCAGAGCGTGGTCTCGATTATTCAACACCCGCAACTGTCGAGATCGTGCAGCAAGAGCTCAGCTATCCTAAAAACCTCGATCTGATCAATCGGGCACGCTGCCTGCTGGAGTTGACCCAGAGCAATCAAACCGGGCTGACGATCCGTTGCCTGGAAGCACTCTTCTTTGGCAAGAAGCTAATCACTGACAATCCATTGGTGCGCCAGCTTCCGTTCTATCGTCCGGATCGGTTTTTCGTCATCGGCTTCGATGACCCAAACCGTATTGTTGAATTCGTGACGGCTGAAGTGCCCCCGATAGCAAATGCCGAACTGAGTGCTTACGAATTTCCGAATTGGATTCGACAGTTTGAAGTGGCGCTCATGAACGTGTCCGATTAGCCTCCCACGATAAGTTGAGTCTTTTCACATTCGGGATGGCGCTGCTCTCACCGCTCAGCCGCAAACGTCACCGCTGGCTTCAGCCTCGATAGAAGCCGCGACCTGAGCCGCGCCCGATCCAGCAGGGCCCGATCGCCCGCATCGAGCGTGCGCCCGGCAAGCGCCGCGTCGAGTTCCGCCGGCTCGCCCCGCCGCAGGCAGGCGCGGTCGAAATCACGCTGGCTGATGCCCCACTTGTGAAGGAACTGCAGCCGGCCGTCGTTGCGCACGATGCGGCCGGTGGAGACCTGCGAGAAGTGGTAGACGAAGCTGTCGCCCAGCCCGATGAAGGTGCGGCAGCCGGCGTGCCAGAGCTTCATCGAGAAGTCGTTGTCGCTGCTCATGCCGGGCGAGAACTCGACGCTGTAGCCGCCCACCTCGTGCCACATCCAGAGCGGCAGCAAAGTCGGCGGCCAGGTCGAGCCGAGCCAGTGGCTGCGCTTCAAGCTCGGCAGCGCCGCGATCAGCTCGGCCTCGCGGAAACTCGCCGGGTCGCTGCCGTAATCACGCTTCACGGTGCAGCGGTTGGCGTCGCCGCCCGGTTCTATCATCGTCGCCGACAGCATGAAGCGCCGGCCCTCGAGGCGCTCGGCCACTTCCAGCAGCCGCGCGTCCCATCCGGGCAGCACCGCCATGTCGTCGTTGAGGTAGACGAGGTAGGGGCAGGTGGCGAGTGTTGCGACGCGGTTGACGGCGTAGCAGATGCCGATGTTGGCTTCACTTCGGGTGTGCGCGATGCCCTGCTCGCGCACCCACTCGAGGGTACCGTCGGCGCCGTCGTTGACGTGGATCAGGATCTGGTGCGGCTGCGCCGAATGGCGGCGTATCGTCTCGACCGCGAGCTTGAGATAGGCGAGGTTGTTCCAGCTCGGGATGACGATCGAGAACATCGCGCCGCGTCAGCCCTGCTTGGCCTTCGGCACCCGCCCCATCAGATAGAACTCGTCGTTGGGCCGCAGCGCCATCACGCCGGCCATGCGGTTGGAGAGGCCGAACAATGCGCTGATGGCGGCGATGTCCCAGGCGTCCTCGGCGTCAAAGCCCTGTTCGCGCAAGGACGTGAAGTCGGCGTCGGTGACAGTGTCGGCTTCGAGGCTGATCTTCAGCGCAAAGGCGAGCATCGCCTTTTGCCGCGGCGTGATGTCGGCGCTGCGGTAGTTGACGGCGACCTGGTCTGCAATCGTCGGGTTCTTCTCGTAGATGCGCAGGATCGCGCCGTGTGCCACCACGCAGTAGAGGCAGTTGTTGGCGCCGCTGGTGGCGACGACGATCATCTCCTTCTCGCCCTTGCTGAGGCCCGAGGGCTTGAGCATCAGCGCGTCGTGGTAGGCGAAGAAGGCGCGGAATTCGTCGGGCCGGCGCGCAAAGCCGAGGAAGACGTTGGGCACGAAGCCGGCCTTCTCCTGCACCTCGAGGATGCGCTGGCGCAGGTCTTCGGGCAGGTCGACGAGTGCCGGCACGGCGTAACGGCTGATGGGGTGATTCATGGGGTGGGCTCCCGGAATTGCAGCGCATGCAGTTTGGCATAGAGGCCGCCTTGTGCGAGCAACTCGGCATGGCTGCCCTGCTGCACGATGCGGCCTTCGGCGAGCACGACGATGCGGTCGGCGCGCTCGATCGTCGAGAGCCGGTGCGCGATGACGAGGCTGGTGCGGCCGTGCATCAAGCGCTCGAGTGCCTGCTGCACCAGGCGCTCGGATTCGGAATCGAGCGCCGAGGTGGCCTCGTCGAGGATCAGGATCGGCGCGTCCTTGTAGATCGCACGCGCGATCGCCAGGCGCTGGCGCTGTCCGCCCGACATCTGGCTGCCGTTGTGGCCGATCAGGGTGTCCACACCCTGCGGCAGCCCGTCGACGAACTCGAGCAGGTTGGCGGCGCGCAAGGCCTCCTGCACTCTTTCGCGGTCCGCCTCTGCTCCGAGCGTGATGTTGGCGGCGACGCTGTCGTTGAAGAGCACGACGTCCTGGCTCACCAGGGCGAATTGGCGCCGCAGCGCCCGCACATCCCACTCCTGCAGCGGCCGGCCGTCGAGCAGCAGCAGACCCGCGCTAGGCTCGATGAAGCGCGGCAGGAGATTGACGAGCGTCGACTTGCCGGCGCCCGACGGCCCGACCAGCGCGACCGATTCGCCGACGCCGACCGTGAGGTTCACGTCGTTCAGCGCCGGTGCCTGGTCGGCGGCGTAGCGCAAGGTCACGCCACGCAGTTCGAGCGCGCCGGCGGCACGCCCTGCGTCGTAGCCGCCGGCCGGCTCGAACGGTGTCTCTGTGATGAGCCGCACCCCGCGCTCGAGGCCGACCAGGCCGCGCGTGATGGGCCCTGCCACTTCCGAGAGGTGCTTGACCGGCGAGACCAGCATCAGCATCGCCGTGACGAAGGCGGCGAAACCGCCGACCGAGCCGCCTTGCGTGCTGCTTTGCCAGAGTGCGGCGACGATCACCGCCGAGAGCGCGCAGGCCGCGATCACCTGCGTGACGGGCGTCATCGTGGCGCCGGCGACCACTGCCTTGAGCGACAGCCGGCGCAAGCTTTCGCTCACCTGGCGAAAGCGCCCGGCCTGCGTGCCGGCCGCGCCGTGCAGCCGCACCACCTTCCAGGCCAGCACGTTTTCCTCGACGACGTAGGCCAGTCCGTCGGTGGCCTGCTGGGTCTCGACGGAGAGTCGGTGCAGCCGACGGCTCAGGACGCGCATCACCACCGCCACACTCGGGAACAGGATGCCGACGAAGAGGGTGAGCTGCCAGTTCAGGTAGAGCAGGTAGATCATCAGCGCAAGCAGGGTCAGCGAGTCTTTCAGCAGGGTCAGCAGCGAGTTGACGAGCTGCGTCGCGCCGTTCTGCACCTCGTAGGTGAGGGTGTTGATCAGGTGGCTCGCGCTGTGCTGCGTGAAGAGCGCCGGTTGCGCATCCATCAGCCGCTCGAACATCGCCGCGCGCATCTGCAGCATGCCCTGGTTGGCGGCCCACGACAGGCCGTACTGCGCCATGAAGCCGGCCAGCCCGCGCAGCGCGAAGAGGCCGATGATCGCCACCGGGATCGACCACAGCGGCAGGGTGCCCGCCTTGAAGCCGCTGTCGAGCAGCGGTTTCAGGAGCGCCGGGATCGCCGGCTCGGTGGCCGAGCCGATCAGCGCCCCGACGATGACCAGCACGAAGCCCTTGCGGGTGCCGGCGAAGTACGGCGCGATCCGCAGCAGGCGCGCCTTCAGCGTCGGGTTCGGTGCGGTCATGTGGCGGGGATTATCCGTCGGCGTCTTTCGAGTCGGCCTGCTCCTCTGCCTACAATGGCCCGGCCTTGCGCTGCTGCCCCCCCGATCGTTGTTGCCTGCCCCACCCACCGCCGCTCGTCATGCCCCTCGAGCCTGACACGCCGCCGCGCGTCTCGGTCTACATCATCGCGTACAACGAGGCGGAAAAGATCCGCGACGCGGTCAGCAGCGTGCTCTGGGCCGACGAGATCGTCGTCGCCGATTCGCACAGCACGGACGGCACCGCCGAGATCGCCGAGGCGCTCGGCGCGCGCGTCGTGCAGATCGACTTCAACGGCTTCGGCGAGTTGCGCAACCGCGCCGTTGCCGCGTGCCGCGGCGACTGGATCTTCAGCCTCGATTCCGACGAGCGCTGCACTCCGGAGGTGCGCGACGAGGTGCTGGCGCTGATCGACGCGCCCGATGCGCTCGATGTCTACCAGGTGCCGCGGCGCAACTTCTTCATGGGGCGCTGGATCCGCCACTCCGGCTGGTACCCGAACTACCGTCAGCCGCAGCTCTTTCGGCGTGGCGCGATGGCGTACACACTCGAGCCCGTGCACGAGGGCTACCGGCTGCTGACCTCCAAACCGCTCGGCCGGCTGCAGCAGCCGATCTGGCAGTTTCCGTTTCGCAACCTCGGCGAGGTCGTGGCCAAGCTGAACCGCTACTCGACCTTGGGCGCCGCCAAGGTCGCGGCCGGCCGGGCCTCGATGCCGCGCGCGCTGGCGAGCGCGAGCTGGTCGTTCGCCAAGCATCTGGTCTTCAAGCGCGGCCTGCTCGACGGCTGGCCGGGCTTCGTCATCGCCTTCGCCTATTTCGAGCAGACCTTCTACCGCTACGCCAAGCGCTACGAGCAAGACGCCGCCTGGACGCGGCCCGCGCAGCCGCCGGTGCGGCGCCGGGACAAGCAAGTTGAACCGATTTGACAAGAAAGGATCAGCCCCAGCCATGCTGACGAGACGTAACCTTCTGGCCGGCGCCGCCGCAACCGCGGCAGGCGCCTGCTCACTGCCGGCCCTGGCGCAATTCCGGGTCGAGATTTCCGGTGTCGGCGCGACGCAATTGCCGATCGCCGTGCTGAAGTTTCGCGACGAGGACCGCGCGAACCCGTCGGTCTCGGAGATCATCCGCGCCGATCTCGAGCGCAGCGGCGCGTTCCGGCCGGTCGATTCCAATGCGGCGCTAGACGAAGCGAGCCGGCCGGTGATGAGCGAGTGGCGCAGCCGAGCCGCCGATGCCCTGGTGGCCGGATCGGTGGCCAAACTGGCCGACGGCCGCTACGACGTGCGCTTCAAGCTCTGGGATGTGGTCAAGGGCACCGAACTCGGCGGCCAGAGCAACGCGGTCGACCCCAGCGATCTGCGGCTGGCGGCACACCGCATCGCCGACTACATCTTCGAGAAGCTGACCGGCGAGAAGGGCGTCTTCTCGACCCGCATCGCCTATGTCACGAAGGGCGGCAGTCGCTACACCTTGCGCGTCGCCGATGCCGATGGCGAAGGCGGGCAGATCGCGCTCAACAGCGCCGAGCCGATCATCTCGCCGGCCTGGTCGCCCGATGGCAAGCAACTCGCCTACGTCTCGTTCGAGAGCCAGAAGGCGGTCGTCTACACGCAGGACGTGGCCAGCGGCAGCCGCCGGCCGATCGCCGACTTCCGCGGCTCCAACAGTGCGCCGGCCTGGGCCCCCAACGGCCAGACCATCGCCGTGACGCTGTCACGGGACAACGGCTCGCAGGTCTTCCTGATCAACAGCAACGGCAGCGGCACGCCCAGGCGGCTGACGAGTTCGCCGTCGATCGATACCGAACCGGCATTCGCGCCCGACGGGCTCTCGATCTATTTCGTCAGCGACCGCGGCGGCGGCCCGCAGATCTATCGCATGCCCGCGGCCGGCGGTTCGGTCGAGCGCATCACCTTCAATGGCGCCTACAACATCAGCCCGGCAGTGAGCCCGGATGGCCGCACCTTGGCCTTCATCACGCGTTCGGGCAACAACTTCCGCCTCTGCACGATGGACCTGAGCGGCGGCGGCGGCGCGCTGCGCACACTGACCGACACCGGCGATGACGAGCACCCGAGCTTCGCGCCGAACGGCCGGCTGATCATGTATGCAACGCGCGCGCAGGGCCGCGGCGTGCTGATGACGACGACGCTCGACGGCAAGATCAAGGCGCGGCTGATCTCGGCTGCAGCCGACGTGCGCCAGCCGTCCTGGGGCCCGTACGGCCGTTGAACGCCGGTCATCTTTGCACCGCGCGTCATCCGGCGTGCGTTTTCCACCGTTTCAAGTTCGATAATCGCGCATTGAGGAGTACCCGACGATGAACCGCTTGCAAAACCGAATCCTGGCCGTGCTGGCCGCCTGCCTGCTCGCAGCCTGCTCGAGCGTTCCGTTAGAGACCGGCGGTGCGCCGGTCGAGTCGCGCGACACCACGGCGGCCGGTGCCGGGGGAGCGGCCAGCGGTGCGGCCGCCGGCGGCGCGGCGGAAAGCCATGTCACGCCGATCGACTTGACGAAGAACGGCTCGGCGGTGCCGAACAATCTGCCGCACACGGTCTATTTCGAGTTCGACAGTTTCGTGGTTCGTGACGACGCGCGGTCTGTCATCGAGGCCAACGCCAAGGTGCTGGTGGCCGATCGCAAGAAGCACGTGACGATCGAAGGCAATACCGACGACCGCGGTGGCCGCGAATACAACCTCGCACTCGGCCAGAAGCGCGCCGAGGCGGTGGCCAAGGCGCTCGAACTGCTGGGCGTCAACGCCTCGCAGATCGAATCGGTGAGCTTCGGCAAGGAGCGTCCGGCGGTGCAGGGTGACGACGACGCCGCGCGCGCGAAGAACCGGCGCGCCGACATCGTCTATCGCTGATGCCGGTGGCCGGGTCCAAGGAGATGCGCATGGCCTTCCTGAGGCGGGGTGCCGGCGGCGTGCTGCTGGCCGCGGCGTTCTTTGCCCCGGCTGCGCACGCCGCCATCTTCAGCGACGACGAGGCGCGCCGCGCGATCCTCGACCTGCGCCAGAAGGTCGAGCAGCAAAGCGAGCAGCAGCGCGCCGCGCAGGCGGCGCAACTCAAGCAGCAAAACGAGCAGTTCGAGCAGCTGCGGCGCAGCCTGCTCGACCTCAACAACCAGATCGAGCTGCAGCGCAGCGACAACGCCCGGCTGCGCGGCCAGATCGAGCAGCTCACGCGCGATGTCTCCGAGCTGCAGCGCAAGCAGACCGACATCCAGCAGGGCGTCGATGCGCGCATGCGCAAGATCGAGCCGCAACAGGTCACGCTCGACGACAAGCAGTTCTTGGCCGACCCTGAAGAAAAGCGCCTCTACGACGATGCGCTCGCCGCGGTGCGCAAGGGTGACTTCGACAGCGCCGCCAGTGGTCTGGCCGCACTGCTGAAACGCTTTCCCAACAGTGGCTACCGCGATTCGGCGCTGTTCTGGCTCGGCAATGCGCAGTACGCGCAGCGCAACTACAAGGATGCGATCGCGTCGTTTCGCACCTTGGTGACGAACGCGCCCGACAATCCGAAGGCGCCCGAGGCGCTGCTGGCGCTGGCCAACTGCCAGGCCGAACTGAAGGACCCGAAGGCGGCGCGCAAGACGCTCGACGAGCTCATCAAGGCGTACCCGTCATCCGAGGCTGCGCAGGCCGGGAAGCAACGCCTGGCGACGCTGGCCGCGGCCAAGTAGACACGGCGTCGGCCGGCAGCCTCAGCTGCCGCGCCGGCACCGCGAACTCCACGTCGAGTTCCTCGAGCAGCGCCATGATGCGCAGGTTGATGCGCTGCTGGATGTCGCGGTAGAGGGCGTACTCGGCGCCGAGCACGAAGTAGACGAACTCGAACTCGGGGCCGGAGTCGCCGAACGCGGTGAAGTGGCCGCGATCGAAGCGCGCCAGCGCCTCCTGCTCGATCAGTTCGCGCACACGCGTCGGGATCATTTCGATGCATGTGCGCGGCGTGCCATACGGCACGCGAAAGCCGAACGCGATGCGGCGCTCGGTGCGGCGGCTGTGGTTGTGGATCAGCTCCTTGAGCAAATGGGTGTTGGAGATCACCAGTTCCTCGCCACCGAGCGAGCGTATCCGTGTCGATTTGACGCCCACATGCACGACGGTGCCGCGATGGTCGCCGAAGGCGATGAACTGTCCGACCTCGAACGGTTTGTCGAGGCCGATCGCCACCGAAGCGAACAAGTCGCCGAGGACGTTCTGCAGCGCCAGCGCCACTGCGACACCACCGACGCCGAGGCTGGCGACGAGGGCGGTGATGTTGACGCCAACATTGCCGAGGAAGAACAGCAGCAATACCGCCCAGACCATGAGCTGCGTGGCCCAGCTCAACATGCCCGCCAGGACCGGATTGATCGGCAACTGGCCGGGCTCGGCGTGCCGCAGCCACAGTCCGATCAGCGCATTGGCCCAGAGCGCGAGCTGCAGACCGATGACACCCACACTGGCGTGGCCGAGTGCGGCGGTGATGCGCGGCGCGAACGCCAGCGTCTCGAGCGCCAGCAGCACCGCCAGCAGCAGCACCAGCCAGCGCCGCGTGGCCCCGAGCAGCGCCAGCACGGTGGCGCGGGGCGCGTTGGGCGCCCGCTGCTGCCGGTGTCGCAGCCGCCCGGCGACGAAGCCGAGCGTGCCGTGCACCACACCGTAGCCGAGCAGTGCGCCCGCCGCGGCGATGAGCCAGAGCCGCAGGGGATTGCCGATGAGTTCGGCCTGGTTCAGCCACTCGATCACCGCGGTCACTGGGGCACCTTGCGTGCTGCGCGCGGTCCCGCCAAGCGGGAACATTCGTCCTCGGGGCTGCCCGGCGGCTTCATGGGTTGGCGGCGGGCAGCGCGTCGGCCGCCGGCCGAGCGGTCTGGGTCGGACGCTCGCGCTGGAAGACACGCTGCATCACGAAATCGGGCGTCACTGCTTCGCCCGAGAGCAGCATGGCCGTCAGTTCGGCGCCCAGCACCTGGGGCGCGATGACGATGTCGGGCTGCACCAGCTTGACGCGGCTCAGGTGACGCGAATCGTTCACTGCGGCCACCGTCTGCGCGCCACCGCCCAGCTCACGCACCGCCAGCACGACGAAGGCGTTTTCCGAATCGTCACCCAGCATCGCGAGCACGGCTCGGGCGCGCTGCGCGCCAGCCTGGCGCAACACCTCGGTGTTGCTCGCATCGCCGATGACGGTGTCGACGTCGGCGTCCGCGGTGGCGTCGGGCTCCGCCGCTTCGCGCAGGATGCGCGTCACGGCGCGACCACGCGTCGCCAGTTCGCGCCAGGTGTTGACGGCCAGCGGCGTGTTGCCGATGACGATGAAGTGATCTTCGCGTTTCATGCTCTTGCCTTTCCGGTCGACGATGCGCAGCACGCTGCGGCTGACCATCGGCGCGATCACCGCGGTCAGCGAGGTGGCGAAGACGGCGACGCCCAGCACGATGATCGAGACCGTGAAGAGCTTGGCCTCCGGCGTCTTCGGGATGATGTCGCCATAGCCGACAGTGCTCATCGTCACCATCGCGTAGTAGAGCGCGGTGACGAGATCGGTGATCGGCGGCTGGTAGTCGGCGCCGATGTAGTAGCTGCCGAAGGTGGCGTACATCAGCAGCATCACGACGGAGGTCAGCGCGAACAAGGTGCTTGCGGCGACGCTGGAGCGATCGAACTGGCGCCATGCCAGCAACAGCGCCGCCAGCAACGCCAGGAAGTAGCCGAGCAGCAGCGTCGCGTTCGACTGCGCACTGAAGCGCGTGCTGACCGCGGCCGTGCCCACCAGCAGCAGCGCCATTGTCCAGGCGACGCGTGACCGCAGCAGCAGCCCGCAGGCCATCGTCAGCATCCCGACGCCGAGCAGCAGCGGCGGCAGCAAGTTGGGCCCGAGCGTGAAGCTGCCGTGCGCGAACTCTTCGAGATGGCGGCGCCAGCTCTGGCCGAAGTCGCCGTACAGCAGCAGGACGCCGCCGGCCGCGAGCAGCAGCGCCAGCGGCACGTGCGGGAACCAGTGGCGAACGCCCAGCGCCTGCTGCAGATGATGCGCCTGGGTGCGCAAGCGGTCGAGCCGCGGCGTTGCCAACATGGGGGCGTAGCCTACCAAACTGCTCGGCGTCTATGGCCGGGTATCGGGTCTGCCTCGGTAAAATCGCTCGCATGTCTACCCCTGGATTGCAGCAGTATCGAACCGGCGATGGGTTTCCAGGCACGGCGCGGGTCGGCCGGTGATCGTCGAGCCGCTCGACATCGCCGCCGTCGAGGCCGCCGGTGCCGATACCGAACGGCGCTTCGGCGGGCTGCGCCGGCTCTACGGCGACGCGGCTTATGCGCGCATTCGAGCGGCGCGCATTGCGGTGGTCGGTGTCGGTGGCGTCGGTTCGTGGGCGGCCGAGGCGCTGGCGCGCAGCGGCGTCGCGGCGCTGACGCTGATCGACCTCGACCACGTGGCCGAATCCAACATCAACCGCCAGGTGCAGGCGCTCGATTCGACCTTGGGTGCCGCCAAGGTTCAGGCCTTGGCCCGGCGCATTGCCGACATCCACCCCGGCTGCCGGGTCAACGCCATCGAGGAATTCGTCGACGCCGACAACTGGCCCGGCTTGCTCGACGCGCCGGTCGATGGGGTCATCGACGCCTGCGACCAGCGCCGCGCCAAGCTGGCGATGGCGGCGTGGGCGCTCCAGACGCGCAGGCCAATGGTGATCGTCGGCGCGGCCGGCGGCAAGCGTGCGCCGCATCGCGTTGCCGTGGACGATCTGGCACACGTCACACACGACCCGATGCTGGCCGCTCTGCGCCAGGGTTTGCGCCGTCACCACGGGGCCGCAGCCAGCGGCGCGATCGGCCTGGCCTGCGTCTATTCGCGTGAACCGGTGGTGGTTGCCAGCACGGTCTGCGCCGTCGACGCCGGCCATTCCGGCGGCGGCGGGCTCAACTGCAACGGCTACGGTTCGAGCGTGGCGGTGACCGCAACCTTCGGCATGGTTGCGGCCGGCCTCGCGCTAGAATCGCTGCTGCCTGCCGCGGGGCGGCCGGGCGGCCCCGTCATATAATTGCGGGCTTGCCGGGTTGTTAGCTCAGTTGGTAGAGCAGCGGACTTTTAATCCGTAGGTCGTGGGTTCGAGCCCCGCACAACCCACCACAACCCGGACAACGCAGAATTTGGGGCTCTTAGCTCAGTTGGTAGAGCAGCGGACTCTTAATCCGTAGGTCGAGCGTTCGAGTCGCTCAGGGCCCACCAAAATTGCTAGTCAAGTCAAAGACTTAGCGCGAAATACAAGCCGGCCTAGCGCCGGCTTTTTCGTTCGTTGCGAGAATATTGCCCGAATATGTTCGGATGGGGCGCTACACGGCATCCGATACGCGCTGTGCGTCGGGAATTTTGTTCGCCGAACTGGAACTTCCGACCCGGTCCAGTCTGTAGCCTCAGACAACCGAGTGACCGGTCCGGTTCGGTATCAGACGTTTGCCGTCGAGGCGTGTGCAAAACGTGCCTTGAGATCGTCGACGAGCCACCTGCCCGCAGGCCCCGGTGGCTCCGAAGCCCGATGGAATGCGGCCATCGTCAGTGAGAAGCCGGCGGGCATCACGCCCTCGATATCGAGCGATACCAGGGTGCGGTTCGCGAGGTCGTTCTGCACCATGTGCACCGGCATGTTTCCCCATCCAATGCAGTCCCTCAGGAACGCATGCTTGGTGGAAAGGTCGGCCAGTCTCCATGTCAAAGCCGACTTGACCCCGTAGTCCCGACCCGCGCTCAACTCCGAACGGTCGGTGAGAACGAGTTGCACGTGCTTGGCCAACGCTGCCTTTGGTATTCGTCGCCTGAAGCTGGCCAGCGGGTGGTCAGGTGCGGCCACCGTAACGAGTGCTACCTGCCCGAGGCTCTCGCTGGTCAGCGACGGAAACTCGACGGGTAGCGCCGCCAGAATTCCCAGGCTGCAGCGTCCGTCCAGCACCGGTTGGTATCCAGCCCCCAGCCCCTCCACGAACAATCTCAGCGGCGTGAGCGGATACCGGCTCACAAACGCCTTCGCAGTCGCACTGACGAGCGCAGTCGGAAAGAAGACGTCAACCACCACAGACAGCTCTGCTTCCAGCCCCGCAGACATCAGCTTTGCGCGCGCCTTCAGCGTGTCGACGCCGGACACGACGTTGCGCGCATCCGCCAGCAATAGAACGCCCTCAGGCGTCAGCTTCGGGTACCGGCCCGACCTGTCGAACAGCACGACGCCGATCTGGCCTTCCAGGCTGCTGACCCATCCGCTCACCGCGGACTGCACGCGGTTCAGCTGCCGAGCCGCGGCCGAGAAGCTGCCCTCATCAACTGCCGCGATGAAGGTCCGAAGTTGATCAAGAGACACGCCGTCAAGCATTCGAGACTCCATCCATCTTGTCTATAGATGGTTCACATCTCAATATACCGGCTTCTCAGAAACATGCGTTGTCCTCACCATTCAAAGCACGGGAACCAACTTCTCGAGGCCCTGCACCACGAAGCAGGCACATCGAACTTCTTCTTCAATCTTTCGAGGCCTTTATGCAACTCCTTCATCTCGACTCCAGCGTTCTCGGCAGCGCTTCCGTCAGTCGTCGGCTCTCCGCCGAAATCGTCGCGCGCCACCAGGCCCTGCACCCCGGCATCCGGGTCGTGTCCCGCGACCTGGCGGCTGACCCGGCCCTGCACCTCTCTGGCGCTCACATGGCCGCGTTCCAGGGCGCAGCGACTGAAGACGCGACGATCACGGCGGACCTGGTCAAGGGCAACGCCTACATGGACGAACTCTTTGCCTCCGACATCCTGGTCATCGGCGCGCCCATGTACAACCTGTCCATCCCGACGCCGCTCAAGGCGTGGATCGACCGCATCGCGGTAGCCGGCAAGACGTTCCGCTACACCGCCACGGGCCCCGAGGGCCTGCTTAAGAACAAGCGCGCCTTCATCGCCTCGGCGCGCGGTGGCGTCTATTCGGCAGGAAGCCCCGCCGCGGCTCTCGAACACCAGGAGAGCTACCTCATTGGCTTGTTGGCATTCCTGGGAGTGACCGACCTGACCGTCGTGCGCGCCGAGGGAATCGCCATGGGTCCGGAGGCCAAAGAGGCTGCCGTCGTACATGCACTCGCCGATATCGCCGCCATCACGGCCTAAAACACCCACTCTCAATCATCCCAGGAAGATTCATGACTTACTCCATCATCGGCTCGGGCAACGTCGGTTCTGCGCTTGCTCGACAGTTCGCGCGCAGCGGCATCGCTGTCGGCATCGCCAACACCCGCGGACCCGATTCCATCGTGGCGCTCGAACAGGAACTCGCTGGCTATGTCACTGCCTTGACCTTGCGAGAAGCGGTCAAGGCAGATGTGGTCATCCTCGCCGTACCGTTCAGCGCACACCCGGATGTCGCGCGCACTGCGGAGCAGTGGGCGGGCAAGGTCGTGGTCGACGCCATGAACACTTACGGCGTGCCGCCGGAAGCGCTGAAAGGGCAACCGTCCACTGTCGTGGTGGCGTCTGCCTTCCCTGGTGCGGGCGTGGTCAAAACGTTCAATCAATTGCCGGCCAAGCTGCTCGCAACGAACCCGGTCGAGCACGGAGGACGGCGGGTCATGTTCTTGGCCAGTGACGATGCGAAGGCCACCGTCATCATTTCAAAGCTGATCGGAGACCTGGAGTTCGCTCCGATCGCCCTGGGAACTCTAAAGGAGGCCGGCACGCTGCTCGACAAGGGCGGCGCGCTGGTTCTGCAGAATCTCGTCAAGCAGGGGTAGGACGGGAAGTTAACGATGCAGTCTCCGTTGCTGCCCTTGCGGCTCCAGCGTGACAGTGTCTCAACCGGCTTCGCCGGCAACTGACCTTTGCTAACTAGCCCACGCATCCAGGTCAGTTTCCTAGCGTGGCCTCGAGCTCACCCTTTCGGCTAAGAGCTGACGTGAGGCGCGGGTTGATCGGGAATCGTGGGTGCGATCGGCGAAGGTCTTCGATGCCCCCCGGCTCGGTTCGATTGCAATCGCGCGGTCGGGCAGGGCAGTCGCCGCACGGGCAACGGGTAACGGGCGACAGGCGACGTCCGCTGCGCGCCGCGCAGCGGTACGATTGGCCGGCTCACCGAGGACAGCAGGAGATGAGGAAGCGATGGCGGCTGCATGAACTCGATCGCAAGACCATGATCGGCGCCGTCATTGCGGCCGTCGTGCTGACGCTCGTCGTCGTCTTCATCGCGTTGAACCTCACCGGCGGCGAGAAGGAGATCAAGCACCGCGTTGAGCGGCTCTACTCCACCGCCGATCCGCACTTCCAGTACGTGATGGGCGAGCTCCTGGGGCCGCCCATCACTGGCGGCAACCGCTACGAGGTCCTCGTCAATGGCGACCGGATCTTCCCGTCGATGCTGGAGGCGATTCGCAGCGCGCGCAAGAGCATCGACTTCGAGACCTACATTTATTGGTCGGGCGACATCGGGCGCACCTTTGCCGATGCGCTCGTCGAGCGGGCGCGTGATGGTGTCGCGGTCAACGTGCTGCTCGACTGGGTCGGCAGCGCCAAGATGGACGATTCGCTGATGGACGAGCTCAAGGCGGCCGGCGTCACGATCCTGAAGTACCACCCGCCGCACTGGTCGCACCTGAACCGCCTCAACAACCGGACCCACCGCAAGCTACTCGTCGTCGACGGCCGGATCGGCTTCACCGGCGGCGTCGGCATCGCCGACAAATGGACCGGCGACGCGCAGGATCCGGACCACTGGCGCGACACCCACTTCCGGATCGAAGGCCCGGTGGTGGCGCAGATGCAGGCGGTGTTCATGTCGAACTGGATCAAGTCGACGGGCCGCGTGCTGCACGGCGCCGACTACTTTCCGCCACCAGAACCCGTGGGCGAAGGTCGCGCGCAGGTTTTCAGCAGCTCGCCGAGTGGCGGCAGCGACAGCATGCAGTTGATGTACCTGCTCTCGATCGCGGCGGCCGAGCGCACGATCCGCCTGTCGAGCGCGTACTTCGTTCCGGACGATCTGACGTCGGAGGCGCTGCTCGCCGCGCTCGCGCGTGGCGTCACGCTGCAGATCGTCACGCCGGGCCCCCATACCGACACCGAGACCGTGCGCAGTGCGTCGCGCGCGACCTGGGGACGGCTGCTCGCGGCCGGCGCCGAGATCTACGAATACCAGCCGACGATGTACCACTGCAAGGTGATGATCGTCGACGAGCTGCTGGTCTCGGCCGGATCGACCAACTTCGACAACCGCTCGTTCCGTCTCAACGACGAGGCCAACCTCAACATCTACGACGCCGAATTCGCGCGTGCGCAGGTCGCGATCTTCGATGCCGACCGCGCACGCTCGCGCCGCATGACGCTCGCCGACTGGGAGAGGCGGCCGTGGCGCGAGCGCCTCGCCGAGAAGATGGCGTCGCTGCTCGGCTCCCAGCTCTGAAGGGCCGCGAGCGCAGGCCCTTGGCGCCCGAGTTGCCTTATGGGCGGCCGCCGCGGGTGAGATGGCGGGGCTGCCCGTAGAACGCGCGCTCTACCGCCTCGAGATAGCGCCATGCGGCCTCGCTTCTCCCCGCACCGAGAGCAACGCGGCGAGCGGGCGCGCAAAGCGGTAGCACCACGAGCACATCGGATCGGCGACGCAGATGCGTTTCATCGTTTCGGGCTCGCACTGACGCGCCACACGGCGTTGCCGACATCATCGGCCACGAGGAGCGCGCCGTCACGGCCGATCGCGACGCCGACCGGGCGGCCCTGGGCACGGCCATCGGCGTCGAGAAAGCCGGTCAGCACGTCGATCGGCATGCCGGCGGGCTTGCCGCCCTCGAACGGCACGAAGATCACCTTGTAGCCGCTGCGCGGCTTGCGGTTCCATGAGCCGTGCTGGCCGACGAACATGCCGGACGCGAACGGCGCCGGCAGCTTTGCCCCGTCTGCTGCGGCGAGGCCGAGCGAGGCGGTGTGCGGCCCGAGCGCATAGTCGGGCGCGATCGCCTTGGCGACCAGGTCCGGTCGCTGCGGCTCGACGCGCGTGTCGACGTGCTGGCCGTAATAGCTGTACGGCCAGCCGTAGAACGCGCCGTCCCGCACGGAGGTCAGGTAGTCGGGGACGAGGTCGCTGCCGAGTTCGTCGCGCTCGTTGACGACGGTCCAGAGCGTCGGCGATCCGGAGCCGGCGCCGGTCCATGCCATGCCGTTCGGGTTGCGCAGGCCCGAGGCGAAGACGCGGTGCGCGCCGCTGGCCGGGTCGACCTGCCAGATCGCCGCGCGCCCTTCCTCGGCCGCCATGCCGTTCTCGCCGACGTTGCTGTTGGAGCCGACCGTGACATAGAGCCGACTGCCGTCGGGACTCGCGATCACGTTCTTGGTCCAGTGGTGGTTGATGCGGCCGGCGGGCAGATCGACGACCCGGGTCGGAGGCGCCTCGATCCGCTCCACGCCTTCGCGATACGGAAATCGGAGCACCGCGTCGGTGTCGGCGACATAGAGATCGTTTCCGATCAGCGCCACGCCGAACGGCGAATTCAGGTGGTCGAGAAAGACCGAGCGCGTCTCGGCGACGCCATCGCCATCGGCATCGCGCAGCAGGGTGATGCGATTGGCGCTCGGCGTGCCGGCGCCGGCACGCTTCATCACGAGCTTCATGATCCAGCCCTTGATGCCGCCGCCGTCGTCGGGCTTGGGGGGTGCGTTGCTCTCGGCGACAAGGACATCGCCGTTCGGCAGCACGTAGAGCCAGCGCGGATGGTCGAGGCCGCGCGCATAGGCGTTCAGCGCGAGTCCTGCCGCGGGTGAGGGCGACGCGCTGTCGCGCCACCCGGTGGCTGGCGCGATGTGCACCGTCGGGACGAGCGAGCGCTGGGGCGCCGGCAGCTGCGGATCCGGGCCGGTGCCGTCGGCGACGGTGAGCCTGGCGCTTTCTGCGCAGGCCGCGAGAGCGAGGATCGACGCAACGAGCGCAGAGCAGGTCAAGAATGTGCGAATGGGCATGGACGAGGATTCTTCGCGGCGCCGGGTTTCCCGCCTGTCGGTACCCGCCGTTTGCCGCTGTCGGACACAGGCCCGCCGGAGAGGCCCCGGCTGCGTTTCAGCTTGGTGATCCGGCTCGGTGCCAGGTGTGGCCCTGCGCATCGGGGGGGACGGATTCCTCTGCAGCGCCACTGCAATGAGTTCAGAATGGGTACGCTGGGGTCGCCAGTCAAGCGAGCGAAGCCGACGCCCGCGCTTCAGTGACCCGCCTTCGCATCGATCCTGCGAAACGCATAGACAGCTTCGAGCATCCCGGCAACCACCCCGTGCGCCCAGGCATCGGCGCCACATACCGCAGGACGATGGCTGTGACACAAATCCCGAGCGCCATCCCGATTGCAACCGCGCCGCTCGACGTGGTAACGCGAATCCTGCACCTCGGCCTCGCGGTATTCGGCGTGTGGGCATGGCTCATCGGCTCGGGCTGGATCGGCGCGGGTGCGGCCGACTATGACAAGCCTGACCATTCCTGGTACATCCAGCACCGCTGGGTAGGCATCACGTTCACGGTGTTCCTGCTGGCGCGGATCCTGTGGGGATTCGTGGGCCCCGCGAACGTACGATTCGTGAACTGGGTGCCGTGGACGCGGGCGCGCTTCAGACTGGTCGTCGAGGACGTGCGTTCGCTCCTGCATTTGCGCATTCCCGACCGTCCCACCCATGTCGGCCTGTCCGGATTCGTAGAGGCGCTCGGGCTGCTCGTGTTTTTGTGGCTGGCCCTCAGTGGCCTTAGCAATGCGATCACGATCACGCCCGGTGTCAAGCTGACGGCCGCCTTTCCACACTTCATCAAGCATTGGCACCAGATCGGCGACGTGCTGGTTCCGGCGTACCTGATCCTGCACGTGGGCGGCACAGTGGCCCATAGCATCGTCGGCAAGCAGGTCTGGAGAAAGATGCTGTTCCTCGAATGAGGCCCCAACGTGGTCCGCCGCCCGGTGCGGCTGCATCGCAGGACACGTGCACTACGACCTAACGGCCGGTGCCGAAGCCGGCCAGCCCGCATGGATGGGGTCGCCTACCTGCACACGTGGATCGCGCCAATCACGCTTTCCCGTCCTTGTGAGCGGCCGCTTCGCGGCGCGCATCTGATCCCGCTGAGCGGCCGGGCCGAGGTACAGCCGACGGATGTCTGTGCAAGCATCTTATGACCGGTCTCAGCCACAGTGGAATCCCGACTCCTGAAACTGGATGACGGGGACCATCTGAATCGGCCGCCGAGTGTCGAGCGGCCGCTTGCAGGGATCGCTGTCGACGGCGGTGAGCCCGAGGGTGATCGCCGCCCCGTCGCCGAGAAACCTTGTCTGTTGACATCCGTGTGTCGGCCAAAGGGTGCGTCAGCCGTGCGTAGGAGCCGCAGCATTCAATGACCACTGTGGCTTGAGGACGATGAGACTTCGTCCCTAGGAGAAGCCCTAGGTTGACGGCTGACGGCTCGGCGCGTGGAATACCGGCATGCCAGTTGCATCCCTTCTACTGCGGGACCGGGCTTACCAAGCCATCTGCGCGCTCATCGCGACCGGCGAACTGAACGCCGGGGAGCCGCTGTCTGAAAGAACGGTGGCTCAGCGTCTGACCATCGGCCGCACGCCAGTTCGGGAAGCGATCCGAGCCTTGGAACGCGACGGGGTCCTCGTCAGCCAGCTCGGACGTGGCACCTACATCCGCACGCTGGGTCTCGAGGACATCCGCTCTCTGTATGAGGTGAGGCAGGCCATTGAAGGAACGGCCGCAAGGCTGGCAGCGCGCCACGGCACGAACGGGACCTTGACCCGTCTCGCCGATGAGCTGCGGACCGTGCAGCGCCATCCGTCCGATTACTCGGCGACGCACATCGACGATATCGGCGAAAAATTCCACGATGAAATCCTGAGCTCGGCGCGTAATCCGATCCTGCTGGAGGTTTTCGTGCCGCTCAGGCTGCGCTTTCAAATCGCCTTCGGCCTGATGCGCCATCACGAGCACGCCCCGCTGCGCGACACACTCTCTGAGCATTTGCGAATCTTCGACGCCATCGAACGCCGTGATGAAGCCGCAGCGCTGGCAGCAATGACCGAGCATCTCGAGAACGGCTGCAAGGCTCGGATGCAGATTCTCAAAGAGCTCGGATCCTCCGACTCCGCCTGATCCCATGCAGCGTCGCATGTGGTGGTGCGGACCGCGCAAATGCGCTCGGCACCAACCATCTTCCACCCTTCGGCCACAGAGGAGAGCTTCATGAATTCAACGACGGCATCACGTTGCGCGATCGCTGCGCTCGCGCTCGCTTGCACCGCGTTCGCGCATGCGCAAAGCACGCTCGATGCAGTGAAGGCGCGCAAGGAGCTTATCTGCGCGGTTAACGGCAGTCGCCCCGGCATGTCCGCCGTCGACAGCAAGGGCGTGTGGTCGGGTCTCGACGTCGACACCTGCCGTGCGGTTGCTGCCGCTGTGCTGGGGGATGCCGGCAAGGTGCGCTATCTGAAGACGACGACGCAGACCCGCATGACCGTGTTGCAAACCGGCGATGCGGACATGACGGCCGCCAACACGACCGAAACCATGAGCCGGGCGACCGGCAGCGGCCTCGATTTCACGCCGACGACCTTCTACGACGGCCAGGGCTTCATGGTGAACAAGAAGCTGGGCGTCAAGTCCGTCAAGGATCTTGATGGCGCAACGGTTTGCGTGCGGCCGGGATCGACTTCCGAGGAAGTCGTCAACGACCTTGCGCGCAAGATGAATCTCAAGTTCAAGCTGATCATCATCGCGGATCAGAAGGAGGTGAACACGGCGTTCTTCGGCGGCCGCTGCGATGTCGCCGTGCAGTCCACCGCGGGGCTTGCGTCGAACCGCTCGGCGGCGGCAAGCACTCCGAACGACTGGGTGATCCTGCCGGAAGTCTTCGGCAAGGATCCCGAAGGGCCGATCGTGCGCCAGGGCGATGACCGGTGGCGCCAGATCGTGACTTGGGTGACGTATGCGATGTTCGAGGCCGAAGAACGGGGCATCACCAGCAAGAACGTCGACGACAAACTCCAAGAAGCCGATGCGAACGTTCAGCGTCTGCTCGGCGCGAAGGGCAATCTCGGCGCCAATCTCGGGCTGGACGAGAAATGGGCGTACCGGGTTATCAAGCAGGTCGGCAATTATGGCGAGAGCTTCGATCGCAACCTCGGCAACGGATCGCCGTTCAAGCTGGAGCGCGGCCTGAACGCGCTCTGGACGCATGGTGGGCTGATCTATTCGCCGCCGTTCAACTGAGGGCACCGTTCTTCTCGACCCGACCATGCTTGCGCGCGAACTGGGACGGGCGCCACCCGTGCGCTCTTCACCGGGGCTGCCGGCGCTCTGGCGGAGCCGCCACGCCAGAGGCCTCTTCTATCAGTGGGGGGCCGCGCTGGCGCTGCTGGCGCTCTTCGGCTTCATGGCATTCAATGCCCATCAGGCCCTGGCGGTGCGCAACATGCGCCTGGGCCTTGCGTTTTTCGGCGACGAGTCCGGGCTCTCGCTGGCCGAATCGGTCCTTCCGTTCAAGTCCTCAGACAGCTTCGCCTGGGCGCTGGCAGCCGGCCTCGCGAACACGATCTGGGTTTCCTTCGTTTCGCTGATCTTCGCGACACTGCTCGGGGTGATGCTGGGCATTGCACGCCTGTCGAGCAATTGGCTGCTCTCGCGCATGTCAGCCGTATACGTCGAGATCTTCCGCAACACGCCGCAGCTTATCCAGATCGTGTTCTGGTACATGCTGTTGACACTGCTGCCGGCCGCACGCCAGGCGTTTCATGGCGGCGACTGGTGGTACCTCAGCAAGCGCGGTCTGGTGCTGGCATGGCTGGAGGACGGTGAGGCCGCTGCCATCCTGCTCATCGCGCTGCTGGTCGGATTACTTGCGGTCAGCGCCTTCCTCGCCTGGTCGAACGCGCGCCATCGCCGCACAGGGCGAAGCCTGCCGAGCGGTCTGATCGCATTGATGGGTTTCTGCGTCTTCATGGTGCTCATATGGACGCTGACAGGTACGCCGACGAGCATTAGCTTTCCCCATCTGGCCGGCTTCAATTTTCACGGCGGCGTCACGTTGTCACCTGAATTCCTGGCCCTCGTGATGGGGCTGGTTCTGTACTTCGCCGCATACATCGCGGAGATCGTCCGCTCGGGCATCCAGTCGATCGGAAAGGGCCAGATCGAAGCGGCGCGAGCCCTGAACCTGCGCGGCGCGCATCTTTATCGGCACATCATGCTGCCACAGGCCTTGCGCGTCATCGTGCCGCCGCTTTCGGCGCAGTACATCAGCCTGATGAAGACAAGTTCGCTCGGCGTGGCGATCGGCTATCCGGAACTCTTCAACGTGACCAATTCCGTGGTCACTGTGAGCGGACACACGCTCGAATGCATCTTCGTCATGGGCATGATCTACCTGGCGATGGCCGTCACCATCTCGATGGCGATGAACGGCGTCAACCGACTCATTGCCTTGCGCGGATCGAGGCGATGAGCGGTATCGCAAGGTGTCCCGGAGGCTGCACTCTTGCGGGACGGCGACTGCCCAACGGTTCTAGCTCCGCCCGATGAGCACGATCAGCATCCAGTCGCGCGCGCAGGTTTCTGATGCAACCGCGCGTCCATCTCCGCTCGAGGCGCAGACGCTGCTGGCGCGGGTGCGAGGTGCCCTCTTCAACAATTTCCACAACAGCGTCATCTCGATCCTGCTGTTGCTGGCATCGATCTACATGGCGTGGCACGCCTTAGACTGGGCCGTGCTGCGTGCCGTCTGGCACAGCGCGAGCGCAGCGAGTTGCGAGACGGCAGCCGGCGCCTGCTGGGCCATTGTCGGCGAGAAGTACCGGCTGATCCTCTTCGGTACCTATCCTTACGACGAGCAATGGCGCCCGTTGCTGGCGGTCGTGCTGATCCTCGGCTTGGCGGTTGCGTCCGGGTTTCGCCGGCTCTGGTCGCGCGCGTTGCTCTGGGCCTGGGTCGCTTTGGTACCCTTGGTGCTGGCGCTGATGCTTGGCGGCGTCTTCGGCTTGACGCCGACCGGAACGCATTTGTGGGGCGGTTTGCCCTTGACACTGATCATGGCGCTGGTGACGGTCGTCCTCGGCCTGCCGGGCGCTGTGCTGTTGGCGCTCGGCCGTCGCTCGACGCTGCCGGTCATCCGGACGATCTGCATCGGAGCGACCGAGATCTCGCGGGGCTTGCCGCTGCTGGTGGTGCTGTTCACCGCCGCGATTCTGCTGCCGATGTTCCTGCCGCCGATGCTGCGCGTCGATAAGTTCGTCGCCGCGCAGGTGGCGATGGTGATCTACTTCGCGGCCTATGCGGCCGATATCGTTCGCGGCGGCTTGCAGGCCGTGCCAACCGGGCAATACGAAGCTGCCGAGGCGGCCGGGCTCAATTACAGCCAGCAGATGCGCAAGGTGATCCTGCCGCAAGGCCTGCGCATCGTGATTCCGGCGCTGATGAACGACGTCATCCGCGCCTTCAAGAACACCACCTTCGTGAGCATTCTCGGGATGTTCGACATCCTCGGCGCCACCAATGCGGCAACGCAGGATCCAGCGTGGGTGCGCTTTGCGCCCGAAGCCTATCTCTTCGTCTTTATGCTCTATTTCGTCTTTTGCTTCAGCATGTCCCGATACAGCGTTTCATTGGAGCGCCACCTTGCGCGCGGGAGGAACTATTGATGACCGAGGCCGTCGGGCGTGAGAAGTCCTCCATCATTCAACTGCTCGGGGTCAACAAGTGGTATGGCGACTACCACGCGCTGCGCGACATCAACCTCAATGTCGCCAAGGGAGAACGCATCGTCGTGTGCGGCCCTTCGGGTTCAGGCAAGTCGACGATGATTCGCTGCATCAATCGACTCGAGGAGCACCAGGAGGGACAGATCATCGTCGACGGCACCGAAGTAAGCGACGATATCCAGAAGCTCGATCGGGTGCGGCGCGAGGTCGGCATGGTGTTCCAGGGCATCAACCTGTTCGCGCACCTGAGCGTCATGGACAACCTGACTCTGGCGCCAGTCGTGGTGCGCAAGGCGCCGAGGTTCGAAGCCGAGGCGCTCGGACTGCAGTTGCTCGATCGTGTTGGGTTGAAGAGCTACGCGCAGAGGTACCCGGGCCAGCTCTCGGGCGGGCAGCAGCAACGCGTGGCCATCGTGCGTGCGCTGATGTCGCGGCCGAAGGTTCTGTTGTTCGACGAGCCGACGTCGGCGCTGGACCCTGAGATGGTTAATGAAGTGCTTCACGTCATGACGGAACTCGCAGGTGAAGGCATCACGATGATCGTCGTCACGCATGAGATGGGCTTTGCACGTCAGGTGGCCGATCTGGTCGTGTTCATGGATCACGGCAGCATCGTCGAGGCTGCATCGCCCGACGAGTTTTTCTCGCGGCCGCAGTCCGACCGCGCCAGGCAATTCCTTAGTCAGGTTATCAAGCACTGATCGGCCCAGTGATGAGTCATGCATCCATGGCGCGAGGGCGCCCCGATGATTGATCTGATCAGCGATACGGTGACGCAGCCGACGGCGGCGATGCGTGCCGCGATGGCACAGGCCAAGGTGGGTGACGAACAGCGCGGCGAGGATCCTTCGACGACGGCGCTGTGCGAGCGTGTCGCGGCGCTGCTCGGCAAGGAGGCGGCCGTCTTCCTTCCCTCCGGCGTGATGTGCAATCAGATCTCCATCCTGATGCACTGCCGGCCGGGTGATCTGATCTTCGCCGATGAATCGGCGCACATCGTCAACTCGGAAGCCGGTGGGCCGGCCGTGCTGGCCGGTGCCACGCTTTGTGCGCTGGCGGGACGGCACGGCATGTACACGGTAGCTGACGTCGAGGCGAAGCTCAGGCCGGCGAAGCGAAACGCCCCGAAACCGCGCCTGATCGTCGTCGAGCAAACGGTCAACCGGGGGGGCGGCGGCATCTGGTCGCTTGGTGACATCGCCGCGTTGGCGGCCTTTGCGCAAAGCCACCGGTTGCGCGTACACATGGACGGCGCACGATTGATGAACGCGGTGGTGGCATCTAGGATCCCAGCACGCGACTATGCCCGGCATTGCGACACTGTCTGGATCGATCTTTCGAAAGGCTTGGGGTGCCCCGTGGGCGCCGTGCTGGCCGGCAGCGCCGAAACCATCGAACAAGCGTGGGTCTGGAAGCATCGGCTCGGCGGCGCGATGCGTCAATCCGGCATTCTGGCGGCCGCAGGGCTGTACGCGCTCGATCACCACGTGGAGCGGCTGGCCGAAGATCATGTCAACGCACAGCGCCTTGCAGAGCTTGCGATTCGTCTGCCGGGCGTCCGGCTCGATCCCACGGACGTGGCGACCAATCTCGTATTTTTCGATGTGCAGGCAAGCGGTTTGACGGCCCGGCAACTATGCAGCCGGTTGTTGGCGCATGGCGTGCGGATGGGTGAGGAAAGCCAGTCTCGCGTGCGTGCGGTGACTCACCTCGGGATCAGCCGCGACGACATTGATCAAGCGGCGCTCGCTCTGGAATCGGTGCTGACGTAGAGCTGAGACACCTTTGCGCCAGAGCTGGGGGTGAATGACAGGTTCCGGCATTGGCAGTCCTTCCACCGGCCGCCGGCAGGCACCGACGGTTCCAGGCATGCTGCTTCGGTTGAACCACCCCGTACAACCGGTTCAAGTCCGGCCCTGACGAGCCGATAGTCCTGTGGTGAAGCCTGCTGCGCAGACATCCACTCACGCGATGCCGCCGGCACCGCCCGGTCTTCTGCCCATCCGCACGGTCGAGCAGCAGCGGCGCCTGCGCCTGCGCCGTTTCGGCATGGCCTCTTCCACCTACCTGCTTGGCTTGATCGTGCTCGGCCTGTGCACGCTGCTTGGACTGTTCCCCAGTTCGTCGTTGCTGGCAGTGGGCGTGCTGTTTGGGGCCATCAACGCAGGACTGCTGCGGGCCTTCACCACCGGCTGGAACGAGCGGTTTGCCGATCCCTCGCTCACCGGGTTGCAGGTCTATCTGGGCGTGACCATGGTGCCTCTCATCCTGGTCCTGGGTCGTGACGTGCACTTCGTGGCCGCGCCCTACTACGCGGTGATCTTCGTCTTCGGCATGCTCCAAATGTGTACGGGTAAATTGGCACGGGTGGCCGCCTTTGTGCTTGTCAGCTACGCCGCTGCGCTGCTGCTGCGTCGACAGCTTTACGGTCATGGGTTGGACTGGCGCGTGGAGGCCGTGACCGCCATGCTGGTCGTGACCAGCTCGGTGTGGTTTGCAACCGCTGCCAGCTATATCAGCAACCTGCGCGCCCGGCTTCGCGGATCGCTCCAGCACATCGCGACACTGGCCACCAATGACGGCCTCACCGGCCTGTGGAACCGTCGTCAGATCGATCAGATGCTCGAAGCCGCTGTGAAGCATGCACAACGCGAAGGGAGCGCGCTGTGCGTGGCCATGATGGACGTGGATCATTTCAAGCGCGTCAACGACCGCTATGGCCACGCCATGGGTGACGAGGTGCTGAAGGCCGTGGCGCACACGCTCGCCGGCAGCGTTCGTGCGGGGGATGAGGTGGGGCGTTTCGGCGGTGAGGAATTCGTTTTGCTGCTGCCGTCCAGCACGATGGCTCAGGCCACCGCGTTGGCGAATCGTTTGAAGAGCCAACTGGAGGCACTGCAATCCATGCCGACCGGAGAGCCGCCGGTGACCGCATCTTTCGGTCTGGCCGCCTGGAGAGCCGGAGAGAGCGCAGGCGACCTGGTGCGGCGTGCCGATCAGGCGCTGTACCGCGCCAAGGCCAGCGGTCGCAACCGGGTGGAAGCGGACAGCTTGTTCGGCGCTTTGGCCGCATGCTGAAGGGGCACCCATGCCTCGGGTTTCGGTGAGCTTCGCCGCTGCAGAGCGCAACCGGGCAGCGGAAGGCTCGCTGCTACGGCCGAAAGCAGGGCCTGGGAGACTTTCGCCTCGAGGAAACGGCCGGCGAAGCTGAAAGCCGGCCACGAGCCGGCATTGCGCTCGGTGCCAGGAGATTCTTTGGGCCGAACCGCAAAGCGCGGGACGGTCGAATACCGCGTGAGCGACGTGCCCCAGCAAGCCGAACACAGGAACGGGTCTCAGCCGTGGGCTAAGGTTCGATGACCTGCCCCGTCATCTGACCCTCGACGGCTCGCGCATAGGCTTGCGCCACGGCGGAGGCCGGCAGTCCGCCTTTGGGATCCATCCCGAGTTCGATCAAGGTTTCGGAGACCCACGGCGGGCTGACCGCGTTCACCCGAATGCCGCGCGGTGCCTCGATCGCCGCTGCGCGCACGAAGCCTTCGAGTCCGGCGTTGACCAGGCTGATCGCGCCACTGCCTGGGGCCGGCAAGCGGCTGAGGATGCCGCTGGTCACGACGATCACTCCGCCATCGCGCAGTCTCTGCAGCCCTTCGCGCACCACGTTGACCTGACCCATCAGCTTGTTCTGCAGGGTGAACGCGAAATCGTCGTCGTGCAGTTGCGCCAGTGGCTTGAATCGAGCGGCGCCGGCTGCACAGATCACGCCGTCGATGGGACCGGCCGCAGCGAACAGCGCCCGCACCGACTCCGACGATGAAATATCAACGTGCAGCGGTTCGGAGTGCCGGGTGACTGCGACCAACTCTTGTCGCGGCGAAAGCACTGCGGCGACGGCGCGACCGATGGTGCCCGTGGCACCGATAAGCAGGAGCTTCATGGCTTGATACCTCATGGGCGCCGGACGTCGGCACCGTGAACCTGCACTGTACGAAGAGTTGATCCGCAGCGTTCGAGTTGCTCTGGAACCCGACCCCGGCACAGCACGATCTCGTTCCTTTGGGGGGACGAACGATATCGTGAGTCTGAACTGCCCCGCAAACTTGCGCCAATCTCTCACCTGCAGATCGTCGCGGCGGTCATCGCTTGACGTGCAACGATCCGGCCGCGTCGGGCGCGCCTTCCAAGTCATTGTCTGAGGCCAATGCCCGATCATTGCGTGCGGCGCCTTCGCCCACCGGTATCGAGTTCGTTGCTGAGGGCTCGTGGTAGGCTCGTCCAGCGAGGTTTGCCAGGGGGGCAATGAAGTCAGTGTTTCCCCTAAGCTGGGTATGCGCCTCGGGGATCGAGAAACCAAGGAGCAGGGCATGACGAACACGGTTGGTTTGAAGCGTCGAGACGTGCTGGGGGCGGCGGCTGCATTGGCTGCCGGGAGCAAATTGGCCTACGCGCAAGACAAGCCGCCCATCAAGATCGGCATCAATGCGGCCATCCAGGTGCAGGCCGGACGAGACATCGTCGATGGCGCGCAACTGGCCATGGACCAGATCAATGCCAAGGGCGGCGTGCTGGGTCGGCAACTGACCATGGTCGTGGCCGATGAAACCGACAACCCGGAAAAAGGCGTCAGTGCGATCAAGAAGCTGACCGCCGATGACAAGGTCGATGTCCTGATCGGCGGCTACACGTCCGGGGTGACGCTGGCGCAGATTCCGCACATCATCCGCGCCAAGACCATTGCGCTGACGGTGGGTGCCGCGTCGCCCGCCATCACCGCGGGCGTCAAGAAGAACTACGAGCAAAACAAATACATCTTCCGCACCGGCGTGCTCAACTCGCTGCATCTGGCCGCTGGAACACTGGACTACATGACGGGTTTCCTGCACGGCAAGCTCGGCATGACCAAGTTCGCGCTGGTGGGCGAGAGCGCCAAGTGGGTGCAGGACCTGATGCCGTTCCTGAAGAAAGGCGCGACCGGCAAGGGGCTCAACGTCGTGATGGACGAGATCTTCGATACCGGCACGACGAATTTTTCGCCGCTGCTGTCGAAGGTCAAGAGCAGCGGCGCCGAATACATGGTGCTGATCAACTCCCACGCCGCGAGCGACGTGCTGGCCAAGCAGTGGTACGACGCCCGCACCCCCGTGCCGTACGGCGGCATCGACGTGAAGAGCCAGGACACCGATTTCTTCGAACGCGTCGGTGGCAAGTGCATCTCCGAAGTGGCGTTCAACTTCATCGTGCGTGCGCCCATCACCGAAAAGACGGTGCCCTTCTTCGACGCGTTCGAGAAGAAGTACAAGCGCCAACCGGTCTATACCGGCTCGGGCGCCTACGACACGGTCTATGCCTATGCAGACGCGGTGGGGCGCGCCGGATCGATGGACAACGACGCGATCATCAAGGCGCTCGAAACCATCGACATGGTGACCACGACCGGCCGCATGCAACTCGATGATTCGCACGACCTGAAGGCCGGAAAGGGCCTGGTCCAGTTGCTGTTCGCGCAATGGCAGAAGGACGGCAAGCGCGCCATCATCTGGCCGGAGAGCGCGAAGACGGGCGAGTACATCAACCCGCCGTGGATGGCGTAAGCCGAGCCATCCGATCGTGATTGGTGAAATCATCGTCTATGGCGCTGTGACCAGCGCCATATACGCGCTGCTTGCGATCGGCTTCGCGCTGGTATTTGGCGTCGCGCGAATCCTCAACCTCGGCCACGGCGCCTTCTACATGCTCGGCGCCTACTTCGCCTATTTGTTCGGGGTGTTGCTCGGGCTGCCGCTGTTCATCGCCGCTGCGCTGTCCATCATGGCCACGGCCGGCCTGGGCTGGGCCCTGGAGCGCTGGCTGATCCGTCCGCACCGGGCGTCGACCATGGCGGTGCTGATGGTGACGCTCGCCTTCTTGCTGGTGGTGCAGCAGGTGATCCTCGCGATCTTCGGCTCCGAAGTCATCAACGTTCCGGCGTTCGCGGAGAAGAAATACACCGTCCTCGGCGCCGCTGTGGGCGGGCAGCAGTTGCTGACGGTGGCCGTCGCCGCCGTCTCACTGGTGGCGCTCTGGGCGCTGTTGCGGCACACGCGTCTGGGTTCGGCCATTCTCGCCCTGTCGCAGGACCCGTTGGCGGCCCAGTATGTGGGCATCCCGATCCATCGCATCTCCGGTGTGGTGCTGGCATTGTCCGGAGCATTCGCCGCGCTCGCGGGCGTGATGGCCGGTCCGTTCCTGTCTTCGTCGCCTTCCATGGCACTGCCGGCCCTGGTCAAGGCGTTCGCCATCGTCATCGTCGGCGGACTCGGGTCACTGTCCGGCACGATCGTGGCGGCAATCCTGCTGGGTTATGCCGAAACCATCGTGGCGTATCTGGCGTCCTCGTCCTGGACCGAGGTGGTATCGCTGGTTGCGGTGCTGCTCGTGCTGTTGATGCGCCCGGCGGGCTTGCTCGGCAAGCAAGCGGCGTTTTGAAGCCGATGAAAGCGAGCGCGCCGCAGATCGCGCTGGTCCTGCTCGTGCTGGCATTGCTTGCTGCGGTGCCGCTGCTCTCGGGCGACTACATCGTCGGCATCTTCACGGTATCTCTGATCTACGTCATCTGGGCCGTGAGCTGGGATTTCTTCACCGGGCTTTCGGGGCGTGAGAACTTCGGCTACCAGCTGTTCATCGGCGTGGGCGCCTATGCCACGGCGTTTCTGGATACGGGCTATGGCATCTCGCCTTGGATCGGGCTGGCGGCGGCCGTGATCACGGCCGCGATGGTGGGCCTCCTCATCGGCTTTCCAACGCTGCGGCTGCGCGGACCGTATTTTGCGCTGGCCACTCTGGCTGCTGCCGAAATCATCATGCACATGCTCGTCATCTTGTGGAGCATCACCGGCGGCGAGGACGGGCTCTCGGGTCTGACACCCTTGTTCCTCGACCCGATTCATCTGTATTACTTCATATTCGCCGTCGCGATCGTCAGCACCGTCATTCTTGTTGCGCTGGCACGCTCGCGCTGGGGGTTGCTGCTGCGCGCGATCCGCGGCGACGAGGCCGGCTGCCAGGCAGCCGGGATCAACGTCACGTTCTACAAGATGGCAGGCCTGGCCGTCAGCGCCGCCTTTGCCGGGCTGGGCGGGGCCTTGTATGCCAGCTATCAGATGCATGTCGGGCCCGACACGATGTCGGTCATGCTGCTGATCTCGATCGTCAGCATGGTGTATGTGGGTGGCCTGGGTACGGTGTATGGCGCTGTCGGCGGCGCCATTTTGCTGTCGCTGCTGGGTGAGTTCCTGCGCGGCGCCGGCGAATACCGCCTGCTGGTCTACGCGCTGGTGCTCATCTTCGTAATCTTCTTCCTGCGCAACGGCCTGGTTGCGCCGGCCTGGCAAAAATTGGGTGCCATGCGCACCAGAAAGGTGGCGCCATGAACGACACCATCCTGGCCGTGCAGGGGCTGACCAAGCGTTTCGGCGGGCTTGCGGCGGTCAGCGACATCAGTTTCGACGTGTTGGAGGGCGAAATCCTCGGCGTTCTCGGTCCCAACGGTGCCGGCAAGACCACCTTGTTCAACCTGCTCACCGGCTTCATCCGGCCTGACCAGGGGCGCGCCACCTTCGAGCATCAAGACTTGACACGTCGTTCGCCCGACGAGGTCGTGAACCTGGGCGTCGCGCGTACCTTTCAGCTCTGCCGGCCGTTCGCCGGTCTCACGGTGCTGGAAAACGTCATGGTGGCGTGTTGTTCGCGTCGCGGTGCGGCGACACACGAAGCGCCGCGCCAGCGCTCCTTGCGCATGCTCGAAGCCGTGGGGCTGGCGGACAAGGCGGAGCTTCTCTCCGAATTGCTTCCCTATGGTGATCAACGCCGCCTCGAGATCGCCCGCGCCCTCGCGACCAATCCCAAGCTGCTGCTGCTGGACGAGCCCTTTGCCGGGCTCGGCTCGAGCGAGATCGAGCCCTTGTCGGCGCTGATTCGCGAGCTGCATCAGAAAAGCGGCCTGACCATCATCATCATCGAGCACAAGCTGCGCGCGTTCATGCAACTGGTTCAGCGCATCGTCGCGATCGACTTCGGCAAGTTGATCGCTGTCGGCGACGCACACGAGATCGTGCGCGATCCCAAAGTGGTCGAAGCCTACATCGGGAAAACGGAGCCGGACCTTGCCCTTGCTTGAAATCGCCGACCTCAGAGCCTGGTACGGCAAGGCGATGGCGCTGGAGTCCGTCGCACTGCATGTCAAGCCGGGCGAGCTGGTCGGGGTGCTGGGGCCCAACGGAGCGGGTAAGACCACGCTTTTGAAGGCGATTTCACGCACCGTCACGGCAAGCGGCTCGCTGACGTTCGACGGTCGGTCGCTGATCGGGGTCGAGCCGCATCAGGTCGTGGGGTTGGGCATCTGTCACTGTCCCGAAGGGCGGCACCTGTTTCCCGAACTGAGCGTGCGCAAGAATCTCGAGCTCGGCGGCTATCTGAGAGCACGCGCGGAAATCGAGTCCGAGATGGACAAGGTGTTCGCGCTCTTTCCGGTCCTGCGCGAGCGCCTCAGCCAGCTCGCCGGCACGCTCTCGGGTGGGGAGCAGCAGTTCGTCGCGATCGGCCGGGCGCTGATCGGCAAGCCGAAGTTGCTGCTGTTGGACGAGCCATCGGTCGGAATCGCGCACCGCTTGAAGATCGAGATCTTCGATGCGATCCGCAGCATTGCCGATTCGGGAGTGGCCGTGCTGATGGCCGAACAGGACGCGCAAAATGCGCTGCGTGTGGCCGAGCGGCTCTATGTGCTCGAAAACGGCCGCATCGCCCGCCACGGCAGCAGTGCAGAACTCGCCGGCGACGACGACATCCGGCGGATTTATCTGGGCGTTTGAGGGTCCGGCACCGCTGGTCTTCGGCGTGTCAGAGGGTCGCGCGTGATCTCGCGAGCGCTTGCTGCAGCGCGAGCAGCAAGGTGTCCGGCTCGGTGGGCTTGGGAAGGACCTCGAATCCCGCGGCGCGCGCTTCGTGGACTCGCGCCGAGTAGCCGGTCATCAGCAGCACGGGCAATTCCGGAAGGCTTTGTTGCAGCCGGCGCGCGAGCTCGATGCCGTTGATCGGTCCCGGCATCGTGATGTCGGCAAGAACCAGGTCGAACTTGCGCGGGTCCTTGTTCAGCATCGCGAGGCCAGCCTCGGCATCGATCGCCAGACGCACGCTCAGGCCGAACAATTGCAACAGCGCGACCAGGCCTGCGGCAACCTCGCCGTTGTCTTCGATCAGCAGGACGCAGCCGTGCAGACGGGCCGCCGTCGTCACCGCGATGTTCGTCTTCGTGGCAACCGCCGCCGTTGCGCCGACGGCAGGCAGCAGCAGCGAGACCGTCGTGCCCTGGCCGGCCACGCTCTCGACGGTGGCCATGCCACCCGCCTGCACGCACAGCCCATAGACCTGGCTCAGGCCGAGGCCGGTGCCCTTGCCGGGCGACTTGGTCGTGAAGAAGGGCTCGAACACCCTGGCCAGCACCGCCGCGGGGATGCCCTGGCCGGTGTCGTGAATGTGGATCGCCACCATCCGGGCGCTTCCGGCCAATGCCGACGCGGCTTCCTCGGCATGGATCTCGAAGCGTCCGCCCTCGGGCAGCGCATCCCGGGCGTTGACCGCGATGTTGATCAGCGCCAGCTCGAACTCGTTCGGATCGATCTGCACCAGCGGGGTTTCAGCCGAGACGTCGACCTGAAGCTCGATGCCGCGGCCGAGCGTCGTGCGCAGCAGGTCGGCGGCGGCCGGCAGCCACTGCTGCAACCGCAGCGTCTCCGGCCTGATGGCCTGCTTGCGCGAGAACGACAGCAGTTGTCGCGTCAACCGCGCGCCGGACGTGACGGCGCGCGCTATGGCTGCGATCTGCTTGCTCTCGCCAATTTGCGGGTGCAGGCGCTTGTGCACGTGCAGGCTGGTGTTGATGATCGCCAGCAGGTTGTTGAAGTCGTGAGCGACGCCGCCGGTGAGTTGTGCCAGCGCCTCGAGTTTTTGCGTCTGCACCAGCGCCTGCTCGGCGTGCGCACGCAAACGGTTCTCGTCATGCAGCTGGCGCAGCACCGATTGCTCGCGGCGGGCCTTGCGCAAGGCGACAACCGAGATGTACACGAGGCCGGCCGTGATCGGCAACAGCACCGCAGCCAGCAGCGTGACGAGGCGGTACCAGTCGGCCAGGAACGCCGTTTCGCTGAGCCCCGCGCTGACGTAGATCGGCTCGGTACCGACGCGATGGAAGCTGACGAGGCGTCGCTCGGCGGCGCCGTCCGGGCGCGTGAACAACACACCCTGCCGGGCTCCACCGCGTATTGCTGCGAGCAGTGCGTTGCCCGCGGGCATGCGCGCGCCATCGTCGCGCGGCCAGCGGGTCAACAGCGCGCCGTCGGCCGTGAACAGCGAGAACATCTCGAGATCGGGGTCGTCGAGCGCGAGCGAGCGATAGAAGTTCTCGAAGTATTCGGGGTTCAGCGCGACGACGACGACGCCGCCGAAACTGCCATCGGCCAGCGTGCGGCGCATCGACGTGAAGATGTAGGGCCGCCCGTCGACGAGCGACGTCATTCGACGGGTGACGACCAGTCCGCGGTAGCTCGTTCGATGCTCGATGAAATACGCGCGGCCGGCAATCGAGGGCTTCCCGTGCACGGGCAAGACTCGGCTGCTCGCGACTGGATGTCCGCCGGCGTCCCAGATGGTGAGGGCTGCGACGGCCGGCAAGCCGAGCACGAAGTCCTCGAGGTGCTGGTGGATCTCCCGCTCGTTCGCGCGCAGCGTCGCGTCCGGGGCGTCTGCCTCGCGCAGCGCACGCTGCATCACGGCAACCGCCGTCTCGAGCGCGCCCTCGGCATGGTGCAGGGCGACGCGATCGGCGCGCAGTACGGTGTCGCGTGCGTCGTTGAAGGATTGTTCGCGGCCCCACCAGCACGCCGCCACGAAGACGAGCAGCGGAATCAGCACGGCGCCCCAGACGATCGCGTGCAGCCAGTGCAAGGAGTCCTCGCGCTCGCCTGCGCGACCAGCGGCGTTCCGGGTTCCGGGGGGCCCTGTCGCGGGTGTCGAGATGTCGTTGGTAACGCGCATGGGCCGCCGTTTCGTCCAGTCGCTCGCTTCAGCCCCTCAAAATGGCTCGCGATCAGTCAGCGCGCCTGTCGACGCCGCAGCACTGTTGCAGAACCCGGCAGCTTGTTTTGTGCGGTGGAGCACAGACGGTTCCCCGAGGCGATGCCTTGCTGAGCGCAAGCAGCGAAAGGAGATCACGGCATGGCCGCAACGTTCAGCATCGGGGATCACGTGACCTGGAATTCCGAAGCCGGCCAGGTGAGCGGCAAGATCGTCAAGATCCATACGCGGGATTTCGACTACAAGGGGCACCGGCATCGCGCCACGCCGGACGATCCGCAGTACGAAATCAGGAGCGACAAGACCGATCACATTGCCGCGCACAAGGGGTCGGCGTTGAAGAAGGTCGGGCGCTGACGAGCGTCGACCGCGTGAGTGGCCGCCGGCGTCCGGTCCCGGCTCGCGCCTTGCCCGCAGCAGCGCGTGCGGGTATGCCATGCATTCAGGCGGCAAAGGCACGACGATGTCTCGCGGCGTGCCCGGTGGAGAAGCTGCCCGAGGGCATCGAGCGCTCGGTGGTGGTCGAGCGCTCGGTACCACTGCGGGGCATGGAGGACGCGTTGCTGGCGTCGGAGCTGAACGGGATGCCCGTGCCGCTGGCCAATGGAGTGACGTGCTCGGTTTGTTCGGACCAACAATTCCTGGGGAGATGGCTCTT
>CAJDUZ010000007.1_pt1 | contig 33498 bp, 25 predicted proteins | sample 7391221 | NCBI WGS metagenome assembly CAJDUZ01 (sample SAMEA7055692, study PRJEB34461) | soil metagenome | biome: terrestrial ecosystem; feature: Peninsula; material: soil | place: Antarctica | collected 2016
ACAGCGCTCAGGCTGCGCACGCGGCCGAAGAAGTCGAGCTCGTAGCTCGGCACCGCGATGCCGAGGCTGTAGACGTTGGCGACGCCGCCCGCTCCGGTGGCCTGGCGTGTCGCGTTGGCGCCTGCGCCGATCGTCGGCAACTCGTTGGCGCGGCGCACCTGATAGAGCGCGCGCGCCTGCTCGATGTTGAGCGCCGCGACGCGCAGGTCGCGGTTGTTCGCGAGCGCGATCTCGATCAGGCGCCTGAGGCGCGCGTCTGCGAAATAGTCGTGCCAGTCGATTTCGGCCGCCTGCGGCATGCGGGTGTCGGTGGACTCGCCGGGGTAGGCGGCCGGAATCGGTGCGGGCGGTCGCTGATAGCTCGGGATCATCGTCCCGCAACCGGTGATGAGGCTGGCGAGCACCGCCACGACGGCAAGCCGCGGCAAGCGGCGCTCAGGTGAACGATCAGTCATGGGGGGTCTCCGGGCCGGCGTGCCCTTCGGCGTTCGACGCGAGATGATGGTGCGCGTCGAGCCGTCGCTGGCGCTCGCTGCCCTTGAAGATGCGGCGCACGACAACGAAGAACACCGGCACGAACAGCACCGCTAGCACCGTCGCGGTCAACATGCCGAACATCACGCCGGTGCCGATTGCGCGCTGGCTGGCCGAGCCCGCACCGCTCGCCAGGACGAGCGGCAGCACGCCGAAGATGAAGGCGATCGAGGTCATCAGGATCGGGCGGAAGCGCAGGCGCGCCGCGCGCAAGGTCGCCTCGATCACATCCATCCCCTCGGCATGCAGATCCTTGGCGAACTCGATGATCAGGATCGCGTTCTTTGCCGACAGGCCGATCACGGTGATGAGCCCGACCTTGAAGAACACGTCGTTGGGCAGGCCACGCAAGCTCGCGCCAAGCGCTGCGCCGAGCACGCCGAGCGGCACGGCCAGCAGCACCGCGAACGGGATCGACCAGCTCTCGTAGAGCGCGGCCAGGCACAAGAACACCGCCAGCAGCGAGAAGACGATCAGGATCGATGCGGTGGAGCCCGAGAGCCGCTCCTGCAGCGACTGCCCGGTCCACTCGAAAGCGAAGCCCGCGGGCAACTGCGCCGCCAGCCGCTCCATTTCGTTCATCGCATCGCCGGTGCTGTAGCCGGGCGCGGCGTCGCCGGCGATGCGCATGGTCGGGTAGCCGTTGTAGCGCACCGTCTGCACCGGCCCGGTGATCCAGCGCGTCGTCGTGAACGCCGACAGCGGCACCGTGTTGCCCTGCTTGTTGAGGACGTTGAGCTTGAGCAGGTCGGCCGGCTGCATGCGCTCGGGTGCATCGGCCTGGACGACGACGCGCTGCAGGCGCCCGGCGTTCGGGAAGTCGTTGACGTAGGCGGAGCCGAGCGCCGTCGACAGCACCGTGTTGATGCCGGCGAACGAGACGCCGAGTGCCGCGGCGCGGTCGCGGTCGATGTCGAGCTCGAGCTGCGGCGCGTCTTCCAGGCCGTTGGGCCGCACGCCCACCAGCACCTTGCTTTGCGCCGCCATGCCGAGCAACTGGTTGCGTGCGTCGACCAGCGCAGCGTGGCCATTGGCGCCGCGGTCCTGCAGTCGGAAGTCGAAGCCGGTGGCGTTGCCGAGCTCGGGAATCGACGGCGGGCTCACGGCAAAGACGAAGGCATCACGCAAAGCGAACATCGCGCCGGTGATGCGACCGGCGACGCCTTGCGCCGAATGTTCGGCGCCGCTGCGATCGCCCCACGGCTTCAAGGTAATGAAGGCAAGCGCGGCATTCTGGCCGCTGCCCGAGAAGCTGAAGCCCAGCACGCTCACCATCTTCGAGACCTCGGGCTGCTTGAGCACATAGTCCTCGAGCTTTTCCATCACCGCCAAGGTGCGCTGCTGCGTCGCCCCCGGCGGCAGTTGCGCGTTGGCGATGATGTAACCCTGATCCTCGTTCGGCAGGAACGAGTTCGGCAGCCGCGAGAACAGCAGCACGACGACCGCGATCAGCACCGCGAAGATCAGCATGAAGCGCCCGGTGCGCTTGAGGATCTTCGTGACCCAGTTCTCGTAGCCGTGCGTCGTCGCCGCAAAGCCCCGGTTGAACCAGCCGAAAAAGCCTCGCCGGGACAGGTTGTGACCAGGCTCGATCGGCTTGAGGAAGGTGGCGCACAGCGCCGGCGTCAGCGAGTTCGCCATGAACAGCGAGAACAGCATCGAGCTCACCATCACCAGCGAGAACTGCCGGTAGATGTTGCCGACCGCACCGGCGAAGAACGCCATCGGCAGGAACACCGACACCAGGGTCACGGTGATGCCGACCAGCGCCGCGGTGAGCTGCCCCATTGCCTTCTTGGTCGCCTCGCGGGGCGGCAGGCCCTCCTCGCTCATGATGCGCTCGACGTTCTCGATGACGACGATCGCATCGTCGATCAGGATGCCGACCGCGAGCACCATCGCGAACATCGTCAGCACGTTGATCGAGTAGCCGAACGCATACATCATGCCGAACGCGCCGAGCAGCACCACCGGCACGACCACCGTCGGGATCAGGGTGTAGCGCAGGTTTTGCAGGAACAGCAGCATCACGAGGAAGACCAGCACGATCGCCTCGACCAGCGTCTGGACGACCTGTGTGATCGAGATCTTCACGAAGGCGGCGCTGTCGTACGGGATGTCCCACTGCACGCCGGCCGGGAAGTAGCGCGAAAGCTCCTGCATGCGCTCTCGCACGAGGTTCGAGGTCGCCAAGGCGTTGCCGGTGGTCGAGAGCTGCACGCCGATGCCGGTCGAGGGCTTGCCGTTGAGCCGAGCCGAGGTGGCGTAGTTCTGCGCGCCGAGCTCGATGCGCGCCACGTCACGCAACCGCACCGTCGAGCCGTCGGTATTGGCGCGCAGCACGATGTCGCCGAACTGCGCGACCGTCGTCAGCTGGCCCTTGACGACCACCGTCGCGCTGATGGTCTGGCCGCTGACGATCGGCAAGTCGCCGATCGTGCCCGAGGAAACCTGCGCGTTTTGCGCCTGGATCGCACTGTTGACATCGGTCGTCGAGAGGCCGAAACCGACCAGCTTGGCCGGATCGATCCAGATGCGCATCGCCCGCTCGGTGCCGAACAGCTGCGCCTGGCCGACGCCGGGAAGCCGCTGGAGTTCCGGCAGCACGGTGCGCGAGGCGTAGTCGCCGAGCGCGATCGGATCGAATTGCGGATTGTCGGACGAGAGGATCGCGAACAGCAGGAAGTTCGAGCGCGACTTGTCGACCCGCACGCCCTGTTGCGTCACCGCCGCGGGCAGGCGCGGCGCGGCGCGCGCCAGGCGGTTTTGCACGTCCACCTGCGCCAGGTCGGCATTGGTGCCGGTCTGGTAGGTGATGGTGATCTGGCCGACGCCGTTGGCCTGGCTCACCGACTCCATGTAGATCATGCCCGGCGAGCCGTTCATCTCCTGCTCGATGACGCTGATGACGCTGTCCTCGAGCGTCTGCGCCGAGGCGCCCGGGTAGGTTGCGGTCAGCACGATGGCCGGCGGCGCGACCGACGGGTACTGAGCGATCGGCAATTGGGTGATGCCGACGCCGCCGAGCGCGACGATGAAGAACGCGATCACCCACGCGAAGATCGGCCGGTCGATGAAGAACTGGGCCATCGGGTCGCGCCTCTCAGCGCCCGGAGGCGGCAGCGGCGACGCCGGCCACCTTCGACGGCGCACTCGCGGCACTCGCGGCGCCGACTGCGCCGGCATGCGCCCGAGGCGCTGCCGCGGAAGCCGCGCCCGTGGGACCGGAGGCGCCCGGCGCGTGCCACGGCACGGCCTTCACCGGCGCGTTGGCGCGCAGCTTCTGGAAGCCGTCGACCATGACCTGCTCACCCGGCTGCAGGCCCTCGAGGATGACCCAGCGGTCACCTTGCGCGCTGCCGACCTTGACCGGCCGCGGCGTGACCTTGCCGTCGCTGCCGACGACCATCACGCTGTCGCCGGTGGCGCCGCGCTGCACCGCCTGCTGCGGCACGAGGATGCCGTCGCTCAGCTTGGCCTGCTCAAGGCGGACCCGCACATACATGCCGGGCAGCAGCAGGTTCTGCGGGTTCGGCACTTCGGCACGCAACATGATCTGCCCCGACGTCGGGTCGACCGACAGGTCGGAGAACAGCAGCTTGCCCGGCTGGTCGTAGACGGTTCCGTCCTCGAGGACGATGTGCACGCGCGCCGCCGCAATGCCGGTGGCCGCCTGCATCCGGCCGTCGGCGACGCTGCGGCGCAACTGCAGCACGGTCGCCGACGGCTGCGTGAAATTCACGTAGAGCGGATCGACCTGCTGGATCAGCGCGAGCGGGGTCGCCTCGCCCTGGCCGACCAGAGCGCCCTCGGTGACCAGCGAGCGGCCGATGTGGCCCGAGATCGGCGCGGTGACGGAGGCATAGCCGAGGTTGATCTGCGCAGTCTGCACCGCGGCCCTGCCTGCAGCGACATCGGCCTCGGCCTGCTTTTGCGCCGCCACCGCGTTGGTGTAGTCCTGCTTGCTGACCGCGTTGGCGGCCAGCAAGGGCTTGTAGCGCTCGGCCTGCGCGCTCGCCTGCGCGAGGTTGGCCTGCGCGCGGGTCACCTGGGCCTTGGCGCTCGCGAGCGCGGCCTGATAGGGCGCCGCGTCGATCTGGTAGAGCAACTGGCCGGCCTTGACCCGGCTGCCTTCGACGAACAAACGCTTTTGCAGGATGCCGGCGGCGCGCGCACGCACCTGCGCGACGCGCGAGGCCTCGAGCCGGCCCGGCAATTCGGTGGTGAGGCCGACCGGCTGCGTCTGGGTGGTGACGACGCCGACCTCGGTCGGCGGCATGCCGCCGGCGGGCGCGCCCTTGGCCGCGTCATCCTTCGAGCCGCAAGCCGCCAGCAGCAACGGCAACGCCAGCACGGCGGCCCGGACAACCGGACCCGCCAGAGCGCTTTTCAACGCAGACATTCGTTTCCTTTCGGGCGCGCCCGTCGCCGCACCGGCGAGCCGGCCTGATCGGCAGCAGGCCTGCATGGCGGACGGACAGGCCAACCGGCCCCGCCGCGACAAAGCCGAAGATTCTGACACAGCCCGCGCGGCGAGGTGCCGGCGCCTGGCGACGCGAATCGCTTCAGACGTGCTCGAACTTGAAGACCGCGACGCTGGCACGCAGGTTCGGCCAGCGCCGCACTGCCGCGCCGTGCTGGATGCCGAACGAGTCGAGGATCTTCAGCTGGTTCTTCCTGGCAAGCACCTCGAAATCCGCATAGGTGCCGACGCGGATGTTGGGCGTGTCGTACCACTCGTAGGGCAGGGTCCGCGTCACCGGCATGCGCCCGGAGACGACGCGCAGCCGATTCGGCCAGTGCGCGAAGTTCGGGAAACTGACGATGCCGACGCGGCCGACCCTCGCGGTCTCGCGCAGCATCGTCTCGGTGTTGCGCAGGTGCTGCAAGGTGTCGAGCTGCAGAACGACGTCGAAGCTCTTGTCCTCGAAGAGCGCCAGGCCTTCCTCGAGGTTCAGCTGGATCACGTTGACGCCACGCTGGGTGCAGGCGAGCACATTGGCGTCGGCAATCTCGATGCCGTAGCCGCTGCAGCCACGGCGCTCGCACAGGTGCGCCAGCAGTTCGCCGTTGCCGCAACCGAGGTCGAGGACGCGCGAACCGGGCGCCACCAGCGCCGCGATCAGCTCCATGGCGCCGCGTTCACTCATCCCGAGCCCTCGCTCGCGATGCGCTCGAAATAGGCGCGCATCACGCCGTGGTAGCGCGGATCGTCGAGCAGAAAGGCGTCGTGCCCGTGCGGCGCGTCGATCTCGGCGTAGCTCACGTCACGCCGCCGGTCGACCAGCGCCTTGACGATCTCGCGCGAGCGCGCCGGCGCGAAACGCCAGTCGGTGCTGAAGCTCACGAGCAGGAACTTGGCGGTGGCTGCCGCGAATGCCGCCGCAAGATCGCCGCCATGCGCGCGCGCCGGGTCGAAGTAGTCGAGCGCGCGGGTGATCAGCAAATAGGTGTTGGCGTCGAAGTACTCGCTGAACTTGTCACCCTGGTAGCGCAGATAACTTTCGATCTCGAACTCGATCGCCTGCGTGCTGTAGGCGAAGGCGCGCGCCGGCTCGCCTTCCTTCAGCGCGGCGACGGCCGCATCGGCACCGCGCGTGAGCCGCCCGAACTTGGCCTCCATCGCGTTGTCGCTCAAGTAAGTGATGTGGCCGATCATCCGCGCCACGCGCAGGCCGCGCCGCGGCAGCGTGCCGTGGGCGTAGTAGTCGCCGCCGTGGAAATCGGGGTCGGTGACGATCGCGCGCCGTGCCACCTCGTTGAAGGCGATGTTCTGCGCCGACAGGTTCGGCGCGGTGGCGATCGCGATGCAGTGGCGCAGCCGCTCGGGGTAACGCAGCGACCATGAGAGCGCCTGCATGCCGCCCAGGCTGCCGCCCAGCACCGCGGCAAGCTGCGTGATGCCCAGGCGCTCGAGCAGCAGCGCCTGCGCATCGACCCAGTCTTCCACCGTGACGACCGGGAAGGCGGCGCCGTAGGGCCGGCCGTGCGCGGCCGGGTCGGGATCGGGGTGCATCGGCCCGGTCGAGCCGAAGCACGAGCCCGGGTTGTTGACGCCGATGACGAAGAAGCGCTCGGTGTCGAGCGGCTTGCCCGGGCCGATCAGGTTGTCCCACCAGCCGGTGCTGCGCGGCTGTCCGGCATAGGTCCCCGCGACGTGGTGGCCGGCGTTGAGGGCGTGGCACACCAGCACCGCATTGCTGCGCTCGGCGTTGAGTTGACCGTAGGTCTCGTAGACCAGCGTGTAGTCACGCAAGCGGCTGCCGCTTTGCAACACCAGCGGCTCGGCAAAGTGCATCGCCTGGGGCTCGACCTGACCGACGGAATTCATGCCTTCCATGAGAAAACCCGGCGCCGCCGCTAGGCGGGACACCGGGTTCTTCAGCGTCCTGTCTTTAGCTGCATTTCTTGAGCGCCCGCAAGCCGGAACAAATCAGCGCTGTCGCCGCAGTATAGCGGCGCACATCGGCAGCCTGAGCGTGGGCTGCGCGGGGCGATCCCGCAGCCTGCCGAGCCGCGTTACTGCGGCGGCGCCGTGTCGATGAAGCTCGGACGGCTGCCGAGTTTCTCGGACAGGCGCGCCAGATTCGGGTGCGCCCGGCGCCAGGCGATCTCGGGAAAGCGGAAATCGAGGTAGCCGAGCATGCAGCCCACCGCGATGTCGGCCAAGGTCATGTGATTGCCGGGGGCGCACCAGGGTTTGTCGGCCAAGGCGGCGGAGCTGGCCTGCAGTGCGGCCTGCACCTTGCCGAGTTGCCGCTCGGCCCAGGCCGGGCTGCGCTGCTCGGCGCTGCGGCCGGGCCAGGTCTGCTCGAGGCGCGCCAGTATGGCGGCGTCGATCGCACCGTCGGCCAGCGCCTCCCAGGTGCGCACCTCGGTGCGTTCACGGCTGCCCTCGGGGATCAGACGGCTGACCGGCGAGCGCGTGTCGAGGAATTCGACGATGACGCGCGAATCAAAGAGGGCCTCGCCAGCGTCCATCACCAGGCACGGCACCTTGCCGAGCGGGTTCGACTTGGCGATCGCGTCGCTTTTCCAGACGTCCTCGAGTTCGAGGCGGTAGTCCAGCTTCTTCTCCGCCATCACGATGCGCACCTTGCGAACGTAGGGGCTCGTGAGTGAACCGATAAGCTTCATGTTGTCGAGAAAACGTGCCGAGTTGCGTTTCATTTTATGGCATGCGCGTCGCGCCGGGCTTTTCGAGCGCTGCCGAGCGGCGTGCTCCACCAACGCCGGCAAGGTGGAACGGCCGCCTCGCGCAGTGCAGGCGTCGGCCGGACTCTAGAATCGAAAGGCTCTGCCCGCCGGGTCGCTCGTACGTACCAGCGGCTCTGCCTGCCTCGCACCTTCGCCTCGCACCATCCTCCGCCTCGTCCATCCATGTCCGCCCTCACCGCCCTCTCGCCGCTCGATGGCCGCTACGCGGCGCGGGTCGCCGCGCTGCGTCCGCTGCTGTCGGAATTTGGGCTGATGCGCTGCCGCGTGCAGGTCGAGGCCGAGTGGTTCGTTGCGCTCTCGGATGCCGGCCTGGCGGAATTTGCGCCGCTCGGCGCGCCGGCGCGGCAATGGTTGCAGCGCCTCGTTGCCGAGTTCTCCGAAGCCGACGCCGAAGCCATCAAGACGATCGAGCGCGCGACCAACCACGACGTGAAAGCGGTCGAGTACTGGCTGAAGCAGCGCTTCGAGGCCGTGCCCGAATTGCATGCCGCCAGCGTCTTCGTACACTTCGCCTGCACCAGCGAGGACATCAACAACACCAGCCACGCGCTGATGCTGGCGGCAGCGCGCCGCGAGGTGCTGCTGCCGGCGCTCGACGCGGTGATGGCGCGCATGACGCAGATGGCGCACACATTCGCCGATGTCGCGATGCTCAGCCGCACGCACGGCCAGACCGCGAGCCCGACCACCGTCGGCAAGGAAGTCGCCAACGTCGTCGCGCGGCTGGCGCGCGCGCGCTCACGCTTCGCGGGGGTCGAACTGCTGGCGAAGATGAACGGCGCGGTCGGCAACTACAACGCGCACGTCGCCGCGTACCCGGATGTCGACTGGCCGGAGTTCGCGCGGCGCGTCGTCGAAGAGCGCCTGGGCCTCCTCTTCAACCGCTACACGACCCAGATCGAACCGCACGACGGCATCGCCGAACTCTTCGATGCGCTGGCGCGCACGCACACCGTACTGATCGACTGGTCGCGCGATGTCTGGGGCTACATCAGCCTGGGCTACTTCTCGCAGGTGACGCGCGCCGGCGAGATCGGCTCGAGCACGATGCCGCACAAGGTCAACCCGATCGACTTCGAAAATGCCGAAGGCAATTTCGGCGTCGCCAATGCGCTGCTCGCGCACATGTCCCAGAAGCTGCCGATCTCGCGTTTCCAGCGCGACCTCACGGACAGCACGGTGCTGCGCAACGCCGGCGTGGCCTTCGGTCATGCATTGCTCGGCCTCGATTCGCTCGGCCGCGGGCTCGACAAGCTGCAGGTGAATCGCGCCGCGCTCGACGCCGATCTGGAGAGCGCCTGGGAGGTGCTGGCCGAGCCGATCCAGACCGTGATGCGACGCCACGGCCTGTCCGATGCCTATGAGCGGCTCAAGGAGCTGACGCGCGGCAAGGCGATCACGCGCGAGGTGATCCACGCGTTCATTGCCACGCTCGAGATCCCTGCGACCGAGCGCGAGCGGCTGCTGGCGCTGACGCCGGCCACCTACACGGGACTGGCGGGCGCGCTGGCGCGCGCACTCAAGGCGTGACGCAATGAAATTCACCGACATGCTGGTCGCGGCGGAGCGGCGCAACGCCTCGCTGTTGTGTGTCGGGCTCGACCCCGATCCGTCGAAGTTCCAGCAGCCCTGGCAGGACGACCCGCGGCGCATCCTCGACTTCTGCAGCGCCATCGTCGACGCGACGCACGACCTGGTCCTGGCCTTCAAGCCGCAGGTCGCCTATTTCGCCGCGCAGCGCGCCGAAGACCAGCTCGAGCGCCTCATCGCGCACATCCGCCGTGTCGCCCCCGAAGTGCCGGTGATCCTCGACGCCAAGCGCGGCGACATCGGCGAGACCGCGGCGCAGTACGCGCGCGAGGCCTTCGAGCGCTATCAGGCCGACGCGCTGACCTTGTCGCCGTTCATGGGCTTCGACTCGATCGAACCCTATCTGCGCTACGCCGACAAGGGCCTGCTGCTGCTGTGCCGCACCTCGAACCCGGGCGGCTCGGAGCTGCAGGCACAGCCTCTGGCCTCGGGCCGGCTGCTGTACGAGCACATCGCCGAACTCGCGCAAGGGGCGTGGAACCGCACCGGCCAGCTCGGCCTCGTCGTCGGCGCGACCTACCCGGCGGAGATCGAGCGCGTGCGGCGGCTCGCGCCGACGGTGCCGCTGCTGATCCCGGGAGTTGGTGCCCAGGGCGGCGACGCTGCAGCGACGGTGCGCGCCGGCTGGCGCGGCGACGCCCAGGCGACCACGGCACCGATCATCGTCAACGCCTCGCGCAGCGTGCTCTATGCGAGCCGCGGCGCCGACTTCGCCGCGGCGGCGCGCACTTGCGCGGCTGCACTGCGTCACGAACTGCAGCAGGCCCGTTCGCTGTAGGCGCGGACAGGCGGGAATTTGCCCGCCAATTGACCCTATCGGCGCAAGGGCCGCGCGCTACGATGCCGTCGAGTTCATCCGCCCGGCGCCCTGCCGAGCGACACGCCGTGCGATGCAGCGGCGCCCGAGTTCGACCACAGGCGCCGCATGCCGATCCTGGGATCCTCACCACGCGAGTCAGACAACTGGCGCCCGACGTTGCAGCTCGTGGGGGCGGGTTTCTACGCCGGAACGGCCGGACTGGCCGCTCTCGGCGCCGCACTGCTGGGGCTGATGTCGCCGCTCGAACCGGCCAGCATCGCGCTGATCGGCGCGCTGATCGTCTTTGCCGTGCTCAGCACGCTGGCCTGGCGGCAGGCGCCGCGGCTGGCAGGCGACGGCGCGCTGACGGTCGCGGCACTCGTCGTATTGGGCTTGCTCGGCTGGCTGGCACTGGTGCTGCCGGAGCGCCACCCGGCGCTGGGCCTCGGGGCCGTGGTGATCTGCATCACGAGTGCCGTGATCCGGCTGCGCGCTGCGCTGGCGCTCGCGTCGCTCGCGCTGGCGGGCGCGGCCGCGTTGGCAGGCGTCGAGCCGCCGCAGTCCGCATCGGCACCCCCGCTGCCTGGCGCGCTGGCACTGCACTGGCTGGTGCTGCTGGTGGCGTTGGCCGCGGGCCGATTGATCGCCGCCGCGCTGCACCGTCAGCTCCGCCTGGCCGAAGCCCGCGAAGACCGCTACCGCGGACTGCTCAACGTCGCCGCCGACGGGCTCTGGGAGATGGACGAGCAGTTCCGCTTCACCACGGTACCGGAGTGGCAGGGCATGGCGACGCCGCCAGCGCACGAACGCATCGGCCGCACGCCATGGGAGATCGATGACGGCGGCCTGACCGAAGCGCAACTCGACGCCCACCGGGCCGACCTCGAAGCGCATCGGCGCTTCATCGGGTTGCTGGTGCGGCGGCGCGACGGCCACGGCGCGATGCGCATCCACAGCGTCAGCGGCGCACCGAAGTTCGACGCGGCCGGAATCTTTCGCGGCTATTCGGGTGTGACGCGCGACGTGACCGACGAGGTGCTGGCGCAGCGCGCGATGATCACGAGTGAGACGCGCTACCGAGAACTGTTCGAACGCTCGCCGTCGCCGCTGTTGCTGCACCGTCGCGGCATCATCTTCGATGCCAACGCGGCCGCCGCGCGGCTGTTCGGCTTTCGCGACAGCGCAGCGATGCACGGCTGCCTCGTCGCCGAGCTCTATCCGTCGGGCGAGCACCGCGACCGCGCGGTCCGACGCCTCGGCGAACTGGAAGTGATGCCGGTCGGCGATGCACTCGCCGTGGCCGACTTCCAGGCCCGCGCGCTCGACGGCCGTGCGGTCCACGTGCAGGCGACCGCGGTGCGCGTCGACACCGCGAGCGGCCCCGCGACCATGTCGATCCTGTTCGACATCACCGCGCGCCAGGCCGTCGAGGCCGCGCTGCGGCGTTCCGAGGCGATGCTCTCGCACCTGTTCGCGACCAGTCCCGACTGCATCACCTTGTCCGAGCTCGGCAGCGGCCGCCACACGATGGTGAACGCCGCGTTCAGCCGCGTCACCGGCTTTGCCGCGGGCGAGGTCATCGGCCGCAGCGCCGCCGAACTCGGCCTCTGGTGGGACCCGCAGGCCGGTGTGCGGCTCACCGAGCAGGTGCTGCGCGAGGGCAGCGTCGCCGAACTGCCGCTGCAGTTGCGCAGCCGCGGCGGCGCGCGAGTCTCGATGATGATCTCGGCGGCGCGCTTCGTGATGGACGGGCACGACTACATGGTCGTCAATGGTCGAGACGTGACGCAGACCGAGCGCACCCGGCTCGAGCATGCGGCGATCCTCGAGCGCGCCTCGATCGGCATCGCCTTCACGCGCGACGGCCGCTTCGTGCTGGCCAACCCGCGCTTCGAGCAGATGTTCGGCTGGGCGCTCGGCACGCTCTCGGGCCAGCCGGCCGCGTCGGTCTGGCTCGACGATGCCGCGGCACCGACGCCCGGCCCGGCGCACGGCGAGCCGTTCGAAGGCGAACTGCAGATGCGGCGGCGCGACGGCAGCGTGTTCTGGTGCCGCTTGCTCGCGCAGCGCGTCGATCGCTCGCACGCCAGCCACGGCGGCACCATCTGGATCGCCGACGACGTGACCGAACGCCGCCGCCTCGACCAGGCGCTGGCCGCTGCACGCGACGCCGCCGAAGCGGCCAACCACGCCAAGAGCGCCTTCCTAGCCAACACCAGCCACGAAATCCGCACGCCGCTGAACGGCCTGCTCGGCCTGGTGCGGCTGGCGATGCAGCCCGATCTCGATGACGGCAAGCGCCAGGACTATCTACGCCAGCTCTCCGACAGCGCCCAGGGACTGGCCGGCATCCTCTCCGACATCCTCGACCTGTCGAAGATCGAGGCCGGCAAGGTCATGCTCGAGCGCGTCACCTTCGACCTCGGCGAGGCCTTGCTTGGATTGCAGCGCTCCTACCAGACGCTGGCCGACGACAAGGGGCTCGGGCTCGCTCTCGAGCTCGACCCGGCGCTGCCGCCGACGGTGAGTGGCGACCCGGTGCGGGTGCGCCAGATCGTCAGCAACTTCATCAGCAACGCCATCAAGTTCACACCCACGGGCAGCATCCGCATCCAGGCCTTTGCCGAAGGCGACACCGACGTGCGACTGCAAGTGGTCGACAGCGGCGTCGGCATCGACGCGGCGACGCAACAGCGCCTCTTCGAGCCGTTCTCGCAAGGCGACACCTCGACGACCCGGCGCCACGGCGGCACCGGGCTGGGCCTGTCGATCTGCCGCGAACTGGCGCAGCTGATGGGCGGCGCGGTCGGCGTGCGCAGCCGCCCGGGCCGTGGCGCCACCTTCTGGGCGCGGCTGCCGCTGCGCGGCGCGCCGCTGGCGGCGCAACCGGCCAGCAGCGAAGCCGAAGACCTCGAGGAGTTGCGCGGCGCGCGCGTTCTGCTGGTCGAGGACAACCCGGTCAACATGCTGATTGCCGCGGCGACGCTCGAGCAATGGGGCGTCGAGGTGGTGCAGGCCCGCGACGGCCCGAGCGCGATCCATGCGGTCGAGACGGCAGGCCGGGCGCCGTTCGACGCGGTGCTGATGGACGTGCAGATGCCGGAGATGAGTGGCCACGAGACGACGCGGGAATTGCGCAAGCGTCACTCCGCCAGCGCGCTGCCGATCATCGCGCTGACCGCGGCGGCGCTGGTGTCCGAACGCGAACGCGCGCTGGCCGCCGGGATGAACGACTTCCTGACCAAACCGCTCGACGCGCTGCTGCTGCGGCAAACGCTGGCGCGCCACATTGCGGCGCGGCGCGGCTTGCCACCCGATGCCGACGGGCGCTGAAGCGCGCCGAAGGATCACCGAGAATCGGCGCTGCAGCGGCGCCCGGCGTCGCACGATCCTCCGACATCAAAGCACCCGAATGAAGCGATTTGCGATTCTCGTGGCCGGCGCGGCATTGGCCGTGGCGGCCCAGGCCGAAACGTCGATCTACGGTCTGCTCGACCTCGCGGCCGGGCGCTTCCAGGCCGCCGGCCAGAAGCACGAGTGGAAGCTCGAGAGCGGCCAGATGTCGACCAGCTACATCGGCATCAAGGGCACCGACGAGATCGCCGGCACCTTGAAGGTGCGCTTCCAGCTCGAGTCCTTCGTGCGCGCCGATGTCGGCGGCTCCGGACGCTACGACGGCGATGCGTTCTTCGGCCGCGACTCGTTCGTCGGCCTGCAGGGACTGTTCGGCTCGACCGTGCTCGGGCGCAACACGACGCCGTTCTTCCTCTCGACCGCGAGCTTCAACCCGTTCGGCGACTCGTTCGGCTTTGCGCCGAGCGTGCGCCAGTACTACGGCGGGGCGATCCTCGGCGATCGCAGCTGGGACAACTCGATTGCCTACACCAACCCCTACGACAGCCCGCTGCGCGTGAGCCTGCTCGCCAACCTGGGCGAAGGCGCAGTCGGGTCGACCGGACGCAATCTCGGCGTGAGCCTGTTCCACGTGGACGGGCCGCTGGCCGCCGGCCTCGCAGTGCAGCGCGTGCGCAACAGTGCGCTCGGCCTGCCGGACGGCTTCGACAAGCAGGACGCCTGGCAGCTCGGGCTCACCTACGACTTCGGCCGCCTGCGCGCCTTCGGCCAGTACGGCGGCGTGAAGACACGCGCCACGGCCGACGTGCGCTCGACGCTCTACCAGATCGGCGCGAGCGCGCCGCTCGGCGCCGGCTCGCTGCTCGTCTCCTATGGCGACGCGTCGACGAAGAGCAGCGGCGTGCGGGCCAGCCAGCAGACCCTGTCGATCGGCTACGACTACAACCTCTCGAAGAACACCGATCTCTACGCCGTCTACATGAACGACCGCGCCAGCGGTCTCGGCACCGGCCACACGTTGGCGACCGGCATGCGGTTGCGCTTCTAGGGCGGCCGCCGGCGGGCGGTTCAGTCGAGGACAAGCTCGGCGCAGACCGCGCCGGCCCGCTCGGCGCGCGCGCTCAGGCTGAGCCGCGTGCCGCGCGGCGCCTGCACGACCCACTCGGCCACGGCGCGATCGGCGGTCGCGTCACGCGGCCGCGCAAAGGCCTGCAGCGACTGCCCGGGCGCGTGGCCCTCGAGCTGGGGCCCTTCGAAGCGCCGCTTGCCGCCGAGCAGCGCGACCGCCGCGGCCTCGGGCCAATCGATCTCGAAGATCACGCCGCGCACGACCTTTCTCGCCAGGGCGCGGCGGCTGATATAGGCAGGCAGCCAGCCGCTGTTGGCGACCGCCAGGCGCACGCGCCAGGTGTCGGGGCCGAGCGCGAGGGCTTCGGCCCGCAACAGTTCGAGTCGCGGCAGCGCCAATGCGATCTGCGTCATCCAGCCGGGAAAGCGCGCGGCCTCGCGTTCGCGCAGGGCCGGCGGGGGGTTGCGCCAGTAGTTCATCTTGTCCCAGCCGCCGATCTCAACCGGCCCCAGCTGCGGATGCTCGAACGGCTGCCAGTCGACATGCGCCTGGCCACCGCAGTGCTCGTCGCTCCACTTCAGGAGCTTGAGGTCGTCCGCGACCGGGTGCTCGCGATACCAGTCGATCCACTTGTAGCCCTCGATCCCCGCTTCCCGGTTCGGCGCCCAGATCTCGACCACCCAGAACAAGGCGCCCAGGTGTTCGTAGACCCAGTCCTGCGTGCCGCCGATCGTCTCCTTCGGGTGGTAGCGGAAGTCGTGCCAGATGCTCACCGCCGGATAGCCGGTGAGCTTCGCGCCGAGCTCGCTGAAGCGCCGGATCGTCCAGAGATCCTCGGGGATCATCTCGTCGTCGCTTTGCGTGCCCATCGGCCGAAGGATCACGCCGCTGTGCGTGTGATAGCTCACCGCCGCGCCGATGTTCGGGTGCGAGAGGATGAAGTCGACCATCGCCTTCACCTCGGGTTCGCTGGTCGGGTAGTCGCCGGCGCCGACCTGCTCGAACTCCTGGCGCCACGCGGCAGGAAAGTTGCGGTTCAGGTCCAGCCCTTCGACATCCGGGTTGACCTTGATCGTCAGACCGTCCCAGTGCTGCAGCACCCCCTCGGGCAGCAGCCGGTAGTACGCGCCGCCGAACTCGCCCGGCTCGCGCGCGACCATCAACCGGGCGTCTTGCTCGCACTTCTTGTAGCCGCCGTGCGGGTCCGCGATGCGCATCGTCAGGATGCGGCCGTCGCCGTCGACGTCCTCGACACTCAGGCCCTCGACCGGCTCCTCGTCGAACGGATAGCGCCGCGTCGACGAACGGATGTGGCGCGGCCGCTCCGCCAGCGCGAGTTCGGCGCCGTCCGGGTTCAGGCGCGGGCATAGATAGACCGCGCGCGTGTCGAGCAGCTGCGTGATGGCGGCATCGCCGCCATGGCCGCTGACGAGCTGGTGCAGGTAGTAGATCACCGCGGTGCTGGCGGTCAGCTCGGCGGCGTGGATGTTGCCGTCGGCCCAGAACGCCGGCTTGTCGCTGTCGCTTCCGGTCGCACGGTTCGTGAGCGTTGCGACCCAGATGTCGCGGCCCTCGAAGCTCTTGCCGATCGAGGCCACCGAGACCAGGCCCGGGCGGGCCTCCGCGTACTGGTGCAGCAGCCGCGTCAGCTCGTCGTGGCGCAGGAAGTGGTCGAAGCGGGGCGTCGGGATGACAGTCGGCATGGGGGTGAGCACGCAAGTGCGTCGCTATTCGTCGCTATTCGGTGAAGAGCCGCACCATGCCCTTCAGCGACACGAGGTTGCCGGGGTTGCTGGTCTCGTTCAGGACGCCGCTCATGCGGCGCAAGAGGCGCGCGCTGCGGTTGGCGCGCCAGATCAGCAAATCGGTGAGCCAGGGATGGCGGTTGACGAGGTTGGCACGGTGATACAGCTCGAAGCGCGGCTTCAGCGCCAGGACTCGCGCCTCGTAGTCGGCGCGCACCACCGCGTCGCGCGTCCCGGGTGCGATGGCCGCACCGGCCAGCAGCGCCTCGGCCGCATGAATGCCGGTCTCGAGCGCCTTGCCGATGCCTTCGCCGGTGAACGAATAGGTGCTGCCGGCGGCCTCGCCGGTCACGAGCAAGCCCGCGCGCGTCAGCCGCGCACCGGTGAGCGAGCAGCGAAGCGGAGCGCCCTTCAGCGGCCCGAGCATCTCGCCGTTCGCCAGCAGCTCGCGTGCCGGCGCGTAGACACGACTGAAGTCGTCGAACACCTGGCGCAGGTTGGCCTCGCGCTTGGCGAGCTTGCCGTCGCGCACGGTCGAGTGGCTCTCGGCCACGCCGACGCCGATGTTGAAGACACCGTCGGGGCCGGGGAAGATCCAGCCGTAGCCGGGTGCGAGCGCGCGATGCCAGACGACTTCGAGGGCCTCGATACGCCCGACCATCGCCGGGTTGCGCACATAGCCGCGCAGCGCAACGCCGCTGGGCGTGTGGCGCTCGGACATACCGGCCGCCAGCAGCGCCTGTGGCACCGCGCCGGTGGCGAGCACGACCCAGTCGGCGCGCAAGGTGTGCGCAGCGGTGCCGGCCTGCAGGCGCGCGCCCACCACGCGCTGGCCGGTCGCGTCCTCGAGCGGCGCGACAAAGCGCAGCGGCGCATGCATGCGTGCGCCGGCCGCAGCGGCGGAGCGACACAGCACCGCGTCGAGCAGGCGCCGCGGCAGCACTGCCAATGTGCCTGGCACGTCGATGCGGCCGCCGCGCGGCCCGATGCAGGCGACGTGGGCCGACGGGCGCGCCAGCGCCAGCACCTCGTCGAGCACGCCCAGCTTGCGCAAGGCCTCGTGCGCATCCGGGATCAGGCCGTCGCCGCAGACCTTGTCGCGCGGGAATGCCTGGCTGTCGACGAGCACCACGTCGCGCCCGGCCAAGGCCAGGGTGCGCGCCGCGGCGCTGCCGGCCGGGCCGGCGCCGACCACCAGCACCTCGCAGCGCCCGGGCAGTTGCTCCAGGCTGCGATTGATCAGGGCCGCGACACCGGCCGCAGCCGATGCACCGGATCGTGCGCGTGCACGAGAAGCATCGTCCGCTGCGCCGGCGTCGCTCGCGCAGTGCACGGTGGTGGATTCAGACATGCCTCGACTCCGCTGCGACCTTGTCTTTGTTCGGCGTCATCCGCAGCGCCGCAAGCACCGCGCAGGCCGTGATCACGCCCACCAGCACGAAGGTCTCGTGGAACGCCCGCACCTGCGTCGTCGGCTCGGCCTGCAGCCGCCATTGCAGCACGATGCCGACGACGCTGATGCCGACCGCGCCACCGAGCTGGCGCATGAAATTGATGTTGCTCGCGCCCTGCGACAGCAAGACATCGGGCAGGCCGCGCAAGGCGCCGAGGTTGAGCGAAGGCATCACGAAACCCAGCCCGATGCGGCCGACGACGGCCCACAGCACGATCAGCCACAGCGAGGTGCCGAGACCGACCGTCAGCATCAGCAGGAACGACAGCGCCAGCAGCACCAGGCCGCCGCCGACCATGCGGCTGACCGGCTGCCGGTCCGCGAGCCGGCCGGCCAGTGGAATCGTGGCGGCGAGCGCGAGGCCGGCCGGCAGCATCACCGCGCCGGAGATCGACGGCGCGATCTCGAGCGGCATCTGCATGAAGACCGGCAGCAGATAGGTCGAACCGAACAGCCCCATGCCATAGATGAAGGCGACGATGGAGCCCGCGGCGAACGGCCGGTGCGCAAACAGCCGCAAATCCATCAGCGGCCGCGCCGTGCGGCGCTCGTGCACGATGAACACGCCGATGGCCGCGGCGCAGCAGGCGAGCAGTGCCAGGCCGATGGCCTGCGTGCCTCCGTGCAGGTAGACCATGCCGTTGAGCAGGGTCAGCACCACCACCACCATCAGCAGCACGCCGGCCAGGTCGATGCGCGCACCCTGGCGGTTGGCGGGGACGCCGCCCGGCGCGCCGATCGGCAGGTAGCGTCGCGCCAGCCACAGCGCCAACAGCGAGAACGGCACGACGATGAAGAAGATCGAGCGCCAGCCGAACCATTCGACCAACACGCCGCCGATGCTCGGCCCGAGCGCCGGTGCCAGCACCACGCCAAACCCGAAGATTCCCATCGCCTTGCCCTGCTCGCCTTCGCGAAACGCGCGCATCACGATGATCGCCGGGATCGGCTGCAGCACGCCGGCGGCCAGCCCTTGCGCGACGCGCATGCCGATCACCAGGTCGAACCACGGCGCCAGCCCGCCGCCGATGCCGCCAGCCAGCAGCAGCAGCACCGCGCCGAGATAGGTGTCGCGGTAGCCGTAGCGCTCGAGCAGCCAGGGCGTCGTCAGCATCGACAGGGTCATCGCCGCCATGAAGGCTGCCGAAAGCCACTGCGCGCGCTCCTGGCCGACGTTGAAGACCTCGCTCATCTCCGGCACTGCGACGTTGATGATGGTCGACGCGGTGATCGACGCCATCGTGCCGACCATCACCGTCAGCAGCACCCTCCAGCGGTAGTTCGGCCCGAAGCGCGCCGCCAGCGCGTCGCGGGTATGGAGGGTCGGGTCGGACATGCAGGGCTCGAAGGCGGGTGGCCCTGAATTGTCCGATGAATGGGCCGCGAGGCGGCTGGTCTGGCGCCCGATCGCAGCGCGATCGCAAGCGGGCGCGGCAGCCGGGCGAGCGCCTGCGAGTCGCGGCGGCAGCCGCATGGCAGGCGAGCGGGTCGTTGCAGCCCATCTCGCCTGCCAGCGCAGTACGAGGGCAGCCGGGAACCCGATCGCTGCTATCGAACCCCTGTTCGCACCGCCAGGCGCGCCCGCCGCGTTCGCCGCGGGACGACTGGAATGGCGCGACCCCCGCCCGGCTCAGATCTCCTCGTAAAGCCGCAGGGTCAGGAACTCGGCGAACTCGTCCTGCGTGCTCATCTGCGTGAAGATCGCCGCGGCGCGATCGAACTTGCCGTCGAAGCCGCCGGCCTTGATCTTCGCCAGCTCCTCGGGTACCAATGCCCGCACCAGATCGGCCGTAACCTTGCGGCCGTCGTCGAGCACGCCCTTGGTCGAGCGGATCCACTGCCAGACCTGGCTGCGGCTGATCTCGGCCGTGGCGGCGTCTTCCATGAGGTTGTGGATCGGCACGCAGCCGTTGCCGCCGAGCCAGGCGCCGAGATAGTGGATGCCGACGTTGATGTTCATGCGCAAGCCCGCCTCGGTGATGGGCTTTTCCGGCTGGAAGTTCAGCAGCTCGGCGGCACTCACCTGCACGTCGGGCCGTTGCTTGTCGAACTGGTTCGGCCGCTCGCCCAGGACCTCGACGAACTCCTTCATGCTGGCCTCGACCAGCCCCGGGTGCGCGACCCAGCCGCCGTCGTAGCCGTCGCGCGCGTCGCGGCGCTTGTCCTCGATGATGCCGGCCATCGCCGCCTCGTTCTTCACCGGGTCGTTCTTGATCGGGATCAGCGCGCTCATGCCGCCGATCGCAGGTGCGCCGCGCGCATGGCAGGTCTTCAGCAAGAGCAGTGCGTAGGCCCGCATGAATGGCGCCGTCATCGTCACCTTGGCGCGATCGGCCAGGCAGAAATCACGGTCGAGCTTGAACTTCTTGATGCAGCTGAAGATGTAGTCCCAGCGCCCGGCGTTGAGCCCGGCCGAATGCTCGCGCAGTTCGTAGAGGATCTCGTCCATCTCGAACGCGGCCAGGATGGCCTCGATCAGCACCGTTGCCTTGATCGTGCCGCGCGGCAGGCCCAGCTCCTCCTGCGTCGCGATGAAGATGTCGTTCCAGAGCCTGGCTTCGAGGTGGCTTTCGAGCTTGGGCAGATAGAAATAGGGACCCGCGCCGCGCGCAAGCTGCTCCTTGGCGTTGTGGAACATGAAGAGCGCAAAGTCGAAGATGCCGCCCGAGACGCGCTCGCCGTCGACCAGCACATGCTTCTCGTCGAGGTGCCAGCCGCGCGGGCGCACCTGCAAGGTCGCGATCTTGTCGTCGAGCGTGTAGCGTTTGGTGCCGGCCGGCGAGGCCTGCTCGAACGTCAGGCTGCGACGGATCGCCTTGACGAGGTTGACCTGGCCCTGGATCAGGTTCGCCCAGCTCGGCGAATTGCTGTCCTCGAAGTCGGTCATATAGGAGTCGGCGCCCGAATTGAAGGCGTTGATGACCATCTTCGCGTCGGTCGGGCCGGTGATCTCGACCCGGCGGCAGTGCAAGGCGGCCGGCACCGGGCTGATCTTCCAGTCGCCCTCGCGGATCGCGCGCGTCTCGGGCAGGAAATCAGGGCGCTCGCCGGCATCGAGGCGCTTGGCGCGCTCGGCGCGCGCGGCCAGCAATTCGCGCCGCCGCGGCTCGAAGCGGCGGTGCAGGCTGGCGACCAGCGTCAGAGCGGCCGGTGTCAGGATGGTTTCGAAGCCGGGCTGGAGCGGCGCGTTGATCTGCAGGCCTTGCGGCAGTTCGGTGCTCATGATGGTCTCGGTCGGTTCAACGGAAATAGCCCGCCCACGCGCATCCGATGCGGCCGGGCGTCCTGTCGAATCTAGCGCAAACGAGACCTTCATTGTCCTCGTGTCGGGCTGTAGATTCATGACACCGGAGTGTGGAATCGCCCCCCTGACCGGCGCGCCTCCGGCGTCCTTGGCGGCATCGAGGGTCTTGCGTTTGCGACTCGGGCGAGAATGATGGCTGACCTGTGACCCGATCCACCCTGTTTCGATGGCGCAAATCCGGCAACTCGAATCGTTCGTTTCGGTCGCAACCCGCGGCAGCCTGACCGCTGCCGCGCGCGCCGAGGGCATTGCCGCGGCGGTGATCGGCCGGCGCATCGACGCACTCGAGGCCCGCCTGGGGGTCAAGCTGCTGCTGCGCACGACGCGCCGCATCACCTTGACCCATGAAGGCAGCGCCTTTCTCGAGGATTGCCAGCGGCTGCTGTCGGACCTGCGCAGCGCCGAGGCCAGCGTCTCGGCGGGCGGTGTCAAGGCAAGCGGGGCGCTTCGCCTCACCAGTCCGGCAGGCTTCGGCCGGCGCCATGTCGCGCCGCTGGTGCCGCATTTTCTGGCGCGGCACCCGGACGTGAGCGTGTCGCTCAACCTGAGCGACCGCGTCGTCGACATCATTCACGAGGGCTACGACTGCGCCGTGCGCGTCGGCGACCTGCCCGACAGCAGCCTGGTAAGCGTGCGCATCGCCGACAACCAGCGCATCTGCGTCGCCACGCCCGCCTATCTGCAGCGCGCCGGCACGCCGCAGCACCCCGGCGAACTGATGCGGCACGAGTGCCTGGCGCTCAGTTCCGACGCCAGCCAGACGCGCGGCTGGGCCTTCAGCGTCGATGGCAAGGTGCTGCATCTGCGGCCGCGCGGGCGACTCGACTGCAGCGATGGTCAGGTGCTGCGCGACTGGTGCCTGGCCGGGCTCGGCATTGCGTGGCGTTCGCTGTGGGAGGTCGAAGCCGATCTGGCTGCGGGGCGGCTGCGCGCGGTGCTGCGCGCCTACGACGCGCCGCCCAACGGCATCTTTGCGGTCTTTGCGCATGTGCGGCACCTGCCGCTGCGGGTGCGTCTGTGGATCGATTTCCTCAAGCAGACCTATGGCGATGCCGCGTACTGGCGCCCGACCGGTGGCGCCGGCCCGGTCGCCGCCGACACCGCCGCCTCTCGAGCGGCCGGCGGCGCCTGAGCGGGGCGCGGCTGCGCCCGCGTTGCGCGCTCGCCTACTTGCTCAGGCACTCCTTCATGTAGGCCTTGCGTGAGTCGCCCTTCTTGCCCTGGGCGCTGGTGTTGCACGACTTCATTCGCTCCTGCGGCGTCATGCTGGTTTTCTTCGCCGACAGGCAGTCCTTCATGAAGGCCTTGCGGGCATCGCCCTTCTTGCCGCTGGCTTCGGTGTTGCAGCTCGCCATCTTCGATTGCTGCGGCGTCATCGATGCACCGGCAGCGGCCGCCTCGGCCTGCTTGGCGCCGAACGCCGGGGCCGAGAACACCAGGGCCAGGGCGACCACGCTGATCAGTTGTTTCATCACGGTTCCTTTTGCAGGCACTGCGGCGAAATTGCCGATCCTGATTGGAGCAGCGCGCCACCGTGGCGGCAAGCGAAAGTGGTGCCTTTCCCCCGTCGGAAGGGGTCGCGTCTCGCACGGCTTCGAGCGCCGCCAAGCCGTCAGAATATGCGCCGCGGGTGCGCCAGCGCCTCGTGCGCGGCGTGCAGCCGGCGCACCAGCACGCGGATGAAGGAGTCGTGAAAGTGGTGGCGGCAGTTGGCGCTCAGCTGCAGCAGCGAATCGGGCGTGAACGAGATCGTCGTCGCGGGTTCCGTGATGATGACGTCGGTGCTGTGGCGCTTGAGTTCGGCGCTCGGTGCAAGATACGCCATCTCGCCCACAGAGGTCCCGGCACCGAGCTGCGCCACCTTCTTGCCGTCGCGGAAGACTTCGACCTCGCCCTGCGCGATGATGTGGAAGCTGTTGCCCTCCTCGCCCTTGCGATAGAGCGCATGGCCGAAGCCGAAGCGCTGCCACTTCGCGCGGTGCACCACTTCCCAGAGCTCGACGTCGCCGAAGCCCGAGAAGAATTCGAGCGTGCGCAGCAGGTTGAAGCGTTCGGAATCGAGCACGCCCTGCAACTGGCCGCGCGGCACCTGCTGCGTCGTGATGAGGCCCGAGAGTGCCTGCGCGAATTCGTCCCAGTCGGCATAGCGCCGGCTCGGGTCCTTCAGCAGGGCACGCTGGATCACCGCATCGAGCCCATCGCTGACGCCCACGCGTGCACTGCCCAAGGGGGCCGGCTGGGCGTTGTAGATCTGGTGCATCATCGCTGACTGCACCGTCGCGTCGAACATCGGACGGCCGGCGATCAGGTGGTAAAGCACGGCGCCCAGCGAATAGATGTCGGCGCGGCAGTCGAGCGCGCCGCCGTCGAGTTGCTCGGGCGACATGTAGGCGAGCGAGCCGACGCGGTAGATCTGCGTCACGTCGGAGCCGAGGTTGAGGACGCTGCCGAAGTCGCTGACCTTGATGTCGGTGATCGTGCCGTTGCCGAGCACCGCGAGCAGATTGGCGGGCTTCACGTCGCGGTGGATCAGGCCCTGACGGAACACGTAACCGAGCGCCATCGCGCACTTGAAGCCGATCTCGACGATCAGCTCCAGCGACAGCAGTTGATCGGCGCGGCAAAACGGCCTGAGCGTGCTGCCGGCAACGTACTCCATCACCAGATAGGGCCCCTCCGTGTCGGCGACGGCATCGTAGATCTGCACGACATTCGGGTGCTGCAGCCGCCCGACCAGCGCCGCTTCGGCGGCGAAGAAACGCTCAGAGTAGCGGCCTTCGGCGGAATCGAGGGCAGCGGGGCGCACGCGCTTGATCGCGACCTTGCGGCCCTGGAAATCGTCAAAGGCGAGGAAGACCTCGCTGGTGGCCCCTTCGCCGAGCCGTCCGAGCACGCGGTACTTGCCGATCTGCGTCGGCAGTGGCGCCTCGGCGCGGGAGCCGAGCGACGGGGCGGAGGTCTCGCGCATCGCGGCGCATTTTCGCACTGTTGTTACCAACGGATGCAGCTTGCCGGGGCCAGGCCGACGACTACGCCACGCTTTTGCGCGGCCGGTGCGTGCCGGGATGCTGCAGGCGCGCCCCCGTAGAATTGCGTCGATGATCCAAGCTCGCCAGGAACTGCTCGCCGCCTTGCGCGCGGCCATCGCGGCAGTCGCCCCGGCAGAGGCACCGCCAGCGGCCTTCGAGGCGCCCCGGCAGGCCACCCACGGCGACCTCGCCTGCACCGTGGCGATGCCGCTTGCGCGGCAGTTGAAGCAGAACCCGCGCGAGATCGCGGCGCGCCTGGTGGAGGCCTTGCAGGCGCAGCCGGCGGCCGCGCGCTGGGTCGATGCGATCGAGATTGCCGGGCCGGGATTCATCAACCTGCGCCTGTCGGCCGCGGCCAGGCAGTCGGTGGTCGACGAGATCCTTGCCGAGGCCGACGCATTCGGCCGCAAGCCCGCGGGCGCCGAGCGCGTCATCGTCGAATTCGTCTCGGCCAACCCGACCGGGCCATTGCACGTCGGCCACGGTCGCCAGGCAGCGCTCGGCGACGCGATCTGCAACCTCCTGGAGACACAGGGCTGGCAGGTCACGCGCGAGTTCTATTACAACGACGCCGGCGTGCAGATCGACAAGCTCGCCGCCTCGGTGCAGGCGCGATTGCGCGGCGCACGCCCTGGCGACACCGCCTGGCCCGCGGACGCCTACAACGGCGAGTACATCGCCGATATCGCCGCCGACTACCGCGCCCAAAGAAGCGTGCGCGCCGATGACCGCGCGGTCACGGCGGCCGGTGACCCGGAAGACGTGGCGGCAATCCGCGACTTCGCCGTGGCCTACCTGCGCCATGAGCAGGATCTCGATTTGCGGGCATTCGGCGTGCGCTTCGACCACTACTTCCTCGAATCGAGCCTCTACGCGAGCGGCAAGGTCGAGGCCACGGTGCAAAGGCTCACGGCCGCCGGCAAGACCTATGAAGCCGAGGGCGCTCTCTGGCTGCGCACCACCGACTACGGCGACGACAAGGACCGGGTGATGCGCAAGTCGCAAGCCGGGGACGGCGCGGCCCGCTACACCTATTTCGTCCCGGACGTCGCGTACCACATCGACAAGTTGCAGCGCGGCTATGCCAAGGCCATCAACATCCAGGGCAGTGATCACCATGGCACGATCGCGCGGGTGCGCGCGGGCGTGCAGGCGGCCGGCGTCGGTGCGCCGGCCGGCTATCCCGACTACATCTTGCACAAGATGGTGACGGTGATGCGCGGCGGCGCTGAGGTGAAGATCTCCAAGCGCGCCGGCAGCTACGTCACCTTGCGCGACCTGATCGACTGGACCGGCCGCGACGCAGTGCGCTTCTTCCTGATCAGCCGCAAGGCCGACACCGAATTCACTTTCGACGTCGACCTGGCGCTGCAGCAAAACGACGAGAACCCGGTCTTCTATGTGCAATATGCGCACGCCCGGATCTGCTCGGTGCTGCAGCAGTACGCCGCGTTGCATCCGGCTGCGCCGATCGGCGCCGCCTCGTTCCGCTCGGCCGATCTGGCGCTGCTGACCGCGCCCGCCGAATTCGCTCTGCTGCGGCTGCTGGCCGACTACCCGTCGGTGCTCGCCGGCGCGGCCGCAGGCCTGGCACCCCACGACGTCGCCTTCTACCTGCGCGAACTGTCCGGCGCGTTCCACAGCTACTATGCAGCCGAGCGCTTCCTCGTCGAGGACGACCAACTTGCGCGTGCACGTCTGGCCTTGCTGCTTGCCGTGCGCCAGGTGATCCACAACGCGCTGGCGATCCTCGGCGTCGGCGCGCCCGAACGCATGATCCGAGAGGTTGAGCACGCATGAAGTCCAGACAAAGCGGCGGATTCGCCATCGGATTGATCGTCGGGCTGCTGATCGGCCTGGCCTTGGCGCTGGGAGTCGCGCTTTACGTGACGAAGGCGCCCAACCCGTTCATCGACAAGGTGCCGTCGAGGCCCGCGGGGCTCGACGCCGCCGAGGCCGAGCGCAACAAGAATTGGGACCCGAACAGCGCGCTGGCCGGCAAGAACCCGGCCCGGCCGAGCGCCGCCTCCGGCGTCGTCGCGCCGCCGGCTGTCGAGGCTGCGGCAAGCTCGCCTGCAAGGCCGCTGGCGCGCGAGACGCAGGAGGCGCCGGTGACGGCGAGCATCGCGCCCGAGCCCACCCGCACCCCGCCGCCGGTGCTGGCCACCGGTGACGACCCATTCACCTATTTCGTCCAGGCCGGCGCCTACTCGCACAGCGAAGACGCCGAGCAGCAGCGCGCCAAGCTCGCGATGCTGGGCGTTCAGGCACGGCTGAGCGAGCGAGAACAAGCCGGCCGCACCGTCTACCGCGTGCGTGCCGGCCCGTACGGCAAGCGCGACGAAGCCGATGCGGCGAAGCAGAAACTGACTTCGGCCGGCGTCGAAGCCGCGCTCGTACGTGTGCAGAAGTAGGCAGACCCGGCCGGGCGATGACTGAACTTCGCCGCTCTTGCCGGACTCTCGCTTATTGCAGTTTCGATAGACAGCCGGAGACCCCATGAAGATCCAACGTCGTCAGTTCTCGGCTTGCCTGATCGCCGCGCTCGGCACGAGCCCGGTCGCTGGCCTCGCGCTCGCCCAGGGCGCCGCGCCGGTCGAAGGCAAGGACTACATCCGCGTCACGCCGCCGCTGGAGGCACCGAGCAACGGCAAGATCGAGGTCGTCGAGTTCTTCTGGTACGGCTGCCCGCACTGCTTCGCGTTCGAGCCGGCGCTCGAGGCCTGGGTCAAGAAGCTGCCGGCGGATGTCGAATTCCGCAGGGTTCCGGTCTATTTCCGGGAGGAACCGTTCGCTGCACACCAGCGCATCTACTACGCGCTCGAGCAACTCGGCCTGGTGGCAACAATGCACCAGAAGGTCTTCAATGCCATCCACGTCGACCACCAGCGCCTCGACAAGCCCGATGCCATTGCCGCGTTCATGGCGAAGAATGGCGTCGACAAGCAGAAATTCCTCGACGCCTACAACTCGTTTTCGGTGCAGACCAAGGCGCGCCAGGCGCGCCAGATGGCCGAGGCTTACAAGGTCGACGCGGTACCGGCGATGGGCATCCAGGGCCGCTACTACACGACCGCAAGCTACGCCGGCAGCAACGATCGGATGCTGGTCGTCGCCGACTACCTGATCGAGCGCATTCGCAAGGGTGGCGCCTGAGGGGGCATTCGAGGGACGCCTGACGGCGCGCCAGCGTGCTCGTGGACCGACGCTGACGCCTGCGTCGCGTTAGCCGCCGTTCGCGCGCGCCGCCGCGCGCACCGCCACCATCAGGTCGATCGCCTGGAACTGCTGGCGCATCCGCGCGTCGCCGATCAACTCGGCCAAGGTCGTCTGGTTCAGGCTGGCGATGAACGCCCCGCTGGCCCGCGCCAGCGCGCCCTTGAGTGAGCAGCCGGGCGACAGCTTGCAATCGAGCGCTTCGCAGTCGACGATGCTCAGGTCTTCCTCGAGCGCGGCGACGACGTCGCCGATGCGGATCTCTTCGGCAGCGCGGCCGAGCAGCAGACCGCCACCGCGTCCCCGCAGAGACTTCAGGTAGCCCAGCCGGGCCATCTTGTGCACCACCTTGCGCAAATGCTCGAGCGAGATGCGGTGGTGAAAGGCGATCTCGCCCATCGTGCAGACTCGACCATGCTGGCGGCCGACGTAGAGCAGCACGCGCAAGCCATAGTCGGTGAATCGGGTCAGTTGCATCGTGTCCGGGCCTGCGCTCCATCGCACCGCGACCCGGGACATCCCCGGACGGCGGCACCGGACCGGCTTGCGACACCGTGTCGAAGCGGCCCCATAGCAACTTTACCGCGATGCCGACGAACAGGGCGGCGCCGACGCCGAGCAACCACTGGCCGAGCCGCTGCTGGTCGTCGAGCAGGTAGTTGTTGCACAGGCGCTCCGGCCAGATCAGGTAGAGCCAGCCGAGGCGAAAGCAGCTCGCGATGAGCTCGAGCATGAAGACGCCACGCACGATGAAGCCCATGTGCGGCCAGCCGAGCGCGAGCGGCAGGCCGATCAGTAGCGGCACCGAGAGAAACTTGGCCGCGCCCATCAGCGGGTCGGCGACCGACGCGTCGAGCATGCGTGGCAGCATCCACCAGGCACCGGCAAAGCTGGCGAGCAGCACGGCGTTGATGCCGTGCCGATTCCAGCTTGCGAGCCCGGCGCGCCAGCGTTCGGGCAGGGCCGACGGCAGCAGCCAGCCGACCCCGGCCAGCAGCGGCAGCTGCAGCAGCATCTGCGCCGTCATGCTCGCCTCCAGCGCGTCTCGCACGGGCGGCAGCAACAGCGCGGCGAACAGCAGGCCCGCGCCGACCGGCCGGGACAGGTGCAGGATCATCGGTGTGCTTCCCTGGCGCCGCGCGCGGCGTCAGGCGGAAGTGTCGGATCCGGCGCTGCGCGGCTCATCCCGCATCCGCTGTCGTATCGCCGCGGCGGCGCGAGCCGGCGTGCCGACATCGAGGATCTCGACCAGACGGCCCTGCGGGTCGAGCAGATGCAGCGCGGCGTTGTGGGTGTAGCCGCCGAACCCATCTGGAATCACCGTGACGCCGAAAGCGTGCTCGAGCCGCCCGAGCGCGCCCGCGCCGAGCGGACGGGCGGCGAGCCAGCCATCGCCGCGGTCGCCGGAGCGCCGCAGCCAGCTGGCGAGCTCGGCGGGCGTGTCGTGCGCCGGGTCGAAGCTGATGCTGAGCAGTTGCAGCCGGCCGGCGGCGATCGGCGCGGCAAGCTGCTGCTGCAACTGGGCGAATTCACCGCCCAGCGCCAGGCAGACGCTGGCGCAGCGCGTATAGATGAAATCGACCAGCAGCCAGCGGCCGCTCAGCGCGGCAAGACTGCTGTGCGCGCCCGATTGCAGCTGCAGCGCCACCTCCGGCGCCGCCACCGGGTGGCGCTGCACCGCAGTGCGCCGCGCGGTTTCGGTGGTGAAGGCCTCGAAACCGTCGGTGGCCGCGCTCAGCGCGGCGCTGCCCAGCAGCAGCAGCGCGAGGCTAGCCGAGAGCGTGCGCAGGCCGGACACGGCTCGGTGGCCTCAGCAGGCCGATGACGATCTGCAGCGTGAAGACGAGCATCGGCACCGATCGAGCCGGCGCGATCGTATGGGAGCCACTCGGGCAGATGCACCGCAAAGCGGCGCGGCGCGCTGATGTGACCCGCGGCGAGAAACGCAAAGACGAAGACGAGGCCGCCGAACAGATAGAGCGGAAAGCCGATGCTGGCGAGAGCACCGGCGGGCCGGCGTTCGCCGATCACGTGATAGAGCAGCGCCAGCACCATCGGCAGCACGCCCAGCAGCAGATAGAAATGAAAGTGCCCCGGCACCCACTGGGTGTTGTGCATCAGCTTGTTGATGCTGATCGTGCCGTCCATGATCGCCGGCACGATGCCGGCAGCCCAGCCGAACATCGAGAGAATCAGCAGTTTGGCGGGCATCGTCCAGCGCATGCCCGAGCGGTAGATGTTGGTGAGCGCCCCGTAGACCGTCACCGTGAAGACCGGCAGCCCGGCGCTGTACGAGACGATCTGGCCCATCACCAGCATCCAGCGCGGCATCGCGTAGTCCATCAGCAGGTGGTGCGGGTACACCGTCAGCACCATCACCAGGCTGGCCGCCCACGACCAGAGAAAGGCGCGCGAGATCGGGTAGGGCCGCCCGCTGTAGCGCGGCAGCAATTCATAGACGGCAATGACGCCCATGTAGATGCCGGCGTTGATGAACATGTGGCCGAACAGATAGGTGAGGTTCTTCACCAGCAGGGCGTTCAGCGCAACCGACGGGAAATAGATGTTGACGAGGCAGATCACCAGCACGACGGCGCCGGCGAGGATGCCGATCGAGTTGGCGATCGAGACCATCGTCGCCGCGACCACCGTCTTCGGATGCGTCTTGTCGATCTCGCCGCCGAACAGCCACTGCAGGCCGAGCGCGCGGCCTAGATTGCCGTAGACGCGGATGATCGCGCGCATCGCGTCGAGGTAGAACAGCAGGAAGCCGACGCCGATCAGCAGGTAGCCAAACATGAAGAGCGCGGCCGCATGCGGGCTCCACAGGTTCATCGACTGCACCGGCAGCGGGTAGAGGAAGGTCCACGCGCCGGCATAGCCGCCGATGAAGACCGAGCCGAGGATGGCCGCGGCGCCGAGCAGGAACAAGACGTAGTTGGCGAAGTAGACCGCCAGGCTGAGCCGCACGTACTGGCGCAGGAAATACCACATGACGACGCTCGAGGCGAGGCCGACGGTGCCGACCATGCCGGCGCCGTGCGCCGTCATCACCTGGTAGAAGTACATCGGGTCGACCGCCAGCCACTCGCTTTGCGTCAGCCGCATCGTCAGCCCCAGCAGCATCATCAGCACGAACACCAGCAGTGCCGAGATGACATAGAGGTTGAAGACGACGCGCTCGTTCGGCGTCAAGGCCTCGCCGCTGCGGTAGACGGCGGCCGGGGTGGGAACTGCGTTCATCGTGAGCCTCCTGCCGCGACGACCTCGAACTCGGCCACCATGCCGTGATGCGCCAGACCGCAATACTCCAGGCAGACGATGCGGTACTGGCCGGGCTCGGTGAAGGTGTAGAGCAGCCGGTTGATGAAGCCGGGCATCGCCTGCGTCTGCGTCAGGATGCGCTCCTGCGGGCTGTAGATCGCGAAGCCGTGGTTGACATCGGTGCTCGTCACGTTGAACTCCACCGGCGTGCCGGCCCGCACCTTCGTCTGGCTCAGCTCCCAACCCCATTGGCGGCCGACGGCCTGGACGATTTGGGCGTGCTGGGCCTGCGTGGCCTGGTCGGCGATCGGGAACGCCTTCAGGCTGATCGTCGTGACGAGGATGCCGAGCAGCACCAGCCCGACAAACCACCAGCGGCGCAGTACGTGCGCCTGATGCTGCACCCGGCCCGCGTCGGCCGTCCGCCCGGCCTGGCTGACGACGTAGACGAACACCAGTGCGACCAGGGCGATCCCTGCCAGTGTCCAGACCCAGACTTCGTTCTGCGTGATCATCGGCGACTCCGCGCAAACATGTATTTGGGATACATGTACTGTCGAGGCGTCTCAAGGGCTGCGTCAAGTCGGTACAAACCCGGGCCGGGAAGCGTCGCCGCCAACCGGGTCGGCCGGAGGAGTGCCGACGGGACGCGCGACGACCGCGTCGGCGAGCGCAGTTCCCGCCACTTGGCGCAACCAGTGCAAAGGGACGCGATTTGTTCGCAAGCGCCGCCTCCGGGAGCACCGGATCAGTGGCGCGCAAAGCTGCCGGGCTAGAATCGAATGCAAGTTTCATGCCTCACATGCGCACGCTCGCCACCCTCTCGTCGTACACACGCTTGCTGAGTTTGACCATCACGGCGCTGCTGCTGATGACGGGGAGCGCGCACGCCGAGCAGGCCGATCGCAACAAGCCGATCCAAGTCGAGGCCGACCTGCCCGGCAAGATCGATATGCTCAAGCAATTCGTCGTCTTCAACGGCAATGTCGTCGTGACCCAAGGCACGATGACGATACGCGCGGACCGCATCGAGCTGCGCGAGACGCCCGAGGGCTATCACACGGCGATGGCCTACGGCACGGCGGCCAAGCCGGCCACCTTCCGCGAAAAGCGCGACGGCGCCGACGAGTACATCGAAGGCCAGGCCGAACGGCTGGAATACGACGGCAAGAGCAACACCGTGCGCTTCGTCGGCGATGCCTCGGTACGCCGCTTGCGCGGCACGACGGTGGCCGACCGGATCAGCGGCCAGCTGATCACCTACAACGCCGTCAGCGAGGTCTTCAGCGTCTCGGGCGGCTCGGCGTCGAGCCCGTCGGGACGGGTGCGCGTCGTGATCGCGCCGCGCGACGCCGCACCGGCCAGCGCCGCCGCGCAGGGGCGGCGTTGACGGCAGTCGCAGCCACCGCGCCGCGCCACCGCCTGGAGGTGCGCGGGCTGCAGAAGTCCTACGGCGCGCGCCGCGTCGTGCACGACGTGCGGCTGGCCGTCGACGCCGGCGAGGTCGTGGGGCTGCTCGGCCCGAATGGCGCCGGCAAGACGACGAGCTTCTACATGATCGTCGGGCTGGTGCGCGCCGATGCCGGCGAAATCTCGATCGAGGGCCAGCGCGTCGAGCGCCTGCCGATCCACAGGCGCTCGCGGCTCGGCCTGTCGTACCTGCCGCAGGAAGCCTCGATCTTTCGCCGCCTGACGGTGGCCGAGAACATCCGCGCGGTGCTCGAACTGCAGCTCGACGACCAGGGCCGGCCGCTCGGCGGCGCGGAGATCGCGCGGCTGCTCGAGGGCCTGCTGCGCGACCTGAGCATCGAGAAACTGCGCGACTCGCCGGCGCCGTCGTTGTCGGGCGGCGAGCGCCGCCGCGTCGAGATCGCCCGCGCGCTGGCGACGCGGCCGCGCTTCATCCTGCTCGACGAGCCGTTTGCCGGCGTCGACCCGATCGCTGTGATCGAGATCCAGCGCATCATCAGCTTCCTGAAGAGCCGCGGCATCGGCGTGCTGATCACCGATCACAACGTGCGAGAGACGCTCGGCATCTGCGACCGCGCCTACATCATCAGCGAGGGCCGGGTGCTCGCCGAAGGGACGCCGGCGGAAATCGTCGAGAACGCCGACGTCCGCAAGGTCTACCTCGGCGAGCATTTCAGGATGTGACGATGGACGTCCAACGCCATCGGCCGGCCGCCGGGCCGCCCCAAGGCCGGCCGCGCCCCCTCGGAGGGCAGCGCAGCGGCACAGCCGCAAGCGGGGGGGCTCCATGAAGCACACGTTGCAGGTCCGCCTGTCGCAGCATCTGGCGCTGACGCCGCAGCTGCAGCAGTCGATCCGGCTGCTGCAGCTTTCGACGCTCGAGTTGCAGCAGGAAGTCGAGCAGATGCTCGAGCAAAACCCCTTCCTCGAAGTGGAGGAAGAACGTCCCGCGGCGCCCGAGCCGCTGGCCGAGCGGCTTTCGAGCGTCGAGCGCGCCGGCGAGCGCGAAAGCGAACGTGCCGGCGAAGGCGACGGCGCCGACGAACCGGCCGGTGTCGACGCCGCCGAGTTCGGCACGACGGCACGCGATGATTGGGAAAACGGCACCGAGCGCGAGGACTTCGACGGCATCCGCGAGACGCCCGGCAGCGTGCGTGCGACCGGCGAAGGCGAGGAATTCGGCGACTTCGAGCGCGACGCGCCGCCAACGAGCCTGCAGGATCATTTGCGCGCGCAGCTCTCGAGCCTGCGACTCGTGCCTGCGGATGCAGCGGCGGTGCTGGTGCTTATCGATTCGCTCGACGAGGATGGCTACCTGGCCGACTCGCTCGAGGAGATTGCCGCGCAGCTCGCCGGCCGAACGCTGGCCGCTGAAGGTGCGGAAGCCGCCGAAGTTGAGGCCGCGGAGGCTTCTGATATCCCCGAGGCGGAGGAGCCCGACACAGTCGCTGAA
>CAJDUZ010000005.1_pt1 | contig 32679 bp, 31 predicted proteins | sample 7391221 | NCBI WGS metagenome assembly CAJDUZ01 (sample SAMEA7055692, study PRJEB34461) | soil metagenome | biome: terrestrial ecosystem; feature: Peninsula; material: soil | place: Antarctica | collected 2016
ACATCGACGACTGCGCCGCGCGGCCCGACGCCGAGCGCGCGCTGAAAGGACTGAAATGACAAGCCTCACGCTCACCTCGCTCGCTGCCCCACGGGGGCGCGTCAGCGCCTGCGGGCGGCCGGGCGGCACCAGGATGAAACCGTTCGCGAATTCGTGCAGCGCGCACGCCGAAGGCGGGGTCCCCGGGCTGCGGGTGCACCCTAAATTTGATGTTGATAGCGGACCAAGGTTTCATGCGTCGTGGGACGCGCGAAGCGCGGCGGAGCAACTGACATGAACCGCATCGACCTCGACGGCCGCGTGGCCGTGATTACCGGCGGCGCCCAGGGCATCGGTCTGGCGGTGGCCGAGCGCATGCTGCGCTCCGGCGCCAAAGTGGTGTTGTGGGACATCGACGCGGCGCTTCTCGCCGCTGCCGAGGAGCGTCTCGCGCCGCTCGGGCCGGTCAGCGGCAGCATCGTCGAGCTGACGCTCGAAGCCGACATCGATGCGGCCACGCGCGACGCAATCGCCGCGCACGGGCGCATCGACATCCTCGTCAACAACGCCGGCATCACCGGCGGCAACGACGTCACCTGGAAACTCGAACCCACCGTCTGGCGCCGCGTCATCGAGGTCAACCTCGTCGCGCCCTACCTCGTCAGCCGCGCAGTCGTGCCGCAGATGATCGAGCAACGCTATGGGCGCATCGTCAACATCGCCTCGATCGCCGGCAAGGAAGGCAATCCGAACGCTTCGCACTACAGCGCGTCCAAGGCGGGGTTGATCGCGCTCACCAAGTCGCTCGCCAAGGAACTGGCGACCAGCGGCGTCTGCGTCAACGCGGTGACGCCGGCGGCGGCCAGGACCGCGATCTTCGACACGATGACGCAGCAACACATCGATTTCATGCTCGGCAAGATCCCGATGGGCCGCTTTCTCGAACTGCACGAGGCGGCCGCGATGATCGCCTGGCTCGCCTCCGAGGAGTGCTCGTTCAGCACCGGGGCGGTGTTCGATCTCTCGGGCGGGCGCGCCACCTACTGAGGGCGCCGGACCGCGCCTTGGTGCGAGCGGATCAGCGCGCCGCAGCAGCCGGCAGCAAGGGCCCGGCCGAAGGCACGGCCAACGGTGCCGCGGCTGCCTTGGTGTCGGGCATGGTCTCGCCACGGCTTTCGGGCTCGGCCTCATGCTGGTTGCGCGCGCGCGCATCGGGCGCAGGTTGCGCCGGCGTGCCGAGATAGATCTGCAGCAACTGGAAGAAACCGTCGTAGAACTTCGGCGTCGTCAAGGTCTCGCTGGCGACCTTGACCAGGGCATCGTCGCTCGACGAGAACGGCACCATCAGCGAGCCGAGCGCGGGCACGCCGACACTGGCCGAGTTGTTGCTCTTCTTGAGCGCGTAGCGATCCTGCAGGGCACTGACGAAGGCGATCGTGCCCTCGCTGCCGTTTTGCGCGGCGCAGGCGATGCGGAACTCGACCTCGACGTGCAGGCCGTGGGTCGGCTGGAAGCTCTTGCGGCCGTTGACGAACTCGCCGTTAGCGGCGTTGATGACGTAGCCCTGGCTCAAGAGCGCGCGTCGGCCGGCTTCGCAGGTCTGGCCGGTGGAAGCCGCGAAGCTGCGCGAATAAGTCGACGTGGAATCGAACTGCTCGGGATGGAAAGTCGCCGAACTCGGCGTCGTCGCACAAGCGCTCAGCAGGGCAAGCGATGCCACGCCGGCGGAAAGGGAAAAATGCAACGGTTGGAGCATGTGCAAGCCTCTGGATGTCGAGCCGCGCCCGGTTGCGGGCAGGCGCACGGTCGCCAAACCCTGATTATCCTGCGAGGCAGTGAATGGCCCCAAGCCCCGGGGCGGCATCCGGTGGCGCCGCCCGCGACGTATTCACGCTGCGGGCCGGCTTTCGGCCGCGGCCTCGCGGTCTTGAAGCAGACGCCACATCACCTTGCCGGAGCCCGATTTGGGCAGGCTCTCGACGAATTCGACCTGCCTGGGCACCTTGTAGGCGGCCATGTGGTCGCGACACCAATTCATGATCTCCTCCGCGCTGGCCGTGGCCTGGGCACGCAGCACGATCACCGCCTTGACGGTTTCGCCGCGGTAGGTGTCGCGCGCGGCGATGATGCACGCCTCCTGGATCGCCGGGTGCTTGTAGAGCAGCATCTCGACCTCGGCGGGCCAGACCTTGTAGCCGCTCGCGTTGATCATCCGCTTCAAGCGATCCGTCATGAAGAAGTAGCCCTCTTCGTCCATGCGTCCGAGGTCGCCGGTACGAAAGAAGCTCTTGCCTTCGAATTCGATGAAGGCGTCACGCGTCGCATCGGGGTTGCGCCAGTAGCCGGTGAAGACCATCGGCCCGCGCGTGATGATCTCGCCGACCTCGCCGGGCGGCAGTTCCCGGAAGGTGGCCGGATCGACGACCCTCGAATCGACGCCGAAGATCGGGATCCCCAGGCACTGCAGCTTGGCACGCTCGGGCGGGTTGGCGTGGCTCGGTGCGGCGGTCTCGGTCAGGCCGTAGCCTTCGGCGAAGGTCAGGCCGAACTCGTCCTTCAAACGCTGGGCCACGGCCTGCGGCATCGCGGCACCGCCGCCACTGAGCGAAACCAGGCTCGAGAGGTCGAAGCTCTTGTAGTGGGGGCTGCCGAACAGGTCGATCACCATGGTCGGGATGCAGACCCAGTGCGTCACGCGGTGTTGCGAGATCGAGCGGCCCGCGAGTTCGCGGTCCCAGCGCGGCAGCAGCACCTGGGTCGAGCCGGCGTAGACCGAGCCGAGCACGCCGTAGAGCATGCCGGTGATGTGGAACATCGGCACCACCGCGAGCGAGACCGATTCGGGCCCCGACCAGCCCCAGGCGCCGCCGACCGTGTTGTGCATCAAGGTGCGGTGGGTGTGCATGCAGCCCTTGGGCATTCCGGTGGTGCCCGAGGTGTAGGGCAGCAGCACCAGGTCGTCGGGCTGGGCGGTGTGGGGCCCCGGCGCCCGGCGCTGCGCCAACGCGTCGCTCCAGCGCACGCAACCTGCGGGCAAAGGCGGATCGGCGCGCAGCCAGGCTTCGATGGCCGGCGGCGGCGCCTCGAGCGGGTCGATCGCGCCTTCGGGCAAGGCGTCGGCGTAGCGCGTCACCAGCACATGACTCGCGCGTTCGGCCTCGGCGAGACCGACGTTGGCCGCCTCGACGATGGCGGCGAGATCGACGCTGCAGATCACCGCCTTGATGCCGGCGTCGGTGATGCAGTGGCGCAGCTCTTCCGAGCGATTCATCGGGTTGACCGGCACGACCACCGCATTGGCGCGCACGATGCCGTAGAACGCGGCCACGAACTGCGGGCAGTTCTGCAGGAAGATCCCGACGCGATCACCGGCTTGCACGCCCATGGCTTGCAGCCATCCCGCCACCGCCTCGGCATCGGTGCGCAGCTGCCGATAGCCGAATGCGCGCCCGAAGAACAAGTACGCGGGCTTGTCGGGATAGCGCGTCGCCGTGACCTCCAGGTTGAACCACAGCGACGTCTCGGGCGCCACGACCTGGTGTGGCAGGCGCTTGGGCCAGATCTTCAGGTGTGGCCGGTCGGCAGGGGTTCCGAAGGCGGTGTTCGAGTTCAAGGGCGGCTCCGCAGCGGTGGTCATGGCGCGCGCGCCAGCCTAGCGCAGTTGCCCAAGGCACGCCAGCGCATCAACCCCGGGGCCGCATGATGTGCCGGCGCCGCGCGGTGACAATAGGCGCCGGCGCTCGCGCCCCTTCCACTCGAAAACCACCCGCAGCCATGGCCACGATCCTTCAACACCTTCCCGCCGGCCAGAAGGTCGGCATCGCGTTCTCCGGCGGACTCGACACCAGCGCCGCGCTGCACTGGATGCGCGAGAAGGGCGCGATCCCCTATGCCTACACCGCCAACCTCGGTCAGCCGGACGAGCCCGACTACGAGGAGATCCCGCGCAAGGCGCGGCTCTACGGCGCCGAGCAGGCGCGCCTCGTCGACTGCCGCGCGCAACTCGTCGCCGAGGGCATCGCCGCGCTGCAGGCGGGGGCCTTCCACATCTCGACTGCCGGTCTGACGTACTTCAACACCACGCCGATCGGCCGCGCCGTGACCGGCACGATGCTTGTCGCCGCGATGAAGGACGACGACGTGCACATCTGGGGCGACGGCAGTACCTTCAAGGGCAACGACATCGAGCGCTTCTACCGCTACGGCCTCCTCACCCACCCGGGCCTGAAGATCTACAAGCCCTGGCTCGACCAGGCCTTCATCGACGAACTCGGCGGCCGCGCGGAGATGTCGGCGTACATGCAGCAGGCAGGCTTCGCCTACAAGATGTCGGCCGAAAAGGCCTATTCGACCGACTCCAACATGCTGGGTGCAACCCACGAAGCCAAGGATCTCGAGCACTTGAGCAGCGGCATGACGATCGTGGAGCCGATCATGGGCGTGGCGTTCTGGCGCGACGAGGTCGCGGTGCAGCGCGAGCAGGTCACGGTGCGTTTCGACGAAGGCCAGCCGGTGGCGCTGAACGGCCGCGAATTCGGCTCGGCGGTCGAGCTGCTGCTCGAGGCCAACCGCATCGGCGGGCGCCACGGCCTTGGGATGAGCGACCAGATCGAGAACCGCATCATCGAGGCCAAGAGCCGCGGGATCTACGAGGCGCCAGGCCTGGCGCTGCTCTTCATCGCCTACGAGCGCCTCGTCACCGGCATCCACAACGAGGACACGATCGAGCAGTACCGCGACAACGGCCGGCGCCTCGGGCGCCTGCTCTACCAGGGCCGCTGGTTCGACCCGCAGGCGATCATGCTGCGCGAGACCGCGCAACGCTGGGTCGCGAGCGCCGTCAGCGGCGAAGTCACGCTCGAGCTGCGCCGCGGCAACGACTACTCGATCCTCGACACGACCTCGGCCAACCTCACCTATCAGCCCGAGCGGCTGACGATGGAAAAGGGCGAGTCGATGTTCTCGCCGCAGGACCGCATCGGGCAACTCACGATGAGGAACCTCGACATCATCGACACGCGCGAGAAGCTGATGACGTATTCCAAGACCGGCTTGCTCGCGCCGGGAAGTGGCTTGCTGCGCCTGGAAGACAAGGGCGAGAAGTAAACACCGTGCGGCCGCCTTCGAACAGCAGCGGGCGCGGCCGGCGCGCCCGCTCTGCGTCGATCGAACCCGTCAGTCCTTGGGTTGCCAGAACAGCGAGCTCGCGTCGACCTTCTTCGGTGTGATGCCCGAATCGTGCAGCGCCTGCTGCGTCGATTCCCACTTGGCCGTGCTCTGGGTCAGCAGCTTCGAGCCGATGAAATCGAACGCGCCCTGCAGCAAGGCAGCCTGCACCTTCGGTGAATTTCTAGTCGTCGGTGCCCCGGCATAGAGCGCCTGCAGCGCCTCGTCCGGGTGCGCTTGCGCTTCCTTGAAGCCGTCGATGACACCTTGCCGGAAGCAAGCCACCTGCTGCGGGTGGCCGTTGAGGTACTCGTCGTTGGTTGCCAGGGCCAGGCCGTAGATGTCCTGGCCGTAGTCCTTGAACCAGACGACGTTCAGATCCTCCGTGGCATCCGGATCGACATTGGCCACCTCGTTGCCGAAGAAGGTGATGAAGTCGACCTGCCCCGTGCGCAGTTGGGCGATGCCCGGGGACGGCACATTGGCTTCCTTCACGTTGGTGATGTCGTACTTCTTGAACAGCGCCTTCAGCAGCAGGTAGGGCGAGGCGCTCGGCACGGCGCCCCACGTCTTGCCCTCGACGTCCTTGAGCTTGGTGATGCCCGCGGCCTTCTTCGAGACGACCGACGAGGGGTTGGTCTGGTACAGCACGCCGATCGACTTCACCGGCAGCCCGTGCGCCCGCGCCGCCGTGATCGAGACGGCGTCGGTCAGCCCGAAGTTCTGCGAGCCGTTGGCGACGAGCTGTGCGGTGGCGCCCGAGCCGGTGCCCGGCGTCATCGTCACGTCGAGTCCGCAGCGCGTCCAATAGCCTTTCTGCTTGGCAAGGTAGAAGGGTGCGTGATTGCCGGCGACGACCCAGTTCAGGCGCAGGCTCACGGCCTCGACCGGCTGGGCAGCCGGATTGTCGGCGGCGTTGCCGACGCTCGTGATGGCCGCGAGGGCCACGCCGATGGCCGAAACAAGGACTGCACGGCTCGCATTGCGCATGGTCTGCTCCTTTGAATGTTGAATGAATGGGCGAATCAGGAGGTGATGGGCAGGGGCTTCTCGGGCTCCTGCCAGGGCATCAGCACGCGCTCGAGTATGGCCATCAGCCCGAACAGCGCGACGCCCATGACGACCAGCAGCACCAGGGACGCGTACAACAGCGTGGTGTCGAGCATGCTGTTGGCATTGAGCAGCAGGTAGCCGAGCCCTGAGTTGGCTCCGACCCATTCGCCGACGACCGCGCCGACCACGGCGAGCGTGATGCCGATCTTCAGCCCGGAGAAGATGTGCGGCAAGGCGTGCGGCAGGCGCACCTTCGTGAACACCTGCCAGCGTGGAGCATCGACCGAGCGCATCAGGTCGATGAGGTTCTTGTCGACCGACGAGAAGCCCTGCACCGAGGTCATTGCCACCGGGAAGAACACCATCAGCGCCACCACCGTGAGCTTGGGTGTCCAGCCCAGGCCCAGCCACACGACCAGCAGCGGCGCAATGGCGATCTTCGGTACCGCCTGCGACGCGATGATGAGCGGGTAGAGGGTGTTGCGCACGGCCGGCGAATACGCGATCGGCAGCGCGATGACGACACCGACCACGCCGCCGATGACGAAGCCGACGATGACTTCGATCAAGGTCACCCGGAACGAGCCGAACAGCAGCGCCGGGTCGCGCGCCATGCGGGCCACCACGTCCCACGGCTGCGGCAGGATGTACGGCTTGAACCACGGCGTGAACTGGGTCACCAGTTGCCAGGCGACGATCAGCAGCACGATGAACGCAGCCGGCAGCAGCCATGAGGTGGAGTCGGGTCGCCACGCGCGCGCCCGCGGCGGCGCAGATCCCTCCGGTGCGGCGCGTCGCTGCTCCATCAGGCACGCACCCCTTCGATGAAATCGCGCAGCTGGTCTTCATACGCCTTGAAGCGTTCGGTCGAGCGCACCGCGCCGCTGCGCGGCCGCGGGATGTCGATCGTGACATCGGCGACGATGCGCCCGGGGCGCGCCGACATCACGACGACCCGGTCCGAGAGCAGCACCGCCTCGGCGATCGAATGCGTGACGAACACGACCGAGCGGGCGCCATCCAGGATGCCGAGGAGTTCGACGCCGAGCCGCTCCCGGGTGATGGCATCGAGCGCGGCAAACGGCTCGTCCATCAGCAGGATCTCGGGGTCGAGTGCCAGCGCGCGCGCGAGCGCCACGCGCTGACGCATCCCGCCCGACAGTTGCGCCGGGTAGTGATTCGCGAAATCGCCGAGTCCGACGGTTTCGAGAAGCGCGTCGACCCGGAACTGTTCGCGCTGGCGACCGGTGACATCGAGCAGCAGCGCGGCGTTGGCGCGCACCGTCCGCCACGGCAGCAAGGTCGCGTCCTGGAACACAAAGCCGAACTTGCGGTTGCGGACGGCCTCCGCAACAGAGCCGCCATCGACGCTCACCGTGCCTGCCGTCGGATCCAGGAGGCCGCCGATGATGCGCAGCAACGAGGTCTTGCCACAGCCCGACGGCCCCAGCAGCGAAACGAACTGGCTCGACTCGATCGTCAGATTGATCCCGGAGAGAGCGACTTGCCGTCCCGCCCGGCTCTCGAACTGTTTCGACACACCGCTGACGTCGATGACCGGTTTCCGAGAATCCAATTCGCCTATCCGGGTTCGCACGCCATGCCGCGAAGTATGCGCCACGATCGATGCGGCGCCGCCGGCGCTCCGGCTGTCGGCCGCCGCGGCGCCCGAGCTGAGAGACTTCGGCTTTCGCCATCCATCATCTCCCTTTCATGAAATCACTCGAACTGCGCATCCCGCCGCCCGCCATCGCCGCGCTGTGCGCCTTGCTGATGTGGGGCATCTGGCGCATCGCGCCACGGCTCGACCTTGCGCTGCCGATGCGCGTCGCCGTGGCGGCAGCACTTGCGGCGGGCGGCGCCGCGTTCGCGCTGGCCGGCATCAGCGCCTTCCGCCGTGCCAGTACCACGATCCATCCGCTGAAACCCGAAACCGCCTCGGCCCTGGTCAGCGCCGGCGTCTATCGGCGCACGCGCAATCCGATGTATCTGGGCATCGTGTTCGTGCTGCTGGCCTGGGCCGTGGTGCTGGCTGCGCCGTGGACCCTGCTCGGGCCGCTCGGCTTCGTGCTCTACATGAACCGCTTTCAGATCGAGCCCGAGGAGCGCGCCCTGGCCGCGCGCTTCGGCGCCGAATACGCGGCCTACCGTTCGCAGGTGCGGCGCTGGCTCTGAGCTCGCTGCCACGGGCGCTGCGCCGCACCGGTCAAACCACCACCGGCTCCGGCTCGAGTCGGATGCCGAAGCGCCCGTAGACGCTTTCCTGGATCGCGCGCGCCAGCGTCAGCACCTCGGAGCCGATCGCCGCGCCGCGGTTCACCAGCACCAGCGCCTGCTTCTCGTAGACGCCGGCCTGGCCGACCGTCTTGCCCTTCCAGCCGCAGGCATCGATCATCCAGGCGGCGGCGAGCTTGATGCTGCCGTCGGGCAGTCGGTAGTGGACGATCTCCGGGTCGCGGCCGATGATGTCGCGGCACTGCTCGGGCGTGACCACCGGGTTCTTGAAGAAACTGCCGGCGTTGCCGATGGCCGCCGGATCAGGGAGCTTGGCGCGGCGGATGGCGCAGACCCAGTCGAAGACCTGCTGCGCATCGGGCTTGTGGATGCCGGTCTCGGCCATCTTGCGCTCGAGCTCGACGTAGCCGAGCACCGGCTGCCACGGCCGCGGAAGCCGCAAACGCACCCGGGTGATGAGGCTGCGGCCGGCCAGGGCGTGCTTGAAGACGCTGTCGCGGTAGCCGAAGGTGCAGGCCGCCGCGCCCAGCACGACGCTGCGCCCGGTGACGAGGTCGACCGCATCGAGCGATTCGAAGCGATCCTTCAACTCGACGCCGTAGGCACCGATGTTCTGCACCGGTGCCGCGCCCACGGTGCCGGGTATCAGCGCCAGGTTCTCGAGCCCCGGACAGCCCTGTGCCAGGGTCCAGGCGACGAAGTCGTGCCAGCTCTCACCGGCGCCGGCTTCGACGATCCAGGCGTCGGGGTGCTCTTCGACGACGCGCATGCCGCGCACCTCGACCTTGACGACCAGCCGCGGCATGTCGCGCGTGAGGATGATGTTGCTGCCGCCGCCGAGAATGAACTTCGGCACTCGGCCGAGCTTCGGGTCGTCGACGATGCGGCGCACGTCGGCATCGCCCGTGACGCGCACCAGGGTGCGCGCCACGGCCGGCAAGCCGAACGTGTTGTACGGCTTGAGATTGACGCCGTGCTCGATCTGCATGCCGTGATTTTCGCCGATATGCGCAAAACGGCAGCGTCGAGCCGGCACGCTGCCATCGGTCGAAGCACGCCACAATGCATGGCTGCAATTGACCCTACTTATCATCGAGAGGCCGCCATGCCGAGCTTTGACACCGTCCTCGACCCGAACCTGGTCGAGGTGCGCAACGCCGTCGACCAGACCGCCAAGGAGATCGCCACGCGCTTCGACTTCAAGGGCACGTCGGCGAGGGTCGAGCTGAAGGACAAGGAAGTGACGGTCTGGGCCGACAGCGACTTCCAGATCGGCCAGGTCCTCGACGTGCTGATCGCCAAGTTCGCCAAGCGCAACGTCGACGCGCGCTTCCTCGACCGCAGCGCGAAGATCGAGAAGATCGGCGGTGACAAGGTCAAGCAGCTGCTCGTCGTCAAGAGCGGCATCGACAGCGACACCGCAAAGAAGTTGCAGACGCTCGTCAAGCAGAGCAAGCTGAAGGTGCAGGCGGCGATCCAGGGCGACACGGTGCGCATTACCGGCACCAAGCGCGACGATCTGCAGGCCGTGATGGCGCTGATCAGGAAGGACGCTGCCGACCTGCCGCTCTCCTTCGACAACTTTCGTGACTGAAGCCGGCGAGCCCGCCGGCTGGCGCAACGCGCCGGCGGCCGTCGTGGCCGGCCGCGGTGCGACGGGCCGTGTGCCGGTCCTCTGCGTCCTCGGCGCCGTCGCGCTGCTGATGGCCGGCGGCGCGCCGGCGCAAAGCGTCTCGTTGAGCGGCAGCCTGGGTGCCAAGGCACTGTTGATCATCGATGGCACGCCACGCAGCGTCGCGGTCGGCACGAGCGTGCAAGGCGTGCGGCTGCTGAGCGTCGGCGACGGCCGCGCAACCGTCGAGATCGGCGGCAAGCGCGTCGAACTCGCGCTCGGCGGCGCGCAGGTCGATCTCGGCACGGCGGACGATGCGAGCGGCCGCATCGTGCTGACCGAAGCCGGTGGCGGCCACTTCTACAGTGCCGGCACGATCAACGGCAAGGCAGTGCGTTTCCTCGTCGACACCGGCGCCACGCAGGTCGCGATCAGCCAGGCCGAGGCCGACCGGCTCGGCCTGCCGTATCTTGCCGGTCGGCGCGGCATGACGCAGACCGCCAATGGCCTGGTGCCGGTCTGGAGCGTCACGCTCGATGCGGTGCGCATCCGCGACGTGCAGGTCTACAACGTCGAGGCCATCGTGCTGCCCGCGCCGATCAACTACGTGCTGCTCGGCAACAGCTTCCTCACACGCTTTCGGATGAAGCGCGAGAACGACACGCTGACGCTCGAGCGGCGCTACTGAAACGCCCCCCGCGCTCGAACCGGCGCAGCGGGGTCGTTTCCGTGCCCGTCCCTTCCCCTTCCCCTTCCGAAGCGGCCACAGCGGGACCAGGAGAAGCTGTGCTCCCTACCTCGCTACCTCGTGACCCGCGCCACCCGCGCCCGCGGCTTGCGCGCCAGCGCAAATGCGCCGATCGCCGCGATGCCGACCGCGGCCAGCAGCAGCAGCATGTCGGAATAGCCGGGCAGCCACAGCAACAGCCAGGCGGTGGCCAGCGGCGACACGGCGCGCGCGCTGAGCGCGACCGCATTCATCGCGCCGCTGATGCGGCCGACGTGATGCCGGCCGAAATAGTCGGGCACGACATTGCCGCGCACGATCGTGACGAGCCCATTGACCAGGCCGAACAGCAAGGCGAAGACCAGCAGCGCGAGTGTCCGGTGCGCCAGGGCGAAGATCGCCAGCGACAGCGGCAGGCCGGTCAGCACCCAGAGACCGAGCGCACGCGGCGTGAGCCAGCGGCCGAAGCCGAGGTAGGCGACTCGGCCGACCACCTGTGCCGGCCCGAACCACACCACCACCGCGAGCGCCTGCGACTCGCTCAAGCCCTTCGCCGCCAGCGCCGGCATCATGTGCGCCCACAGCGCCGCGGCGACGAAGGCGTAGAGCGTGAAGGTCGCGATCAGCAGCCAGAAGGCGCGTTCGTGCAACGCCTCGTCCAGCGTCGCATCGTCGAGCGCGCCGGGCGCGCGCGGCGCCATCTCGACGACGCCGCCGCCGCGCAAGGCCCACGCGTGCAGCGGTGCCACGCCAAGCAGCAGCACCGCGCCGATCACCTCGAGCGCCGTACGCCAGTCGGACGTCGCGACCAGCCATGCCACCGCCGGAAACGACAGCGTGCTGGCAAAGCCGCCCACCAGGGTCAGCGAGGTGATGCCCTCGCGGTAGCGCTCGGGAAAGCGCTTGGTCAGCACATTGAAGGCCGGCTCATAGAGCGTCATTGCCATCGCCGCACCGATCAGCGCCCAGGCGATGTAGAGCAGCGGCAGGCCGCGCGCCTGCGACCACAGCAGCATGCCGATGCCACCGAGCGCGGCACCGCCGCTCAGCACGAAACGCGCATGGCCGCGGTCGATGGCGGCGCCGACGCCATAGGCGGCCGCGCCCCAAACCGCCAGGCCGAGCGTGTACGCACCCATCACCTCTGGCTTGCTCCAGCCGAAGGCCTGCTGCATCGGCAGCACGAACGACGAGAACGCGTAGAACAAGGCGGCCCAGCAAAAAAGCTGACCGAGCGCGAGTGCGGCAACGGTCGTTCGATAGCCAGGGGCCTGCATCGGCCGCATTATCCCGAGCTCTCTCGGGCGCGCGCCGATCGCGATGCCCGCGCGAGAGGCGGGCAGGCGGTGCGCACCCCGATAATGTCCATCCAGCCGGCCACGCGCAGCCGGCCACGACCGGAGACCGTGATGGACTTGAATTTCACTCCCGAGGAACTCGCCTTTCGCGAGCAGATTCGCGCCTGGGTGGCCGAGAACCTGCCGCGAGACATCAGCCACAAGGTGCACAACGCCTTGCGGCTCTCCAAGGACGACATGCAGCGCTGGGCGAAGATCCTCGGCAAGAAGGGGTGGCACGGCTGGGGCTGGCCGAAGGAGTTCGGCGGGCCGGGCTGGAACGCGATCCAGAAGCACCTGTTCGAGGAAGAATTGGCGCTGGCCGGCGCGCCGCGAGTCGTGCCGTTCGGACCGGTGATGGTGGCGCCCGTCATCATGGCCTTCGGCACGCCCGAGCAGCAGCAGCGCTTCCTGCCCGGGATCATGAGCGGCGAGGTCTGGTGGAGCCAGGGCTACAGCGAACCGGGCGCGGGCTCGGACCTGGCATCGCTCACGACCCGCGCCGAGCGACGCGGCGACTACTACATCGTCAACGGCCAGAAGGCCTGGACCACGCTCGGCCAGTATGGCGACTGGATCTTCTGCCTCGTGCGCACGGCTACCACCGGCAAGCCGCAGACCGGCATCAGCTTCCTCCTGATCGACATGAAGAGCCCGGGCATCACGGTGCGGCCGATCAAGACGCTCGACGGCGACCACGAGGTCAACGAGGTCTGGTTCGACAACGTCGAGGTGCCCGCCGACCAGCTGATCGGCGAGGAGAACAAGGGCTGGACCTATGCCAAGTACCTGCTCGCGCACGAGCGCACCAACATCGCCGACGTGAACCGCGCCAAGCGCGAACTGGAGCGCCTGAAGCGCATCGCCAAGGCCGAAGGCGTCTACGACGACCTGCGCTTTCGTGACCAGATCGCCTTGCTCGAGGTCGACATCGTCGCGCTCGAGATGATGGTGCTGCGCGTGCTCTCGGCCGAGAAGAGCGGCAAGCAATCGCTCGACGTCGCCGGCCTGCTGAAGATCCGCGGCAGCGAGATCCAGCAGCGCTACACCGAACTGATGATGCTCGCCGCCGGACCCTACAGCGTGCCCTTCATCTTCGAGGCGATGGAAGCCGGCTGGCAGGGCGACCACGTCGGCGCAGCGCACGTCGCGCCGCTTGCGGCGACCTACTTCAACATGCGCAAGACGACGATCTACGGCGGGTCGAACGAGGTGCAACGCAACATCGTCGCGCAGACGGTGCTCGGGAGCTGATCATGGACTTCGATTTCACCGACGATCAGGAAATGCTGCGCGAAACGGTGCAGCGCTGGGTGGCCAAGGACTACGGCTTCGAGCAGCGCCGCGCCATCGTCGCGGCCGGCGGCTTTTCGAAGGCGGCGTGGCGCGAACTCGCCGATCTGGGCCTCACCGGTCTGCAGGTGCCCGAGGCGCAAGGCGGCATGGGCATGGGCGCGGTCGAGGCGATGGTCGTGATGGAAGAGCTCGGCCGCGGCATCGTGCTCGAACCTTTTGCAGCGGTCGCCCTGGTCGTCACGCACATGCTCGCCGCCGCCGACACGCCCGCCAGCCAGCACCGGCTGCAGGCGATTGCCGAAGGTCGCGAGATCGTCGTGCTGGCGCAGCAGGAGCGCGGGGCGCGCTACCGCCTCGCGCATGTGGAGACGCGCGCTGTGCAGGATGGTGGCAGCTGGCGGCTCTCGGGGCTCAAGAGCATCGTTCCGTCAGGCGCACACGCGCAAGCCTTCATCGTGCCGGCACGCATCAGCGGCGCGGTGGACGACACCGCGGGCATCGGCCTTTTCATCGTCGCCTGCGACACCGAGGGCGTTGCGGTGCGCGGCTATCCGACGCAGGACGGCGCGAGCGCGGCCGACCTGAAGCTCGACGGCGCCGTCGCCATCGAACTGCTGCCGCCCGGCGCGGCCTGGCCGGTGCTCGAGCACGCGGTGGACATCGGCATCGCGGCGCTGTGCGCCGAAGGCGTCGGCGCCATGGAGCAATTGCTGGCGATCACCGTCGAATACATGAACACGCGCAAGCAGTTCGGCGTGCCGATCGCGAGCTTCCAGGCGCTGCGCCACCGCATCGCCGACGTCAAGATGCAGCTCGAACTGGCGCGCTCGATGAGCTACTTCGCGACGCTCAAGCTCGGCCAACCGCAAGCCGCGCGGCGCCGCGCCATCGCTCAGGCCAAGTTGCAGCTCGGTCAATCGATGCGCTTCGTCGGCCAGCAGTGCATCCAGCTGCACGGCGGCATCGGCGTCACCGACGAATACATCGCCAGCCACTACTTCAAGCGCCTCACCGTGATGGAGATGACCTACGGCGACACCCTGCACCAGCTCGGCGAAGTCTCGGCGCGCATGCAGGACACGGCCGGGGTCTTCGCCTGATGCGGGCACGCCGCGCATCGCGGGCCCCGCGAGATCGGTGATGGACGAACCGGCCGCACCCCCGCAGGCGACCCACCGCGGCCTCACCGCGGTGGCCGGCATCGAGGTCGGCCACCACACCAACCCGCGCCGGCCCACCGGCTGCACCGTGATCCTCGCGCGCGCCGGCGCAGTCGCCGGGGTCGACGTGCGCGGCGCCGCGCCGGGCACGCGCGAGACGGACTTGCTCTCGCCGCTGAACGCCGTTGAAAAGGTGCACGCAGTCATGCTGGCCGGCGGCAGCGCCTTCGGTCTCGACGCCGCCGGCGGCGTGATGCGCTGGCTCGATGAGCGCGGCATCGGCATCCCGGTCAACGCGGCGCGGCTCGGCGCGCCGGCGCCGCAGCCGATTTGCGTGCCGATCGTGCCGGCGGCGATCCTTTTCGATCTGTGGGTCGGCGACCCGTCGATCCGACCCGATGCAGCGGCCGGCTATGCGGCCTGCGAAGCCGCGAGCAACGCTCCTTGCGCCGAAGGCAACGTCGGCGCCGGCGCCGGCGCCTCGGTCGGCAAGCTCTTCGGCGTCGAGCGCGCGATGAAGGGCGGCCTGGGCAGCGCGGCGCTGACGGTGGAAGGCATTACCGTGGCGGCGCTGGTCGCGGTCAACGCCGTCGGCGACATCGTCGACCCGGCGAACGGCCAGCTCGTCGCGGGCGCGCGCAGCGCCGATGGCAAGAGCCTGTTGGGGACCATGGCGGCGCTGCGCCGCGGCGAGCTGCCGCAGCCGCTACAGCCCGGCACGGCGACGACGCTCGGCGTCGTCGCGACCGACGCCGTGCTCACCAAGGCGCAGGCCAGCAAGCTCGCGCAGATGGCGCACGACGGCTTTGCGCGCAGCATCAACCCGGTGCACACGATGACCGATGGCGATGTGATCTTTGCGCTCGCCACCGGCGCGAGCGGCCGCAGCGCCAGCGTCACCTTGCTCGGTGCCCTGGCCGCCGAGGTCATGGCCGAAGCGGTACTGCGCGGCGTGCGCGCGGCGCGCCGCATCGGCGGCGCCGGCCTGCCGGAACTGCCGGCGGCAGCCGACCTCTGACGCCCGGGGCTGCCTCCTCACCCGAATTCCACGACTCCAGCAAAGACCGCCATGATCGCCCTCCTCACCCGCCGCCTGTTGTTGCCGGCCACCGCCATCCTGACTGCCGTGATGATGTCTGCCTGCGCCACGCTCGGCCGCTCGACGCCCGAGCGGCCGCCGATCGTCTTCGTCCACGGCAACGGCGACAGCGAGGCGCTCTGGATGACGACGATCTGGCGCTTCGAGTCCAACGGCTGGCCGCGCGACCGGCTGTATGCCTTCAACCTGCCCTACCCGCTGGCTCGCGACGCCGACGACAAGCCGCAGCCCGGACGCAGTTCGATTGAGGACTACACGCGCGCGCTCTCGGCGGAGGTCGACCGCGTGCTGAAGGCGACCGGCGCGAAGCAGGTCGTGCTCTTCGGCAACTCGCGCGGCGGCTACGCGATCCGCAACTACATCGCCAACGACGGCGGAGCGCCGAACGTGTCACGCGCGATCCTCGCCGGCACGCCCAACCACGGCGTCTGGGCCAACGCCGCCTTCATGCCGGCGAGCGAATTCAACGGCGCGGGCCCCTTCCTGTTGGCGCTCAACGCGCCCAAGGACGCGAGCGGCAGCGAAGTCAAGCCTGGCGTGCAGTGGCTGACGATCCGCTCCGATCACAACGACAAGTACGCGCAGCCGGACGGCGTCTGGATCGGCAAGCGCGGCACGCCGACCGGTGTGCGCTACGACGGCCCCGCCCTGAAGGGCGCCGAGAACATCGTGCTGCCCGGCGTCGATCACCGCGAAACGGCCTTCAGCCCGCAGGCCTTCGCGGCCGCGTGGCGCTTCATCACCGGCCAGGCGCCGGCCACCACCGCGGCGAAGCCAGAAGACCCGGTGGTCTTGAATGGGACGGTCTCCGGTCGCGGGCTCGACAACCGGCCCGGCAGCGGCGACGACGTCAACAACCTGCCCTTGACCGGCGCCACGGTCGAGGTCTATGCGACCGACCCGGCGAGCGGCGAACGCCAAGGCGCGGCGGTGTACCGCAAGACGGTCGCCACCGATGGCCGCTGGGGTCCGTTCAAGGCCGACGGCAAGGCGCACTACGAGTTTGTGATCAGCGCCGACGGCTATGCGACGACGCACATCTACCGCTCGCCCTTCCCGCGCTCGTCGGCGGTCGTCGACATGCGCGCCGAGCGCATCGCGGCAAACGACCGCGACGCCGCCGCCGTCGTCACCTTCAGCCGACCGCGCGGCTATTTCGGCGTGCCGCGCGACCACATCGTGCTCGACGGCATCAGCCCGCCGGCCGGCATCCCGCCGGGCACGCCGGGCGTCTCGAGCGTCAAGCTCAAGCTGATCGAGAACGCCGGCCGCGAAGTCGTCGGCGAGTTCAACGGCGAGCGCATCGCCGGGCGGGCGTGGCCGGCGCAGCAGAACAACATCGTCATCCTGGAGCTGACGTACTAGGATCAAGCGACGCTCCTTGCCGCCCACACTCCAGGAGTTCTGGCTGAAGCGGCGTGCGTCAAAGGTGCGCTCTTGCGCACACGCCGGCCCGATGCGACAGCCGAACAGCACAATGGTTGCAGGATCTGGCCGGTGGGGCGCTCTGCTTCGACGTCGACAAGAGTCGACCCGGTGAATCTGGCCCGACTCCTGTTTTCCCAGGGCTTCGGCACGCGCCGCGAGTGCGCGGCCCTGGTCGCCGCCGGCTGCGTGCGCATCGGCGCGGTCGTGCTGCGCGACCCGGCACACGAGGTCGAGCCAGAAGGCCTCGTGTTCGAAGTCAACGGCGTTGCCTGGCCCTGGCACGAGCGCGCGCTGATCGTCCTCAACAAGCCGGCCGGCTTCGAATGTTCGATGCGGCCAGGCCACCACCCGGGCGTGCTGAGTCTCCTGCCGGCGCCGCTGCAGAGGCGGGGCATGCAGCCGGTCGGCCGGCTCGATGCCGACACCACGGGCCTCCTGCTCTTGACCGACGACGGCGCCCTGATCCACCGGCTGACCTCGCCGAAGCGCCACGTCACGAAGGTCTACGAAGTCGGCTGCAAGCATCCGGTCGATGCAGCGCAGGCCGAACGGCTGTTGGAAGGCGTGATGCTGCACGACACTGAGATGCCGGTGCGCGCCGCCGCCTGCGCGATCACCGGGGTCAACACGCTGCGCCTGACCCTGACCGAGGGCCGCTACCACCAGGTCAAGCGCATGGTGGCCGCTGCAGGCAACCGGGTCGAGCGCCTGCACCGCAGCGCCTTCGGCGCGCTCGAACTGCCCCCGGATCTCGCGCCCGGCGAGTGGTGCTGGCTCAGCGGGCCCGGCATCATCACGCCCCGATAATCGGCGCATGCAAGTCTTTCGCGGCCTCCGTCACCCCGCCATCACGCCGGGCTGCGCCTTGACGATCGGCAATTTCGACGGCGTGCATCGCGGCCACCAGGCGATGCTCGCCTTGCTCGTCTCCGAGGCGCGGCACCGGCGGCTGCCGGCCTGCGTGATGACCTTCGAGCCCAACCCGCGCGACTATTTCGCGCAACTCTCCGGTCACCCCGAGCGCGCGCCGACCCGCATCGCCACCTTGCGCGACAAGCTCGGCGAACTCGAGCGCTGCGGCATCGACCGGGTCGTGGTGCAGCGCTTCAACGAGACGTTCGCGTCGCAAAGCCCCGAGGACTTCATCGCCAACGTGCTGCTGCGCGGGCTCGGCACGCGCTACGTCCTGGTCGGCGACGACTTTCGCTTCGGCGCGCGCCGCGCCGGCGACTACGCGATGCTCGATGCCGCCGGGCGCAGCGCCGGCTTCGACGTCGCGCGCATGAACAGCTACGAAGTCCACGGCACGCGCGTTTCCAGCTCGGCGGTGCGTACGGCGCTGGCGGCCGGCGACATGGACGCCGCGGCGACGCTGCTCGGCCGGCCCTACAGCATCAGCGGCCACGTCTTGCATGGCATGAAGCTCGGCCGCTCACTCGGCGCGAGCCGCGCGCGCGCCGACGATGGCTTTCGCACCTTGAACCTGCGCTTCGGCCACCCGCGGCCGGCGGCGAGCGGCATCTTCGTCGTGCGCACGCATGGCCTTGCCGAGCAGCCGCTCGACGGCGTCGCCAGTCTGGGCGTGCGCCCGAGTGTCGACGACAGCGGCCGCGTGCTGCTCGAAGTTCACTGCCTCGACTGGCCGGCAGCGCTCGGCACGGAGGGAGGCTACGGTAAACTCGTGCGCGTGGAACTGCTGCACAAGCTTCGCGATGAGGCCCGCTTCGACAGCCTCGAGGCGCTGAGCGCCGCGATCGGGCGCGATGTCGCCGATGCGCGCGCGTATTTCGCTGCCGCCTTGCACCGCCAGATCACGCGCGACCGAATTTGACGCCGCAGCGTCGTCCCGGCACACCCCGGGAAGCCCCGTCCCCGCGCCGGCGGGAATAGCATCTCACGCTCCATGCTGCTTTCTTCTTTCGCTGCGCGGGGCGTTCCATTCGAGTGCCTGCCATGACCGAACCCGCGAAACCCGCAGCCAAGACCGATTACCGCTCGACGCTGAACCTGCCCGAGACCCTGTTTCCGATGCGCGCGAACCTGCCGCAGCGCGAGCCGGGCTGGGTGCGCGAGTGGGACGAGGACGGCATCTACCGGCGGCTGCGCGACGCGCGCGCCGGCCGCCCGCGCTTCGTGCTGCACGACGGGCCACCCTATGCCAATGGCCAGCTGCACATCGGCCACGCCGCCAACAAGATCCTGAAGGACATGATCGTCAAGGCGCGCCAGCTCGCCGGCTTCGATGCGCGCTACACGCCGGGCTGGGACTGCCACGGCCTGCCGATCGAGAACCAGGTCGAGAAGATCTTTGGCCGCAAGCTCGGTCGCGCCGAGGTGCAGGCGAAAAGCCGCGCCTATGCCACCGAGCAGATCGCACTGCAGATGGCCGATTTCAAAAGAGTCGGCGTGCTCGGCGACTGGGCGCATCCGTATCTCACGATGGATTTCGGCAACGAGGCCGACGAGATCCGCGCGCTGCAGCGCATCATGCAGCGCGGCTTCGTCTACCGCGGCTTGAAGCCGGTCTACTGGTGCTTCGATTGCGGCTCCTCCTTGGCCGAGTTCGAGATCGAGTACGCCGACCGCCAGTCGCAGACCGTCGACGTCGGCTTTCTCGCCGCGGACCCGGGCAAGCTTGCCGCCGCGTTCGGCCTCAGCCAGCTCTCGAAAGACGCCTTCGCGGTGATCTGGACCACGACCGCATGGACCATCCCGGCGAACCAGGCGCTCAACGTCAACCCGGCGCTCGAATACGCCCTGGTCGACACCGAACGCGGCCTGCTGGTGCTGGCGAGCGCGCTGGTCGAGCGCTGCCTGGAACGCTACGGGCTCAGCGGCACGGTGCTCGCGACCACCTTAGGCGAGAAGCTCGGCGGCCTGAACTTCCACCACCCGCTCGCCCAGGTCGATGCTGGCTACGACCGGCTCTCACCGATCTATCTGGCCGACTACGCCACCGCCGAAGACGGCACCGGGATCGTGCACTCATCGCCGGCCTATGGCATCGAGGACTTCAACTCGTGCCGCGCCAACGGCCTGGCGCTGGACGCGATCCTCAACCCGGTGCAGGGCAACGGCCACTACGAAGCGGGCCTGCCGCTCTTTGGTGGCATGGACATCTGGAAGGCCAACGCCAAGGTCGCCGATGCCTTGCAAGACGCGGGGCGCCTGTTCGCGACCTCGACCGTGAAGCACAGCTACCCGCACTGCTGGCGCCACAAGACGCCGGTGATCTATCGCGCTGCGGCGCAATGGTTCATCCGCATGGACTCGGCCACGCCCTCCACGGCCGGTGTCTGCGCGCTGGAAGTGCCGGAACGCAGCTTGCGCGAAACCGCCCTGGCGGCGATCGAGCAAACGAGCTTCTATCCCGAAAACGGCAAGGCGCGGCTGCGCGACATGATCGCCAACCGCCCCGACTGGTGCATCAGCCGGCAGCGCAACTGGGGCGTGCCGCTGCCGTTTTTCCTGCACAAGGACAGCGGCGAACTGCATCCCGACACGCTCGCCTTGATGGAGCGCGCGGCAAAGATCGTCGAGGAGGGCGGTGTCGAGGCCTGGTCGCGGCTCTCGGCCGCCGACGTGCTGGGTGCGAGCGGCCCGCTCTCGGCCGAGCACTACACGAAGAGCACCGACATCCTCGACGTCTGGTTCGACTCGGGCTCGACCTTCTTTCACGTGCTGCGCGGCAGCCACCCCGGCACGACCTCGGGCTGCGACACGCAGGGTGCCGACGGCGGCCCGGAGGCCGACCTCTACCTCGAAGGCCACGACCAGCACCGCGGCTGGTTCCACTCGTCGCTGCTCGTCGCCTGCGCGATCGAAGGACGTGCACCCTACCGCGGCCTCCTGACCCACGGCTTCACCGTCGACGGCTCGGGCCGCAAGATGAGCAAGAGCCTGGGCAACTTCATCGCCCTGCAGGACGTGACGAAGAAGCTCGGCGCCGAGATCATCCGCCTCTGGTGCGCGTCGACCGACTACTCCAACGACCTGGCCATCGATGACAAGATCCTGGCGCGGGTCGTCGACGCCTATCGACGCATCCGCAACACCCTGCGCTTTCTGCTCGCCAACACCAGCGACTTCGACCCGGCTGCCGATGCGGTGCCGTTCGGCGAGCTGCTCGAGATCGACCGCTGGGCGTTGGCGCGCACCGCGCAGTTGCAGCAGGAGGTGCTCGCGCACTACGAGGTCTACGAGTTCCATCCGGTGGTCGCGAAGCTGCAGGTCTTCTGCTCGGAAGACCTCGGCGCCTTCTACCTCGACATCCTGAAGGACCGGCTCTACACGACCGCGCCGAAATCACTGCCGCGGCGCAGCGCGCAGACAGCGCTCTGGCACCTCACGCACGCCATGCTGCGCTGGATGGCACCCTTCCTCAGCTTCACCGCCGAGGAGGCCTGGAAGGTCTTCGCCCCCGGCCGCTCGGCATCGATCTTCATCGAGACCTGGAGCGACGTCACTGCCTGGCAGGACGATGCCCTGCTCGCCAGGTGGGCGCGCATCCGCGAAGTCCGGGAGGTCGTCAACAAGCAGATCGAGACGGTGCGCGGCAGCGGAGCCGTCGGCTCTTCGTTGCAGGCGGCGGCGACGGTCACGGCTGCGCCAGCCGACCACGCGCTGCTGGCGAGCCTCGGCGAGGCGTTGAAGTTCGTGCTGATCACCTCCGAGGCGCGGCTCGAGCCGGGCGACGCCCTCGCCGTCGCGATCGTGCCCGAGCAAGCGCCAAAGTGCGAACGCTGCTGGCACTACCGCGACGACGTCGGCATCGACCCGGCGCACCCGACGATCTGCAGCCGCTGCGTGGCGAACCTCTACGGCAGCGGCGAAGACCGTCTCATCGCCTGATGGCGCAGACCCGGGGCGGCACTTCGCTCGTGCCGTGGCTGGCGATTGCCGCCGCCGTCGTCATCCTCGATCAGCTCACCAAGACGCTGATCCTGGCGCGCTTCGCGCTGCACGCGAGCGTCACGGTCACGCCGTTCTTCAACCTCGTGCGGGTGCACAACAGCGGCGCAGCATTCTCGTTCCTGGCCGGCGCCGGCGGCTGGCAGCGCTGGTTCTTCATTGGCCTCAGCGCAGCCGCTGCCATCCTGATCGTCTGGCTGTTGCGGCGCCACGGCAACCAGCGCCTGTTCGGCTGGGCGCTGGCGCTCATCCTGGGCGGCGCGCTCGGCAACGTGATCGACCGGCTGCTGCACGGCTACGTCGTCGACTTCATCCAGGTGCACTGGGGCGGCGCCTACTTCCCCTCGTTCAACGTCGCCGACAGCGCGATCACGATCGGCGCCGGCCTGCTGATCCTGGACGAGGTGTTGCGGGTGCGGCGCTCGCGCTGAGGGGAAAAGCCCGCTCTCGTGCCGCGATCGTTTCAGAAGGTGCGCAGCGGGCGCCGACGCTCGCGATCCCGGAGGGGGTTCCCACAACGGGATCAACCGCGCGACGAAAGTTCAGGCTTCGTCGAGATGCGCGGCAGCGCCGTTCGCTTTGGCAGCTTGGTAGTGCCAGTCGCAGTCGAGGACGCCGGCCAACTGTCCATCCGGACCGAGACCGCCGATCCCACCGAACATGACGCCCAGCATCAACACGCCTGTCGACGTTTTTGGAGTGTGCGTGATGCCGCCGGCCTCGACCATGTAGTCACCCTCGAACACCTCTCCGTGCTCGTAACCGAAGCCGCCTTTCAAAATATATGCGTGGGCGTCGCCGAAATGCTTGTGCACCGACGCCTCCGTGTTCGGTGCGACGTCGAGCAGAATCACCGTGAACTGAATGGCGCGGTTGATGTAGAGCAGCTTGAATCGCGTCCCGGGCATAGCCCACGGCGTCCACGGAAGCTGGTTCGACCGGACAATCGTCGAGCGGTCTGGGAATTTGACCCAGGGCTCCAGGCTGGCCTTCAGTACGGCGGACATGACGTGCTCCTGAGAATTGAGGTTCGAGGAGTCTGCAGCGTGCGAATCGTTGCAGTGCGCAACCACGCAGGAAGATGCCGGGAACGCAAGCGAAATGCCGCTTTTCCGATACTGGCAAACTGTCGGGCGTGGAGGTGTCGTGATGTGGGCCAATGCCACCCAGCGGGAAATTGCCAGCAAGGCACATCTTGCGCCGCACTGGACGTTCGCGGGCACCAGTGGTCTGCTCTCGGGTGCCTGCTGGCGGCACGAACCGGTTCAGGGAGTGGAGGTCACCACCACTGACCACGTCATCGTGCTCCATAGTGGTGGAGGTACGAGAGTCAGGCGTTTCGACGACCGCGGCCGTCTGGTCGGCAACGGATCACGACTGCAGACGATTGCGATCATGCCGGCAGGCTCGCGTTCGATCTGGGAGATTGTCGATCCCTGCGAGGTCGTCCATCTGTATGTGCCCGCGTCCCTTCTCGAACAGCATGCGCGCCAACATGGCCTGGATAGGGCGCCGACGCTGAGTCCTTGGTTCGGTCGCCACGACCCGTGGCTGGCGGCGCTGTTCCGCATGATCAGGGCAGAAATCCCGGCGGGTGGAAGCGTCGACGCGATGACGCTGCTGCTGGACGAAATCGGGGGCAGCTTGGCGCGGCATCTGCTCACGCATGCCTCTATCGATACGGCCCGCGCTGGCCCCATCGTGCGCCCACGCGGCGGTCTCAGCCACGCGATCCTGCGGCGCGTCTTGGATGGAATGCATGAGAGCCCATTTGCCGCGCATCGCATTGCTGATCTCGCGGCCGATGTTGCGATGAATGACGACCACTTCATCCGCGCTTTCCGTCAAAGCGTCGGCGTCTCCCCGTATCGCTTCCTGCTGTCGTTGAGGATGAAACGAGCCGAGGACTTACTCGTCGATCGACCTCGAAGAACGATCGCCGATGTCGCTCGATACTGCGGCTTCACGTCCGCATCGCACTTCAGCGTTCAGTTCAAGCGGGCAACCGGCGTGACGCCGAGCGAATGGCGTCGTGCCCGAGGGGCGGCGCTTGTACCGCCGCATCCTTCTCCGAGTGAATGATGAGGCGGCTTGCCGGAACATGCCAGCCCGGACAGCCCGAGATGCCTGTCGCGCGTCAACCCGTCGACGACGCGCTGCCCGGCTGACCCTGCGGCAACTGCACCGTGACCAGCAGCGAGCAGTCCTCGAGCGCCTCCACGCCGTGCAGGTCGCGCGCCGGCAGCAGCACCAGTTCGCCAGCGTTCAATTCGGGCTGCGCGACGGCGGCCGGCACGCGCACGCGGCCTTCGAGGCAATGGATCGTGACCTCGCCGTGGACATCGTGCGGGGGCAGCGCCTGGCCGGCCCGCAGCACGATGCGCATCAACTCGAGCGAGCGCGTCTTGATCAGCGCGTGCGTCACCGTCTGCTGCAGCCGCGCGCCGAGCGGCCGCACATCGACGACGTCGCCGGGCCGGGCATGCGGAATTGCCATCTTCGCCTCCGTTCAGGAACCGGCGTCTGCGGGCGGCAGCAAGACGCTGCAGCCGGTGGTCTTGCGCGCTTCGAGATCGCGATGCGCCTGCGCCGCGTCGGCGAGCGCGTAGCGCTGGTCGATCGCGATATGGACCTTGCCGCTGCTCACCATCTCGAACAGTTCGTCGGCCATCGCCTGCGTCGCCTCGCGCGTGGTCATGTGGCTGTAGAGCGTCGGCCGCGTGACATAGAGCGAACCCTTGGCCAAGGTGGCGAGGCTGAACGGCGGCACCACGCCCGACGAGCTGCCGAAGCTCACCATCAGGCCGAGCGGCCGCAGACAAGCGAGCGAGCCCTCCCAGGTGTCCTTGCCGACCGAGTCGTAGACCACCTTGACGCCCTCGCCACCGGTGATCTGGCGCACTCGCGCCGCGAAATCCTCGCGCCGGTAGTTGACCGCGAACGCCGCGCCGTGTTCGAGCGCCAGCGCGCATTTCTCGTCGGAACCGGCCGTGCCGATCAGGCGCAACCCGAGCGCGCGCGCCCACTGGCAGGCGATCAGCCCGACGCCCCCGGCGGCCGCGTGAAAGAGCACGAAGTCGCCATCCTGCAGGCCCTGCTGCGGCAGGGTGCGACGCAGCAGGTACTCGGCCGTGAGGCCCTTGAGCATCATCGCGGCGCCGGTCTCGAAACTGATCGCATCGGGCAGACGCACGACGTTTCGCGCCGGCAACACGCGTCGCGTGCTGTAGCTCCCCGGTGGGTGCGCCGTGTAGGCGGCGCGGTCGCCCTTCGCCAGGTGCGTGACGCCCTCGCCCACCGCTTCGATGACCCCGGCGCCCTCCATGCCGAGCGTGAGCGGCAGCGGCAGCTGGTAGACGCCCGAGCGCTGGTAGACGTCGATGAAGTTGACGCCGCAGGCGTGGTGACGGATGCGCACCTCGCCAGGGCCTGGCGCGCCCACCGGCAGCTCGACGAGCTGCATCACCTCGGGGCCGCCGCTTCGGTCGATGCGGATGGTCTGGCTGCTCAGGGTCATCGGACTTCCTTCGTGCTGCGGTACTCGCCCCTGGGGCGGGGCCGGCGGGCGCATTGAGACGACGTTCGCGCCGTGCGCTCCAGGTATCGCCCTTGGCGCGGCCCGACGCGCTCATGGCGCTCCTCGTTCGCAAGGGTACTATGGTGCCAGCAGTCGACGTGGCTCGCCCGCATCCCCCCTGACCCATGAAGCGCCTGATCACCGCCCCCAATCTCGCCCTCGCCACCTTGTGGGCCGACATGCTGTGCCATGCGGGCATCGAGACGACGGTGCAGCGCATGTATGCCGGCAGCATCGCCGGCGAGGTGCCGCCCGACCAGACCTTGCCCGAGCTGTGGGTGCAGGACGACGATCAGCTCGAGGCCGCGCGCCGCGCACTCGACGAGATGCGCCACCCGCGCCACCATCACTGGGCCTGCCCGAACTGCCACGAGATCATCGACGGCCCGTTCGAGCAGTGCTGGAACTGCGGCACGCCGATGCCACCCTGATCCTCGCTCGCAGGCGCAAGCGCGCGCTGCCTGCTAGATACTCCTGCCTCCTGCCTCCTGCCTCCTGCTGACGGCGAGTTGCTTGGCTTGCTGCGAGCTGCGCTCAGCCAACCGGCATGGGCTCGGGATCGTCGGGCAGCGCCAGGGTTGGCCGCGGCGTGGCGCGATGGCCGAGAAACGCCGGGCGGTTGGCGTGCGAGAACAGCAGCGGCAGCAACTCGTCGGCGTGCACCACGCCGAACCAGCCGGACCTGGCGGGGCGCTCGCCGAACTCGTCGACGTCGTCGGCGCGCACCGTCGGGCCGACGAGGAGCAAGGGCGTCGGGTCGGCGGTGTGCAGCACGCCGTTCACCGAAGGCGTCGCGTGATCTCCGGTGACGGCGACGATCGCGCGGGCGGCTAGCGCCTCGAGGCCGCTCAGGCCGGGATCGAGCGCTTCCAGCACCTTCAGCTTGGCCCGCGGGTCCTTGCTGTGGCCGGCCTCATCGGTGGCCTTGCTGTGCAGATGGACGAAACGCGCGCCCTCATCGATCAGCTCGCAGGCCAGTTCGATGCGCTCGGCCATGTCGGCCGCCAGATCGGTGTGCGGCGGCCGGTGCCGCTGGGCCATGCCGAACAGGCCGGCCAGCCCGCAATAGAGCCGCGAATCGGTGACGGCGGCGCCGGCCACGCCGGTCTGTTCGACGAAATCGGGAATCGGTGTGCGGGCTCCCGACCACTTCGTGCTCAACACATCGAGCGCCGGCAGATTCGCCGTGCGGCGTGCCCGGTTGACGGCGCTCGCCTGCAGGCAGCCCCGCGCCTGGAGCAGCACGCGGTTCATCTTCTCGGCCAGCTCGCTCGAGTCCGGTTCGATGGCGCGCACGCGCAGCCACGGGTGCAGGTGCTCGAAGAACGGATCGGAATCAGTAACGTTGCCCGAGGCATGGTCGGGGAACTGAAGCAGCGCTTCGCCGCGGCCGAGTGGCTGCAAGGAAACCGCCTGCGCTCGCAGCAACACGGCCAGTTCGGCAAGCAGCGCATCGGCATCGGTCAACTCGCTCCGGGCGGCGCGCCCGGTGATCCAGACGCGACCGTCCCGGACCTCGGACGTGCGCAGCGACGCGAACGTCGTGGCGACGCCGCTCGGCACATCGAGACCGGCGCCGATGCCCTCGAGCACCGCGCGCCCCGGAAACGGCACCCCGCTGTAGCCGAACATCGCCCAGTGCGCGAGCTCCGACGATGGCGCGCGGCCCCAGCCGAACGGCAGATGCCAGCCGGAGGCGCCGCGCCGGGTGAGCCGGTCCAGCACCGGTGTCGCCGCGGCCTCGCTCGGGGTGCGATTGCCGAGTTCGGGAAGCGGCCGGTCGCCCAGGCCATCGAGCACCACCAGCACCACCGGCAGCCGGTCGTCGTCGGGGCGCGGCTGGTCTTCGCCGTGGTGGAGCGACCTCATGCGCGCGCCGCTTACGGCTGTCGTTCGAGCAGCTCGCCGAGCAGCGGCACGGTCGCCGGCGGCACCTGACTTCGCCAGATGCCGTGGCCCTTCGACATCGACGCGCGAATGTCGATTCCCGACAAGCGGCCCGAGCGCTCGCCCTCGAGCAGGTGCACCGCATAGCCGGCACGCTTCAGCCGCTCGGCCTTCTGCCGCTCCCAGTCGCTGTACGCACGGATGTAGTGATGGGCGGCAAGCGGCACGTACTGCGGCCAGAATTGCGGGCGCGTCATGTCAAAGGGTACGGTCGTGACTCTTTCGGCCCAGCCGCGCTCACGCACGGCAAGCTCGAGCAGCCGCAGCCGCTCGAAATAGCTGAACGGGTTGGCCGCCTCGGTATGGCGGTGGAACGAGCTGGCCTCGGGATGGCGAGCACCGGTATCGGGGTTGGTGACGGCAATGATCAGGTGCCGGCATGCGGCCAACGCGATCTCGAACAACGCGAGGTGCTGCAGGTGCACGGGCTGGAAGCGCCCCGTGACGCAGCCGAGCGCCGCATCGCTCACGCGGCCAGCTCCGTGCTCCGCGCTGCACTGCGAGCCCCCTTCGGAACGACCGGGAGGGGCCTCATCGCAGCAGGCCGCGCGCGATCGCGTTGAACTGGATCTCGGTCGTACCGGCCGGAATGCGCAAGTTGCGTGCGATGCGAAACAGCTTTTCCTCGGGCGATCCGCGCAGCAGCCCGAGCGCGCCGTGGACTTGCACCGCGTTGTCGGCCACGCGATAGAAGGCCTCGTCGTTGATGACCTTGACAAGGCTCACGAGCCGCGGCACATCGCGGTGCGCCGGCATCTCGAACGGGCCGAGTCGATCGAGCGCGGCCTGCGCGACCAGGGAGCTGGCCCGCGCCTGATACACATCACGGTCCATCTGCGCGATCAGGTGCTGCACCGCCTGGTGGTCGGCGATCGGCTTGCCACCCGACTGGCGCTGCTGCGCATGGCGCACCGCGCGCTCGACAAGCCACTGCCCCCAGCCCGCACACATGCCGCCGCGGCACAGCCGACGCCAGTTGATCCACGCCATCGCCAGCGCAAAGCCATCGCCGATCTCGCCGACGACGTTCTCGGCCGGCACCCGCACCTGCTCGAAGATCAGCTCGCCGGTCAGGCCGTCGTCGAGCATCGTCGGGATGTCGGCGCCGCGCCGAAAGCCCGGTGTCTTGGCGTCGACCACGAACATCGACAAGGACCGCGTGCCGGCGTCCGGTTCGGTGACGGCGACGACCTGCACGAAGTCGGCGTAATGCGCGTTGGTGATCCAGGCCTTGCGGCCCTCGATGATCCAGTCGCTGCCGTCGGGCCGGGCGCGCGTCGTCATGCCGAGCACGTCGGAGCCGACGCCGTGTTCGGTGTTGGCGAAGGCCACGGTGAGGCGGCCTTCGACCAGCGGCCTCAGATGGCTGTCGCGCAGCGACGCCGAAATATGCTCGCTCGCCGGCGACGGCCCTTCGGTCCAGGCCAGTGCCGCAAGGCCGAGCCCGAGCCCGGCATGGCGGTAGACGTACTCCTCGACATGGTGCATCTCGACCCGGTTGAAGCCGCCGCCGCCGAACTCGCGGCGGATGTGCGGTGCGTAGAGACCGGCCGCGCCGGCGCGCCGCTGCACTTCACGCCGCGCCTCCCAGACCTGCGGATGCATGCGGCCGGCGGCATCGAGCCGCGGCTGCCACGCGGTGCCGACATGCGCTGCGGCGAGCTCGCGCTCGAGCGATGCGACCTCCTCATCGAGAAAGCGGCGAAACCGCGCGATGTAGTCGCGCACGCGCTCGCTCGGATCGATCGTCAACGGCGCGGCGCTCATGGCCTAGAACGTGCCCGGGTAGGCGCCGCCATCGAGCAGGATGTTCTGCCCGGTGATGTAACCCGCCTGCACGCTGCAGAGGAAGGCGCAGACGGCGCCGAACTCGATCGCGCTGCCGAAGCGCTGCGCGGGAATGGCCTGCGTACGCCGCGCCATCACGGTGTCGAGCGGTTGGCCGGTCTTGGCCGATGACGCCTTCAAGGTGGCGCGCAGACGGTCGGTATCGAACGCGCCGGGCAGGAGGTTGTTGATCGTCACGCCGTGCCCGGCAATCGAGCTGCGCGCGAGCCCGGCGATGAAGCCGGTCAGCCCCGAGCGCGCGCCGTTGCTGAGGCCGAGGATGTCGATCGGCGCCTTCACCGCCCCCGACGTGATGTTGAGGATGCGGCCATAGCCGCGGCCCGCCATCGCATCGACGGTCGCACGGATCAGCTCGATCGGCGTCAGCATGTTGGCCTGCAGGGCCTGCGTCCAGACCTCGTGGCCCCAGTCGCGGAAATCGCCCGGAGGCGGCCCACCGGCGTTGTTGACGAGGATGTCGACTTGCGGGCAGGCGGCGAGTGCCGCCTCGCGGCCGGCCGCCGTGGTGATGTCGCCGCTCACCATGCGGACTTCGGCCCTGCCCAGGCCGCGCAGTTCCTCGGCCGTCGCCTCGAGCGCACCGCTGCCGCGCGCCGTGATGACGACGTTGACGCCTTCGCCGACCAATGCCGCCGCACAGCCTTTGCCGAGGCCGCGGCTGGCGGCGCAAACCAGTGCCCATTTGCCCTTGATACCCAGATCCATTGCACTTCGCTCCTGTTGATCGATGCCATCGGACTGCGCCCCGCAACATGCCAAGGCCGCGATCCGTGAACCGCCCTATCCTGCCATGGCGCTCATCGCCACTTCGCAAGCAGCCAGATGCCCGAGAGCACCAGCACGGTGCCCAGCGCCAGCCAGACGGTGAACGGCTCGTCGAGGATGGCCACGCTCATCAGGATCGTCGACATCGGCCCGACCATGCCGGTCTGCGCCGCCACCACGGCGCCGATGCGCTCGATCGCCATCATCACCATCAGGACCGGCGCGAAGGTGCACAGCGTCGCATTGAGCAGCGACAGCCAGACGACCTCGGGCGCGACGACGAACGCGCCGAGCGGCCGCAGGATGAAGAACTGCGCAATGCAGAGCACGCAGGCGACGCTCGTCGCCAGCCCGGTGAGACGCAAGGCGCCGAGACGCCCGACCTCCTCGCCGCTGTAGACGAGATAGACGGCATAGCTCAAGGCACTGGCGAAGACCAGCGCCGTGCCGAGCAGCGCCTGCGTGCCCTGGAGGCTCGCCTCGTGCCCGAAGACGAGCAGCACGCCGCAGTAGCTCAGGGCCAGTGCCAGCACCTGGCGCACGCTCACCTTGCGCCCGAACAGCAGCGCGCCGAGCGCCAGCACCAGGGTCGGGTTGAGGTAAAGGATCAGCCGCGTGATCCAGTCACGCCGTGCGAGCGGCGGCTTGCCGCGCCCGGCCCACCACGCCAGCAAGACGAACAACGGCAGTGCGAACAGCATGCGGTACATGATCAAGGTGACCGCATCGACACCGTAGCGGTAGGCGAGCTTGACGATGATCGCCTTGGCCGAGAACGCGATCGAGCCGAGCAGCGCGAGCGTCAGCCCAGGCCATACCGGTGCCGGCGTGCGGCCGGCCGTTGCCGTGATCAAGACCCGGCCGCCTGCCCGTCGCGTCGCGAATCGCTGGCGGCGACATAGCCGTCGACCGCCGGATCGCCCAAGCGCCAGGTGCACTGGCCGGCGGCGAGGCCCTGGTCGCTGTCGTCGATCACTTCGCCGCGGTGGCCGCGCGCCTTGGCCGTTGGGCGGGATCTCGCGCAGGTGTTGGCCGCGGTAGTCGCGATGCCGATCGGATCCCACCCATTGCGAACGGTCGCCGGCGAACGCCTCGACGCGCATCGCGCCGCCATGCCCGGCGCAATGCGCACGCCGACCTGCGCGGCCAGCGGGAGCGAGGTCGAGACGAGGTTGCGTGCGAATACCGGCAGGCGCCGCGACGGGTAGGCCGCCGACCGATCGAAGGAGTGCGTCATCGCAGGATTTCGGGATTCGAGATTCCGATTATCCGGCGCGCGGCGACGCGGGCCGGCCCGAGCACGAAGCCGAGCAGCAAGGGCGCGATCTCGCAGCCGAGCTTGTGAAAGACGTAGCCGAGGGCGCCGGCAAACGCCACCGCCCAGATCTCGAATGCGCGTTGATGCAGGTTCCAGGCACCGAGCGCGCACAGCAGCAGGGCGAGCGGCACGAGGTGGCGATACGGCAGCCCGAGCAAGCGGCGCCAAACCGGCAGCAGCGGCAGGGCGAGCGCCAGCAGCATGGCGTTGCCGAGCCACATCGAGGCGACGAGGCCCCAGAAGAGCGCCGGCTGCGCCGTCGCCAGTTGCGGGCCCGGCACGACGCCGACGGCGAGCATCGCGCCGAACAGCAGCGCCATCACGGCACTGGCCGGAATGCCGAGCGCCAGCAAGGGAATGAACGCGGCCTGCGCACCGGCGTTGGTCGCCGATGCAGGGCCGACGATGCCACGCACGTCGCCGCGGCCGGCGTCGCCGGCAGCCCGGCGCTGCTCGAGTCGCTGCGCCGCCCAGGCCGAAAACGTGGCACCGCCGCCGGGCAGCAGGCCGAGCACTGAGCCGAGCGCGGTGCCGCGCAGCATTGCGGGCCACGCGGCCCGCGCATCGCGCAGCGCCGGCCAGAACCAGCCGAGGCGTTCACGGTAGACCTCGCGCACCGGTGCGCGGCCGTCGAGCCGCGCAATCAGTTCGCCGCAAACCACCAGCCCGATCGCCAATGCGGCAAAGCCGATGCCGTTGGCGAGTTCCGGTATCCCCAGCCGATACCGTGCGGTGCCCGACCCCGGATCGACGCCGATCTGCGACAGCAGCAAGCCGAGGACGGCCATCGCCAGCCCCTTGAGGAGCGAGCCCGATGCCAACACCACCGCACCCACGAGCGCCAGCAGCATCAGCGTGAAATGCTCTGCCGGACCGATGCCTTGCCCGAACCGGGCCAGCGGCGGAGCGAGGACGGCGATGAGCGCAGTGCCGACGCAGCCGGCCACGAACGAGCCGCAGGCCGCCAGCGCGAGCGCGCGCCCGGCGCGGCCCTGGCGGGCCATCTGGTAGCCGTCGGTGCCGGCGCTGCCTGTGGGGTTGACGAGAATGGCCGCGGCCGAGGCGCCATACTGCGCGCCGTAGTAGACCGCGGCCAGCAGGATGAGCGCGGCCGTGGCATCCAAGGCCTGCAACAGCGGCAGCAGCAAGGCGATCGCGACGACCGAGCCGATGCCGGGCAGGACGCCGGCAAGGAAGCCGAGCAAGACCCCGTAAAGCGCC
>CAJDUZ010000136.1_pt1 | contig 31898 bp, 28 predicted proteins | sample 7391221 | NCBI WGS metagenome assembly CAJDUZ01 (sample SAMEA7055692, study PRJEB34461) | soil metagenome | biome: terrestrial ecosystem; feature: Peninsula; material: soil | place: Antarctica | collected 2016
GCTGCGCGACCCGGCCGAGTTCACGCCGCCTTATGCGCAAAACGAGTGGCGCTCGATCAAGCCCGAATACCTCGTCGTCGTCGGCATCTGCACGCACCTGGGCTGCATCCCGGTCGACAAGTTCACCCCCGGCGCGCAACCGTCGCTGCCGGCCGACTGGCCCGGCGGCTTCTTCTGCCCCTGCCACGGTTCGACCTACGATCTGGCCGGCCGCGTCTACAAGAACAAGCCCGCGCCCGACAATCTCGCCGTGCCGCCGTACATGTACCTGACGGACACGCGGCTGGTGATTGGCGAAGAGAAGAAGGCCTGAGCCCCGCGCCAGGAATCTCGGCACCACCGCATCCTCCGGAGTTCAAACGATGGCCCATTTCCAAGAGGCGCCCGCCAATGCGACGGCCGGCCAGAAGCTGCTGAACTGGATCGACAACCGGTTCCCGCTGACCGCGCTCTACAACGAGCACATGGCGAAGTACTACGCGCCGAAGAACTTCAACTTCTGGTACGTTTTCGGATCACTCGCGCTGCTGGTGCTGGTGCTGCAGATCCTCACCGGCATCTACCTGACGATGAACTACAAGCCCGATGCGGGCCTGGCGTTCGCGTCGGTCGAGTACATCATGCGCGACGTGCCCTGGGGCTGGGTCATCCGCTACATGCACTCTACCGGGGCCTCGGCGTTCTTCATCATCGTCTACCTGCACATGTTCCGTGGCCTGCTCTACGGCAGTTACCGCCGGCCGCGCGAACTGTTCTGGGTGTTCGGCTGTGCGATCTTCCTCGCCTTGATGGCCGAAGCCTTCATGGGCTACCTGCTGCCTTGGGGCCAGATGAGCTACTGGGGCGCGCAGGTCATCGTCAACCTGTTCTCGACGATCCCGTTCATCGGCCCCGACCTGGCGCTGCTGATCCGCGGTGACTACGTCGTCGGCGACGCGACCTTGAACCGCTTCTTCAGCTTCCACGTCATCGCGGTGCCGCTGGTGCTGCTCGGCCTGGTCGTTGCGCACATCATTGCGCTGCACGAGGTCGGCTCGAACAACCCCGACGGCATCGAGATCAAGGCGACCAAGGGGCCCGACGGCGTGCCTCTCGACGGCATCCCGTTCCAGCCTTACTACTCGGTGCACGACCTGTTCGCGGTCAGTGTGTTCCTGCTGATCTTCTCGGCGGTAATCTTCTTCGCTCCCGAGGGCGGCGGCTATTTTCTCGAGTACAACAACTTCATCGAGGCCAACTCGCTGCTGACGCCGCAGCACATCGCACCGGTCTGGTACTTCACGCCGTTTTATTCGATGCTGCGCGCGACCACCGAGGTCATGGTCAACGTCATCAGCCTCATTGCGATCATCAGCTTCATCGTCGTCGCGCTGCGTCCCAAGTTGAGCGTCGCGTTCAAGGTCGGCACCGCGGTCGGCGTGGCGGTCTTCGTGTTCCTGCTGCAGACCTTCGAGCCCAAGTTCTGGGGCGTCGCCGTGATGGGTGGTTCGGTCATCGTGCTGTTCTTCCTGCCGTGGCTCGACCACAGCCCGGCCAAGTCGATCCGCTACCGTCCCGGCTGGCACCGCCTCGTGCTGGGCGCCTTCGTTTTCTTCTTCCTGCTGCTCGGCTACCTCGGGGTCGAGCCGGTCGGGGTCTGGGGCAGCTTCGCTGTCGGGTCGCTGAACCTCGACATCGGCCAGACCGTCTCGCAGTTCGCCACCCTGGTGTACTTCGGCTTCTTCCTGCTGATGCCGTGGTGGAGCACTCTCGGTCGGTTCAAACCGGTTCCGCAACGGGTGACCTTCGCTGCCCACTGACGCTGGCCTCGAACATGAACAAACTTCTCACCCGCATCTCCCTGGTGCTCGCGCTGGGGCTCGGCTGCCTCACGACGGCGTCGGCTGCCTCGGAGGCCGGCTATCCCTGGGACAAGTTCCCGACGCAAAAGCTCAACGACATGCCGGCGCTGCAACACGGCGCCAAGCTGTTCGTCAACTACTGTCTGAACTGCCACGCCGCGGCGTTCATGCGCTACGACAAGCTGCGCAGCCTCGGTCTGAGCGCCGACGACGTCAAGAAGAACCTGATGTTCACGGCGAAGACGCTCGATGCGACGATGAAGGTCTCGCTCGACGCCGAGGATGCGAAGGCCTGGTTCGGCACCCAGCCGCCTGACCTGAGCCTGATCACGCGCTCGCGCGCCGTCCCGGGCAAGGGCAGCGGCAACGACTATGTCTACACGTACCTGCGCACCTTCTACCGCGATGATGCCCAGCCGACCGGCTGGAACAACCTCGCGTTCCCGAACGTCGCGATGCCCAACGCGCTGTGGGAGCTGCAGGGCGAGCGCACGGCGCACTTTGCCCAGATCAAAAATCCGGAGGATCCGAAGCAGACCTTGCAGCGCTTCACCAGCTTCGAGCAGCTCTCGCCCGGTACGCTCAACGCCCGTCAGTTCGACGACGACGTCGCCGATCTTGTCGGCTACATGGCCTGGATGGCCGAACCCGAGCAGGGTACCCGCCAGCGGGTCGGCGTCTGGGTCCTGCTTTTCATGGGCCTGCTCATCTTTGTCACCTGGCGGTTGAACGCTGCCTACTGGAAAGACGTCAAATAAGCACCGTTTGCGCCGCGCCGCGGCGCCCACGGTCCGGCGGCTCCTGACGCCGATGACGCCCTATCCGCATTTCACGACCCTGGGAGCTCGAAAGCATGATGGTGCTCTACTCCGGAACGACCTGCCCTTACTCGCACCGTTGCCGCTTCGTCCTGTTCGAAAAAGGTATGGACTTCGAGATTCGCGACGTCGATCTCTTTGCCAAGCCTGAAGACATTGCCTTGATGAACCCGTACAACGAGGTGCCTATCCTCGTCGAACGTGATCTCATCCTCTACGAATCGCACATCATCAACGAGTACATCGATGAGCGCTTCCCGCACCCACAGCTGATGCCGGGCGATCCGGTGGCGCGCGCCCGGGTGCGGCTGTTCCTGTTCAATTTCGAGAAGGAGCTGTTCGCGCACGTCAACATGCTCGAGTCGCGTGGCGTCAAGGGCACCGACAAGCAGCTTGAGAAGGCGCGCTCGCAGATTCGCGACCGCCTGACCCAGCTGGCGCCCATCTTCCTGAAGAACAAGTACATGCTGGGCGACGACTTCTCGATGCTCGACGTGGCGATTGCGCCGCTCTTGTGGCGGCTCGACTACTACGGCATCGACATGTCGAAGAACGCGGTGCCGTTGCTGAAGTATGCCGAGCGCATCTTCTCGCGTCCGGCCTACATCGAAGCGCTGACGCCCTCCGAGAAGGTGATGCGCAAGTAGTCGCACGATGCAAGGTCACGACTGCCCCCGTACTTCATGAGCTCCACCAGCGCCCCCAACGGCAGCTCGACGCGGCCCTATCTGATCCGCGCCCTGCACGAATGGTGCGCCGACAACGGCTACACGCCATACCTCGCGGTGTATGTCGACGAACGCGTTCAGGTTCCGGCCGAGTACGTCAAGAACCACGAAATTGTCCTCAACGTCGGCTATGAGGCAACAAACGCGCTGAAGCTCGGCAACGAGCTGATCGAGTTCAGCGCTCGCTTCGGCGGCCGTTCGCGCGACATCAGCGTGCCGATCGACCACGTCATCGCGATCTATGCCCGCGAGAACGGGCAGGGCATGGCGTTTCCGATGCCGGAGGCGAGCGGCAGCGCACCGCAGCCCTCGGCAATCGAGATTGTCGCTAACCCAACACGAGCGGGCGCGCCGTCCCTGACCGCGCCCCCGCAGGAGGCCGGTACCGAGCCCCCCGATGCGCCGGGGCCGGCAACGCCGCGCCGGCCATCGCTCAAGCGAGTCAAGTAGCGCGTCGACGCGGCGCAGGCACCGGCGCTTCGCCCGCTGCATCCCTCTCGACCCCCCCTATACTTTTGCCCCAGCGCGGTCCCTGCCGCGCTGTGTGTCGCGCCGGCTTAGCTCAGTTGGTAGAGCACCCGCCTTGTAAGCGGAAGGTCGTCCGTTCGAATCGGACAGCCGGCACCAACAACAATGACTCGAGGGCGGCCCGCTTGCAGCTCGCGTTCGGTCAGGCGAGCGCCACCGGCCGGCGACGCCGCTCGGCCGCGGCCACCTTCAGCATCTGCCGGTATTTCGTGACGGTGCGGCGCGCGACGATCAGGCCCTGACGCGCGAGCTGGCGTGCAATCTCGGCGTCCGATAGCGGATCGCTCGGCTGTTCGCCTTCGATCATCTCCTGGATGACGCCGCGAATTGCCGTCGCCGAGCAGGAGCCACCGCTGGCGGTCGCCAGGCTGCGCGAGAAGAAGTACTTCAGCTCGAAAACGCCCACCGGCGTGGCCATGTACTTGTTGTTGGTGACACGCGATACGGTCGACTCGTGCAGTCCGACTTCGTCGGCGATCTCGCGCAGGCCCAGCGGCTTCATCGCCAGAGCGCCGTACTCGAGGAAGTTCTGCTGGCGCCGCAGGATTGCCTGTGCCACCGTCAGGATGGTCGAGAAGCGCTGCTCGACGTTGCGCACGGTCCAGCGCGCCTCCTGGAGGTGACCGGCCAGCTCGGCGTGACTGGCGTCGCGGTGCTGCCGGAAGAGGTCGGCATAGACGTGGTTCAGGCGCACGCGCGGCACGACGTTCGGGTTCAAGGTCGCGACCCAGGTGGAGCGGATCTTGCGCACGATCACGTCGGGTGTGATGAAGCGGATGTCCGAGGCGCCGAAGCGCCACCCCGGGCGCGGATCGAGCCGCCGGATGCGTTCACAGGCCGCCTCGACAGCCGCCTTCTCGACTCCGAGCCGCTGTGCCAGCCCGGCGACGTCGCGTTGCGCGAGCCGCTCGAGGTGGTCGCTGATGATGCGCCGCGCCAGGCCTCGCTCGGCCTCGCCCTCGATCGTCTCGAGCTGCAGCAGCAGGCATTCGCAGACGTTGCGCGCCGCCACGCCGGCGGGCTCAAGCGATTGCACGAGCTTCAGCGCGGTCGCCATCTCGCAAGCCTCGACGGCCGGCTCCAGCTCGATCAGCGTGGCGAGCTCGTCGAGATCCTGGCGCAGATAGCCGTCGTCGTCGAGCGACTCGATGATGGCACCGACCAGGGCGCGATCGCGCGGCGACAGCGGCATCACGTTGGCCTGTGTCTGCAAGTGGGGCCGCAGGCCGACTTCACCGGCCACCGTTTCCATGATGCCGGTGTCACCGTCGCGCCAGTCGTTGCCGTTGCGCCCTGACGGGTTTTGCCAGTTGTCGTGCTCCTCCCAGGTGTTGTCGGTTGCAGTCGGCGGCTCCGGCAGCGTGGCCGGCGCCGTTGTCGTGCTGTCCGTCGTGACCTCGTCGCCAGGCGCCTCGGCCGGCGACTCGTCGGCCTCGAGGAACGGGTTCTTGCCCAGCGCGTCCTGCACCTCATGGGCAAAGTCCAGCGACGACAGTTGCAGCATGCGCACGGCGTGCTGCATGCGGGGGCTCAGCGTCTGATGCTGCTGGTGTTCGAAACGGATCGTCTGTGAATTCATCTCTCGCCTTCGGCCAAACCAGTTGCGCCACTGACGCAACGATGAATTCATCATCGAACGGCCGGCAGGCACTGTCAGCCAGACGCAACGCCGTACGTGCGACCGTCCGGTGAGATGGGCGCGTCGGCGCGTTCCTACGGCAATGCGCGCGCGGGCCCTTGAATCCAGGCCACCCGGACCAACAATGACTTGATGAGTACCATCGACCCGACCGGCTGGATGTGGTCCCAGGCTTGCGACTTGATCGACCAGGCCGAGCGCTTGCAGCGCCAGTTCTTCCGCTTGAGCGTTGCAGGGCGCAGCGCAGCGGTCTGGCAGCCTCCCATCGATGTCTTCGAGGACGAGCAGGAGATCGTCATCGTCGTTGCGATGCCGGGTGTCGCGGTCGACGGCGTCGAGGTGTTGAGTGAGCCGGGCGCCTTGCTGGTGCGCGGCACTCGCATTCTGCCGTTCGGCCGCATGCGCCATCGCGTGCGGCAGCTCGAGATTCCTTATGGCGCCTTCGAGCGCCGCATCCCGCTGCCGCAGGCGCGCTTCGAGATCGGCGCCCCTGAGTTGATCCAGGGCTGCCTGGTGCTGCGCCTGCGCAAGCTCACTCGGATCGGACAGGAGCGCTGATGAACGACGACAAGCTTCCCGTGAACGACGCCGCCGGCGCACCCGCTGCTCGTGAGGTGCGCGCCGCGCCTGCATCCGACGTGCGGAGCGAGGGCGCCGCGGCGCCCGCACAACCCACCACGCGGCCGCTGCCCGACGACGCGCTGATCATCCTGCCGGTGCGCAACGTCGTGATGTTTCCTGGCACGGTGTTTCCGCTGACGATAGGGCGCGAGCGCTCGCGCGGCGCCGTGCAGGAGGCGGTGCGCCTGGAGCGGCCGATCGGCGTGCTGCTGCAAAGCAAGCCCGAAGAGGACGAGCCGGGGCCCGACGACCTGCACTGGGTCGGCAGCAGTGCCGCGGTGCTGCGCTACATCACGACGCCGGACGGCATCCACCATGTCATTGCCAAGGGCCTGCAGCGGTTTCGCGTGCTTCAGTTTCTCGAGGGCTACCCCTACCCGGTGGCGCGCGTGCAGTACGTCGAGGAGTCGGATCTGTCCGACCCGGAGGTCGAGGGCCGGGCGCAGGCGCTGAAGGCGCGCGCCGTCGAGACGCTGCAGCTCCTGCCGGAGGTGCCGGCCGAGATGATGACTGCGCTGCAGGCGGTGGAAGACCCGGCACGCCTTGCCGACTTCATCGCCGGGCTGCTCGACATCCCGCCCGAGGAGAAGCAGTCGCTGCTGGAGACCTTCAATCTGAAGACCCGGCTGGAACGCTTGCTGCAGATCCTTGCACACCGCATCGAGGTGCTGAAGGTTTCGCGCGACGTCGATGAACGCACCCGCCAATCGATCGGCGACGTGAACCGCAAGCACCTCTTGCGCGAGCAAATGCGCACGATCCAGAAGGAGCTCGGCGAGGGTGACGAAGGCGCGGCCGAGATCGCGGATCTCGGCCAGCAGATCAGCGACGCGCAAATGCCCGAGGAGGTCGAGAAGGTCGCGCGCAAGGAGCTGAAGCGCCTCGAGCGCATGCCCGAAGCGGCCGGCGAATATTCGATGCTGCGCACCTATCTCGAGTGGCTGGTCGAGCTGCCGTGGAAGCACGACCCGGGCGAGCCGATCGATATCGCCGAGGCGCGGCGCATCCTCGATGCGGACCATTTCGGGCTCGAGAAGATCAAGAAGCGCATCCTTGAATACCTCGCCGTGCGCAAGTTGAACCCCACCGGCCGCAGCCCGATCCTGTGCTTCGTCGGCCCGCCCGGCGTCGGCAAGACGTCACTGGGGCAGAGCATTGCAAAGGCAACCGGGCGCAAGTTCGTCCGCGTCAGCCTCGGCGGCGTGCACGACGAGGCCGAGATCCGCGGTCACCGTCGCACCTACATCGGCGCCTTGCCCGGCAACATCATCCAGAACCTGCGCCGTGCCGGCACCCGCAACGCCCTGATGATGTTCGACGAGGTCGACAAGCTCGGCGCCGGCGGCTTTCAAGGCGACCCGGCCTCGGCCTTGCTCGAGGTGCTCGATCCCGAGCAGAACTCGACGTTCCGCGACACCTATCTGGCGGTGCCGTTCGATTTGTCGCAGGTGATGTTCATCTGCACCGCCAACGTGCTCGACACGATTCCCGGGCCCTTGCGCGATCGCATGGAAGTGATCCAGTTGCCGGGCTACACAGCGCAGGAAAAGCTGCAGATCGCACGTCGCTACCTGCTGCCACGCCAGCTCGAGGCCACCGGCCTGAGCGCCGATCAGTGCACGATCGATGAAGCCGCGCTGTTGACGATCATCGACGACTACACGCGCGAAGCCGGGGTGCGCAATCTCGAGCGCGAGATCGGCCGCGTGCTGCGCAATGTCGCGGTGCAGATTGCCGAGGGCAGCGTCGAGCGGCGCTCGATCACGAGCGCGGACCTGCACGCGATCCTGGGTGCGCAGAAGTTCGAGGCCGAGGTCGCGATGCGCAGCGATATCCCCGGCGTGGCGACCGGCCTGGCATGGACCCCGGTCGGCGGCGACATCCTCTTCATCGAGGCGGCGCGCGCGCCCGGCACTGGCCGGCTGATCCTCACCGGCCAGCTTGGCGACGTCATGAAGGAAAGCGCGCAGGCGGCACTGTCACTGGTCAAGGCGCGCGCCGAGCGGCTCGGCATCGATCCTGCCATCCTCGAGAAGGCCGACATCCACATCCACGTGCCGGCCGGTGCGACGCCGAAGGACGGGCCGAGCGCCGGCGTTGCGATGTTCGTCGCGTTGGCCTCGCTCCTGACCGGGCGTACCGTGCACAGCCACGTCGCGATGACCGGCGAGATCAGCCTGCGCGGGCTCGTGCTGCCGATTGGCGGCGTCAAGGAGAAGGTGCTCGCGGCGCTGCGTGCCGGCATCACCACGGTGATGCTGCCGGCGCGCAACCAGCGCGACCTCGAGGACCAAACGCCGCGGCGCTTCAGCCCGTCGTGATCTTGATCCGCAGCACAACCGGCGGCCAGCCCGCGTGCTGCAGCGCCTCCTCGAGGCGCGGCTGCAGCTGACGCAGCTTGGCGGCCACTGCGGCATTCGCCGCGAGCAGCGACCAGCTCTGCGCGTCGAGGGGCCCGGGGCGGACATGGGCGGCGAGTGGTCCCGGCAAGCTCGCCCGGATCGCTTCGAAGCGCGCGTTCGAATCCCGCAGCAACTGCTGCAGGCGCACCAGGGTGGTGTTGGCGCCGAGCGCGCGCGCGATCGGCAGCGCATCGGGTGTCACGGGCGTGGGTTTGGCGTGCACGCGGCCAGTGTAGCGAGGGCCGCGCGATAGCCGGGCAGGTGGGGGCCATTGCGCGGGCTTGATCCTCATGCCGTTGAATCAACAACTGCTTCTGGCCAACATCCCGAGCAGCCTTCGCGTGGGCGCTCGAGGAGGCCGAATGCTAAAATCGACGGCTTCCGAGAAGCGCGCCGCCCCGTTCTGGCCGCATATCCTGCTGCCCGCGCCGCGCCCCGGTTGATTCCTCTGATACCGCTCGGCCGGTCTCCACGCCTTCCGACCTCCACGCCGCATGTTGCCCAAACTCCTGACTTCGCTCTTCGGCAGTCGCAACGAGCGGCTGTTGAAGCAGTACCGCAACGTCGTTGCCCGCATCAACGCGCTCGAGCCGCAGCTGGAGGCGTTGAGCGACGCCGAACTGCAGGCCCGCACCGCCGACTTCCGCCAACGCGTCGCCAATGGCGAGAGCCTCGATCGGTTGTTGCCCGAGGCCTTTGCGACCGTGCGCGAGGGCAGCAAGCGGGTGCTGAAGATGCGCCACTTCGATGTGCAGTTGATGGGCGGCATGGCCTTGCACGACGGCAAGATCGCCGAGATGCGCACCGGCGAGGGCAAGACCTTGATGGCGACCTTGCCGGTCTATCTCAACTCGCTCAACGGCCGGGGTGTGCACCTCGTCACCGTCAACGACTACCTTGCGCGACGCGACGCCGAGTGGATGGGCCAGCTCTACGGTTTCCTGGGCCTGAGCGTCGGCGTCAACCTCGCGCAGATGTCGCGCGAGGAAAAGCAGGCGGCCTACAACGCCGATGTCACCTACGGCACCAACAACGAATTCGGCTTCGACTACCTGCGCGACAACATGGTGCAGGACATTGCCGACCGCGTCGCGCGCGGTCTGGCGTACGCGATCGTCGACGAGGTCGACTCGATCCTGATCGACGAGGCGCGCACCCCGTTGATCATCAGCGGCCAGTCCGAGGACCGCACCGATCTTTATGTGCGCATCAACACGATCGTGCCGAACCTGAAGAAGCAGATCGGCGAGCTCGACCTGCGCACCGGCGAAGGCGTCATCGAGCCGGGCGATTTCACCGTCGACGAGAAGACCCACCAGGTATTCCTGACCGAGGCCGGTCACGAGAACGCCGAGCGGCTGCTCGGCGAAGCCGGTCTCCTGCCCGAGGGTGCGAGCCTCTACGACTCCGCCCACATCGCGCTGATGCACCACGTCTACGCGGCGCTGCGCGCGCAGCAGCTCTACAAGCGCGACCAGCATTACGTCGTGCAGGACGGCGAGGTCGTGATCGTCGATGAATTCACCGGGCGCCTGATGAGCGGGCGCCGCTGGTCGGACGGCCTGCACCAGGCGGTCGAGGCCAAGGAAGGCGTGCAGATCCAGAGCGAGAACCAGACGCTCGCCTCGATCACCTTCCAGAACTACTTCCGCATGTACGGCAAGCTCTCGGGCATGACCGGCACCGCCGATACCGAGGCCTTCGAGTTCCAGGAGATCTACGGGCTCGAGACGATCGTGATCCCGCCGAACCTGCCGACGATCCGCAAGGACGAGCTCGATCTGGTCTACAAGACCAACCGCGAGAAGTTCGATGCGGTGATACAGGACATCCGTGATTGCCACGAACGCGGCCAGCCGGTGCTGGTGGGCACCACGTCGATCGAGAATTCCGAATTGATCTCGGGGCTGCTGCAAAAGGCCAAGCTGCCGCATCACGTGCTCAACGCCAAGCAGCACGCCCGCGAAGCCGAGATCGTTGCCCAGGCGGGGCGCCCGGGTGTCGTGACGATCGCGACCAACATGGCCGGCCGCGGCACCGACATCGTGCTGGGCGGCAACGTCGAGAACCAGATCAAGGTCATCGATGCCGACGAGAGCATTCCGGACGAAGAAAAGGCGTCGCGCGCCCAGCAGTTGAAGGACGAATGGCAGGGCTTGCACGACCAGGTGAAGACGCAGGGCGGCCTGCGCATCATCGCGACGGAACGCCACGAGTCGCGCCGCATCGACAACCAGCTGCGCGGCCGCTCGGGCCGCCAGGGCGACCCGGGTTCGTCACGCTTCTACCTCTCGCTCGACGATTCGCTGATGCGCATCTTTGCCGGCGACCGGGTGCGTTCCATCATGGAGCGGCTGAAGATGCCCGACGGCGAGGCGATCGAGGCCGGCATCGTCAGCCGCAGCATCGAGGGCGCACAGCGCAAGGTCGAGGCGCGCAACTTCGACATCCGCAAGCAGTTGCTCGAATACGACGACGTCGCCAACGATCAGCGCAAGGTCATCTACGAGCAGCGCAACGAAATCCTCGAGGCACCCGATCTCAGCGGCCAGATCGCCAACCTGCGTCATGGCGCAATGGAACAGGTGGTGCGCCAGTACGTGCCCGAGCAAAGCGTCGAGGAGCAGTGGGATCTGCCCGGCCTCGACAAGGTGCTGCGCGAGGAATGGCAACTCGATCTGCCGCTGGTGGCCGAGGTCGAGGAAAGCAGCTCCATCACCGACGAGGACATCGCCGAACGCGTCGTGCAGGCAGCCGATGCCTCGTTCAATGCGAAGATCGATCTGGTCGGGCTCGAGCAGTTCATGCCCTTCATGCGCATGATCCTGCTGCAGTCGATCGATTCGCACTGGCGCGAGCACCTGGCCGCGCTCGACTACCTGCGCCAGGGCATCCACCTGCGCGGCTATGCACAGCAGAACCCGAAGCAGGAATACAAGCGCGAGGCCTTCGAACTCTTCGCCCAGTTGCTCGACGTCGTCAAGATGGATGTCACGCGCATGCTGATGACGGTGCGCATCCAGTCGCAGGAGGAGGTCACGCAGGCCGCCGAGGCGATCGAGCAGCGCGCCGAGCGCCTGAGCAACATCACCTACACGCACCCCAACGATGACGGCAGTGTCAGCCAGGTGGCCGATGCCGCAACGGCCGTCGCCACCGCAATTGCCGCGGTGCCCAAGGTCGGCCGCAACGACCCGTGCCCCTGCGGCAGCGGCAAGAAATACAAGTTCTGCCACGGCAAGTTGGCCTGAGTAATTCGAGCGGCCGCGTCATACGACCGCAAGCGATGTCTGCTTCGCAGCAGTAGCGACTCTTCACGGTGCCGGGAGGACTTATCCTCGCGCCGATGGATGCGGAGGCGTCGACCGAGGGCGGAGTCAGGCGGGAACTGTTGCGGCTCGCGTTGCACAATGCCGGACGCAGTGTGCCGGCGCAGTTCATCGTCGTGAGCTTCATCGTCTGGAGCGGCTGGCAAGCTGGACAACTATTGGCCGCCGTTGGAGTCGGCGCGATCGGCTATACAGGCGTCGTATGGCGCTGGTGGATTTCACGGCACTATGCCGACTCTTCACGACTGAGCGGGAGCCAACTCCGCCGGGCTTGGCGATCGCTGGAAGGTAATGCCGCGGTGGCCGGCTTGATGTGGGCTGTCAGCATCGCGGGGGTCTACATCCACCTCGAAGGGAATGATGCCACCGCCTTCATGGTCGTGGCTGCCGGCTCGGTGGCCGTGGCGGCCTACTTCATGTCGCTGGTCGGCCGATCGTTCGAGTTGCTTGCGGTACCGCAACTCACGGCGCTGATCGTCGTTTTCCTGTTCGTGGAACGCTCGCGCTCCTTGCCGCTGGCGGTGCTGGTCGCGTTGTTCGGGCTGACGATGTTTCGTGCGGCGAGCGAATTCACGCAAGCGACCCTGCGGGCATTGCGGCAGGGCCTCGAGGCCGAAGCGGCGAACGTTCTGCTGCAGCGCGCCAACGTAGCGGCGGAGGCGGCCAATGCATCGCTGCAGCTTGCCAAGGAGGCCGCTGATGCCGCCAGCACGGCCAAGTCACAGTTTCTCGCCACAATGAGCCACGAGATCCGAACGCCCATGAACGGCGTTCTGGGGGCGCTTGACCTGCTGCGCCATTCCGGCCTCGATGCCGAGCAGCGGCAACTGGTACGGACCGCCTCGTCGTCCGGCATCTCGCTGATGGAAATCCTCAATGACGTGCTTGATCACTCGAAGATCGAGGCTGGAAAACTGAACCTCGCCACCGCTGGCGTCTCGCTGCACTCGATGGCGAGGGCTGTGCTGGCGCTGTTTCGTGGCAACGCGCAGAGCAAGAGCCTGGAGCTTGTATTGCAGATCGAACCGGGCGTGGAGGACTGGGTGCGCAGCGACGGCCAACGGCTGAAGCAAGTCGTGCTGAACCTCGTGGGCAACGCGATCAAGTTCACCGAAAGCGGCGTGGTGCGGTTGCGACTGCGACCGTCGCGCGCCAGTCTTGGTCGGGTTGGCGTCATATTCGAGGTGATCGATTCGGGCATCGGAATGAGCGCCGAGGCAGTCGCCGGTCTGTTCCACCCATTTCATCAGGTCGACGGCGCCCGCAACCGGCGTCGAGGTGGTACTGGCCTCGGACTCGCCATCAGCCAGCGCATTGTGGAGGCGATGGGTGGCCGCATCGAGGTCGAGACGGTGCAGGACAAGGGCTCGACTTTTCGCTTCGCGCTGGAGTTCGAGATGGACCGGGCATTTCACCCTTCGGTCATCGATTCAGCGCTCGGGGACTTCGACGACACCGCGGCGCTTGGCGGGGTCGTGCTTGTGGTCGAAGACAACGATGTCAATCGGATGATTGCACGTCAGATGCTCGAATCGCTGGGGCTGGAGGTGCTCGAGGCCACGGACGGGCAGCACGCACTCGAGACGCTGGCGCAGTGCGCCGTCGACCTGGTGCTGATGGACTGCCAGATGCCGGTGATGGATGGCTACACCGCAACCCGGGAAATACGCGCGCGCGAGTCGCGTCTGAAGCGGCAGCGCACACCGATCCTGGCTCTCACCGCGGATGCGTTCGAGGAAGATGCGGCGCGTTCGGCCGCCGCCGGCATGGACGCCCACCTCGCCAAGCCCTACACGCGCGAGCAGCTACGGAGGCTTCTCAGTTCTTGGTTGTAAGCGCGGCTTTTGGCTGACACGAAACGCACCGCCCGCGTCAGTTCAATGTCGACCACTCGGTGATGCCGGTGCGCTCTTCGCCCCAGGCAGTGTCCAACTCGATCTGCTTGATCTCGTCGACGGCTCCCTCGCTCGCGCCGCCAACTTTGCGCACCTGCGCTCGTGCCAGCCGCTCCATCAGGCGCAAGTCGCGCGTCGTCAGGGACAGCGCACTTTCGGCCCACTGTTCGACGATCGAAAGCAACGACTGATAGGTGATCGGCGCCGCGAAACGTTGCGCCTGCAACGCGGCCAGAGTGCCGCGCAGGCGCACGTCGATGGACCGGACGACATGGTCAAGCGCCGCTTCGCCGCTGCCGTCGTCCACCACCAGGTCGACCAGGCTGCGCCGATGGAGCTGCTCGGCGTTGTAGAGTCGGCCAGAGAGGATCATCTCGTTGGCGACGGAAAAACCCGCCTTGCGGATCGTGAAGTTCCATGCGCCCATGCCCGGGAACAGGTTGAACAGCACCTCCGGGAAGCCGGCCTGCGCGCTGCGTTCGAAGATGACCTTGTGAAACGGCAGCACTGATTCGAGGCCACCGCCGAGCGTGTCGCCCTGCACCAGCACCGTCGTGTGGACGCCGCGCTGCGCAGCGTTTTCGAGCCACCAGACAAGGTCAATGCAACGTCGGCCATACAGCTTCAGCGAGTCGACGTCCTGTGCGCGCACCAGCAGGACGAACAGGGCGAGGTCGCCGCCGAAGTTAAAGACACCGGTCACGTCTGAAGTGACGACCAGGTGCCGCACCAGACCCGGATTGGCCGTGATGTCGTCGAGCACGCGCTGCATCTCGGAGAGACCGGCGAGGCTGAAGCACTGGATCGGCTGGACACAGGTACGCACGCGCAGCAGAGCGAGCTCGGACGTCCATTCCAGCCGCAGATAGCGATAGGGCCGGCCGAGGACCCGGGGAAGGCCGATGGCTGCGTCACCGCTCATATTGCCTCGAAGATGCGGGTCACGTGGTGGAAGTTGACCAAGGTCGACTCGACCACCGCCGCGCGGGCATCTTCGTCCTCGAGCGTGTTTAGCACTTGGCGCAACTCCCGCAGGTGCTCCATATCCAGCGTCGCGTGCGAGTTGATGAAGGAGACGCCGCGGTCGTCCTCAAGCAGCAGCGACTCCTTGATCGCCGCGGCGAACGTGCCGCCATAGACCGACGCGATCACCTCGAGTGCGTAGAGCATGCCGAGCACCGAGCAGGGATGGCGGCGGTCGGCGGCCCAGTAGTTGTAGCCGTTCAGGGCTAGCGTGTGCAGCGAGGGCTCGTGCGCAAGGCTGGTGTGGGCGGCAACGCCGACGGCAGCCAGGTCGTTGAGAACCCATTCCTCGTGGCCCGATTCCTCCTGCATGTGCTCGTACAGGAAGTAGCGCACAGGTCGCTGTGCATCTGTCACGCGGCTTGCCGCCGCGGCGCAAGCGGGGTTGAAATGCCACACGACGTGATATAGCTCGAGCAGAAGCTTGCGGTAACGCTCGAGGCTCATGCCTTCGGCGACGGCCTGAAGCACGACCGGGTTGGTCTCGAAGGTGCGTCGGGCCTCGTCGGTACGCGTTACAAGTTCGGCAAAAAAGGGCAGCATCGGCACTCCAGTTCTCGAACAAAGCGGCCGGCGCCGGGCAACAGCGATAAGGCATCGTCTCAAAGGTCAACGACCACTGTAATGCACACCCATGCGACCCGCGCCTCGCGGGAGCGCGTGTGCAGCTGCAGGTGTGGCGTGTCGCCGACAACGCGTTGCTCACACGAGGCACTGGCGCATGCAGCGTCCAACGTGTCGCTTCCTACAATCGCTCTTTGCGACCCGAACGTACACCATGGCCGTCAACCTGCAAGCCCCCGATCAGCACGATCTGCATCCTGTCGCCGGCGTGCGGCTTGGCGTCGCGATGGCCGGCATCCGCAAGGCCGACCGACGCGACCTGACGGTGATCGCGCTTGACGAAGGCGCGAGTGTCGCCGGCGTCTTCACCGCCAACCGCTTTTGCGCCGCACCGGTGCAGCTGTGCCGCGAACATCTGGCGGCCGGTGTCGCGACGCGCGCGTTGCTGATCAACACCGGCAATGCCAACGCCGGCACCGGCGCCGATGGCCTGGCGCGCGCACGCACGAGCTGCGCGGCACTGGCCCAGCAACTCGGCATCGCACCCGAGCAGGTTCTGCCGTTCTCGACCGGTGTCATCATGGAGACGCTGCCGAGCGAGCGCATCGTGGCCGGCCTGCCGGCGGCGCTTGCCGATCTGCGTGCCGCCGGCTGGCTGGATGCGGCGGCGGCAATCATGACCACCGACACGATACCGAAGGCCGTGTCGCGCCAGGTCCTGATCGACAACCGCACGGTGACGATCACCGGCATTGCGAAAGGCGCCGGCATGATCCGGCCCAACATGGCGACGATGCTCGGCTTCATCGCGACCGATGCGGTGCTCGCACCGGAGCTGCTGCCGCAGCTCGCCCGCGACGCCGCCGACCAGTCGTTCAATCGCATCACCATCGACGGCGACACCTCGACCAACGATTCCTTTCTTCTGATCGCGACCCACCAGGCCGGCCACGCGCCGCTCACGCAATTGCGCTCGGGCGACGGTGACGTGCTGCGCCGCACGGTGATCGAGGTGGCGCAGCAACTGGCGCAGGCGATTGTGCGCGACGGCGAGGGTGCGACGAAATTCATCACCGTCTGCGTCGACGGCGGCCGCACCGAAGACGAGTGCCGACTGGTCGCCTACGCGATCGGGCATTCGCCGCTGGTCAAGACCGCGTTCTTCGCGAGCGACCCGAACCTCGGCCGCATCCTCGCGGCGGTCGGCTATGCAGGGATCGATGATCTGGAGACGGTGCTGTGGACCTGCGACCTGAGCCTCGACTACGTCCGCATCAACGCCGACTACCGTAGTTGAGATCGGCAGCAGGCGGCGGCTCAGCCGTTCGGTCGGCGCCGGGCTGGTTGCTCGAGGAGCACTCTTCTCGTACCCGGTTGGCGTGTGCGACCGAGCGATCTAATCCCGGCGCACGCGCTGCCCTTAGTCGATCGCTCGCAGTGCCGGCGCGAACCGATCCACCGCGTCGGTGACGAGGCCGTCGATGCCAAGTGCAAGCAGCCGCTGCGCCTCGGCCGGGTCGTTGACGGTGTAGCAGAGCGCGCGCATGCCGGCGCCGTGGAGTTGCGCGATGACGGTGGCGTCCATCACCGCGTAGTTCGTGACGACGGCGCTGCAGTCGAGCGCGCGCGCCTGCTCGAACCAGCCGTCGTGCAGCTTGTCGAGCAGCAGCCCGCGGGGCAGCTGGGGTGCCGCCTCGCGAGCGGCGTTCAGGGCCTCGGGGCGAAACGAGGTCAGCAGCGGCGGGCACGCCTCGCCTTGCCAGAGTTGCGCCGCTTCGCGCGCCACGATGCGTCCGGTTTCGGCTTCCATGCCCGGCGTCGGCTTGATCTCGATGTCCAGCGCATGGCCGTTGCGGATGCAGTAGCGGGCGATCGCCGCAAAGCTCGGGATCGGCTCGCCGGCATAGCTGCGACTGTGCCAGCCGCCGGCGTCGAGCCGTGAGAGCTCATCCCAGTTGAGTGCGCCGGCCATGCCGGTGCCCGACGTCGTGCGTTCGAGGGTGGAGTCGTGCAGCAGCAGCGTGACGCCATCGGCGCTCAGCTTCACGTCGCATTCGAAGGCGCGAAAGCCGAAGCCTGCGCCGACGCGAAACGCCGCCAGGGTGTTCTCGGGTGCCAGCTTGCCGGCGCCGCGGTGCGCGATCCACGGCGGATAGGGCCAAGGTGGCAACGCCCGAATATCCAACGACTGCGCATTGCCCGTCGCCGTCTTCGAATGTGGCTTGCCAGCGGCCGTCGTCGAAGGCGACGCCGCGGCGGGTGGCTGCTTCTCGGCGCCCATCATGCGACCCGCTGCTGCGTCGTCGCGTCGAACCAGTGCAGATGCTCGGGCGGCGCCTGCAGCATCACCGTGTCGCCGACCTTCGGCGGCAGCCGTGTCGCCTCGGTACGCAAGGTGAAGAGCGCGCCGCCGAGTTGCCCGTAGACGAGACGCTCGGCACCCAGCATCTCCAGCGCCTCGACCTTGAGCGGCCAGCCGGCAGCGCCGTTGCCGGCGGCGGCAGCAGCGTGCTCGGGACGCAGCCCGAGGATCAGTTCGCCATCGCGTGGTGCAGGCGCGGACAGCGCCAGTTGCTGGCCCGCGGCGTGGAAACGCGTGCCCTCGGCGCGCCCGGCGATCAGGTTCATCGGTGGCGAGCCGATGAAGCTCGCGACGAAGGTCGTCGCCGGGTGATGGTAGACCGACTCGGGCGTGCCGATCTGCTCCATGCGGCCGGCGTTCATCACGATCATGCGTTCGGCCAGGGTCATCGCCTCCACCTGGTCGTGCGTGACGAACAGCGAGGTGACGCCCAGCTCGGCATGCAGCTTCTGGATCTCCAGGCGCGTCTGTGCACGCAGCTTGGCGTCGAGGTTCGAGAGCGGCTCGTCGAACAGGAACACCTGCGGCTGGCGCACGATGGCGCGCCCCATCGCGACGCGCTGGCGCTGGCCTCCGGAGAGCTCGCGCGGCCGCCGCGTCAGCAAGTTGCCGAGCTCGAGGATCTTTGCCGCCTTGTCGACGCGCGCCCGGATCTCGGCCATCGGCACCTTCGCGATCTTCAGGCCGTACGCCATGTTGTCGAACACGCTCATGTGCGGGTAGAGCGCGTAGTTCTGGAACACCATCGCGATGTCGCGGTCGGCCGGTTCGACGTCGTTGACGACGCGCCCGCCGATCGCGATCTCGCCGCCGCTGATCTCTTCGAGGCCGGCGACCATGCGCAGCAAGGTCGACTTGCCGCAGCCCGAGGGCCCGACGATGACGATGAATTCGCCGTCGGCAATCTCGGCGTCGACGCCGTGGATCACCGCAACGGCCTTCGGCCCGACGCCGTAGCGTTTCACGACCTTGCGGATGGAGATGGCAGCCATTGGGTTTTGATTTATTTCTCGGTGTCGACCAGGCCCTTGACGAACCATTGCTGCATCAGCATGACGACGAGGGCCGGCGGCAGCATCGCGAGGATCGCGGTGGCCATCACGACGTTCCAGTCGTTGGCGGCGTCGCCCCCGGCAATCATCCGCTTGATGCCGATCACCACCGGGTACATGTCCTCGCTGGTGGTCGCAAGCAGCGGCCAAAGGTACTGGTTCCAGCCGTAGATGAACTGGATCACGAAGAGCGCCGCGATCGAGGTCTTCGACAGCGGCAGCAGGATGTCCTTGAAAAAACGCATCGGCCCGGCGCCGTCCATGCGTGCAGCCTCGACGAGTTCATCGGGCACCGTCATGAAGAACTGGCGGAACAGGAAGGTCGCGGTGGCCGATGCGATCAGCGGGATCGTGAGGCCGGCGTAGCTGTTGAGCATGCCGAGGTCGGCCACCACCTTGTAGGTCGGCATGATGCGCACCTCGACCGGCAGCATCAAGGTGATGAAGATCGCCCAGAAGAAGAAGTTCTTCAGCGGAAAGCGGAAGTAGACGATCGCGAACGCCGAAAGCAGCGAGATGGAGATCTTGCCGAACGTGATCACCAGCGCCGTGACCAGACTCACCCACATCATGCGGCCGACCGGAGCGGTCGAGCCCGCGCCCTCGCCGCCGCCGAAGAGCGCGGTGCGGAAGGTCTCGAGCAGATGGCCGCCCGGCCACATCGGCATCGGCGCCTGGACGATGTCCTGTGCCGTGTGCGAGGCTGCCACGAACGCCAGATAGAGCGGGAAGGCGACCAGCAGCAGGCCCCCCCACATCACGAGATGGCTCAGCAGCGTAAGCCCCGGACTGCGTTCGACCATCAGTACTGAACCTTCTTCTCGACGTAGCGGAACTGCACGACGGTCAACGCGATGACGATGGCCATCAGCACCACCGACTGCGCCGCCGAGCCGCCGAGGTCGCCGTTCTTGAAGCCGTCGTTGTAGACCTTGTAGACCAGGATCATCGTGTCCTGCCCGGGGCCGCCCTGCGTCGTCGCATCGACGATCGAGAAGGTGTCGAAGAAGGCGTAGACGACGTTGATCACCAGCAGAAAGAAGGTCGTCGGCGACAGGAGCGGAAACTGGATCGTGCGAAAGCGCCGCCAGGCGCGCGCGCCGTCGATGGCCGCGGCCTCGATCAGGGATTTGGGGATCGACTGCAGGCCGGCCAGGAAGAACAGGAAGTTGTAGGAGATCTGCTTCCAGACCGCTGCCATGACGATCAGCGCCACCGCGTGGTTGGAATTCATCATGTAGTTCCAGTCGACGCCGATGACGCGCAGGGCGTAGGCGACGACGCCGAGCGTCGGCGAGAACATGAACAGCCACAGCACGCCGGCCACGGCAGGGGCCACCGCGTACGGCACGATCAGGAAGGTCTTGTAGAAGAGGGCGCCCTTGATGATGCGGTCGGCAAAGACCGCCAGCAGCAGCGAGAGGGCAATGCCGAGGCCGGCAACCAGCACCGAGAAGAACGCGGTGATGCGAAACGAGTTGACGTAGCCCTCGTCCGCGAAGAGCGTCTTGAAGTTGTCGAAGCCGACCCACTCGGTCGACAGACCGAACGCATCCTGCAGTTGGAACGACTGCAGCATCGCCTGGCCGGCCGGCCAGAAGAAGAAGACGCCGATGACCGCGACCTGCGGCGCCAGCAGCAGCCACGGCAACCAGGCCGAGCGGAACAGCACCCGTTTTTCAGTGGCCAAGGATGAGGTCTCTTGTGTCGAACGGGTCAGCGCCTCTCCGCGTCAGCGCTTGTTGGCCTTCTCGAACTTCACCAGTTGCTCGTTGCCACGCGTGATCGCGGCCTGCAGCGCTTCCTTCGGCGCCTTCTTGCCAGTCCAGATCTGCTCGGTCTCCTCGTCGATGATCGTGCGGATCTGATTGAAGTTGCCCAGGCGGATGCCGCGCGACTTGTCGGTGGTCTTGCGGATCATCTGCGTCACCGCGACGTCGGTGCCCGGGTGCTGCTTGTAGAAGCCCGACTTCTCGGTCAGCTCATAGGCCGCCGTCGTGATCGGCAGGTAGCCGGTGCGCTTGTGGCTGGCCGACTGCACATCGGGCTTGGAGAGGTAGTTGAAGAACGAGGCAACACCCTTGTAGGTATCGGCCTTCTTGCCGGCCATGACCCACAAGCTCGCGCCGCCGATCACGGTGTTCTGCGGCGCGCCTTCCACATCGGGGTAGTACGGCAGGGTCGAGATGCCATAGGCGAACTTGGCCTCCTTGCTGACGCGTGCATAGAGCCCGGAGGAGCCGGTCATCATCGCGCACTCGCCCGAGGGGAAGCTCACGTCGGCCTTGTTGTCGCGGCCCTTGTAGACGAAGAGGCCCTGTTGTGCCATGTTGGCCAGGTTCTCGAAGTGACGCACGTGCAGCGGCGAATCGAACGCGAGGCGCGCGCTCGTGCCGCCGAAGCCGTTGTTCTGCGACGCGAACAGCACGTTGTGCCAGGTCGAGAAGCTTTCGAGCTGCGTCCAGCTGATCCAGCTCGTCGTGAACGGGCACGTGTGTCCGCTTGCCTTCAGCTTGGCCGCGGCCAGCACGACCTCGGGCCAGGTCTTGGGCGCCTTCTCGGGGTCGAGGCCGGCCGCCTTGAAGGCGTCCTTGTTGTAGTAGAAGACCGTGGTCGAGCTGTTGAACGGCAGGCTCAGCATCTGGCCGTTGGGCGCCGTGTAGTACCCGGCCACCGCGGGCACATAGGCCTTGGCATCGAACTTGGCGCCGCCCGTCGTCATCACTTCGCCGACCGGCTTGACCGCGCCCTTGGCGGCCATCATCGTCGCGGTGCCTACCTCGTAGACCTGCAGGATGTCGGGCGCGTTGCCGGCGCGAAACGCCGCCATGGCCGCGGTCAAGGCCTCGCCGTAGGTGCCCTTGTAGGTCGGCACGACGGTGTAGTCTTTCTGGCTCGCGTTGAAATCCTTGGCAAGGTCGTTGACCCAGTCGCCGAGCGGCCCGCTCATCGAATGCCACCATTGGATCTGGACCTGCGCGTGCGCGGGGGCGGACAGCGCAAACGACAGTGCAACCGCCGACAAGGCGAGAGATTTGATTTTCATGAGGGCTCCCTATGATTTTCGATGGAGATTGGATGTCCGTGCCGCACGGCGCGCGTAGCGAGGCCGGCGCGCCGGCCCGCGCGCAAACCCGCAAGTATCGCCGAAGAAGTGACGGCAGCCGCGTTTATCCGATGCCGAGCGGCTTGGCGGCAATTGGGATATGCCCGGGCGGCATGCAAGGCCGTGCGATCTGACGATGCGTGCGGCCCGAAAGCCACAGTCAAAGCGCGGCGCGCGGCCTTGGCTACACTTTCGCGGGCTCACTCGACTGCTACAAGACCATGGCCGCAACGAACTCGCAGGTTTCCCCTCCCACTGAAATCACGGTGCACCAGCAGTCGCGCGTGCTGGAGATCGGCTATGCCGACGGTCAGAACTTCCGCATTCCTTTCGAGTTGATGCGCATTTATTCTCCTTCGGCCGAGGTGATGGGTCACGGCCCCGGCCAGGAGATCCTGCAGACCGGCAAGCGCAATGTCGAGCTCACGGCACTCGAGCCGGTCGGCAACTACGCGGTGCAGCCGCATTTCTCCGACGGCCACAACAGCGGCATCTTTTCCTGGGACTATCTCTATCACCTCGGCTCGCAGCAGGCCGAGCTGTGGCAGAAGTACGAGGCCCGGCTGAAGGCGGCCGGTGTCGATCGCGACGCGTCGATGAGCGTATCGGGCAAGGGCCGTTCGCTGGCCAACAACCCGGCCTTCGCCGACATCATCGAAGGCGCCGATCCGTCCAAGCCCGCCGCGGGCCACAAGCACGGTCACCACTGACGCCTGACCGATGTCCGAGACGCATTTCGGTTTCCAGACGGTCGAGGAGGCCGAGAAGAGCGCGCGTGTGCGCGGTGTCTTCGACTCGGTCGCATCGAAATACGATCTGATGAACGACCTGATGTCGCTCGGGATGCACCGCGCCTGGAAGGCCTATGCGGTAGCGGTTGCCGACTTGCGCCCAGGCCAGCGTGTGCTCGACATCGCCGGGGGCACCGGTGACCTGGCGCGCGCCTTCGCGAAACGTGTCGGTGGCGGAGGCATGGTGGTGCACAGCGACATCAACGAAGCAATGCTGCAGCAGGGGCGCGACCGCCTGCTCGATGCCGGCATCGTGCTGCCGACCTTGATCTGCGACGCCGAGCGACTGCCGTTCGCCGACGACAGCTTCGATCTCGTCAGCGTCGCCTTCGGGCTGCGCAACATGACGCACAAGGAGCGCGCGCTGGCCGAGATGAACCGCGTGCTCAGGCCCGGCGCGCGGCTGCTGGTGCTCGAATTCTCCAAGGTGGCGCCGCCGCTCGGCAAGGCCTACGACTGGTACTCGTTCCAGGTATTGCCGCGCATCGGCTCCTGGGTCGCCGGCGATGCCGACAGCTACCGCTACCTCGCGGAGTCGATCCGTGTGCACCCGGGCCAGGCCGAGCTGAAGGCGATGATGAAGACGGCGGGCTTCGGCCATGTCGACGTGCACAACCTCAGCGCCGGCATCGTGGCGCTGCATGTCGGCATCAAGTGCTGAAAGGCGTGCAAGGCGCCGACGTGAAGCCCGGGCATCGCGGCATGGCAACGGCGCTCGGCATCGGCGTCAGCCTGCTCATCGGTACGGCTTCGGCTCAAGCCAGTGAACTCGGCTCGAGCGGTCTGAGTCCGCTCGTCACCACGCCGGGTACCTTCAGCGCGCTGCTGCTGATGCAAGGCTCCCTCGCCGGGCTCGGCGATCTGGTGCTGCCTGTGTTCAGCATCGTGCTCGCACTCGGCGCGCTTCGGCTGTGGCGTGAGCGGGCGCCGCGCGGCATCCGGTTCTGGCCTGGCGGGCTGCCATGGAGGATGCGCTCGCGCAGTTGCGTGCGGCCGTCGCCCACCGCTTACTCGACCGACTTCGATCGCGGCCAGATCCTGCGCGATGCCAAGCGCCGTTTCGTCGAATTGCAGGCGGCCTGGGACGCGCGCGATCTCGATCGCCTGCGCAACTGGACCACGCCCGAGATGCTCGACGAGTTGCTCGGCGAACTGAGCGCATTGCCGGTCGAAGGACGCCAGGACCCGACCCAGGTCACCGCCTTGCATGCCGAGTTGCTCGGCTTCGAGCGCATTGCGGGTTTTTGCCTCACCAGTATCGAATTTTCTGGCATGTTGCGGGAATCCGTCGATCGCGAGCCGGTTTCTTTCCGCGAGGTGTGGATGATGACGCATCCGGTCGACGCTGCGACCGAGTGGCGTCTGGCCCGCCAGCAGACGCTGTTCTGATCGGCCGTCACGGCCGGCAGGTACGCCGGTGTACCCCGGCAAGGCGGCTTGGGCACGATAAATGCTCTGCGCTTTGTCGTGATGGGTCACTCATGCCAAATCTTCGCTCCACTTCGTGGTGTGGGCCTCGTTTTCGAGGCCAATCCCCTCAGTCAAGGGTTGGCGCGACCTTCGGCTTCACCGCTACACTAAGTTTGCGGCGTGGTTGCTGGCTTCGGCATGCGGAAACCCATGCCGGTGTCTTCGCGGGGCAACTTCGTGCCCAGTTTGCCCTGCCTGTGTCCCACTGCGATCGGAGTGAAGCCTGAATGATTTTTCGATCTGATGCAAGCACTTCATCCCGCATGTGCCGTGTCGCGGCCGCCTCGACGGTTGCCGCGCTGCTGGTGTTGACCGGTTGCGGCGAGCGACCCAAGGACAAGGCCGCCTCGCAGACCGCTGCACGGGTCAACAGCGACGAGATCACCGTCCATCAGATCAACTTCCGGCTGTCGCAGCAACGCGCCTTGCCGCCGAATCAGGCGGCCTCCGCCACGCGGGTCGTACTCGAGCGGCTCATCGACCAGGATCTGGTGCTGCAGAAGGCGTCCGAGCAAAAGCTCGATCGCGAGCCGCAGGTGATGCAGCAGCTCGAGGCCGCGCGCCGGGACGTGATTGCCCAGGCCTATCTCGAGAAGCTCGGCGCGGGTGCGCCCAAACCGAGCGAGCAGGAGGTGAAGGCGTATTACGAGGCCCATCCGGCGCTCTTCAAGGAGCGGCGCGTCTACAGCCTGCAGGAACTCGATATCCAGGCCAAGCCCGAACAGGTCGCGCAGCTCAAGTCACAGCTCGAGGCGGCAAAGAACCTGCCGGAATTCATCTCCTTCCTCAAGACCCACGACTACAAGTTCCGTGGCGGTGAGGCGGTGCGCGCCGCCGAGCAGCTGCCCTTGAGCAGTATCGACGCCTTTGCGAAGATGAAGGACGGCCAGACGATCTTCAACTCGGCGCCGGGCGGCGCCCAGGTGATCCTGCTGGCCGGCTCGCGCATGCAGCCGGTCACCGAAGAGCAGGCGGCGCCGGCGATCGAGCAGTTCCTGCTGAATGAGCGCAGGCGCAAGCTGATCTCGGATGACATGAAAGCCCTGCGCGCGGCCGCCAAGATCGAATACCTGGGCGAGTTCGCCAAGGACGCGCCCAAGCCGCTGCCGCCCGAACCCGAAAAGCCGTTCGATGCCGCGCTCACCACGGTGGCGCCGCCGTCCTCGGCGCCGATCGCCGCACCGCAGGTCGACGTGCCGGTCGCGCCGGTCACGGCGGCGTCGATGCCGAGCGGCGCGGTCCTCGAACGAGGTCTGCAGGGCATGAAATAAGACCAACGCACTGACTGAAGCGAAAGAAGACCCATGCGATATCTGCTGAAATGCGCGCTGCTGGCGCTGACCTTGTGCACCACTGCCTTTGCGCAGATTGGCGGCCCCGTCAAGCCGAGCGAGCCTCCGTTGGGCATCGGTGACGTCGTTCACCTGACGGTCTACCAGAACCCTGACCTCACGACCGACGCGCGCATCTCCGAGACCGGGCAGATCAACGTGCCGTTGATCGGCACGGTGGCCATTGCCGGCCTGACCGCGCGCTCTGCCGAGCAGAAGGTCGCGAAGCTCCTGCGCGACGGCGGCTTCGTGTTGAAGCCCGAGGTCACGATCCAGACGCTGCAGATCCGCAGCAGTCTGGTCTCGATCCTCGGTCAGGTCGGCAAGCCTGGGCGCTACCCGATCGACATTGTCGGCAGCACCGTCTCGCAGATGATCGCGGCGGCCGGCGGTGTGCTGCCGGCCGGCGCCGACGTCGTCACCCTGGTCGGACACCGCCAGGGCAAGTCGGTCAAGCTCGACGTCGACCTGCCGGCAATCCTGCAAGCCGGCAAGGCCAACCTCGACGTGCCGGTGCAAAACGGCGACATCATCTATGTCGACCGCGCGCCGATGTTCTATATCTACGGTGAAGTGCAGCGCCCCGGAACGTTCCGGCTCGAGCGCGGCATGACCTTGATGCAGGCGCTGGCACAGGGTGGCGGGCTGACCGGGCGCGGCACCGAGCGCGGCATCCGGGTCAACCGGCGTGATTCCAACGGCGTCGTGCAGACCATCGAGTTGAAGATGAACGACCCGATCGAGCCCGACGACGTCGTCTACGTTCGCGAATCGCTGTTCTGAAGGGCGCCTCATGAGTCTCAAGCAATACCTGCGAATCGTCTGGGCGCGCAAATGGCTGGCGCTGGCCCTGCTGGTGCTGGTTGCCGGTGCCGGCATCGCCTACACGCTCTACCAGCCCAAGCAATACACGGCGGAGTCGTCGCTCGTGCTCGAGGTCCGCATCGATCCGGCGCTCGGCGCGATCGCTCCGGCGCTGGCGGCACCGAGCTACATGGCCACGCAAGTCGAAGTGCTCAGGAGCGACCGCGTCGCCGCGCGCGTCGTCAAGATGCTGGGCGTCGAGCGTTCGCCGTCGGCGGTGCAGCAGTGGCGCGATGAAACCAAGGCGAAGATCCCGCTCGAGCGCTATTTCGCCGGCGTGTTGCAAAAAGGGCTTTCGGTCGAGCCCTCGCCGGGCAGCAACGTCATGAACCTGCGCTTCACCGCGCGCGATCCGATCTTTGCGCAGGCGGCGGCCAACGCGTTCGCGCAGGCCTACATGGACACCTCGGTCGAGCTGCGCATCGCGCCGGCGCGCCAGTCGGCTGCCTTCCTCGACGAGCAGACCAGCGCGCTGCGCCACAAGCTCGAGGAGGCGCAGGCACGGCTGACGAAGTATCAGCAGGAAAAGGGCATCGTCGTCACCGACGAGCGGCTCGACCAGGAAAATGCCCGCTACAACGCCTTGATCGGTCAGTTGGCAACCGCGCTGGGCGAAGGCGTCGATGCTTCCACGCGCCAACGCAACAGCGGCACCCCGACCTCGCCCGACGTTTTCAACAGCCCCGCAGATTGCCGCCTCCGAGACCAAGCTGATCGAGATCAGCTCCATCGTCGGCAAGAACCATCCGACGCGAGTGCAACTCGAGGCCCAGATCGCCGAGCTGAAGAAGCAGCTCGGGGCCGAGGTGCACCGTGTCACGAGCACCACGTCCAACGTCAACCGCAGCAGTGGCGAGAAGATCGCGACGCTGAAGAAGATGGTCGAAGACCAGAAGCAGAACCTTCTGTCGCTGCGCGCCGAGCACGACCAGATCGCCCTCTACCAGCGCGACGTCGAGGCCGCGCAGCGCTCCTACGACGCGGTCTTCCAGCGCGTCGGGACGCTCAATCTCGAGAGCCAGAACAACCAGGCCAACACGCGGCTGCTGAGCCCGGCCGTGGAGCCGCTCGAGCCGTCCAACCTGAAGCTCGGCAAGGGCATCCTGCTGTCGATCGTCGCCGGGCTCATCGTCGCAATCGGCGCGGCGCTCGGTCTCGAGCTGCTCGACCGGCGCGTGCGCGACCCTGAAGACCTCCTGACGACGCCCGGCGTTCCGGTGATCGGCGTGCTGCGCCCGGCCACGTCCAAGCGCCCGATCTATCGAAGACTGCTGGCGATGAGTTCACCGCCCGGCGGTCCCCTGCTGTCGGCACCCGGAGCGCAATCATGAAGATGACGGTCTCGATGATTGCGGGCGCGCCGCGCGCCAATCGGTCGCTCGGCGGCATCCTGATCGACAGTGGCCAGCTCACCACCGAAGATGCCGAACGCGTGCTGCAGTTGCAGAAGGAGAAAAACCTGCGCTTTGGCGACGCGGCGATCCGGCTCGGCCTGCTGACCGAAGCCGATGTCCAGTACGCGCTGTCGCGGCAGTTCTCCTACGCCTATCTGCGCCGTAACGGCGAGGACACCCAGCCGGTCAGCGACGAACTGATCGCCGCCTACGAGCCGTTCAGCCCCAGAGTCGAGCAGTTGCGCGCCATTCGCAGTCAGTTGATGCTGCGCTGGTTCGACAAGGCCGAACAGCGCCAGGTGCTGGCCATCGTCGGCACCGAGCGCGGCGCGGGGCGCAGCTACCTGGCGGCCAATCTCGCCGTGGTGTTCTCGCAGCTCGGCGAGCGCACCTTGCTGATCGATGCCGACATGCGCGCGCCGCGCCAGCATGAAATCTTCTTCCTCGAGAACAAGGTCGGTTTCTCGACGGTGCTGTCGGGCCGCTCGCGCGAGGAGGCGGTCATCCGCATCCCGGACCTGGCAGGCCTGTGCGTGCTGCCGGCCGGCCCGGTTCCACCAAACCCGCTCGAACTGCTGAACCGGCTGAATTTCGAAGAGTTCATGGTGCAGGCCAAGTCCAGCTTCGACATCGTCATCATCGACACGCCGGCGCTCTCGAGCGGCGAAGACGCCGCGATGATCGCGGTGCGCACCGGCGCGGCCTTGGCGATCGCGCGCAGCAGCGCGACGCGGGTTGCGGACTTCACCGACCTGGTGCAGGGCCTGATGCATGCCGGCGTCGCCGTGGTGGGCTCGGTCCTGAACGAGGTGCCGCTGGAGAAGGCGAAGAAGGTGCGCTAGTGAGCAGCCTTCTTCCGGCGCGCGCGCGGTGGGCCGGCGTTGCGCCTCCGAACCGCGCCTGGCTGATCGCGCTGGCCGGCTTCGCGGCCATGTACCTGCCGGTGTACTGGTGGGCGGCCAACGGCATCTGGCAAAGCGACGAGCAGGCGCATGGCGCCATCGTCTTCGTCGTCGCGCTCTGGCTGTTCTGGACCGCGCGCACCGCCGTCGCCGAAGCGCCCGTGCGCCCGGCGCCCCTCGTCGGCTGGCCCGTCTTCCTGATCGGGCTGCTCCTCTACATCGCTGGGCGCGCCTTCAACATCTCGATCTTCGAGATGGCCTCGCAGATTCCGGTCATCGCCGGGGCGCTGCTGCTGATGCGCGGCTGGTCGGCGCTGCGCGCCGCCTGGTTCCCGGTCTTCTACCTCGCGTTCATGATCCCGCTGCCGGGGATCTTCGTCGACGCCATCACCGGTCCGCTGAAGCAGTCGATCTCCGACATCGTCGTGTCGGCTCTCTACAGCCTCGGCTACCCCATCGCCCGATCCGGCGTCATCATCTCGATCGGGCAGTACCAGTTGCTGGTGGCCGATGCCTGCTCAGGGCTGCACTCGATGTTCAGCCTGTCGGCGCTCGGCACGCTGTTCATGTACATCATGGGCCGCAAGAGCCTGCTGCACAACACGATCATGCTGGCATCGATCCTGCCCATCGCCTTCTTTGCCAACATCGTGCGCGTCATCATCCTCGTGCTGGTCACCTACTACCTCGGCGACGAGGCGGGGCAGGGCTTCCTGCACGGCACGGCGGGGATGGTGCTGATGATGGCGGCGCTGATCGGCTTCTTCCTGCTCGACGCACTCCTGGCCGTCGTGCTCCGCTCCCGCCCGCCTTCCGCTACCCGCTAGACCATCATGCGTTTTTTTGCGGAGAACTATCGGGCGCTGATCGTCATCCTCGGCGTGGCGATTCCGATCTTCTGGCTTCTTTACAAGCCCGTGACCGCCACGCTGATCGCGGCGGCCGACTATCGGCTGCGCGCGACGCTGTGGGTCGTGCTGACGATCATCCTGTTCGTGGCGCATGGCTTCTGGATCTACATGTTCTCGGCGGCACTGCTGCTGCTGACCGTCGGACGCAAGGACAGCAATCCGCTCGGGCTCTACTTCTTCCTGCTGCTGCTCGCGCCGCCGTTCCAGTCTGCCATCTCGGGGTTCGGCGGAATCAACTACTTCATTGCCCTCGATCACCTGCGGCTGCTGAGCCTCGTGATCCTGCTGCCTGCGGCGATCCATCTGGCGCGCCAGCCAGGCACGCCCGGCATTCTCAAGATGCCGACCGACAAGTTCCTGCTGGCGTACGTCGCGCTGCTGCTGATCATCCAGACACCGCTCACCAGCACCACCGACCTGCTGCGCTCGGTGGTGTCCGACGTCATCGACATCCTGCTGCCTTACTACGTCTTCAGCCGCGGCATCTCCGACATGCGCCGGCTGCGCGAGACCCTCGCATCGTTCACGGTGCCTGCGGTGGTGTTTGCCGCGATCGGCGTCTTCGAGTTCTTCAAGGGCTGGCTGCTGTACTCGTCGCTGCCGAACTATCTCGACGTGCATTGGGCGTATGGAAGCTACATGCTGCGCGAGGGCGGGTTGCGCGCCACCGGAAGCGCGGGGCATTCGATCGTCTTCGGTTATCTGATGACGGTGGCGTTCGGCCTACATCTTGCCTTGCGTCCTTACTATCGGAGCGAACGCCTGTGGCAGGCGCTGCTGCTGCTGCTCGCCGCAGGCATCGGTGCCTCGGTATCCCGTGGGCCGTGGGTGGGCGCTGCCGCATTGGTGGCGGTCGCGATTGCGATCGGCCCCGGCGCGGCGCAACGCATCGGCAAGGCGGCGATCGCTGCGATCGTCGTCATCCCGGGCCTGCTGGTCACGTCGTTCGGCGCGAAGATCATCGCGCTTCTGCCGTTCGTCGGCACCGTCGCTGCTGACACGGTCGACTATCGCCAGCAACTCTTCGAGGTGTCGTGGCAGGTGCTGATGCAAAACCCGTGGTTCGGCTCGCCGTACTACATGGCCACGGCGGCGATGCAGCAGTTGCGCCAGGGTGAAGGCATCATCGACGTGGTGAACTCCTATCTCGGCGTCGCGATGGTCAGCGGTTTCGTCGGCCTTGCGCTCTTCATCGGCAGCTTTGCGTGGTGCCTGGTCGAACTGTGCCTGCACGTGATGCGTCACCCATCGAAGACCGGCCCTGATCTCGAAATGGCGCGCGGCCTGCTCGCAACCTTGGTTGGCGTGCTCGTGATCATCGCCACGGCGAGCAGCATCAATGCCGTTCCGGTCGTCTACTGGTGCCTCGCCGGCATCTGCGCAGCGTATCTTCGGCTCGTCGAAGTCGAACGCCAGCGCGCGGCGCCGGCACGGAGCTTCAGCGGGCTCGGGGACGCCCGGCGCTACGGCAGATGAGCATCCAGCAGGCGACGCTGCCGATCGCGGCGAATGACGACGGCTTGCGGATGGACATTGCCGAGGCCAACGCGCTCGGCCAGTTGCTGCATGCCGACTACATCTCGGCCGAGCCGTTTCCACACATCGTTCTCGACGAGATCCTGCCACCGGAACTCGCGCGCCGCATCCTGCAAAACTTTCCACGGGAAGCGCACGAGTCAGACGTCAATTTCAACATCAACTATGGCGGGCACCACAAGCGGCAGATCGCCCCGGAAGACTGCAACGCCTTCGTCCGGGGGCTGTTCCACTTCTTCAATTCGCGACCCGTGCTGGCTTTCCTAGAAGGGCTGTCCGGCATCGACGCCTTGCTCCCCGATCCGTATTTCGAGGGTGGAGGTTTTCACGAGATTTCGTCCGGCGGAAAGCTCGGCGTCCACGCCGATTTCCGCATTCACGAGAAGCTGCATCTGCAGCGCCGCATCAATCTGCTGATCTACCTGAACGAGGGCTGGAACGACGAGTGGAACGGGCGGCTGGAACTCTGGGACCGGCAGATGCAGCAGTGCCGCGTCTCGATCGCGCCGCTGATGAACCGTTGCGTGATCTTCAACACCGACGCCGATTCGTTTCACGGTCACCCGGATCCGCTCGCGACGCCGCCCGATGTGATGCGACGCTCGATCGCGCTCTACTACTACACGGCGTCCAAGGCCGTCTATCGCGAGGTGCCAAACCTTTCGACGATGTACCATGCGCGCCCCGGAGATCCAGCTTCCGTCCGCAAGGAGGCCGCGGCATTCCGGGCGAACGAGTACCTCAAGGATTTCGCGCCGCCGGTGCTTTTTCGTCTTTATCAAAAGATTCGC
>CAJDUZ010000021.1_pt1 | contig 30781 bp, 33 predicted proteins | sample 7391221 | NCBI WGS metagenome assembly CAJDUZ01 (sample SAMEA7055692, study PRJEB34461) | soil metagenome | biome: terrestrial ecosystem; feature: Peninsula; material: soil | place: Antarctica | collected 2016
GTGAAGAACCCGACGCGCTCTGTCCGAACGGTTTCGGGATGATCGCCCGGGAAGCAACGAACGAAGTGAACTCGAAAGCAGTTTCATGCCAGGCCCTCTTCTTCGGCGATGGTGATGTGCAGTGGCGGCAAGCCGTCGATGCTCGCGTCGAGCCCGTCGCCCGGCTGGACCGGCCCGACACCGGCGGGGGTCCCGGTCATGATGAGATCGCCCGGGTGCAGCGTGTATGACTGCGACAGCTGCGAAATAATTTCGGGCACATTCCAGATCATCTGTGCCAGTTCACCTTTCTGGCGCAGCACGCCGTTGACGTGCAGGCGGATGGCGCCCTGCATGCGGTGGCCGACGGCGGCTGGCTGGATTGCGCCGCACGGCGCGCTGTGATCGAACGATTTGCCGACTTCCCACGGCAACCCCTTGGCGAGCGACTCGCGCTGCCGGTCGCGCCGCGTCAGGTCGATGCCGACGGCGTAGCCGTAGACCGCTTCGAGGGCAGACGCGGCGGCGAGCCGGCGGCCGCCGCGGCCCATTGCGATGACCAGTTCGACCTCGTGCTGCAGATCGCTCGTTGCCGGCGGATAAGGAACACTCTGGCCGTCGAGGACGATCGCATCGGCTGGCTTCTGGAAGAAGAACGGCGGGTCGCGCTCATCGCTCTCCTTCATCTCGCGGATGTGGTCGAGGTAGTTGCGCCCGACGCAGTAGATGCGCCGCACCACGTAGTGCTCGCTGCCGCCCGTAACCGGTATCGTGGGCCGAGACCGGTCTGCACCCGCTGTCGTCGTCATCGCCACCTTCGCTAGCTCTCTATCAGTCTTGCACTCGACATAGCGAGTGTCAAGGCGAGCGTGCGGCGGTGTCAGGCCTCTTCGGCGGTGCTTTCGGAAGCGAGCGGCTCCTGCAGAAGTTCGATCGTGCGGTCGAGCGCGGCATAGAGTTGCGCGGCAAAGTCGGCGCCGAGGCGCGCTTCGAGCTGCTCGTACGTGGCCTCGATCTGCGGCGCCATGCGTGCTGCGAGGCTGCGGCTCTTGGGCGTCAAGGCGACGTGCAGGCGACGCTGATCGTGGTCGAGCCGGGTGCGCGTGACCAGCCCCAGGTCGTCCATGCGCGCCAGCACGCCCGTCAGGCTCGGGCTGAGGATGGTGCAGATCTCGCCGATCTGCCGTGGTTCGAGCGGCCCGTGCTCGAGCGCGTTCGCGCGCCTGCAGCAGCAGCAGCGGCAGGTTGCGCCGCGCGAAGCGGGGAGTCTTCGAGGCCATGTCGTTCCTTGCCGGGCGAGTGCCGGGCCGGGCGCATTCTACCGATGGTTCGCTAACGTGTTAACGATACCTGCGCCGCCGACGAGCAGCGGCGATGCCCGGCACGACCCGGGATACTCGGGGTAGGCAGGCGCTGCTTTTGCGCTAGTCTTGCTGCGCATTTCACATCCGCAGCGGTCTCCGCCCCGATACCTGCATGACCTGGTCCATCATCGCCCGCAGCCACACGCCCGACGGCAAGGTCGAGTTCGGGGTCGCGATCGCCAGCCGCTTTCTCGCGGTCGGCGCGCTGTGCGTGCACACGCGCCGCGGCGTCGGCGCGCTCGCCACCCAGGCCTTGCTGAACCCGCTCTACGGCCCCGCCGGTCTCGAGCTGCTGGCAGCGGGCTTTGCACCGGCCGACGTGGTCGCGATGCTCGCGGCCGGTGATGCCGGCAGCGGCCAGCGCCAGCTCCATGTGCTTGGCGTCGCCGGGCGCGCTGCCGCCCACACCGGCGCAGATTGCGTCGAGTGGTGCGGCGACACGGTGCAGGACGATTTCAGCGTGGCAGGCAACATGCTCGCCGGCCCCGAGGTGCTCGACGAGACCGCCCGCGCCTTCGAGGCGCACGCCGGGCGTCCGCTCGCCGAGCGGCTGCTGGCGGCGATGGCCGCCGGCGAGGCGGCCGGCGGCGACAAGCGCGGCAAGCAGGCCGCGGCGTTGCGGCTGCATGCCGACGAGGACTATCCGGCGCTCGACCTGCGCGTCGATGACCACGCCGAGCCGCTGACCGAACTGCGGCGCCTCTACGAGAAGAGCTTCGAGCGCGCCCAGCCGTTCTTCGCCTGCCTGCCGGGCCGCCACGACCCGGCCGGCATCACCGACCGGCACGAGATCGAGATGCGCATCGACCGCTGGGTGCAGCAGCACGCGCACAAGACGCCGTGAGCGCCTTGCTCGAGGTCGCCGGGCTGCGGACCCTTTTTGCAACCGACAACGGCGAGTTTGCGGCGGTCGACGGCGTCGGCTTCGAGGTCGCGGCCGGCCGCACGCTCGCGCTGGTCGGCGAATCGGGCTGCGGCAAAAGCGTCACCGCGCTGTCGATCATGGGACTGGTGCCCAACCCGCCGGGCCGCATCGCCGACGGATCGATCCGCTTCGAAGGCCGCGAGTTGATCGGCATGTCCAGGGCCGCCTTGCGCGACCTGCGTGGCAACGGCATCGCGATGATCTTCCAGGAACCGATGTCGTCGCTGAACCCGGCCTTCACGATCGGCGAGCAGATCGTCGAGGGCCTGCTGCGGCATCGCCGCATCAGCCGGGCGGAGGCGGTCGAGCGCACGATCGAGATGCTGCGCCGCGTGCACATCCCCGCGCCCGAGCAGCGCTTTCACGCCCATCCGCACAAGCTCTCGGGCGGCATGCGCCAGCGCGCGATGATCGCGATGGCACTCGCCTGCGAGCCCAAGGTCCTGATCGCCGACGAGCCGACGACCGCGCTCGACGTGACGATCCAGGCGCAGATCCTCGATCTGCTGCGCAGCCTGCAGCTGCAAAGCGGCACCGCGGTGATCCTGATCACGCACGACCTCGGCGTCGTCGCCGAGGTCGCCGACGAGGTTGCGGTGATGTATGCCGGGCGCATCGTCGAGCGTGCGCCGGTCGCCGCGTTGTTCGCGCTGCCGCAGCACCCCTACACGGTCGGTTTGCTCGGTTCGATCCCCAGGCTCTACGGCGAGACGGCGCGGCTGGCGTCGATCGAAGGCCAGGTGCCCAACCCCTTGCAGCGACCCGCGGGCTGCAACTTCGCCGATCGCTGCCCGTTCGCCGACGCGCATTGCCACCTCGAGGCGCCGGCGCTGCGCACGGTCGGCGCCGCGCACCTGGCGGCGTGCTGGAAGGCGCCGCTCGATCCGCAGCAGCTGGCCGCCGAGCGCGCGGCACGTGCCGCGGCCAACCCCGTGCCGGCGGCTGCGGGGGAGCCTGCCTGATGAGCCTGACCCCGGGCGGCGCGATGCCTGCTGCCGACGCGCGGCACGAGACGCCTGGCGCCTTGCTGCAGGTGCGTGGCCTGGTCAAGCACTTTCCGGTGCGGCGCGGCCTCTTCGGCAAGGTCAGCGGTGCGGTGCGCGCGGTCGACGGCATCGATCTCGACGTGGCCGCTGGCGAGACGCTGGGCGTCGTCGGCGAATCGGGCTGCGGCAAGTCGACGCTCGGCCGCCTGGTGCTGCGGCTGATCGAACCGAGTGCCGGCAGCGTGCGCTTCGATGGCGTCGAGCTCGGCACGCTCGATGCGCGCGCGTTGCGCGAGCGCCGGCGTGCGCTGCAGATCATCTTCCAGGATCCGTTCTCGTCACTGAACCCGCGCATGACGGTCGGCCAGACCCTGGCCGAGCCGCTGGCGCTTCATGGGCTCGCGCGCGGCCACCGGCGCGAACGCATCGCCGAACTGCTCGACACCGTCGGCCTCGCACCCGAGCACATGCAGCGCTACCCGCACGAGTTTTCCGGCGGCCAGCGCCAGCGCATCGGCATCGCGCGAGCGCTGGCCGTCGAGCCCAAGCTGATCGTCTGCGACGAGGCGGTCTCGGCGCTCGACGTCTCGGTACAGGCGCAGGTCGTGAACCTGCTGCAGGACCTGCAGCAGCGCCTGCGGCTGGCCTACATCTTCATCGCGCATGACCTGGCCGTCGTGCGCCACATCGCGACACGGATTGCCGTGATGTATCTCGGCCGCATCGTCGAGCTGGCCGACCGGAGCGCGTTGTATGCGACGCCGCGCCACCCCTATACGCAGGCACTGATGTCGGCGATCCCGGTGCCGGAGCCGGGCCATGCCCGCGAGCGCATCCTGCTGCCCGGCGACGTGCCCAGTCCGCTCGCCCCGCCGAGCGGCTGCCTCTTTCATACGCGCTGCCCGCACGCGCGGCCGCTGTGCGCCGAGCAGAGCCCGGTGCTCGAGCACGACGGCACGCATGCGGTTGCCTGCCACTACTGGCGCGAGATCCCGCCACCGGCGCTGCTGCCGGGCGAGGCCGACGTGCACGAACCGCAGCGCGCGCGGCTCGCGGCGCTGCAGGCAGCCTTCGTCGCGCCGCCCGCTGCCCGGACATCCGACGCGGCTCACACTTCACCGGCGCCGCTCGGCGCCCCCGCCGGCTGAGCCGGCATCCCGATTCATTCACCCCTGGAGGCTCGCATGTCCCTTCGTCCGCATTTCGTGTCCCGTCTCGGCTTGCGTTCGCGCTCGGCGCTTGCCGCCGCGCTGCTCGCCGGCGTCGTCGCCGCCCCCTTGCTCGCGTCGCCGGCGGCGTCGGCACAGACCTTGCGCATCGGCCTGGCCGAGGACCCGGACGCGCTCGACCCGACCCTGGCGCGCACCTTCGTCGGCCGCATCGTCTTCAGTGCGCTGTGCGACAAGCTCGTCGAGGTCGACGAGAAGCTGCAGATCGTGCCGCAGCTCGCGACCTCCTGGGAGTGGTCGAGTGACTTCAAGGCGCTGACGATGAAGCTGCGCCCGGGCGTCACCTTCCACGACGGCGAGCCCTTCGATGCCGCGGCCGTCAAGTTCAACATCGAGCGCCACAAGACCATGGCCGGCTCGAACCGGCGCGGCGACCTGGCTCCGGTGACCAGCGTCGACGTCGTCGACCCGTTGACCGCGCGCCTGAACCTGGCCGCGCCGTTCTCGCCACTGCTGGCAACGCTGGCCGACCGTGCCGGCATGATGGTGTCGCCGAAGGCGGCACAGGCGGAAGGCGCCAATTTCGCCAGCAAGCCGATCTGCGCCGGGCCCTTCAAATTCATCGAGCGCGTCGCGCAGGACCGGATCGTGCTCGAACGCTTCCCGAACTACTGGAACAAGGACGCGGTGCTCGAGCGCTACGCGAACTACTGGAACAAGGGAGCGGTGCATTTCGACAAGGTGATCTACACGCCGATCCCCGATGCCACGGTGCGGCTCGCCAACCTGCGTTCGGGGCAGCTCGACTTCATCGAGCGCGTGGCTTCGTCCGACATCGCCGGCCTGAAGACCGACAGCCGCTTCAAGCTCAGCCGCATCACCGAGATCGGCTACCAGGGCATCACCATCAACGTCGGCAAGAGCGAACGGGCCAAGGCCAATCCGCTCGGCCGCGACGCACGGGTGCGCGAGGCGTTCGAGCTCGCGCTCGACCGTGAGGGCATCGTCCAGGTCGTGATGGACGGCGAGGCGATGGTCGGCAACCAGTGGGTGGCACCGACCAGCGCCTACTACGCGAAGAACATGCCGGTGCCGAAACGCGACGTCGCGCGCGCCAAGGCCTTGCTGAAGGAGGCGGGCGTCGAGAAGCCGAGCTTCACCCTGGTGACGCCGACGACCTCGGATGCGCAGAAGATCGCCCAGGTGGTGCAGGCGATGGCCAAGGAAGCGGGCTTTGACGTGAAGATCCAGTCGACCGAGTTCGCGACCTCGCTGAACATGGCAGACAAGGGTGACTTCGACGCCTACGTGCTCGCCTGGAGCGGCCGCGCCGACCCGGACGGCAACCTCTACAGCTTCGACGCCTGCAAGCAGCCGCTCAACTACGCCGGCTACTGCGTGCCCGAGATCGACGAACTGCTGAAGGAGTCTCGCACCCTGAGCGGCGTGGCCCAGCGCGAGCCGGTCTACGAGAAGATCGCCGCACGCGTGCTGAAGGACCGGCCGATCGTCTACCTCTACCACCGCTACTGGCTCTGGGCCTACAGCAACAAGCTCACCGGCGTGCGCAACATTCCCGACGGCTTGTTCCGTGTCACCGGTGTCTCGATGAAGTAAGGCCAGGCGCCCGGCCATGCTCGACTTCCTGATCCGTCGCGTCGCGACCATCGTTCCGACCTTGGTCTTCGTCTCGATGCTGATCTTCGGGCTGCAGCAACTGCTGCCCGGAGACCCGGCGATGATCCTGGCCGGCGAGGATCAGGACCCGACCGTCATCGCCTATCTGCATGCCAAGCTGCACCTCGACAAGCCGCTGCCGGTACGCTACGCGTATTGGGTCGGCGGCGTCGTCCAGGGAGACCTCGGCGAGTCGGTGCGCACCCAGCAGCCGGTGCTCGACTTGATCCTGCAAAAGCTGCCGGTGACGATGGAGCTCGCCTTGCTGGCCATGGTGATTGCGCTCGTGATCGGCATTCCGTCGGGCATCGTCTCGGCCATCGGCCGCGGCACCGCCTGGGATTACGCGGCCAACCTGTTTGCCCTGTGGGGCTTGTCGACGCCCAACTTCTGGCTCGGCATCATGATGATCCTGCTGTTTTCCGTGCAGCTCGGCTGGCTGCCGGCTTCCGGCTATGTCAGCCCGTTCGAGGACCTGGGTGCCAATCTCGCGGCGATGGTGATGCCGGCCTTCGTGCTCGGCAATGCGATTGCCGCGGTGCTGATGCGCCACACGCGCAGTGCGATGCTGCAGGTGCTCGGCTCCGACTACGTTCGCACTGCACGCGCCAAGGGCTTGAGTGAACGCACCGTGGTGCTGAAGCACGCGCTGCGCAATGCCTTGACGCCGATCATCACGCTGGGTGCGCTGGAGCTCGGTGCGCTGCTGTCGGGCGCGGTGCTGACCGAACAGGTCTTCACGATTCCCGGCTTCGGCAAGCTGATCATCGATGCGGTTTTCAACCGCGACTATGCGGTGGTGCAGGGCGTCGTGCTCGTCACGGCCACCGCCTACATCGTGTTGAACCTGCTCGCCGACCTGGCGTATTTCGCGGTGAATCCGCGGCTGCGGGGCTGACGATGGCGACGGCACTCGGGTCATCGGCACGCGAGGTCGGCGCGGCGCTGCCGGTATCCGTGTCGGGCGCAACGGCGGGCGCGGCGCGCGCGCCAGCGCCGAGCCGGCGCGAAGCCGGCCCGGCTCTGCGCAGTTGGCGCCGCTTGCGCCGCCGGCGCAGTGCCTTGCTGGGCCTCGTCATCATCATGCTGTTCATCGTGATCGCGCTGTGCGCGCCGTGGATCGCGCCCTACGACCCGGTCGCCACGAGCTGGGGCGCGATCCGCAAGGCGCCGTCGGCGGCGCACTGGTTCGGCACCGACGAGATCGGCCGCGACGTGCTGTCGCGCGTCATCTGGGGGACGCGCGCGTCGCTCCTGGCCGGCGTCGTCGCGGTCTCGATTTCCCTGTTGCTCGGCGTGCCGATCGGGCTGGCCGCCGGCTTCCTGGGCGGTTTCGTCGATGCGCTGATCTCGCGCATCACCGATGCCTTCCTGGCCTGTCCGTTCCTGATCCTGGCGATCGCGCTGGCGGCGTTCCTGGGGCCCAGCCTCACCAACGCGATGATCGCGATCGGTGTTTCCGCAACACCGGTGTTCGTGCGACTGACGCGCGCGCAGGTGCTCAATGTCAAGGTCGAGGACTACATCGAGGCGGCGCGCGCGGTCGGCAATCCGCCGCTGCGCATTGCCTGGCGTCACGTGATGCCCAACGTGCTCGCGCCCTTGATCGTGCAGTCGACACTGGCGATCGCCGCGGCGGTGATTGCCGAGGCGAGTCTGTCCTTCCTCGGCCTCGGCCAGCAGCCGCCAGCGCCGAGCTGGGGCAGCATGCTCAACGTCGCCAAGAACTACCTCGAGAACGCGCCGTGGATGGCGATCTGGCCCGGCGCATCGATCTTTCTACTGGTGATGTCCTTTAATCTGCTGGGTGACGGCCTGCGCGACGCACTCGACCCGCGTCAGCGCTGAATGCCTTAGCCCGTTTCACAGCGAGTGCGACGATGAAATTCGACTGGAACAACCCCTACCCGACGATCCGCAGCCCGCTGATGGCGCGCAACGTCGTCGCCACCTCGCACCCGCTGGGCGCCCAAGCGGGGCTGCGCATGCTGGCCAAGGGCGGCAACGCGGTCGATGCGGCGATTGCCGCCGCAGCCGCAATGACCATCGTCGAGCCGGTGTCCAACGGCTTGGGCAGCGACAATTTCGCGATCCTCTGGGACGGCAGCAAGCTGCATGGCCTGAACGCCTCGGGCCGGGCGCCGGCCGCGTGGAATCCGGACTATTTCCAGCGCCGCCATGGTGGCGTGATGCCGCAACGCGGCTGGGACGCGGTGACGACGCCAGGCGCGGTGGCCGGCTGGGCCGCGCTGTCGGAGCGCTTCGGCAAGCTGCCGTTCGCCGACCTGCTCGAGCCGGCGATCGAACTGGCCGAGCGTGGTCACGGCGTTGGCCGCATCGTCTCCTTCAAGTGGGGTCTGCAGGTGCCGCTGCTGCAGGGCCTGCCGGGCTTTGCCGAGACCTTCATGCCGCGCGGCCGCTCACCCGAGCCCGGCGAGCGTTTCGTCTTCAAGGGCGCCGGCCAGACCCTGCGGCGAATTGCCGAAACGCGAGGCGAAGCGTTCTACCGCGGCGAGATTGCCGCACGTCTCGCACGCCACGCCAAGGAGAACGGCGGCGCGATGACGGAGGCCGACCTGGCCGCCTACGAGCCCGAGTGGGTCGAGACGATCGGCAAGGACTACGCCGGCTACACCCTGCACCAGATCCCGCCGAACGGGCAGGGCATCGCCGCGCTGATCGCGCTCGGCATCCTCGACAAGCTCGATTTGGGCCGGCTGCCGGTCGACAGCGTCGAGTCGCAGCATCTGCAGATCGAGGCGATGAAGCTCGCCTTCGCCGACACCTACCGCTGGGTCGGCGATGCCTCGGCGATGACGGAAGTCACCGCGGCGCATCTGCTCGACGACGGCTATCTGGCCGAGCAGGCGCGGCGCATCGACCCGCACAAGGCCGGCGACTTCAAGCACGGCCAGCCGCCGCGCGGCGGCACGATCTACCTCACGGCCGCCGACGAGAGCGGCATGATGGTGAGCCTGATCCAGTCGAACTACATGGGCTTCGGCAGCGGTGTCGTCGTGCCGGGCACCGGCGTCAGCCTGCAAAACCGCGGCTGCGGCTTCTGCCTCGACACCACGCATCCCAACTGCGTCGCCGGCGGCAAGCGGCCGTTCCACACCATCATTCCCGGGTTTCTCACGCACCGCGGCCAGCCACAGATGAGCTTCGGCGTGATGGGCGGCAACATGCAGCCCCAGGGCCATCTGCAAACCGTGGTGCGAATGTTGACGCACCGCCAGCAGCCGCAGGCGGCGTGCGACGCGCCGCGCTGGAAGGTCGCGAAGGGGCTTTCGGTCGATTGCGAGCCGACGATGGCGCCCGCGCTCGTCGACGGGCTGCGCCGTCTCGGCCACCGCGTCGAAACGCACGAGGACAGCTACATGGACTACGGCTCGGGCCAGTTCATCTGGAAGCTGAGCGACGATCTCGACGACGGCTATGTCGCCGCCAGCGACAGCCGGCGCGACGGGCAGGCCGTCGGGTACTGAAGGCGATGGCGCCACATCGCGCCGCGATGCAACACGGGCGATCCCTCTTTCGGCCGGCAAGCGAGCCGTGCTATACCCACTCACCACGTCCGGAGGAAGCGCGATGAAGCGAATGGTCATAGGCTTGTTCAGTGTCGTCGCGATGGGCTCGGCGCTCGCGGCCGATCCGATCCTGGTCGGTGTCAGCATCGCGCAATCGCCGCCCGGTTCGGTCGTTCAAGGCGTGCAGGTCAAGGACGGCATCGACATCGCCAAGGACATGATCAATTCGGCCGGCGGCGTGCTCGGCCGCCCGATCCAGCTCATCTACGAGGACGACCAGGGCATTCCCGAGAAAGGCCGCGCGGCAGCGGAGAAGCTGATCACCAAGGACAAGGTGGTCGCGCTGACCGGTGGCCACCAGAGCTCGGTCTGCCTGGCCGAGATCGAGGTCGCGCACCGCTACGACGTGCCCTACGTCAATACCAACTGCTGGTCCGACGATGTGCGCATCAAGGGCTATCCGCAGGTCTTCAACCCCGGCAACTACAACACCCGCGTCTCGAGCGCGATGGCCGAGACCATCGCCGCGATGGGCGTCAAGCGCGTCGTCGCGTTCGCCGAGAACACCGACTACGGCATCGGCCAGGCCAAGCTGATGGCAGAGCTGATCAAGGCCAAGGCGCCGCAAGTGCAGTTCAAGTACGAGACCCTGGACCGCGCCGGCAAGGACTTCACGCCGGCGGTGCTGGCATTGCGCGCAAACCCGCCCGACATGGTCGTCAACGTGATGCTGCCGCCGGCCGCCTACATCCTGATGAACCAGCTCTACGAGCAGGGCGTGGCGCCGAGTGCGAAGACCTGGCTCTACGACGGCGCCGGCATTGGCGACTACCCCGACTTCTGGCAAAACGTCAAGGACGCCGGCAAGTACATGATCTCGTTCGGCCTCTACCACCCGCAGATGCCGATGCCCGCACTCGGCAAGCAGGTCGCCGCCGAATACACCAAGCGCACGAAGAACGAGCCCAACCGCCTGATCTTCCAGGCCGCCGACTCGCTGCTGCTGATCGCCGACGCCGTCAAGCAGGCCAACAGCACCGATCCGAAGGCACTGATCAAGACGATGCAGACGATGAGCTTCTCGGGCACGCGCGGCACGTTCCAGTTCAGCCACGAGCCCGGCTACAAGTTCCAGCAGTGGGTCGACATCCCCTACGTGAACTACCAGTTCACCGCGGTCGGCCAGCCGGTGTCCAAGGCCATCCTGATCCAGGCGCCCGGCCAGCCGCTCGACGTCGCCAAGCTGCAAAAACCGAAGTAAGCCGGCGCGTCCGCCGACCTCTCCGACTTCGTCGACTGGGCGACCGCTGCGCATGCTGGCTGTCGACCTGCTCGTCAACGGCCTGATCTTCGGCCTCTTCTATGCGCTGATGGCCGTCGGCCTGACGATGATCTTCGGCGTGTTGAAGATCATCAACTTCGCGCACGGCGAGTTCTACATGCTCGGCGCGTATGCCTACGTGCTGATCGCGCTGATGCTGGGCGTCTCGCCGTGGCTGGCGCTGGCCCTGGCTGCGGTCGCCGGCGCCGCGATCGGCTGGCTGACCGAGCGGCTGCTGATGCGCCCGCTCTATGTCGGCTATGCGAGCTGGAGCATCATGAAGGACGAGTACGCCGTCGTCGTGACCTTCGGTTTGTCCTTGCTGCTGATCAACCTGGTCGACAAGATCGTCGGCCCGTATCCATCACGCGGCCCGGCGCTGATCGACGTCACGCGCTTTGCCTTTGGTCCGGTGATGCTCAATGGCCAGAAGCTGATTGCCGCGCTGATCTCGCTCGGCCTCCTGGTGGGCCTTGCGCTTTTCATCAAGCGCTCCTTGTGGGGCCGGCAGATCCAGGCGGTGGCGCAGAACCGGCTCGGCGCCTCGCTTGCCGGCATCGACGCGACGCGCACCACGAGCCTGATCTTCGTCGTCTCCGGCGTGCTCGCCGCGCTCGCCGGTGCGCTGCTCGCGCCGCTGATCAACCCGTCGCCCGATGTCGGCATCTTTCCGGCGATCAAGTCCTATGTCATCGTCGTGCTCGGCGGCATGGGATCGATCTGGGGCTCGATGATCGCGGCGCTGCTGCTCGGCGTGCTCGAGTCGTTCTTCGCCGTCTACGTCTCCTATGCCTACCGTGACGCGCTCGGTCTGGTGCTGCTGATCCTCGTGCTGCTGTTTCGGCCGCAAGGGCTCATCGGCGAGAAGGGCCGCGAGGTCTGAATGGCGGGCAAGCTCTGGGCCGACCGGCTGCGCCAGGATTTCATCGCCGCGCTCGGCGTCGTGCTCGTGCTCGGCTGCGTCCCGCTGTTCGTCGGCGCGCCGTATACGTTAGGGATCCTGATCGTCAGCATGTATTTCGCGCTGCTCGCGCTCGGCTGGAACCTGCTGGCCGGCTTCACCGGGCAGTTCTCGCTGGCTCCGGCGGCGTTCGCGATGCTTGGCGCCTACGCCACCGCGCTGCTCGACTATCACCTGAAGACGCCGCTGGCGCTGGGCATTCCGGCCGCGATCGTCGCCACCGCCTTGCTCGGCTGGCTGCTCGGGCGCGTCGTGCTGCGGCTGCAGGGACCGTACCTGGCGCTCACGACGCTCGCCTTCGCCGAGATCGCCCGCGTCGTCGTCGGCAACTCCTACGACTTCACCCGCGGCGACCAGGGGCTCAACGTGCCGGCGCTGACGCAAAGCCGGGTCGGCTACTACTACATCTTCCTCGCCGTGCTGCTGGCGACGCTGGTCGGCCTCTACCTGCTGATGCGCGGCCGCGTCGGCCGCTTCTGGCTGGCGATCCGCGACGACCCGATCGGCGCCGAAAGCCGCGGCATCGATGTCGTGCGCTACAAGATCCTTGCCTTTGTGCTGTCGTGCGCGATCTGCGGCCTGGCCGGGTCTCTCTACGGCACCTTCAGCCAGCTCGTCAGCCCCGAGCTCGGGCTGCTGCTGCAGACGGGCCTCGTGATCGCGATGGTCGTGATCGGTGGCATCGGCACGCTCACCGGGCCGATCATTGGCGCCCTGCTGGTCTACCTCGCCTCCGAGTGGCTGCGCGGCGTCGGCAACATCCAGATGATCGTCTTTGCCGCTGCGGTCATCTTCTTTGCGCGCTTTCTGCGCACCGGCCTCTGGGGCCTGGCGACGCGGCGCCGCGCGCGGCCCGTGGCGCCGGCCGTCACCGAAAAGGCCCGATCGTGAGCCCGCCAGGTGCCACCGCGGCTGTGGCCGACCGTTCGCCGGCGCCGGCGCGGTCGCCGGCAAGCCTGCTGCGTCTGCAGGGCCTGGCCAAGCACTTTCGCGGCGTCGCCGCGGTCGACGACCTGAGCTTCAGCGTCGAAGCCGGCGAGATCCTCGGGCTGATCGGCCCCAACGGCTCGGGCAAGACCACCGCGCTGAACATGTTGTCGGGCTTCCTGAAGCCCGACGCCGGTGATGTCTGGCTCGAAGGCGCCGCGGTCAACGGCCTCTCGCCGGTCGCGCTGGCGCGGCGCGGCCTGCTGCGGATGTTCCAGATGACGCGCGTCTTCGCGCGCGTCTCGGCGTTCGACAACCTGCTCACCGCAGGCCTCGCCCGCGGTCTCGCATCGGGCGAGGCCGCTGTGCGCGCCGATGCCCTGCTCGAAGAGCTGACGCTCACGGCCGTGCGCTCGCTCGACGCCGGCCAGCTCTCGGGCGGGCAGCGCAAGCTGCTCGAGTTCGGCATGTGCTTCATCGCGCCGCCGCGCATCGCCTTGCTCGACGAACCGTTTGCCGCCGTGCACCCGGTGATGCGCGAAACGATGGCGAATTTCATCCGGCGCCGCAACGCGCAGGGCCACACCTTCCTGGTCGTCAGCCACGACATGCCGATCATCGTCGAGCTGTGCCGACGCGCCGCCTGCATGAACGCCGGCAAGCTGATCGCCATCGGGCCGACGCGCGAGGTGCTCAAAAGCGCCACGGTGGTCGAGGCCTATCTCGGGAGCGGCAGCGGTGGGTGAACTGCTGCTCGAGCTGGACCGGGTGACCGCCGGCTACGCACAGGACATCGACGTGCTTCGCGATGTCTCGCTGGCGGTGCGCGAAGGCGAGATCAGCGGCCTGATCGGCCTTAACGGCGCCGGCAAGTCGACGGTGGTCAAGACCATCTGCGGCTTTCTCGCGCCGAAGGCCGGGCGCATCGAATTTCTCGGCCAGTCGATCGCCGGCACCGCGCCGCACCGGCTCATCGACCTGGGCATCTGCTGCATCCCGCAGGAGTCCAGTCTCTTTCCGTACCTGAGCGTCGAGGAGAACCTGCTGCTGCCCTTGCAGGGGCGCGCCCGTCGCTTCGGCGCCGTGCTGCGCGAGCGCATGGCCGAGGTGATGGAGACCTTCCCGAACCTGAAGGAGAAGCGCCGCGCCCAGGCCGGCGACCTCTCGGGCGGGCAGCAAAAGCAGCTCGAGTTCGCCAAGGCCTGGCTGCAGCAGCCGCGGCTATGCCTGATCGACGAGCCGAGCATCGGCCTCTCGCCGATGCTTGCCGAGCAGGTCTTCGGCTGGATCGAGACCTTCGCGCGCTCGGGCATGGGCATCCTCTTGATCGATCACAACGTGCGCCGCGTCGTGCGCATGTCCGACCGCGTCCACGTGCTGAGCCTCGGTCGCATTACCGCGGCCGGTGGCCGGGCCGACTTCCAGGGCGACCTGCACGAGCAGGTGCGGCAGTGGCTGGGGCTGGACTTCTGATGCATCACCTGCACTGCCGGCCGATCGATGCCGCAGCCTTCGCACCGTTCGGCCAGTTGATCGACGCCAAGGCCCGGGCGCCTGAATCAATCAACGAGGGGAGCACCGAACGCCATGCCGAGCTGGCACGGCTCGACCTGCGTGGTCCGAACCGCGATCCGGTGCTCGCAGTCTACGTCGCCCGCCCGCGGCGCTTCCCGCTGCGCATCGCGCTGCTTGAACGGCACCTCGAGGCGGCGCAGTTGTTCCTGCCACTCGGTGAGCAACGCTTCGTCGTCGTCGTCGCGAGCGGCGGCGAGGCGCCCGACTGGCATGCGCTGCACGCCTTCGTGACACGGCCCGGTCAAGGCGTGAGCCTGCATCGCGGCTGCTGGCATCACGGCCTGATCGCGCTCGGCGACGGCGACCGTTTCGCCGTCATCGAGGGCGGGAATTACCGCAGCGACACGCAGCAGGCCGGCACCCGCGAGGCGATCGAGCTGCTGGCGCCGAACGACGCGCTGCCACCCCTCGGCGGCTGAGCGGGGCCGCGGCTCCTTTCCACTTGACTTCGGGCCGTCGCGGCGACTATATTACTAACCTATTAGTGAATATCGGCCGGTCGTCTGACGATTTCCGGGCGCGTGCAGCGTCCCTCGGCCGAGCCTCTGGAGTCCCGATGCCGGCGCAAGCCTTCGATTTCCCGCCCTCGCATTTCCCCGGCAGCGTCTACGGCGTGCTGCTGAACCAGCGCGCGGCGCTCGCCGCGCTGGGCGACGCGGTGCGGCAACCGCCGTACAAGGCGCCGCCGCGCGCGCCGGTGCTCTACATCAAGCCGCGCAACACCTGGGCCGCTGCCGGCGGCACCGTGCTCGTGCCCGAAGGCGTCGCCGAACTCGAGATCGGCGCAACGGTCGGCCTCGTGGTCGGGCGCAGCCTGTGCCGGGTCGATGCGGCCGAGGCGCTTGCGCATCTGGCGGGCTACGTCATCGTCAACGATGTCTGCGTGCCGCACGCCAACGTCTACCGCCCGTCCTTGCGCTATCGGGTGCGCGACACCTTCTGCCCGATCGGCCCGCTGCAGCCGCCGTCGGCCGTGGCCGACCCCGACGCGCTGGCGATCCGCGTCAGCGTCGACGGCGTGGCGGTGCACGCGACCCATACCGGCGACCGCATCCGCGGCGCCGCGCAACTGCTGGCCGATGTCAGCGAGTTCACGACGCTCAGGCCCGGCGACGTGCTGATGCTCGGAGTCGGCGCCGGCGCGCCGCGCGTGCGTGCCGGGCAGCAGGTCGCGATCGAGATCGACGGGCTCGGCCGGCTCGAGAACCGTTTCGTTGCCGAGTCGGAGGCAGTGGCATGAGACGCGCACGCGTCGCCTGCGGTGGTGCCATCCACGAGGCCTTCGAGCACTTCGATGGCCTGCGGCTCGACGACGGCCGCATCGTCGCCGAAGATGGGGTTGTCTGGCTGCCGCCGCTGGAGGTCGGCACGGTGATCGCGCTCGGCCTCAATTACGCCGACCACCTGAAGGAGCTTTCCAAGGAGCTCACGGTCGGCAAGCACGACGAGCCGCTGGCGTTCCTGAAGAGCGCGTCCACCTTGATCGGCCACCGCGCGCAGACGCGGCGCCCCGCGGACGTCTCCTTCATGCATTACGAGTGCGAGCTCGCGGTGGTGATCGGGCGGCGCGCCAGGCGCGTCGCGCGCGCCGCTGCGATGCAGCACGTTGCGGGCTACACGGTGGCCAACGACTACGCGATCCGCGACTACCTCGAGAACTACTATCGGCCCAACCTGCGGGTGAAGAACCGCGATGGCTGCACGGTGCTCGGCCCGTGGCTGGTCGATGCCGCCGACGTGTCCGATCCGCACGCGCTCGAACTGCGCACCTTCGTCAACGGGCGCCTCACGCAGCGGGGCAACACGCGCGACCTGATGACGGACATCCCCGGCCTGATCGAATACCTGAGCGGCTTCATGACGCTCTCGCCGGGCGATGTGATCCTGACCGGCACGCCCGACGGCGTCGTCAATGTCGACGTCGGCGACGAGGTCGTCTGCGAGATCGAGGGCATCGGGCGGCTCGTCAATACCATCGTCGGCGATGCAGCCTTCAACCGCACCTGAACGGTTCGCTGCGATACCTCCGGAACCCACCCATGACACAAAGAATCGACCACCTGATCGCCGGCAAGCCGGTCGGCGGACGCGAGTATTTCGAATCCATCGACCCGGCGACGCAGGAGGTGCTGGCTGAAGTTGCCAATGGCGGTGCCACCGAGGTCGATGCCGCGGTGGCCGCAGCCAAGGCGGCCTTTCCGAAATGGGCCGCGACACCGCAGGCCGAGCGCGCCCGGCTCATCAGGAAGCTCGGCGATCTGATCGCCGCGCACGTGCCCGAGATCGCCGAAATCGAGACACGTGACTGCGGCCAGGTGATCACGCAGACCGGCAAGCAGTTGATCCCGCGCGCGGCCGACAACTTCTACTACTTCGCCGAGATGTGCACGCGCACCGACGGCCACACCTACCCGACCGCGACGCACCTGAACTACACCTTGTTCCACCCGGTGGGCGTGTGCGCGCTGATCTCGCCGTGGAACGTGCCGTTCATGACGGCAACGTGGAAGGTCGCGCCGTGCCTGGCATTCGGCAACACCGCCGTGCTGAAGATGAGCGAGCTCTCACCGATGAGCGCGGCGCGCCTGGGCGAGCTGGCGCTCGAGGCCGGCATCCCGCCCGGTGTGCTCAACCTCGTGCACGGCACCGGTCGCGAGGCCGGCGAGCCGCTGTGCCGCCACCCCGACGTGCGCGCGATCTCCTTCACCGGGTCGACCGCCACCGGCAACCGCATCGTGCAGGCGTCCGGACTGAAGAAGTTCTCGATGGAACTCGGCGGCAAAAGCCCCTGCGTCGTCTTCGAGGATGCCGACCTCGAACGCGCGATGGACGCCGCGCTCTTCATGATCTTCTCCAATAACGGCGAGCGCTGCACCGCTGGCTCGCGCATCCTGGTGCAAAAGAGCATCTACGCCGACTTTGCCGCGAAGTTCGCCGAGCGCGCCAAGCGCATCAAGGTCGGCGACTCGATGGACGAGCAGACCATCGTCGGCCCGATGATCAGCCCGCAGCACCTCGAGAAGGTGCGGCGCTACATCGAGCTCGGACCGAAAGAAGGGGCCACGATGCTGTGCGGCGGCCTCGGCACGCCCGAGCTGCCGGCACGTGTGCGCCAGGGCAACTACGTGCTGCCGACGGTCTTTGCCGACGTCGACAACCGCATGCGCATCGCCCAGGAGGAGATCTTCGGCCCGGTCGCGTGCCTGATCCCGTTCGACGACGAGGCCGATGCGATACGGCTGGCCAACGACACGCAGTACGGGCTCTCGAGCTACGTCTGGACCGAGAACCTGGCGAAGGCGCACCGCGTCGCCGCGGCGATCGAGGCCGGCATGTGCTTCGTCAACAGCCAGAACGTGCGCGACCTGCGCCAGCCCTTCGGCGGCACCAAGGCCTCCGGGACCGGGCGCGAAGGCGGCACCTGGAGCTTCGAGGTCTTCCTCGAGCCGAAGAACGTCTGCGTCTCGCTGGGCAGCCACCCCATTCCGCACTGGGGCCGCGCTTGAACACGTGCATCCCGGCGCTCGCGATGCACGGGCCGGTCGGCGCCGCCGCGGCGCCGCGCCGCTGAAAGGAAAAGACCATGGGCAAGCTCGCACTCGCCGCGAAGATCACGCATGTGCCGTCGATGTACCTCTCGGAGCTCGACGGCCCGCACAAGGGTTGCCGCCAGGCGGCGATCGACGGCCACAAGGAGATCGGCCGGCGCTGCCGCGAGCTCGGCGTCGACACCATCGTCGTCTTCGATGTGCACTGGCTGGTCAATTCGGAGTACCACGTCAACTGCCCGCCGCAGTTCGAGGGCATCTACACCAGCAACGAGCTGCCGCACTTCATCAAGAACCTGCACTACGCCCACCCCGGCAACCCCGAGCTCGGCCAGTTGATCGCCGAGGTTGCCAACGAGATGGGCGTGAAGTCGCGCGCGCACCACGACACCTCGCTCGGCATGGAATACGGCACCCTGGTGCCGATGCGCTACATGAACCCGGACCGACACTTCAAGGTCGTCTCGGTCGCCGGTTGGTGCGTCTGGCACGACTTGAAGGAAAGCGAGCGCTTCGGCCGCGCGGTGCGCTGCGCGATCGAGGAGCGCTACGACGGCACCGTCGCGGTGTTCGCGAGCGGGTCGCTGTCGCACCACTTCGCCAACAACGGCACCGCGCCCGAATTCATGCACAAGGTCTGGGATCCGTTTCTCGAGCAGACCGACCGCCATGTCGTCGCGCTGTGGCAGCGCGGCGACTTCGAGACCTTCACGCGGATGCTGCCGCTCTACGCGGAGAAGTGCTGGGGCGAGGGCGGCATGCACGACACGGCGATGCTGCTCGGGCTGCTCGGCGGTGAGCGCTACAGCGCGCCGGTCGAGGTCGTCACGCCGTATTTCGGCAGCTCGGGCACCGGCCAGATCAACGCAGTCTTCCCGGTGACGCCGCTGCCGCCCGGGACCTGAAGGCGAACGCGATGCCGCACCTCGTCGTTCTCTACACCGGCAACCTCGACGCGCCGGCCGCGCTGGGCGGGAGCGACATCACGCAGCTGTGCCGCAGCCTGGCCGACACGATGCTCGCGCAGCGCGACGAAGACGACAAGCCGGTGTTCCCGACCGGCGGCACGCGCGTGCTGGCGTATCCGGCGCCGCACCATGCGGTGGCCGACGGTGGCGCCGCCGGGCGCGCGGCCGGCGGCGACGGCGACTACGCCTTCGTCTATCTCAACTTGCGCATGGGCCGCGGCCGCAGCGCGGCGGTGCAGCGCCAGGTCGGCGAGGCGCTGCTCGCTGCCGCGCGCCGGCATTTCGAACCGCTGTTTGCGACGCGCCACATCGGCATGACCTTGCAGGTCGACGAAGGCCGCGAGGTCTACGACGCCAAGCACAGCACCTTGCATCCGCTGTTCAAGAAAGACTGAAATGAAACGACTCCCACGCTCCCTTCGTTCGCTGCCCCCCGAGGCGGCGTGTCCGTGGCTGCTGGCGGCCGGGCGCCACTGACATGCTGCCGAAATCGGATATCGATGCGCTTGCGCGCCAGCTCTACGAGGCGCGCAAGCAGCGCAAGCAGTTGCGCCACTACTCCCAGGCACACCCGGGCATGACCGTCGCCGACGGCTACGCGATCCAGCGCGCCTGGGTCGCGCTCGAGATGGCGGACGGCCGGTCTATCCGCGGCCGCAAGATCGGTCTCACGTCGCGCGCGATGCAGCAGTCGTCGCAGATCGACGAGCCCGATTACGCGCCGCTGATGGACGACATGTTCTTCGAGCAAGGCGGCGAGATCCCGTTCGAGCGCTTCATCGCGCCGCGCATCGAGGTCGAACTCGCGTTCGTGCTCGGCAAGCGGCTCGAAGGGCCGGGTGTCACCTTGTTCGATGTGCTCTCGGCCACCGAATACGTGACGCCGGCGCTCGAGATCATCGATGCGCGCATCGAGCAGTTCGACCGCGAGACCAAGGCGCCGCGCAAGGTCTGCGACACGATCTCCGACTTTGCCGCCAACGCCGGTGTCGTGCTCGGCGGCCGCCCGGTGCGCCCGCTCGATGTCGACCTGCGCTGGGTCGGCGCACTGCTGTACAAGAACGGCGTGATCGAGGAGACCGGGCTGGCCGCGGGCGTGCTGAACCACCCGGCAACCGGCGTCGCCTGGCTCGCCAACCGCATCGCGCCGCACGACGAACGGCTCGAGGCGGGCGACATCGTGCTGGCCGGCTCGTTCACGCGACCGGCCACGGGCCAGGCCGGCGACAACTTCCATGCCGACTACGGGCCGCTCGGCTCGATCGCATTCCGCTTCGCCTGAAGCGAGGAGACGCACATGCAGATCCCCGTCAACCGCTTCAAGCAGGCGCTCGCCGAGCGGCGCGCCCAGATCGGCCTGTGGGTCGGGCTGGCCGACGCCTATGTCGCCGAGGCGATCGCCGGCACCGGCTTCGACTGGCTCTTGATCGATGGCGAGCACGCACCCAACGACCTGCGTTCCACCCTGGGACAGTTGCAGGCGATCGCCGCCTACCCGACGCAGGCGATCGTGCGCCCGCCGATCGGCGACGTCGCCTTGATCAAGCAACTGCTCGACATCGGCGCGCAGACCGTGCTGATCCCGATGGTCGAGACCGCCGAGCAGGCCGAGCGCATGGTGGCCGCGACGCGCTACCCGCCAAGCGGCATCCGCGGCGTCGGCAGCGCGCTCGCGCGTTCGTCGCGCTGGAACCAGATCGACGGCTACCTGCACCGCGCCGACGAGCAAATGTGCGTCCTTGTGCAGGTGGAGAGCCGGCGCGGGCTCGACAACCTCGAGGCCATCGCCGCAGTGCCCGGCGTCGACGGTGTCTTCTTCGGCCCGGCGGACCTGTCGGCGTCATTGGGCCGCCTCGGCGAGCCCGGCCACCCCGAGGTGCAGCGGGCGATCCTCGCGGCGATTGCGACGGTGCTCGAGGCCGGCAAGGCGCCGGGGATCCTGGCGACCGACCCGACGCTGGCGCGCCAGTATCTGGCGGCCGGCGCGCGGTTCGTCGCGGTCGGTGTCGACACCACCTTGCTGGTGCGGGCCTGCCGCGACTTGGCGCGGGCCTTCAGGGGCGACTCGGACGCGCCCATGGCAGCCGATCCGTCGAATACCGGCGGCGCGGCCTACTGAGCTTCGCGAGGCCGGGGCGTTCTGCCCATTCGTGCCGCCGCCCCATCAGCCGCCTCGCATGCGCTGAAAAAGCGCCGAGCTCAGTCCGGCGGGTAGCCTGCTTCCGTCAACGCCTCAGCGATCGCGGCACGGCTCTCGGTCGTCTCGACGCTCACCCTGTGCGAATCCAGGTCGACTTCGACGATCGCCCGCGGGTCCACCGTGTGCACGGCTTCGGTCACCGTCTTCACGCAGTGGTCGCAGGTCATCGCCGTGATATTGAATTGCATCTGTGCTCCTCGAGTCAGGCCCCCGCGAGACGGCCGAGCCACTCATGCAGCGCATTGTGCATGTCGGTGTAGCCGCGCACACTCGGCAGCCAGGCCAGCAAGGGTCTTTCGGTGCGTTCGGCCAAGCCCATCGGCGCCGGCTCGATGCGCATGTGGGGGCCGGCGGCGTCGCGGAAGTCGCGCAGCGCGCGGGGCATGTGCCAGCCGTGCGTCACCAGCAGGATATGCGTGATGCCCGATGCACGCAGCAGCGCCACCGTGCGCGCCCCGTTCTCGCGCGTGTCGCGCGACTGGTCTTCCTGCCATTTCAACGGCCGCCCGAATTCCTGGCGCGCGATGCGGGCGGCCACCTGGGCTTCGGGCTGGCCGTCGGGCTGGCTCCAGCCGACGCCGCCGCTGAAGGCCATCGGCGCGCCGGTCTCGCGGCTCAACCAGATGCCGTAGCGCAGCCGCTCGAGCGAGGCGTCGCGCAGGCTGCTGACGCCGTATTCGGGCGCATACGGCTCCATGCCACCGCCCAGGATGACGATGGCGATCGCTTGCCCGCTACGCACCTCCTGGCGGAGCTCGTCGATGCGGCTTGCAGACAGCGCGGCCGGTGGATGCAGCAGGCCGCGCGTCACGAGGCTTGCCGCGCCGACGCAGTTGCTGAGCCAGATCAGCACGACACCGGTTGCAACGATGAACCAGCCGAGCCCGCGGCGCGGCAGGATCAGCCGTGCACCGACCAGCACCAGTACCAGGAGCGGCACCGGCGGCAACAGCAAGGCGGTGAGGACTGGCTTCCACGATGCAATGCCCAGGTTCACCACCAGATCGTTCACGTTCACCCTTGAAGACTGCGCCGATTCGCAGCGCGGCGGATTGTGCCGGAGCGGGCGTGGCGCGGCGAGGGGCACGGGCTGCCGTGCGTCCACGCTCGGTTCACCGCGATGACAATCTTCACGCTTTGCCGTCTGCCTGCGCCGGTGCCAGGATGTCGCCGCCCCGTGGCGCGCCAGACCGTGCTCGTGAATGTGGCGGCGAAAGCGCCTCGGCGCGCTGAATCGTGGTGCTGCCGGATGAAGCCCCGCTCCGGCACGCAAGCGGCAGCGCGCCGACAATGAGCATCTGGACCGTGGAGAGCGCGATGACCGAACCAAGCGAAACCATCACCCTGGCCGGCGGCTGCTTCTGGTGTACCGAGGCGGTCTACGAGCGCGTCGACGGCGTCGCCTCCGTCGAATCGGGCTACAGCAACGGCGAGGCCGTGAACCCGACTTACGAGGAGGTCTGCAGCGGCCGTACCGGCCACGCCGAGGTGGTGCGCGTGAGCTTCGACCCGCGGCGTATCAGTCTGCGCGAAATCCTCGAGATCTTCTTCGTGATCCATGACCCGACCAGCCTGAACCGCCAGGGCAACGACATCGGCACGCAATACCGCTCCGGCATCTACTTCCACGACGCCGCGCAGCAGGCGACGGCGCGTGAGGTGCTGGACGAGGTGCGTGCACTGCATCGTGGCGCGGTCGTCACCGAACTCGAGCCCGAACGCAACTATTCGCGCGCCGAAGACCATCACCAGCACTATTTCGCCCGCAACCCGAACCAGGGTTATTGCGCGATGGTCGTCGCACCCAAGGTCGAGAAATTCAAGAAGACCTTTGCCGAGCGCGTCCGCGCCTGAGCCGGCACGCGGTGCGTGCCTCGTCGCGCGCATTCAGGCATTCACGGCATCAGGCGGTCAGCACTGCCAGACCAGCAAGGTGTTGAGCCCGCGTGCTCGTCAAGCCATCCAGTCGGCCCGGCGGCTGCAAGCCGCGGCCGCCGTTACGGCGCGAGCCGCTCGCGCACCCAAGCCTGACCGTCGAGCCGATAACGCAAGCGGTCGTGCAGCCGCGACTTGCGACCCTGCCAGAACTCCCAGCGATCGGGCTGCAGGCGATAACCTCCCCAATGCGGCGGCCGCGGCGGCTGCAACAGGAATTTCGCGCCGTAACGCGCGGCATTGGCCACCAGCACCGCTCGCGACGCGACCACCTGGCTTTGCGGCGAGGCCCAGGCGCCGATGCGCGAATCGAGCGGGCGACTCTCGAAGTAAGCGTCCGACTCCGCCGCCGAGACGCGGTCGACGCGGCCTTCGATGCGCACGACGCGCTCGAGTTCGACCCAGTGGAACTGCAGCGCTGCATACGGATCCGCAGCGAGCTCCTGACCCTTTCGGCTCTGGTAGTTGCTGTACCAGACGATGCCGCGGGCGTCATAGCCCTTGATCAGCACGATGCGCGTCGATGGCCGGCCATCGGCACCGACCGTCGCCAAGGTCATCGCGTTCGGCTCGGGTAATCGGCCATCGAGCGCCTGCTGCAGCCACAGTGCGAACTGCGTCAGCGGATCAGCGGATGATGCGGCCTCGTCGAGCTCGGCACGTTCGTAACTCTTGCGCAGCTTGGCAATGTCTTCCATGCGGGCAGTATAGAAAAAGCTGCGTGTCCGGCACGCAGCGGCCGAGCTTCGTCGTTTCGTGACATTGGGCACGACGCTTGCTGAAGCCTTGCCCCTTGTCGGATTTCGCCTCATCGGGGAAGGCCTTAGGTAGAGGTCCCACTAGTCCGAATGCCCGCGAGCTTTCATCCTTGGGATGCCGCTGTATCTGCATCGGCCTCCTGCATCACAAGCAACAAGAAGGATGGATGGACATGCCGGCCGTTATCGTGCTCGCAGCCGGAAAGGGCTCGCGCTTTCTCGGCCAGGATCACAAGCTCTCGCAACGCCTGGGCAACGCCACGGTGCTCGGCACCAGCCTGCGCCAGGCGGTGGCAAGCCAGTTGCCGGTCGTCGTCGTCACCACCGAGGCGCTTGCCGAGACGGCACGGCTCAGTGTCGCGGCCCGCGATGTGGTCGTGCTGCCCGAGGTCGGCAGCACCGGCATTCCGCTGGGCATGGGCCATTCGATCGCGGCCGGGGTCGCTGCGTGTCCCGAGGCCGACGGCTGGCTGATCCTGCCCGGCGACATGCCGATGGTGCAGACCGCCAGCCTGCAGGCGGTCGCCCGCGAGCTCGACCAGTACCCGGTGGTCTTCGCTCAGTACAAGGGCCGCCGCGGCCATCCGGTGGGCTTTTCGGGCGAGCTTTATTCCGAGCTCGTGGCCCTCACCGGCGACGAAGGCGCACGGCGCCTGATTGCGCGCTACCCGGCGTACGGCCTCGAGCTCGACGACCCGGGTGTGCTGATCGACGTCGATACCGAAGCCGACCTCGAAGCCGTACGCCAGGTTTCCCCCGGCGGCATGGCGACGCCGCCCGAAGCCACTCTGCGCCTCACTCCGTGAGGGCGTGACGCCGCGCCAGCGCCACCAGGCGCTCGAGGTCGCGGTCATGGATGCCGCAGTGGCGCAGCGAGCGGGCCGTATCGACCAGATACGCCAGCGTGCTGCCGTAGCGGCCGCAGGCGCTGCGCAGGATCTCGATCATCTGCGTATCCGGCACCGGGCCGGTATGGCTCGGGCTGCTGCGGCTCAGGGTGAAGGCCAGCGCGTCGACCGGTCCGTTCGGCGTGCGGCAGCGCAGCCACTTCGGGTCATACACGCCGGTGGGCATTTCGCGCAGCCACAGCCGTTCGAGTTCGGCAGCGGCGCGCGCACGCTCGATGCGGTAGGCAACGCCGCGGCACGAGCCGCCGCGCACCAGCGCGCACACCAGGCCCGGGCATTCCGGCGTGCCACGGTTCACGCGCGAGCGCATCTGCAAGGTGCGGTGCCAGCCGTGCACCACGGCGGTGCGACGCTCGGCATAGTCGAATTCAGGCCGCCAGATCAGCGAGGCGTAGCCGAACACCCAGAGGTCGTCCCCGCCACCCCAGGCCTGCATGGCGTCCTGCAGCAGCGCCGCCGGATCCCGCGCACCGGCAAGAGAGAGCATGGCCGCGGCGCCGGCGATGCCGGCACCTGGCACCTCGGCGTCGCCTGCAGCGCTCACGCCGCTCGCTCGATCAGTTCGATCTTGTAGCCGTCCGGATCGCTGACGAAGGCGATCACCGTGCTGCCGCCCTTGACCGGCCCGGCCTCGCGCGTCACGTTGCCGCCGTTGGCGCGGATGCGCTCGCAGGCGGCGGCGGCATCGGGCACGGCAATGGCGATGTGGCCGTAGGCCGTGCCGAGATCGTACGCATTGACGCCGTGGTTTTCGGTCAGTTCGATCTCGGCGTGCTCGGGATTGCTGCCGTAGCCGACAAAGGCGAGCGAATAGTCCTGGCCCGGACGCTCGGTGCGGCGCAGCAACTTCATGCCCATGACGCGGGTGTAGAAATCGATCGAGCGCTGCAGGCTGCCGACGCGCAGCATCGTGTGGAGGATTCGCATGGTGGTGTCTGCAAAGAAGTGATCCAGCCACCAAGCGTACCGCGTGGCGCCAGCCCGGTGCCGCAGCGCCCTGGCAGGAACGGGTCAGAATACGGTTTCGACCGTGCAGTCCCCAGACCGCGTCGTCCGACGAAAGGCAGCACCTGATGCGCGCGCCCCTCAAATTCCTTGCGCTGGCATGCGCCATTGCCATGCTCGGCGCTTGCGCGGCGCTTGCGCCCGGCATGTTGAAACCGGGCACGCCGATCAGCGACGCGCGTCAGGTCTTCGGCGGCCCGACCGCTCAATACCCGCTCGCCGACGGCGGCACGCGTCTCGAATTCCGCCGTGGCCGCTTCGGCAAGCAGACCTGGATGCTCGATTTCGATCGCGAAGGCCGGCTGGCGAAGTCTGAGCAGGTGCTGACCTGGCCGAATTTCACGAAGATCGTCCCCGGCATGACGCGTGAGGACGTGCTGTTTCGCATCGGCCACCCGGCCGATGTCTTTGCGGTGCAATGGCAGCGGCTGCAGGTCTGGAACTACCGCTGGTTCGAGGGCGACTGCGTCTGGTTCCAGGTCTCGATCAGCGACGCGACCGGCCTCGTTACCGACACCGGCACCGGCCCGGACCCGGCCTGCGACGCGCCCAACGGGCGCCGCTGAAGCGGGTACGGGGCGGCCGCTCGACTCCGCTCAGGCTGCCAGCAACTGCCGCAGCACGAACGGCAGGATGCCGCCATGGCGGAAGTAGTCGACCTCGATCGCGGTGTCGATGCGCAGCGTCAGCGGCACGCGACGCTGGCTGCCGCCCTTGATGCGCAGCGTCAGCGGCACGCGACGCTGGCTGCCGCCCTTGGCCGTGATCACCAAGGTCGCATCCTGCTGCGGCCTGACGTCGCTGGCGAGTTCGATGTCGAACAATTCGTCGCCGCGGATGCCCAGTGACTGCCAGCTGTCGTTGCCCTTGAACTGCAGCGGCAGCACGCCCATACCCACGAGGTTGCTGCGGTGGATGCGCTCGAAGCTGCGCGCGACGACCGCCTTGATGCCCAGCAGCAAGGTGCCCTTGGCGGCCCAGTCGCGGCTCGAGCCGGTGCCGTATTCCTCGCCGGCAAAGACGATGGAGGGCGTGCCCTGGGCGATGTACTTCATCGCCGCGTCGTAGATGAACATCTTCTCGCCCGACGGCTGGAACACGGTCACGCCGCCTTCCTCGCGCGAGCCGTCGGCCGCCGGCGGGATCATCAGGTTCTTGATGCGCACGTTCGCAAAGCTGCCGCGCATCATCACCTCGTGGTTGCCGCGGCGCGAGCCGTAGGAGTTGAAGTCGACCCGCTCGACACCGTTCTCTTTGAGCCAGTTGCCGGTCGGCGAGGCTTCCTTGATGGCACCGGCCGGGGAGATGTGGTCGGTCGTGATCGAGTCGCCGAAGAGCGCCATCGCGCGCGCGCCCCGCACCGCCGTCGCGACCGCGCCCGTCTGCATCGAGAAGCCCTCGAAGAACGGCGGCTCGGCGATGTAGGTCGATTCGGGCCAGTCGTAGACCTGGCCGGTGACGCCTTCGATCTCTTCCCACAAGTCGCCCGGCTTGAGCGTGACGTTGTCGTAGTTCTGCTTGAACGCCTCGCCGTTCATTGCGTACTTCATCAGCGCGTGGACCTCGTCGCTGCTCGGCCAGACATCGCCCAGGTAGACGTCGCGCCCGCCCTTGCCTTGGCCGAGCGGCTCCGTCATCAGGTCACGGCTCATCGTGCCGGCGATCGCATAGGCGACGACCAATGGCGGACTGGCGAGGAAGTTGGCCTTGATGTTCGGGTGGATGCGCGCCTCGAAGTTGCGGTTGCCCGACAGCACCGCAGCACAGACGAGGTTGTTTTTTGCGATCGCTTCGTTGAACTCGGGCCGCAGATCACCGGAGTTGCCGATGCAGGTGGTGCAGCCATAGCCGACCAGATCGAAGCCGAGCCGCTCGAGATAGGGCATGAGCCCGGTCTTTTCGAGGTATTCCGTGACGATGCGCGAGCCCGGCGCCAGCGAGGTCTTGATGTGCGGCGCAACCGTCAAGCCCGCCTCGACAGCCTTCTTCGCCAAAAGCCCCGCCGCCAGCAGCACGCTCGGGTTGGAGGTGTTGGTGCATGAGGTGATCGCGGCGATCAGCACGTCACCATTGCCGAGCGTCAGCGCCTTCGGCGCCTCGGCTGCGGCGTCGCTGGCGGCGTCCTGCGCCATCGAGCGCGTCGGGCGGTTGGCGCTCATCTCCAGCACGTTGCGCTTGGCGCCTTCGGGCGTGCGCGGCGTCTCGCCACCGCTCTTGCCATTCGCCTGCACCGGGTATCGCTGGCCGAGCTTCTCGGCCGGCTGATTGAAGCCGTTCTCGGCCGGCGACTTGGAAAAGAGCGACGCGAACTGCTGCTTCGCCGAGCCCAGATCGATGCGGTCCTGCGGCCGCTTCGGTCCCGCCAGGCTCGGGCTGACGCTGCCCAGGTCGAGCTGCACGACCCGCGTGTAGTCGATCTCGCCGGCCCGTGGCACGCCGTAGAGCTGCTGCGCCTTGAAGTAGGCCTGGAAGGCTTCGATTTCGGCGGCCGTGCGGCCCGTGCCGGAGAAGTATTCGACGGTCTTGTCGTCGACCGGGAAGAAGCCCATCGTTGCGCCGTATTCGGGCGCCATGTTGCCGATCGTCGCGCGGTCGGGCACCGACAGGCTCCTGGTGCCGTCTCCGAAATACTCGACGAACTTGCCGACGACCTTCTCGCGCCGCAGCAGCTCGGTCACCGTCAGCACCAGGTCGGTCGCGGTGACGCCCTCGCGCAATCGCCCGGTGAGCTCGACGCCGATCACGTCGGGCGTCAGCAGGTAGACCGGCTGGCCCAGCATCGCCGCCTCGGCCTCGATGCCGCCGACGCCCCAGCCGACGACGCCGATGCCGTTGATCATCGTCGTGTGGCTGTCCGTGCCGACCAGGGAGTCGGGGTAGTACACGCTCGGCTTGCCCGTCTTGTGGACGCCGCGTGCGAGGTATTCGAGGTTGACCTGATGGACGATGCCGACACCCGGCGGCACGACGCGGAACGTATCGAATGCCTGCATGCCCCACTTCAGGAACTGGTAGCGCTCGCGGTTGCGGTGAAACTCGAGCTCCATGTTGAGGCCCAGCGCCTGCTTGCTGCCGTAATGGTCGACCATGATCGAATGGTCGACGACGAGGTCGACCGGCACCAGCGGCTCGATCGTCTTCGGGTTCTTGCCGAGTGCCGCGGCGGTGCTGCGCATCGCCGCCAGGTCGACCAGCAACGGCACGCCGGTGAAGTCCTGCAGCACGACGCGCGCGACGACGAACGGGATCTCGTCGATGCGCTCGGCATTGGGTTGCCAGCCGGCGAGCTGGGCCACGTGTTCGGCCGTCACCTTCTTGCCGTCGCAGTTGCGCAGCACCGATTCGAGCACGATGCGCAGCGACACCGGCAGGCGCTTGATGTTCGGATAGCGCTTCGCCAACTCCGGCAGCGAGTAGAACTGGCCGACGGCACCCGATGCCGTGCGGAAGGACTTGAGCGTCTGCGCGTACGCGTGCGCGGGAAGGGTTGCGGCCATGTCTTGGATCCTCGTGGAGTGGAAGTTGCGGCGTCTGGGCGTCCTCAGCCCGGACGACCGTCGTTTGCCTCGAACTCGCGCATATAGCCGACCAGGGCGGCAACGCCTTCGATCGGCATCGCGTTGTAGATCGACGCGCGCATGCCGCCAACCGAGCGGTGGCCCTTCAGCTGCAGCATGCCGCGCTTCTGAGCGCCTTTCAGGAAGGCGGCGTCGAGCGCCGGGTCGTGCAGCCGGAACGGCACGTTCATCAGCGAGCGGTCGGCCGATGCCACCGGGTTCGAGTAGAAATCGGTCGAGTCGAGGTAGTCGTAGAGCAATGCCGCCTTGGCGCGGTTGCGCTCCTCGATCGCCACCAGGCCGCCTTGCTGCTTCAGCCAGCCCAGCACCAGTCCCGCAATGTAGATCGCGTAGGTCGGTGGCGTGTTCAGCATCGAGTCGTGGTCGGCCTGTTCGCGGTAGTCGAATACCGAAGGTGTCGTCGACAGCGCGTGGCCGAGCAGGTCCTCGCGCACGATGACCAGGGTCAACCCGGCCGGGCCGATGTTCTTCTGCGCGCCGGCGTAGATCAGCCCGTAGCGGCTGACATCGATCGGGCGCGACAGGATGTCGGACGACATGTCGGCCACCAGCGGCACCTCGCCGGTGTCGGGCGTCCAGTGGTATTCGACGCCGCCGATCGTCTCGTTCGAGCAGATGTGCACATAAGCCGCGGTCGGGTCGAGCCGCCAGTGCTGCTGCGGCGGGATGCTGTTGAAGCCGCCAGCGGCGCCGCTGGCGGCGATGTTGACGCGGCAGTAGTTGCCGGCTTCGCGGATCGAGCGCTTGGACCAATCACCGGTGTCGACGTAGTCGGCGCTGTCGCGGCCGCGCAAGAGGTTCATCGGCACGAGCGCGTTCTGCGCGATCGCGCCGCCCTGCAGAAAGAGCACGCGGTAGTCCGACGGGATCTGCAGCAGCTCGCGCAGCAGGCGCTGCGCCTCGGCATGGATCGAGATGAACTCGGGACCGCGGTGGCTCATCTCCATCACCGACATGCCGCAGCCGTGCCAGTCGAGCATCTCGGCCGCGGCCTGGGCCAGCACCGGTTCGGGCAGGGCGCCGGGGCCGGCGCTGAAGTTGAGGACGCGGTTCATCGGGTCGCCTCCGTGCTCCGCACTGCGAAGCGCCACCCCTTCGAAACGGCGGGGCGGTGGCTCATGCGGACTCCGCAGCGGGTGTGGGAATACGGCTCATCATGACAGCCTCGGCACGATCAGCTTGAGGCCCTTGAAATAGTCGCGAAAGAAACGTGCGTCGCGCGTGATCAGCGCCGTGCATTGCAGCAGCGCGTGCGCGCCGGCGGTCTCGGTCGAGGCGCGCTGCCGGCAGTCGTAGCTCGTCGAGGCCGTTCGCGATTTCGTCGCGGCCATCGCGCGCTGACCTAAAGCACGTAGCGATCTTTCAGATTCGCTTGCCGTGCTTTAGGTCGTTGTTTTCTCGTATTTCTTTGTCCCAAAACCGGTGTCCACTTTCGGGAGACATGCTTTAGAACCAATTCTACAGCAC
>CAJDUZ010000062.1_pt1 | contig 30776 bp, 31 predicted proteins | sample 7391221 | NCBI WGS metagenome assembly CAJDUZ01 (sample SAMEA7055692, study PRJEB34461) | soil metagenome | biome: terrestrial ecosystem; feature: Peninsula; material: soil | place: Antarctica | collected 2016
GGCGCCAGCGCCGCGCGTCCCGGCAGAGGTGATCGCTGCCACCGCTGCCAAATACCAGGAAGCGCTGCAGCGACTGACCCAGCCGCCTTAACTCAGGATCACGCTGCTCAGCCGCCGTCGGTAGGTCGCAACCACCGGATCGACCGGGGGGATCTGTCCATCGGCCACCTTGACGGGTGGGGGCTCGATGATGTCCAGAATCGCAACGAAGGTCTTGCGGGCCAGCTCTTCATTCCAGCCTTTGTCGCGCATCAGAATTTCGAGCAGCTCGTCCATCGCCTCGCTGAAGCGTTGCGCCGCGAAGTGGCGCTGCGCGAGCTCGAAGCGTGCGTCGAAATCGCGCTTGTTCGCCGAAAGCAGAGCCTGCAACTCGGCCTCGCTGCGCGCCTTGGGCGCCGCCTCGCAGGCCGCCAGCCACAGGCCGGCGGCAGCCAGCCGCGGGTCGAGCACGATGTTGCCGGCAACCGGTTCCCAGGCGGCGCGCGCCGCGTCGAGGCGGCCTTCGCGCAGCAAGGCGCGCAGATAGTCGTAGCGCGCATCGTCGTTGCCGGGGTTGGTCGCAACGGCGGCCTGCAGCCGGTCGAGCGCGCTTTCGGTGTCGCCTTCGGCCAGCAGTTCACCCGCTTCCTGCAGGTCCTCGTCGGCGGCCACATCCTCGGCACTCGGCACGTGCTTGTCGAGGAAGGCGCGTACCTCGGGCAAAACGGGATGCTGCGCACGCCGAACATCTGCGAGAGCTGCGAAGCGATCTCGGGCTGTTCGTCGGCGTTGAGCTTGGCAAGGTGAAAGCGCCCGGCGTAAGCCACTTCGAGCTTTTCCAGCACCGGGCCGAGCGTCTTGCACGGGCCGCACCACGGCGCCCAGATGTCGAGCAGCACGGGCTGCGCCATCGACGCGTTGATCAGTTCCGTTTCGAAATTTTGGTGGGTGATGTCCAGCATGGGCAGTTCCTGTTCGGTGACGGGTGGGCGGACGATGCAGGTCGCCGCCTACAATTCGAGCTTGTTTGCCTCTTCGACCAGGGACCGCGATTGAACAGCGCCGCTGCCGTCGTCGGTGTGGTGATGGGCTCCGGCAGCGACTGGGACACGCTCCGCGCCGCCACCCAGATTCTCGCCGAGTTCGGCGTGCCGCACGAAGCACGCGTCATCTCGGCGCACCGCATGCCCGACGCCATGTTCGCCTACGCGGCTGCTGCCGCCGGCCGCGGCCTCAAGGCGATCATTGCCGGGGCCGGCGGCGCGGCGCATCTGCCCGGCATGCTGGCGGCCAAGACGACGGTGCCGGTGCTCGGCGTGCCGGTTGCAAGCCGCCATCTGCAAGGCCTCGATTCGCTCTATTCGATGGTCCAGATGCCGCGCGGCATTCCGGTGGCGACGTTTGCGATCGGCGCCGCCGGCGCGGCCAACGCCGCCTTGTTCGCGGTGGCGATGCTCGCCAACGAAGATGCCGCCTTGCGCCTGAGGCTCCAGGCCTGGCGAGCGCAGCAGACCGATGCGGCGCAGGCGATGACCGCGGAGCTGAAGTGATCCGGGCAGCCGAAGGTCGGCGCACCATTGCGCCGGGCGCGACGCTTGGCGTGCTGGGTGGCGGCCAGCTCGGCCGCATGTTTGCGCAAGCCGCGCAGCGCATGGGCTACGCCGTCGCGGTGCTCGATCCCGACCCGGCGGGCCCGGCCGCTCAGGTGGCCCAGCAACGCGTGACTTGTGCCTATCACGACAACGCCGGGCTGGCGCGGCTGGCCGGCATCGCCGCGGCAATCACCACCGAATTCGAGAACGTGCCGGCCGAGGCGCTGGCAACTCTCGCGCGCCAGCGCCCGGTGGCGCCGGGCGCCGCCGCGGTGGCCGTTTGCCAGGATCGCATCGCGGAGAAGGCGCAGTTCGAGCGTTGCGGCATCGCTTGCGCACCGCATGCCGTCGTCGACAGCGCCGCGGCACTCGCTGCGGTCGATGCGAGCTTGCTGCCGGGCGTGCTGAAGACGGCACGCCTCGGCTACGACGGCCGTGGCCAGCGACGCGTGGCCGACCGCCAGGCGCTCGAGGCGGCCTGGCATGAACTCGGTCGTGCGCCCTGCGTGCTCGAGCAGTGGCTGGCGCTGGACTGCGAAGTCAGCGTCATCGTCGCGCGCGGTGCCGATGGCCAGGTCGTGCACCTGCCGGTGCAGCAGAACCTGCACCGCGGCGGCATCCTGGCCGTCACCCGGGTGCCGGCGCCCGATCTGCCGGACGATCAGCAGCGCGCGGCCATCGCCGCGGCCGTGCGCCTGGCCGAGGCACTCGACTATGTCGGCGTGCTCTGTGTCGAATTCTTCGTGCTGCAGGACGGCCGTTTGCTCGTCAACGAGATGGCGCCGCGCCCACACAACTCCGGCCACTACAGCCTCGATGGTTGCGACATCTCGCAGTTCGAGCTGCAGTTGCGCACGCTGACCGGTGCGCCCCTGGTCGAGCCACGGCTGCACTCGGCCAGCGTGATGCTCAACCTGCTGGGCGAGCTGTGGCTGCGCGATGCCGCGCAGCCGGCCGCGCCCGACTGGACGGCGCTGCTCGCGCTGCCCGGCGTGCACCTGCACCTCTACGGCAAGGCCGCGCCGCGGCCCGGCCGCAAGATGGGCCACCTGACGATCACCGCAGCGAGCGCCGGCGCGGCCGATGCGGTGGCGCGCGAGGCGGCGCGCCGGCTCGGCATCGAGGCCTGGTGACGATGCGGCTCGATGGCCACGATGCCGCGGCAATCGCCCAGGCTGCCACGATGCTCGCCTCGGGCGATCTTGTCGCGTTTCCGACCGAAACCGTCTACGGCCTGGGTGCCCGCGCCGACGACGATGCGGCCGTCGCGAAGATCTTTGCCGCCAAGGGGCGGCCCGCCGACCACCCGCTGATCGTCCACGTCGCCGACGCCGGCGACGCCGAGCGTTTCGCCGCGCCACTGCCGGCGCTCGCACAACGCCTGATCGCCGCGTTCTGGCCGGGGCCGCTGACCGTCATCGTGCCACGCGCGGCCGGCATCGGCGCCGCGGCGGCGGCTGGCCTCGCGACGATCGGCCTGCGCTGCCCGGCGCACCCGGTCGCGCACGCCTTGCTCGTGGCTGCGCGTGAGCAGGGCGTGGCTGGCGTCGCGGCGCCGAGCGCCAACCGCTTTGGCAAGCTCAGCCCGACTTCGGCGGCGCACGTCACGCTCGCCTTTGGCGAGGACTTGCCGGTGCTCGACGGCGGCGACTGCCGGGTCGGCATCGAATCGACGATCGTCGACTGCAGCCGTTCGGGCCCGGTGCTGCTGCGCCCCGGCGGCGTGACGGCCGAGCAGATCGAAGCGGTGGCCGGTGCGCCGCTTCAGGCCGCCGATGCAGCTGCGCCGCGCGCCCCCGGAACCTTGCCGGCGCACTACGCGCCGCGCGCGCGGCTGCGGCTGATGCCCACCGAGATGCTGAAGACGGCCTTGCAGGTGCTTGGCGAGCAGCCGCTGAAGCTGGCGGTATATTCGCGCAGCGCGCTTCCCATCACGACCGGCGTGGGCCAGCGCCGCATGCCGATGCGGCCCGAGCAGGCCGCGCACGAGCTGTTCGGCGTGCTGCACGATTTCGATGCCGCCGGCATGCAGCTGATCTGGGTCGAGGAACCGCCCCCCGGTCGTGAATGGGACGGCGTGCGCGACCGCCTGCAACGCGCCGCCGCGGCCTGAGGGCGGCGCACCGATACCCCTTACGGAATGGAACACGCGATGGATACGATCTTCAACGGCGCGCGCCGCGCGATGGCCGCGTCGCTGGCGCTGCTGGGTGCGAGCCTGCTCGGCGCTTGTGGCGGCGGCCAGCTGGTGTCGACGTTCACGCCGGCACGCATCGTTGCACTCGGCGACGAAAGCAGCGTCATCGTCGACGTCAATCACGACGCCAACGGACTCAAGTACACGGTCAACGCGACGCAGTCGGCCACCGATCCGACCTTGGCCTGCCGGGTGAATCCGCTGTGGATTCAGATCGTCGCGAACAACTACGGCCTGTCGTTTCCCGAGTGCAATCCGGCGCCCGCCGCGGTTGCCGCACCGACCAGCCGGATTCGCGCGGTGCCCGGCGCGAAGGTGGCCGACCTCGAAGCGCAGATCGACGCGCAGCAGGCCGAAAGCGCGCTCGGCGCAGGCGACCTGGTGATGATCATGGTCGGCGACAACGACATCATGGCGCAGTACCTGCAGTACCCGACGGTCAGCGAGGCCGATCTGACGAACAACCTGCAGCTCGCCGGTTACGCGCTGGCGGCGCAGGTCAACCGCATCTCCGACACCGGCGCGAAGGTCATCATCTCGACGGCCTACGATCTCGGCGTGAGCCCGTTCGGCCAGGCCGAGAAGGCCAGCCATACCGACACCGACCGCGCCGATCTGCTGTCGCGCCTGACGGTCGCCTTCAACAGTGCGATGCGCGGTGGCGACCAGCAAGCGACGCCGAAAATTCCGGGCATCTACAACGACGGCCGCAAGATCGGGCTGGTGCTGGCCGACGACTATTTCCGCCTGGCGGCGGCCAACCCGGGCTCGTACGGCTACTCCGATGTCACGACGCCGGTCTGTGCGGTCGCCTTGCCCAATTGCACGACCCTGACCTTGATCCCGAACGGCAATGGCCTGGGCTTTCTATGGGCCGACACGACGCGCCTGAGCGCCGGCGGCCAGAACGCGCTCGGCAACCTGGCGCTGACGCGCGCCACCAACAACCCGTTCTGAGCGCCCCTCGGATCTCGATCCGAGCGACGGCGGGTTTGTGCGAGGGCCGGTCAGTTCGCCGGCCGAGCGGCGCGGACCTGCTGCGTCGACGGCTGCTGCGCCAGCGGCTGTCCCGCGACCCACTGCACCAGGGCTTCGAGCGCGCCGCGCGCGGCGGCCGCATTCGGGTCGTTGACGATCGCGACGACGACATAGCGCCGTCCCGAATCGGCGAGCACGTAGCCGGCCACGCCCGCCACATCGCGCAGCGAGCCGGTCTTCAGGTGCGCGCGGCCGATCGATGCGCTCGAGCGGCGCAAGGTGCCATCGACGCCGGCCAGCGGCAGCGAGGCCATCAATTCGGGCATCGCCGGGCCGGCCCAGGCCGCCTGCAGCAGCTGCGCCAGCAGGAGCGCACGGATGCGGGTGTCCCGCGACAGGCCCGAACCGTTGTCGATGAGGGTGCCCTCGGCATTGCTGCCGAAGCGCTGCAGCCATTGCTGCAGCACCGCGCGCGCGTCTTGCGGCGTGCCCAGGCCGCGCTGCGTGAGCCCGAGCGTCAGGAAGAGCTGCTGCGCCATCACGTTGTTGCTGTACTTGTTGATGTCGCGCACGACGTCGGCCAGCGGCGGCGAGGTGAATTCGAAGCTCGGGGGTGTTGCCGGCGCCGTGCCGTCGCGCACCGTGCCGGAGAGCTTGCCGCCCATCTGCTGCCACAGGCCGGACAGCGCGCGTTCGTTGTAGCGGCGCGCATCGGCATAGGCCACCGGCCAGACCCGCTCGCCGCAGGCCGCCGGGTAGCGGCCGGCGAAGTGGATGCGCGTGGCATCGCTGAAGTCGGCCCCGAGGCGGCCGCGCCAGTCGCCGCAGGCGCCCGCATCGAGCGCGACCGTGGCGTCGACGGCAACACCAGTCAGGGTCGGCTCGGCGCCGATGCGCGCGACGCCGCGCAGCGGCTCGGGCGTAAAGCTCAGCAGCAGCGACTTGAAGTTCAGCAGCAAGGCGTCGGGCCGCACGTTGTAGGGCCGCAGGCCCTCGCCGTCGAATTCCGCCGGATCGCGTTCGGGCACGACGAAGGCGCTGCGATCGAGCACGATGTCGCCGCGAATCTCGCGCACGCCCAATTGCTGCACGCGGCGCAGCAGCAGCCAGATGCGCTCGAGCACCAGCTTCGGATCGCCGCTGCCCTTGATGACGAGGTCGCCGTGCAGCACGCCGTCTTCGAGCGTGCCTTGCAGCCAGACCGGTGTCGACCAGGTCCAGCCCGGCCCGAGCAGGTCGAGCGCCGCGCTGGTCGTCAACAGCTTGGTCAGCGACGCCGGGTTGACCAGCCGGTCGGGCTGCCAGGCGAGCAGCGGCTGCGCCGCGCCGACCTCTTCGACGACGGCGACCAATGCCGTGCGCGGCAGCTTGGCGCGCGCCAGCTCGGCCTCGACCGGCGGCGGCAGCGGCGCGGCGCTCGCGAGCGAGACGGCGCCCGCGAGCATCGCCGACAGGCCCATTCGCAAGCTCGGGAAGCGCATCCGGCAATGATCGCACGCGCCTCGCCGAACGAGCGCCGCCGCTAAACTCGGATCGATGGGAGCCCGATGAATCAGAGCGCCGTGAACCCTGGCGCGCCGGCCGAGGCGCACACCCTGCTTGCGTTCGACACCTCGACCGAACGCATGAGCATCGCCTTGGCGCGTGGCGCGCAGACGTGGGCGCACGAGGCGGCCGGCGGCGCGCAGGCCTCGGCCGCGATCCTGCCCGCGATCCTGGCGCTGTTCGCCGAGGCCGGCATCGCGCTCGGCGACCTGGATGCGATCGCCTATGGCCGCGGCCCCGGCGCCTTCACCGGGCTGCGCACCGCCTGTGCGGTGGCTCAGGGGCTGGCGTTCGGTGCCGGCAAGCCGGTGCTGCCGGTCGATACCTTGCTGGCCATCGCCGAAGATGCGCGCGTGGGCGCGTCCGGGTTCGTGCGGCGCGCGGGCTCACCCGAGTTGCACGTCTGGGCGGTGCTGGATGCGCGCATGAACGAGCTCTACGCGGCCCACTACGCCTGGGCCGACGGCCGTTGGCGGGTGCTGGAGGCGCCGCTGCTGACGACGGCGCAGGCCTTGAACGCGCGCTGGCGCGCCGCCCCGCCCGATGGCGTTGCAGGCAACGGGCTGGCCGCGGCTGCGCTCGAGACCGGCGGTGCGCATCGCATGGCCGAGGCGACGCCGGCGGCCGCCGCGATCGTGACACTCGCACGGGCCCTGGCGCGAGCCGGGGGCGCCGTCGACGCGGCCCAGGCGCTGCCGCTTTATCTGCGCGACAAGGTTGCGCAGACGACGGCCGAACGCGTTGCCGCAAAGGCGCAGCTTGCAGCAGGCGCATGAGTTCACCCGCAGTGCGCCGGGCCGAAGAGCGGCGGCTGTTGCCGATGACCACCGGCCGGCTCGACGCGGTGATGAGGATCGAGAACGAGGTCTACGAATTTCCGTGGAGCCGCGGCAACTTCGTCGATTCGCTCGCCGCCGGCTATCACGCGCTGCTGCTGTGTGGCGCTGGCGACGCGGTCCTCGGCTATTGCGTCGCGATGAGCGGCGTCGAAGAACTCCATCTGCTCAACATCACCGTCGCTGCGCCGCAGCGGCGCCAAGGGCATGCACGGCTGATGGTCGAGGAGTTGCTGGCGCTCGGCCGGCGCCTGGGCCTGCGCCAGCTCTGGCTCGAGGTGCGTGAGAGCAATGCACCGGCGCTGGCCACCTACCGCCGGCTCGGCTTCGCCACCCTCGGTGCGCGGGCGGGTTACTACCCGGCCGCGCATGGCAGGCGCGAGAGCGCGATCGTCATGAGTCTGCAGATCAGCTCGCCGCGAGAGGCCATCGATGCGCTGGACTGAGCGCCAGCGCGTGATGTTGCGCGAAATGGGCATCGAGATCTGGTCGCGGTCGCTGCCCGAGGGCGCGGCTGCGCAGGCGCCAGCCGAACCGGCGGCGACCGGGCCGACCGAAGGCGCCGATCAGCATCCGGTGCGCGCCGCGGCGGTCGCGGTCGCGCCGTTCAGCGATGCGGCGACGGCGCCTGGCGCCAGTCGTGGGCCAGTGGCATCGGCGTCGGACTGGGACGCGCTGCGCCAGGCCGCGGCAAGCTGTGCTTGCGGCCGACTCGGTGGCGCGGGCCTGGGCAGCGGCCACCGCAGCGCGCACTGGATGCTGATCGGCGATGCGCCGCAAGGCAGCGCCGACGGCAGCGACGGCTTCTCCGGACCCGCTGGCGTCTTGCTCGACAACATGCTGCGCGCGCTCGGGCTGACCCGCGCCGACGCCGCGCCCTCGCGTCAGGTCTATGTCGCGAGCGTGGCGCCGTGTGCGTCGGCTGCTGCGCCGGACGAACCGCCCCGCTGCGCCGACGTTCTGCTGCAGCAGGTGCAACTCGTGCAGCCGCGCGTCATCCTCGCGATGGGCCGGGGTGCGGCACAGAGCCTGTTGCGCTGCAGCCAGCCGCTCGGTCAATTGCGTGGCCGACTGCATCGACATCGTGGCATTCCGCTGATCTGCACCTATCATCCCGCCTATCTGTTGCGCAACCCCGAGGACAAGGCGCGCGCGTGGGACGATCTCTGTCTTGCGTTGCAGGCCTTGCAGGCGCCGGCCTAGTTCCCGGGTGCGCTGGTGCGACGTGCCGGCGGCCGCAACCCCCTTTGCGGAACTGTCGGTGCGCCATCCTGAACGCAAGTCGATGCCGGCTTCCCCCTCGTCGCAGTCACCCGGCGAAGTGGCTTCGTGGGACGCCGTCCCCGGTTCGCTGCTCGTGCTCGATGCCGCAGCGGCGGCGCGTCACGTCAACAGTGCCCTCTGCGATTTTCTCGGCATGCCGCGTGTCGATGCACTCGGCAGCGGCTGGCAGCGCGCGCTGGCACCCTGCTCGCGCGAGCCGTTGTTGACGGCGCTGGCGAGCCACGCGGGATTGCGCTTGCAGTTGCAACTGCGCGACCACGCCGGCCGCTGGATCTGGCTCGATTGCATGGGGCTGCGCCGCGCCGACGACTGGGTCTGCCTGTTGCACGACGTCACGGCCGGCAAGGCGGCGATGCACAGCCAGAGCGAGTTGTTCAGACTGCTGGCCGACAACGTGCCGGCGCTGGTCGCCTACTACCGGCTGGACGACCTGAGGTGCCAGTTCGCCAACAAGGCGTACTCGCAACGCTTTGGCGGCAGCGAGCAGTCGGTCGTCGGCCAGACGCTTGCGCAGATCATCGGCGAGCGCTCCGCGCTCGAGATCGAGCCGCAGATCGAACGCTTTCAGGCCACGCGCCGTCCGGTCAGCTATGAGCGCGAGATGACCGGCCGCGACGGCCGGCGGCGCTGGATCGAGGTGAGCCTGCTGCCGCATCTGGACGAGCACGAGCAGGCGCTCGGCGCCTTCGTGCTGATTTCGGACATCACGCACCATCGCGAGGTCGAGTTTGCGCTGCGCGAATCCGAGGAGCGCCTTGCCAAGTTCATGCAGGCCAGCATCGAGGGCATCGTGTTCCACCGCGACGGCGTCATCGTCGACGTCAACCCGCCGATGTGCCGCATGCTCGGCTACACCTTGTCCGAGCTGCTCGGCCATCAGACGATCGAATTCGTCGCGCCCGAGCACGTGGCGCAAGCAGCGGCAGTCATCACATCGGGCGAGGAGACAAGCTACGAAAGCGTGCTCGTCGGCAAGCAGGGGCAGCGCGTGCCGGTCGAGATCATCGCGCGCATGATGCTGCGCAACGGCGAGCCGCTGCGCATGACGATCGTGCGCGACATCCGCGATCGCCGCGCCGCGCAGGCGCGCATTCGCCACTTGGCGCATCACGACGCGCTGACCGGGCTGCCCAATCGAACCTCGTTCATGGAGTTGCTGCAGGTCTCGATGCTCGGTGCACGCAAGCAGCGCACGCGCATCGCGCTGCTGTTCATCGACCTGGACCACTTCAAGCGCGTCAACGATTCGCTCGGCCATCTCGCGGGCGACACCTTGCTGCGCACCGTCGCCACGCGCATCGTCGGCAACCTGCGCACGACGGACATCGTGGCACGCTTCGGCGGCGACGAGTTCATGGTGCTGCTGCCCGGCATGCCGACCGACGCCAGCCAGCGCAGCGACGTCGAGGAGGTCGCCCGCAAGCTGCTCGCGGCCATCGAGGCGCCGGTCGATGCCGAGGGCCGGCCGATCTCGGTGACTTCTTCGATCGGCATTGCGCTCTACCCGGGCGATGGCGAGGCGCCGATGGAGCTGGTCGAGCATGCCGATTCGGCCATGTATCGCGCCAAGGTGCGGGGCCGCGCCAATGCTCAGTTCTTCGACCCGGTGATGGCGACCGCGGCCTACGCGGCGCTGGTGATGGAAGGCCAGTTGGCGCAGGCGCTCGAGCGCGGCGAGTTCGAGCTTTATTTCCAGCCGCAGGTGCGTGCCGCCGACGGCGTGCCGATCGGCGCCGAGGCGCTGATCCGCTGGAATCACCCCGAGCGCGGCCTGCTGCTGCCCGACCAGTTCATCCCGGTGGCCGAGCAGCGCCGGCTGATGCTGCCGATCGGCCAGTGGGTGCTGCAGGAAGCGGTGCGCTGTGCGACGCGCTGGCAGGCCATGGGGCTCAATGTCGCGCCGGTCGCTGTCAACCTCTCGACGGTGCAGTTCCATTCGATCGGCTTCATCGATGCGGTGGCCCAGGTGCTGCCGCCCGATGGCGTCAGCGAAGGCCTGATCGAGCTCGAGCTCACCGAGCGCACCTTGATGGACGACCTGGCCGCGGTCAAGCAGCGGCTGTTGCGCCTGAAGGCGCTCGGGCTGCGCATCTCGGTCGACGACTTCGGCACCGGCTACTCGTCGCTCGCGCACCTGAAGGCGCTGCCGATCGACAAGGTCAAGATCGACCGCTCGTTCGTCGAGGACCTGCCCGACAACCACGACTCGGCAGCGATCACACGCGCCATCATCCAGATGGGCCGCAGCCTCGGCATGATGGTGATTGCCGAAGGCGTCGAGACCGTTGCGCAGCGCGACTTCCTCGCGGCACAGCACTGCGACGAACTGCAGGGCATGTTGATCAGCCCGCCGCTGCCGCTGGCGCGTTTCGAAGCCTGGATGGCCGAGCGCCGCGCCGCGGCCGCGTGACGGCCTTTGTTCAGCCTTTCTTCGGCGGCTGCCAGTCCGGCAAGGTCACTTGGCGCGCACGCGCCAGGGTCAGCGTGTCGGCGGGCGCATCGGCTGTGATCGTCGAGCCGCCGCCGATCGTCGCATTGGCGCCGATCGCCACCGGCGCGACCAGTACGCAATTGCTGCCGATGTGCGCTCCGGCGCCGATCGTCGTGCGGTGCTTGTTCACACCATCGTAGTTGGCGGTGATGCTGCCGGCGCCGAAGTTGACGCGTTCGCCGATCGCTGCATCGCCGAGATAGGCCAGGTGGTTGGCCTTGGCGCCGCGGCCGAGCGTCGCGTTCTTGACCTCGACGAAGTTGCCGATGTGGACGTTCTCGCCGAGCACGGCGCCGGCGCGCAAGCGCGCATAGGGGCCGACCCGGGCGTTCGAGCCGATGCGCACCCCGAGCGCCTCGCCATCGATGTGGCTGTAGGGACGGATCACGGCGCCGGCTGCGATCGTCGCGTTGCGGATCACGCAGTGCGCGCCGATCGCGACCTCGTCACCGAGCTCGACCTGGCCTTCGAAGATGCAGCCGACGTCGATCTCGACATCGCGGCCGCACAGCAGCCGGCCGCGCACGTCGAAGCGCGCCGGGTCTGCCAGGCGCACGCCCGCTTGCATCAGCGCCTCGGCCTGGGCGCGTTGGTAGCGGCGCTCGAGGTCGGCAAGCTGGAGCGCGCTGTTGATGCCCAGCACCTCGGTCTCGCGCGCCGCCTGTGCGGACACCACCGGAACACCTTCGGCGACCGCCATCGCGACGATGTCGGTCAGGTAGTACTCGCCTTGCGCGTTGTCGCACCGCAGCGCGGCGAGCCAGCGCTTCAAGGCGCGCGTCGGCAACGCCATGATGCCGGTGTAGATCTCGCGGATCGCGCGCTGCTCCGGGGTCGCGTCGCGTTCCTCGACGATGGCGCGGATGGCGCCCGACGCAGCACCGCCGGCGGCCGTGCCAGACGATCCCGCGTGCGCACTGTCCGCGCGCACGATGCGCCCGTAGCCGCCGGCGTCGGCGAGCGTGACCGTGAGCAGCGCCAGCCGTTCGCCGCCGCTCGCTGCGAGAAGGGCCTGCAGGCTGGCGGCTTCGATCAGTGGCACGTCGCCGTTGAGAATCAGGGTCGTGCCGTTGTCGTGCAGCAGCGGGGCTGCCTGCTGCACCGCGTGCCCGGTGCCGAGCTGCGGCTCCTGCCGCACCGCGAGCGCGCCGCTCGGCGCCAGTTCGGCCTCGACTTCGGCCGCGCCGTGACCGGTGACGACGACGATGCGGTCGGCCTGCAGCGCCTGCGCGGTGCCGAGCACGTGCTGCAGCAGGCTGCGGCCGGCCAGCCGGTGCAGCACCTTCGGCCGCGCCGAACGCATCCGCGTCCCCTTGCCCGCGGCCATCACGACGATGTCGAGCTTTGCGTCGTTCACCTCATCCCTGGCCGTCATCGCGATTCCGGGTTGCTGCAATCGCTGCAATTATCGCGAGGCCGCGGCTGCCGCAGGCTCGATCGGGACGATGTGCGCCTTCGCGTCACCGTGCGGAAAGTCGTGCAAAGCGGCGGCAAACATCGCCGGCAGCGTCAGCTCGGGCCGTGTCGAGTAGCCGGTGCTGCGGGCGTTGGCCTGGTAGAGCGGCTCGCCGCTGCGGCGGTCGCGGATCAGCAGCGCCACCTCGCGCTCGTAGCCGAGCCGCTCGAACCCCGGCCCCCAGCCATAGCTCCACCCGTAGCGCCAACCGGGGCCCCAGCCGCGGCCCCACCAGGGATCGCGCCAGCCATAGCCCCACGGCCCCCACACGTACGGGTCGACAAACGGCGACGGCTCGGTGGCCGTGATGCGCGCACCGAGCTGGATCGTGACGTCGGCCTCCGCCCGGCTGGCAGCGGCGACGAAGCCGGCAGCGGCAATGGCCGGGCGCGCCCAGGCCTCGAGCTGCTGCTGGCGCGCCGGCTCGGCCTGCTGTGACGGCAGCCGCTCGAAGACATAGGAGCCGGGCGTGCGGGCGGCCGGCCACTGGCTGTAGGCGGTGACTTCGCTGTCGATGCTGGTGATGCTGGCGCAGCCGCCGAGCGCCGCCGCCAGCGTCGCGCTGATCAAGAGGGCCGGCAGTCTCGGCATCGCGGTCTCCTCGGGTCAGTCCTCGTGCCAGTCCGCAGTCGGCCGCGGCGCGGCCAGCGGCTCGTCGGCGTCGAAGGCGCGGTCGCCCGCGGCGTCCGGCACACCGCTGGCGCGCAAGGTCTCGAACGGGTAGAGCGCACGGTCCATCAAATGCGAGGGCACGACGCGGCCCATTGCGGTGCAGAGGTTGTCGATACGCCCCGGGTACTGGCGCTCCCATTCGCGCAGCATGCGGCCGATCTGCGCGCGCTGCATGTTGGGCTGGTTGCCGCAGAGGTTGCACGGAATGATCGGATAGGCCCTGTGCGCAGCCCAGCGCTCGAGATCGGCCTCGGACACGTGTGCCAGCGGCCGGATCACGACGTGCCGGCCGTCGTCGCTGACGAGCTTGGGCGGCATGCCCTTGAGGCGCGCGCCGAAGAACATGTTCATGAACAGCGTCTGCAGCATGTCGTCGCGGTGGTGGCCCAGCGCGATCTTGGTCGCGCCGAGCTCGCCGGCAACGCGATAGAGCACGCCGCGGCGCAGCCGCGAACACAGGCTGCACATCGTCTTGCCTTCGGGAATCAGGCGTTTCACCGTCGAATAGGTGTCCTGGGTGGCGATGTGGAAGGCCACGCCGCGGCTCTCGAGGTACTCGGGCAACACGTGTGCCGGGAAGCCCGGCTGCTTCTGGTCGAGGTTGACGGCGACGATCTCGAACTCGCCCGGCGCACGCCGTTGCCGGTCGATCAGGATGTCGAGCAGGGTGTAGCTGTCCTTGCCGCCCGAGACGCAGACCATGACCTTGTCACCCGGCTCGATCATGTTGAATGCGGCGATGGCCTGAGCCACCTGGCGATGCAGGCGCTTGCCGAGCTTGGCGATCTCGACCGGCACGCGGGCAGGGGGCGCGGCGGCGGCTGCGGAGGAAATCATCGGCATCAGTGGTGTTCCTTGATCGCGAAGACCTCGCAGCCGACCGATGCGCAATCGGCATAGACGTCGGGCTTCTCGGTGGAGATTCGCGCGGCGCGCACGCTGGGGTGCGCCAGCATCAGTGCCAGCACGTCGTCGCAAAGCGTCTCCTGCAGCTGGATATGGCCCTTCGAGACCCGTGCGCCGATGCTGCGGCGGATGAAGTCGTAGTCGACGACCTCGTCGAGCTGATCGGCCTTGGGCGTCGAGAGCGCGAGCGGAATGTAGAGCTCGACGTTGATCAGCACGCGCTGTTCTGCAGTCTTCTCGTACGCGTGCACGCCGATGTTGATGTGCACCTCGTAGTCGCGCAGGAACAGGCGCCGGCAGTCCATCAGGCTCGGGTGGCTGAGCAGGCTTTGCATCGTCACTCCTGTCGATGTGGGCGATTGGCAACGGGATGCGTCGCGAGGTAGAGAACGTCGCGCGACTGCGCCGCGAGGTGCTGGCCGCCATCGACCAGCACCGTGCCGCCGGTGATCGCAGGCGATTCGATCAGGAAGCGCACGGCGCGGGCAATGTCGCCGGCCGTCGGCGAGTAGCCGAGCGGCGTCAGTTGCTGTGCATGCGTGAACTCGGCCTCGGTCATCGGCCCGGACGGCAAGGTCAGGCCGGGCGAGACACCGCAGACGCGCAGCCGCGGCGCGAGCGCCTGCGCCAGCATCACGGTTGCGGCCTGCAAGGCCGCCTTCGACAAGGTGTAGGAAAAGTAATCGGGGTTCCAGTTGTCGAGCTTCTGATCGAGCAGGTTGACAACGCAGCCGGTCGCGTCGCGTTCTTCGAGATGCCGGTGCAGGGCTTGCGCCAGCAACACCGCCGGCGCGGTGTTGGCGCGCCAGTGGCGCTCCATCGCGGCGTGGCCGAAGCTCGCCACATCGTCGTATTCGAAGGTCGAGGCGTTGTTGACGACGGCATCGAGCCGGCCGAAATGCGCCAGCACCTCGGGGACAAGCGCACGGCAGGCGGCCTCGATGGCAAGGTCGACGGCTTCCGGCCCGGTGCGCCGGCTGTGCAGGGCGATGTCGCAGCCGCTCGCCGCGAGTTCGAGCGCGATGGCGCGGCCGATCCGTTTCGCGGCTCCGGTGACCAATACGACGCGGCGGCTGGACATGGCTTTCTACAATGGCCCCGATGCAAGACGATGAGAGCGCCAGTGTATCGACGGCGCTGCTGCGGCGGATCGAGGCGGAGATCACCACCTCTGGCGGCTGGCTGCCGTTCGATCGCTTCATGGCCCTCGCGCTCTACACCCCCGGGCTCGGTTACTACGCCCGCGACAGCCGTCAGTTCGGCGTGCTGCCCGCCTCGGGTTCGGACTTCGTCACCGCGCCCGAGCTGACACCGCTGTTCGGCCGCGCCCTGGCGCGCCAGCTCGGACAGGCGCTCGGCGCCTGCGGCAGCACGGCGCTCTGGGAATTCGGCGCGGGCTCCGGCGCGCTGGCGGCGCAATTGCTGGAGGCGCTCGGGCCTGCCGTCTCGCGCTACCACATCGTCGAACTCTCCGGGGCCTTGCGCCAGCGCCAGCGCGATCGGCTTGCGGCGCATGGCGACACGGTGCAATGGCACGACACGCTGCCCGATGCCATTCGCGGCGTCGTCATCGGCAACGAGGTGCTCGATGCGATGCCGGTGCAGTTGCTGGCGTTCGACGGCTGCCAGTGGAGTGAACGCGGCGTCGTCTTCGAGGCCGGCCGGCTGGCCTGGGGCGAGCGCCCGACGGCATTGCGGCCGCCCTTGGCCGAGGCCTTCCCGGCCGGCAGCGTCACCGAATGGCACGCTCAGGCCACGGCCTTCGTCGCGACCCTGGCGGAGCGGCTCGAACGCGGCGCAGCCTTCTTCATCGATTACGGTTTTCCGGAAGCCGAGTACTACCACCCGCAGCGCAGCGGCGGCACCGTGATGTGTCACCGGGCGCATCGCGCCGACGTCGACCCGCTCGTCGACGTCGGGCTGAAGGACATCACCGCGCACGTCGACTTCACCGCGATTGCGCTGGCCGCCCAGGACGCAGGCCTCGACGTGGTCGGCTACACCACGCAGGCGCACTTCCTGATCAACTGCGGCTTGCTCGAGCTGCTGCAGGGCGCCGATGTGCGCGAGGTGGCGCATGCGCAAAAGCTGCTGGCCGAGCACGAGATGGGCGAGCTCTTCAAGGTGATCGCGTTTGCGAAGGAGTGCGATTTCACGCCGCTCGGTTTTGCCAACGGCGACCGCAGCCACCGGCTTTGAAGCGAACGGCACCTGAAGTGAAACCGTTCGCGAATTCGTGCGGCGCGCACGCCGAGGACGGGGTCCCCGGGCTGCGTTCAGCAAATTCCTATTCACCGCGCCCGGGGACCCCGCCATCGGCTGAGTCGGCGGCGTTCGACGCACCGTGCGCGGGTGGGGGTGACGCTGCGAGCGCATCGAATCAGTCGGGAATGGGGCCACCCGCGTAGTGAATAAGAATTGGCTGAACGGAGCGGGTGGCCCCATTTTCGGCTGCGTATGCGCCCGAATTTGAATGCCGGGCAGCAGATCGAGGTTTCATGCGTCGCGGGTGGCGCGCAGCGCCATGGACCACTGACATGATCCGCTGGCTCGTCATCGTCTTCATCGCGTTGCTGCTGTTCAGCGGCTTGAAGCCCTGGCTCGACAAGATCGGGCTCGGCCGCTTGCCGGGCGACTTCCGCTTTCGCCTGGCCGGGCGCGACTGGCACATCCCGCTCGGCAGCAGCGTGCTGCTGAGCCTGCTGGCGCTGCTGATCACGAAGCTCTTCTAAGCGCAGTCAAGCTCTTCGGCTCTTCGGCTCGTCGCGCGGCCGCGCAGCGCGCAGGAGCATGCGCGTGCGCCCCGTCGCGCGTCACCTTTTGCCTGTCGGCAGCGTCTAACGGGAAAGGAACATGGCTTTCGCACCAAGCAAACGGCCGGCATGGGCTGGCCGCACCTTCACCACAGGAGAAATTCGATGAACACGATGATCTGGAAACAAGCAGCATTGGCGTTGGCCTTGAGCGCGGCGTCCGGTCTCGCCCTCGCACACAACGGAGAGGCGCACGGGCACGAGAGCTACGCGACGCAGTCATTCAACGCTGAATCGGGGCCGTCTCAGTGGGCGGTCGGGGAGAGTGCAGAAGCGCGGCAGGCGCAAAGCAACGGCGCTGACGCCTACGCCCCGAAGAACACGAAAGGATCAGGCGCAATGACATGGGGCCCGTCGGATCGGACGAATGCATCGGCGTCGCATCCGGGCGGCGCGGGTTCCGAGCCGACGCCGGGCAGCACGCCGCAGTAAGCCGCCGCAGCCCACGCGCTCCCCGGGAGTGCCGGTCGCCGGTCGCCCGGGCGCCGTAGCAATCCGCGCATAGCGACGTGGTGCATGCGCCGTGCCTTCCGCAAAAAGTGGGCGGCAAGACGGTTCTGCAATTGCCTTGTCACCTTTTCAGGCCTCACCGTGTCTAACGACTATCCAGCCAACGATCTCGCGAGGCGTGCATGTCCAACCCATCCATTGCGGCAGTCGTGGTTCCCGGCCCGAGCGACGGTGAACTGGTGGAGCGCGCGCGCGGTGGAGACCACACGGCGTTCGAAACCATCATGCGCCGCCACAACCGCTTGCTGTTTCGCGCCGCGCGCGGCATCGTGTCGGACGATGCGGAAGCCCAGGACGTGGTGCAGGAAAGCTACCTGCGCGCGTTCTCGCATCTCGCGTCCTACCGTGGCGACGCGGCGCTCGGCACCTGGCTGTCTCGCATCACGATCAACATCGCCCTCGACTCGGTGCGCAGGAACGGCCGTCTCGTCTCGATGGACGACGACGAAGACGCGATCGGCGATCAGTCAATGGAGAGTTTGATGTCGGTGAACGGACCTTCGAGCGAGCGACCTGACGCCGCGGCCGAACGCGGACAGGTGCGTGACATGTTGCAGTCGGCGATCGAGCGCCTGCCGCCGATCTATCGCAGCGTCTTCATCTTGCGCGCGGTCGAAGAGGCGAGCGTCGACGAGACGGCCTACAGCCTGCAGGTGAGTGATGCGGTCGTGAAGACCCGCTATCTGCGAGCACGCTCGATGTTGCGCGACATGCTCGGCGCGCAGATCGAAGCGCAAGCACCGGTCGCCTTCCAGTTCGCCGGTGAGCGTTGCGAAGCGGTGGTCAATCACGTGCTTGCCGAACTCGCGCATCGCGGCCTGATTTCATCGCACTGAGCGATGCACCGGCCTGGCTGCCGCGCTCGCTACAGCGAAAGCCGGGCGATCGATGACGAAACCGCCACGTCACGACGCGCGTGTGCACCGTGATCGCCGCGTGGGAGACGATCTCATCACCGCGGTCCTGCCTCAGTTGGAGGCCTACCAATGGTCCATCGCAGCGCCGACACTTGGCGAAGACGGAACGCAATGGGCTCGAGAGTCGCTGACTTCCCGCGCCGTCTCAGTCGACATGCACCGGGATCGAGCCCGAACGGCCGGCCTCGTGCTTGGGCAGGGTGATGCGCAGCACGCCGTCGCGGTAGGCCGCCGTTGCCAGGTTCGCCTTGACGGCCACCGGCAAGCCGATCTCGCGTCGAAAGCTCCCGTAGGAGCACTGCACGAGGTGGTAGCGGCTGTCGCTGCTTTCGCGCTCGAAGTGCTTCTCGCCGCGCACCACCAGCACGTCGTCGCGCACTTCGATCGCGAAGTCGTCCTTGTGCATGCCGGGTGCCTCGAGGCGCACGACGACATTCTGGTCGTCGTCGGAGAGGTCCGCGGCCATGAAACCCCAGCCGCTGACGACGAGGCCGTCGGCCGATTCGGTGTTGCCCGGGCGAAAGCGCACCAGCGCGCCCGATGCCCGGTCGCGCAACTCGCGCCAGCCCTCGGACAGCGTTCCGAGAGCGCTCTCCAACCCGCGCTTCCAATCGTTGAGCATCGTCGATCTCCTGTCAGGATGGCGAGAGGAAGAGATTGGGCCGGGTCGGCATCATTTCAACCGGTCGCACCGGACGTCTGTTCGTCGGGTGGACCTTCGGGTGGCGCGCCGGCCCCCGCTTCGGCCGCCGCCATCGCCGCGTCCATCGCCGCGTCCATTGCCGCTTCGACCGTCTCGACGCGCGCCGCGTGGATCGCCGCACCGATCTCCGGGCCGCTGAGGCCCGCGGCAACGGCGTCGGCTGCGACCGCGCCAACGTCGACGCGGCGGGCGGCATCGAGCAGGCGCAACAGGCGCGGCCGCGGTTCGTACGGCCGCTCCTCGAGGCCCAGGCGCCCGCGTGCATCGCACTCGCAGGCCAGCAGCAATTCGGCGAAGCGCTCGGGGCGGCGCCAGGCATCGCAGCGATCGAGGAGCCGCACCAGCGCCGCCGCGCCGAATTCGCCGCTGCGGTGAACGTTGCCATGCTCGCGCGCCACCAGCACCGCCAGTTCGCGGCATTCGTTGCCGACGCGCAAGCGCTCGGCAAGCTCGCGCACCAGGGCGGCGCTGCGCTGTTCGTGGCCGAGGTGGCGCGGCAGGATCTCCACCGGCGTCGTGCCCTTGCCGAGGTCGTGCCCGAGGCAGGCAAAGCGCACGGCGAGGCTCGCGTCGAGACGCGCGCTCATGTCCAGCACCATCATCAGATGGACGCCGGTGTCGACCTCGGGGTGATAGTCGGCGCGTTGCGGCACGCCCCAGAGCCGGTCGACCTCGGGCAGCAGCCGCACCAGCGCGCCGCAGTCGCGCAGCAGCCCGAACATGCGCGACGGATGGGCCTCCATCAAGCCGCGCGAGAGCTCCTTCCAGACCCGTTCGGGCACGAGCGCATCGACCTCGCCGCTCGCGACCATCGCGCGCATCAGCGCGAGCGTTTCGGCGGCGACGGTGAAGTCGGCAAAGCGCGCGGCAAAGCGCGCGACCCGCAGGATGCGCACCGGGTCCTCGGCGAATGCCGGCGCCACGTGGCGCAGCACGCGGGCGTCGAGATCGCGCCTGCCGCCCCACGGATCGATCAGGCGGCCGTCCTCGGCCTCCGCCATCGCGTTGATCGTCAGGTCGCGACGCTGCAGGTCTTGCTCGAGCGTGACATCGGGCGCGGCGTGGAACGCGAAGCCGTGGTAGCCGGCCGCGGTCTTGCGTTCGGTGCGCGCCAGCGCGTATTCCTCATGCGTCTCGGGATGCAGGAAGACCGGAAAGTCGTTGCCCACGGGCAGGAAGCCGCGCGCCAGCATTTCGTCGGGGGTGCTGCCGACGACGACCCAGTCGCGATCCTGGCTCGGGTTGCCGAGCAGCCGGTCGCGCACCGCACCGCCGACGATGTAGGCCTTCATGTGTCGAGTGTAGACATCGGTCATGTGTCGAGTGTAGACATCGGTCGCCGCGCGCACCGCGCCAGACGTGCATCCGGGGCGCCGCCCGCAGCGCCGCGGCAGCACGTCGCCAAGCGGCCGGCGCTCGAAGTCAGCGCCGGGTGCCGAGCTTGCCGCCCGCGAGTGTCAGCGCTTGCGATAGGGCTCGTCGAATGCGATGAAATCGTGTTCGGCGCGCGCCTCGTTGCACCACGCCTGCATCGCCGGCAGCGCATGGATGCGCTCGAGGTAGGCGGCCGACGCTGCGGAGAGCGGCAATGCATACGTGCGCACGCGCGTGCAGACCGGCGCGTAATAGGCATCGGCGGCGCTGAACGCGCCAAAGAGGAACGGCCCCCCCGAGGCCTCGAGTTCGCCGCGCCACATCGCGTCGATGCGTTCGAGGTCCCGCGCGGCCTCCGGCTGCTCGATCAGCAGCCGCGCGCCGATTTGCGGCAGCGAGGCTTCGATGTTCATCCCGAAGGCATTGCGCAGCGCGCCAAAGCCCGCATGCATCTCGGCGCACAGGCTGCGGGCGCGCGCCCGGGCGCGGCGTTCGGCGGGCCAGACCGGCTGCGCCGCAAAGCGCTCGGCCAGGTATTCGACGATCGAGAGGCTGTCCCAGACGACCAGGCCGTCGTCGACCAGCAAGGGCACGCGGGCGACCGGCGCCAATGCGAGCAGCCGCGTGCGGAACTCCGAATCCTCGCTCGGGTCGAGCCGCAGCCGCACCTCTTCGAACGGGATGCCGAGCTGGCGCAGCAGCAGCCACGGCCGCAGCGACCACGACGAATAGTTCTTGTTGCCGATGTAGAGCTGCATGGCCATGACCTTTCCGTTGCAGAGGATCTCAGGCGCGGGTCGCCTCGGCGCGCCACGCGTCCAGCCTTCCGGGGCCGCTGCCGTCGTCGAGGTAGAGCGGTGCAACGCTTTGCAGGCTGGTCGGCGTGATGCCGAGCCGCGCCAGCCCGGGCAAGTCGCCGCTCGCCACCTGCGCGACGCCGAGCGTTGCCAGTGCGTCGCGCGACAGCAGCGGCGTGCCGGGCAGCCATTCGAGCCAGCCATTCCAGCACCGCGGCCTGCAAGCGACCGAGCGCCGGCGACAGGCCGACGACCGGCCGCGGGTGACCGGCCCAGCGGCCGGCGAGCTGCGCCAGTTGCCTGAGCGTGTAGACCTCGGGGCCGCAGCATTCGTAGGTGCGGCCCGGCGCGTCGCGGTCGTCGAGTGCGAGGATCACCGCGCGCGCGACGTCCTCGACCCAGACCGGCTGCAGCCGGGCCTCGGCCGCTGCCAGCGGCAGCAGCGGCAGCACCGCCTGCATGCGCGCCAGCGGGTTCAGGAAGCGGTCATGCTCGCCGAAGATCGCCGCGGGCCGCAGGATCGTCGTCTCGATCGCGGCGTCCAGCGCCGCCGCCTGCAGGGCCGCTTCGCCGGCCGCCTTCGAGCGCAGATAGTGACTGGGCGCGTCGGTGGCGGCGCCGAGCGCGCTCAGATGCACGACTCGCGTGATGCCTGCGGCAGCGCAGAGCCGCGCCAGCCGCGCGGGCAGCGCGACGTGGACGCGCTCGAATTCGGCGGCGCTCGCGTGCAGCACGCCGACCAGGTTGACGACGGCATCGCAGCCGGTGAGCAACCGGGCCAGGTCGCTGTCGTCGTGCACGTCGGCCTGCGGGATCTCGGCGGTGGGCAGCTGCTTCAGGTGGCGCGCGCGCGCCGGATGGCGCGTGGGCACGACGATGCGGCCGACACCGCCGGCGCGCTCGAAGAGCTTTTCGCAAACGCTGCGGCCGATGAAGCCGCTGCCGCCCAGCACCATCACATCGACGCGTCGCGGCATGGCCTGCAGCGCGCTCATGGCAACTCCTTCTCGGCGGCCAGCTCGAGCGGCGTGGCCGGCCCGATCGACGTGCCCAGGCGCGCCTTCAGTGACGGTGTCTCGCGACCGAGCAGTGCCGCGTAATAGGTGGCGTTGCTCAGTACCTTCTTCACGTAGTCGCGGGTCTCGTGGAACGGGATGTTCTCGGCCCACACCGCGGTCTCCATCACCGGGCCTTCGCGCCAGCGCCGCGGGCGCCCCGGGCCCGCGTTGTAGGCCGCGGCGGCAAGGGCTTGTGAGCCGCCGAAATCGTCGAGGACGAGCTTCAGGTAACCGGTACCGAGCTTCAGGTTGGTGTCGCGGTCGGCGATCAGCCCGTGGTGGTAAGGCAGGCCGATCTTCTTCGCGGTCCAGCGCGCCGTCGCCGGCATCAGCTGCATCAGGCCCGATGCGCCGGCCCCGGAGCGTGCATCGAGGATGAAGCGCGACTCCTGCCGGATCAGCCCGAAGACATAGGCCGGGTCGAGGCCGATCGCCCGGGCGTGCGTTGCGACCTCGTTGCGAAACGGTGTCGGGAAACGCTGCTCCATGTCGATCTCGTCCTTGGTGCGCTCGCTGGTGTTGATGCAGCGATCCCAGACCTCGCGGTCGCACGCGAGCTGCGCCGCGGCGAGCAGTTCGCGCTCGCCCAGGCCGCGCAGCGAGAAGTTCCATTCGCGCACGCCTTCGTTGCGCAAGCCCATGCCGATCAGCTGCAGCGCGCGCCCGAGCCCCGGGTTGGCGAGCGCCGCGCCGCGCTCTTCCAGGGTGAGCGGGGCCGGGCGGCGCGGCATCGTCAGCGGCTCGCCGGCGTTCTCTGCGGCCAGCATGCCGTAGAAATCCATCTGGCCGGCAATGCTCTCCATCAGCTGGTGCGCGCTCGCGCGCAGCTCGGCACCGTCTTGCGACGACCCGGCCAACGCGTGCAGCGAGCGTGCCTTCCAGTAGACCCATGTCGCTTCGCGCTGCTCGGCCGGGCCCATGGCGTTGATGGCCTGCATCACCTGCTGCCAGCGCGGCTTGCCGTCGTCGGCACGCAGCGCGGCACGCGCCTTCCACGCGAGCGTTTCGTGCGGCCAGTCGAGCTCGGGGCCGGCCTTCGCTGCGATCAGCGCGGCGCGCAGGAAATAGTCGGAGGCCGTGGGCTGCAGCTTCAGCGCCGATTGCTTGGCAACGGTGGCCCAGTCCCACGCCGCGAGATCGGGCGGCAGGCGGCGCTGCCAGCGCTCGGAGAGTTGCAGCGCCGCGGCGTCGGGGTCGCTGCCGGCCATGCGCACCAGCGCGGCAGACGCCAGTTCGGCGCTGTCGCGGTCGCCAGACACGGCGGCGCGAGCCAGGTAGCGCACCGGGTTGTCGAGCACGCTGCCGAACGCCTTGACCATGGCCGGGCCGATGAGTGCCAGTGCCTGGCGCGCCGCGCGCGGCCGGTTGGCGTCGAGCGCGAAGCGCACCTTGCGCCAGACATCGGTCGCGGTGAGGATGCCGGCGTCGTGCAAGGTCGTCGCCAGCAGCGCGCAGCCGTCGTCGTCGATGCGTTGCGCCAGCCACGCCGCCAGGGCCGCGTCGCGCACCTGCTTGCCGGCCAGGTGGTCGACGAGCAAGGCATAGCACGTCACCTCGCGGTCGTCGTTCATGCGAAAGCGCGGGTACTCGTTGGCGAAATTGAGCCAGTCGCGGCGCTTGCCGAGTTCGAGCAGCCAGTCGTTGCGCAATCGGTCCTCGACATAGGTGCCGCGCCAGCGTGCATAGAAGGCGTCGAGCTCCGCCTGTTGCGCGCTGCCGATGCGGTTGGTGAGCTCCCAGTAATCGACCCACATCGCCAGCGGATTGTGCTCGGCCGCGGCCGCGGCCCGGGCGGCCGCGAGGCGCGCGGCATCCTTCTTGCCGAAGGCCTCGCGCGCGTCCAGGACCGTGCTTTCCTGCGCCTGCACCGCCGGCGCCAACGCGATCCAGCCGAGCGCGAGCGCCAGCAGGCAGATGGCCAGCCCCGAGCGGGGGCGTCGATATACTGGTTTTCCGATCAATCCGTTCAACTTGTTTCCTGGTGTCCGTCACATCTGTCGTCGAGGCGCGAACCGAGTTGCGCCGCCGCCTGCTCGCCGAGCGTGCACGCCGGGCCGCCGACATGGCCGCGGCTGCGGAGTTCGGCAACGCCTTGTGCGAGGTGCTGCGCCAACTCGAGCCGCGATGCCTGGGGCTCTACTGGCCGGTCGGGTCTGAATTTAACGCACCGGCCGCAGTCGCGGCCGACCCCGAACTCGCCCGGGTGCCGCTGGCGCTGCCTTATGCACGCCGCAAGCCCGACGCGATGCACTACCGCGCGTGGGACGGTACGCCGCCCCTCGCGCTCGACGAGTGCCGCATCGGCTGCAGCGAGGGCCCCGAAGTCGTTCCGGATGTCGTCGTCGTGCCCTGCGTGGGCTATACCGACACGGGCTTTCGCCTCGGGTACGGCAGCGGCTATTTCGATCGCTGGCTCGCGGTGCACCGCGAGGTCTGCGCCGTCGGCGTCGCCTGGTCGGCGACACGCCTGAGCGAAGCGGAATTCGCGGCGCAGCCGCACGACGTGCCGCTCACGCTGATCGTCACCGAGCGCGGCGTCGCGTGAGCGGGGCAGCGGCCGCGGTTGGCCGTGTCGCGACGGCAGTGGCGCTGGTCACCGTGCCGGCCGCTTCTCTCGCGTCGGTCACGCCGATCGCCTCTCGCGTCAGCGCCGCCTGGGCGCCGACCCAGTCGGCGAACGCACGCACCTCGGGGCGCGCCTCGCCGGACGGCGACAGCACCATCCAGTAGCCGTGACGGGCGCTGCTGCGCCCATCCGCACCGAAGGGCTCGACCAGCTCGCCGCGTTGCAGCGCCTCGTAGACCAGGGGCACGCGGGCCAGCGCAACGCCCTGGCCGGCCAGCGCGGCCTGGATCTGCTGATAGGTGAAATCGAGATAGAGCCAGCGTGCCGGCTGCAGCTCACCCTGGCCCTTTAGCTCGAGCCAGTGGCGCCAGGTCGGATAGTCGATCGTGCCGTGTTCGCCGTCGATCAAGGTGTGCCGCGCCAGGTCGGGCGGTGCGGCGAGCTGCGGCGCGCTGCCGCCCTCGATGCGCTCGGCCAGGCCGCGGCTCACGACCGGCGTCAGCGTCTCGCCGAACAGCGCCAGCGCGGTGGCGCCGGGCGGCGGGCGCAGGCAGCAGCGCAGCGCCAGGTCGAGCTCCGGTTCGTCGAGATCGAGCAGGGCGTCGTCCGCCGAGACCCGGATATCGATGTCGGGGTGCTCACGCTGGAACGCCTCGATTCGCGGCAGCAGCCACATCGACGCGAACGAGGCAAACGTCGTGATGCTGATGCGCGGGCGATCGCGGCTCTGGCGGATGCTTTGCACGCCGGCATCGAGGCGCTGCAGCCACGGCTCGACGACGCGCCGCAGGGCCTGGCCGTCGGGCGCAAGCTGCACATGGCGCGTGCCGCGCACGAACAGCGGTGCGCCGAGCTCGTCCTCGAGCCGCTTGATCTGTCGGCTGATCGCCGATTGGGTCAGATGCAGCTCGGCTGCCGCCGTGCCGAAACCGAGCGTGCGCGCCACCGCCTCGAAGGCGCGCAGATAACCGAGCGAAAGCGGTCGACGGCGGCGTTGTGGATTCATCTCGAAAGCGCATCAATGACGGCTTGCAATCTCATTGGATTTCGCGCGATCCGAGGACGATCATAACGGTGTTCATCCGCAGGAGATTGATGATGAAATCGCAAGATTCATGGGGTCGTGGCAACGCCTCGCTGGAGCGTCTGGCAGCCGGAGAGACCGTCCATCCCGGCCGCGGGCGCCTCGAGGTCGTCGATGGCGTGATCTGGCTCACGCGTCGCGGCGATCCGCGCGACCACCTGCTCGCCCGCGGCGAAGCGATCGAGATCGGCGCTCGTGACGACGTGCTGTTCGAGTCGTGGGGGCCGGCGCAGGCGCTGATCGGCTGGCAGCCGCTCGATCGCTTGGGGAGGCTGCAACGCGCCATCGCACATCTCGGAACCGCCGTGCTGCGCGATGCCGCGGCGCGTTGCAACGCGGTGGCCGCCCGCCTCGGCCGTGCCGCCGACCGCTTGGCGCGGCTGGCGTGCACGAAGACGCAAGGCACGACCGGCTGCTCGGCCTGATCTTCGCGTGCAGGCGGCCACGCGCGGCGGCTGGGCTGTCGCGCGCCCCGGGCGCTCGTTCAGTCGCGCGCGGCGAGCCGCCGGCAGATCTCGAGCGTCGCCGTGCTCTGGTTCATCGTGTAGAAGTGCAGGCCCGGCGCGCCGCCGCGGCGCAGCCGCTCGCACAAGTCGGTGACGACGTCGAGGCCGAAGGCCTTGATCGAGGCGACGTCGTCGCCGAAGCTTTGCAGCCGCAAGCGGATCCAGCGCGGGATGTCGCTGCCGCAGTTGTCGGCAAAGCGGATGATGCCGCTCGAATTGATGATCGGCATGATGCCGGGCACGACCGGGATGTCGACGCCGGCGGCGCGCGCCTCGTCGACGAAGCGGAAGTAGCCGTCGCTGTTGAAGAGCATCTGCGTGATCGCGGAACTGGCACCGGCCGCTGCCTTGGACTTGAAGGCCTGCAGATCGGCCTGCGGCGAGCGCGCCTGCGGGTGCATCTCGGGATAGGCCGCGACCTCGATGTGGAAGTGCTCACCGGTCTCGGCGCGGATGAAGGCGACGAGGTCGCTCGAATAGCGGAATTCGCCGGAAAAGACCGAACCGGCGCCGCTCGGCATGTCGCCGCGCAGCGCGACCAGCCGACGCACCCCGGCGTCCCTGAAGGTGTCGAGCGTCGCACGCAGCGCCGCACGGCTTGCCCCGATGCACGAGAGGTGCGGCGCGCCGTCGCAGCCTTCTTCGAGGATCGCCTGCACGGTCTCGAGCGTGCCCTGCTGCGTCGAGCCGCCGGCGCCGTAGGTGACCGAGCAGAACTCGGGCTCGAGCGCATAGAGCTCGCGCCGCACGGTCTTCAGCTTGAGCGCCCCCTCGGCCGTCTTCGGCGGGAAGAACTCGAAGCTCAATCGAGTCGTTTGAGTCGCTCGGCTCGCCGGCGTGGGGTGCGCCCGGATGAAGAATTCGCGATTGCCGTCGCCGCCGGTGACTGCGCTTTCGAACCAGTCGCGCACCACCAGCCCGCATTCGGCGCAGGCGGCGCGCAGCCGTGCTTCGACGCGCGGGTAGGCCGCGACATCGCGCACGATGCCGCCCTTGCCGATATCGTGCGGCTGCAGTTCGAACTGCGGCTTCACCAGCAGCAGCGCCTCGCCCTGCGGAGCGAGCCAATGCCCGACGGTCGGCAGCGCCAACGTCAGCGAGATGAACGACAGGTCGGCAACGACCAGGTCGAAGCGCTGCCCGCTGCACGCGACGGCGAAGGCCGAGCCTTCGAGGTCGCGCGCATTGTGGCCTTCGAAGCTCGCGACGCGCGGATCGGCGGCGAGCTTCGACGCGAGCTGCCCGCGCCCGACATCGACGCCGACGACGTGTGCCGCGCCGCGTGCCAGCAGCACGTCGGTGAAGCCGCCGCTGCCCTGGCCGAGGTCGAGGCATTGCCGGCCTTCGACCGTGATGCCGCAACGCTCGAGCGCCGCATCGAGCTTCAGGCCGCCGCGCGAGGCGAAGCGCAGCTCGGCGTCGTCGATGAGCTCGAGCGCGCAGTCCTCGGGCAGCTCTTCACCAGCCTTGCGCGGCACCGCCCAGCCGCGCGGCGCGAGCCAGCGCACCGCATCCGTCGCAATCAGGCGTTGCGCGGCCGAGCGCGTCGGCGCCAGACCGCGCGCGACGAGCAGCTGGTCGGCACGCATCGTGGCCAGGCTGTGATGGCTGCGGCCGGTCGCCTCAGTAGCGGTAGCTGTCGGCCTTGTACGGGCCATCCTTGGGCACGCCGATGTAGGCCGCCTGCTCGTCGGTGAGCTCGGTCAGCATCGCACCGACCTTCTTCAGGTGCAGGCGCGCGACCTTCTCGTCGAGGTGCTTGGGCAGCACGTAGACACGGCCGACGTCATAGGCCTCAGGGTGCGTGAAGAGCTCGATCTGCGCGATCGTCTGGTTGGCGAACGACGAGCTCATCACGAAGCTAGGATGCCCGGTGCCGCAGCCGAGATTGACGAGCCGGCCCTTGGCCAGCAGGATGATGCGGCGGCCCGAAGGGAAGATCACGTGATCGACCTGCGGCTTGATCTCTTCCCACTGGCACTGCTCGAGCGACGCAACGTCGATCTCGTTGTCGAAGTGGCCGATGTTGCAGACGATCGCCTGGTCTTTCATCGCCGCCATGTGGGCGTAGGTGATGACGCTCCGATTGCCGGTGGCCGAGACGAAGATGTCGGCCTTGTCGGCGGCGTACGCCATCGTCACGACCTTGTAGCCTTCCATCGCCGCCTGCAAGGCGTTGATCGGGTCGATCTCGGTGACCCAGACCTGCGCCGAGAGCGCGCGCAGCGCCTGCGCCGAGCCCTTGCCCACGTCGCCGTAGCCGCACACCAGTGCGATCTTGCCGGCCACCATCACGTCGGTCGCGCGCTTGATGGCATCGACCAGTGATTCACGACAGCCGTAGAGGTTGTCGAACTTGCTCTTCGTGACGCTGTCGTTGACGTTGATGGCACGAAACAGCAAGGTGCCTTTGGCGCTCATCTCGTTCAAGCGGTGCACGCCGGTCGTCGTCTCCTCGGTCACGCCGATGATCTCGGCGCTCTTCCTGCTGTACCACTGCGGGTCGCTCGCGAGCCTTGATTTGATCGCCGCGAAGAGACAGGTCTCTTCCTCGCTCGTCGGGTGGGCGATGACCGAAGCATCCTGCTCGGCGCGCCGGCCCAGGTGCATCAGCAAGGTCGCATCGCCGCCATCGTCCAGGATCATGTTCGGGCCTTCGCCGGCGCTGCCCTTGGCGCCGAACTCGAAAATGCGGTGCGTGTAGTCCCAGTATTCGGCAAGCGTCTCGCCCTTGCGCGCGAACACCGGCGTGCCGCTGGTCTTCCCGTCGACCGATTTCGCGGCGTTGAGCGCCAGCGCCGCGGCGGCGTGGTCCTGCGTCGAGAAGATGTTGCACGAGGCCCAGCGCACCTGCGCGCCGAGTGCCTGCAAGGTCTCGACCAGCACGGCGGTCTGGATCGTCATGTGGATGCTGCCGGCGATGCGCGCGCCCTTGAGCGGCTGCGCCTGGGTGTATTCCTCGCGGATCGCCATCAGACCGGGCATTTCGGTCTCGGCAATGCGGATTTCCTTACGGCCCCAGGCGGCGAGCGTGAGGTCGGCCACGGCATGCTCGACGCTCGAGCCGGAGGGTTTCAGTACAGCGTTCATCGAAGGCTCCTTCAATAGGGGAACCCGCACGCTGCGCACTTGGGGAATCGGTTCACTCACCCACGGACGCCAGCGTGCGGGTGAGCGCGGTTGCAGTGGCCGGCGGCCATTCCGAGCCTGGGGCCGGCGGGCATGCCGGGCCTTGCAACGCTCCTCGGAAACTGGCTTGGATTGTAGACCGCGGGTGGCCCCGCCCTGCGCGCCGCGCAGGAAATCGCGCCCGCCCGCGGTCGCCACCGCATGCGGCGCGCGTCCGGATCGAGCTGTGCAAGACTTGCGCCCCATGACGATTCCCGCCTCCTGCCGGCCCTGGGCCGATGCACCTCGAGAAGCATTGCGCCAGGTGGTCGGCGTGCTGACCGATATCGACGACACCTTGACCACCGAAGGCGCGCTCGCCGCCGAGGCGCACGCGGCGCTGCAAGGGCTGCAGGCGGCTGGCCTGCCGGTCGTTGCGATTACCGGCCGGCCGATGGGCTGGAGCGAGCCGTTCGCGCGCGCCTGGCCGCTGGACGCGATCGTCGCCGAGAACGGCGCCGTGGCGCTGTTTCATGAGCAAGGCGAGTTGCGCATCGAGTATGCGCAGGACGAGGGCACCCGCGCGGCCAATCTGCAGCGCCTGAAGGCCACGGCCGAGCGTGTGCTGCGCGAAGTGCCGGGCAGCACCTTGGCGCGCGACAGCGCCGGCCGCGTCACCGACATCGCCATCGACCACAGCGAGTTCGCGCATCTCTCGCCCAGGCAGATCGAGCAGGTCGTGGCCATCATGCGCAGCGAGGGCATGAATGCGACGGTGAGCTCGATCCACATCAACGGCTGGTTCGGCAGCCACGACAAGCTGAGTGGTGCACGCTGGATCACCCGCCGCCTCCACGACCGCGAGCTCGACGCCGAACACGCGCGCTGGGTCTATGTCGGCGACTCGACCAACGACCAGCTGATGTTCGGCCACTTTCCGCTCAGCGTCGGCGTCGCCAACCTGCTGCGCTTCGCGCCCGAGCTCACCACCTGGCCGGCCTACCTGACGCGTGGCGAGCGCGGGGCCGGTTTTGCCGAGGTGGCCGAGCGGCTGATCGAGGCGCGCGTCGAGGCGCGCCGGTGACGCGCCGCGCGCCGTCGCCGCTGCTCGTCGCGATGGCGCTGGCGCTGGCGGCGGCGGTCTCGCTCGGCCTGGCGCGCTTTTCCTACGCCTTGCTGTTGCCGCCGATGCGCGCCGATCTCGACTGGAGCTATCTCACGGCCGGCGCGATGAACACCGTCAACGCCGCCGGCTACCTGGTCGGGGCCTTGCTGCTGCCGCGCGTGTTCTCGCGTTTCGATGCGCGCGCCGTGCTGCTCGCGGGCAGCGGCGGCACCGGCTTGCTGCTCGCCGCGCATGGCCTGGTGCTCGGCAACGAGGCGCTGTTCGGCTTGCGCTTTGGC
>CAJDUZ010000009.1_pt1 | contig 29673 bp, 28 predicted proteins | sample 7391221 | NCBI WGS metagenome assembly CAJDUZ01 (sample SAMEA7055692, study PRJEB34461) | soil metagenome | biome: terrestrial ecosystem; feature: Peninsula; material: soil | place: Antarctica | collected 2016
GGCGGCGCATGTCGCGTCGGCCGAACTGCGGACCCCTGGCGGCGCGCGGGTCGGCCACGCACCGCAGGGCGACCCGGTGCGCGACAGCGGCGGTCAGCGCTTGCCGATGCCCGGCGGCCCGTCGCTCGGCCCGCGGCGCCGGCCGCTGGCACCGATGGCCAGCTCACTCGACCGCGCGGTCTGGCTGCTGATCCAGCGCACCGACCTCTGGGAGCGGCTCGGCCACGAGGCGCAGGCCCTGCTGGCTGGGCAGCCGGCCCCTTATGGCGCTTTCTTCGGCTGGTTCGACCGGCTGGTGCACGAGCACGGTGCGCTCGCGCCGGCCGCGCTGCTCGAGGAGCTCGGCGCCGCCGACGTACCCGCCGACTTGCCGGCGCTGGCCGCGCGCGTGCGCCAGTTCCACGACATGCCGGCCTTCGATACGGCGCGCGACGAACTCGAGGTGATCTTCGACCGCTTGCGCCTGCAGGCGGCACAAGTCGAACTCGAGCAACTCGCCGAGGCGGGTGCGCCGTCCGACGACGTGCGTACGCGCCAGCGCGAACTGCTGCAGCGCCAGAGCGAACTGAAGGCGCGGCTGGCGCGGCCGGCCGGCACGCTCACTGCGCCGGGCGAGCAACGATAATCGCGCTGGCCGCTGCGAGTTGAGGTTCACGCAACACGTCGAGGAAGTGCATGATCGCGAAGAATTCCGCCCGTGCCAAGACTGCTGCCACCGGTGCCAAGCCCCGGCGCGCCGAGACCACCGCCCCAGCGGGCTTGCGCCGCACCCCGCCCCGGACGAAGGCACCCAGGCCCCAGGCCGATGAGCGGGCCAGCGCCGACCTCGAACTGACCGACCTGAGCGAGGACGTCGAGGCGGACGTCGAGACCGATCTCGAAATCGAACCGGATGCCGACGTGGCCGACGTGCTCGACGTGGTCGATATCGCCGATGCGGCCGCCGGGGTCGACAGGGCGGCCAGGGTCAAGCCGCTGCGCATGAAGGTCTCGCGTGCCAAGGAACGCGCACTGATGCGCGAGTTCGGGCTCGACGAAACCGCGCTCACCGAGGAAGAAGTGGCGAAGCGGCGTCTGGAGTTGAAGACGCTGATCAAGATGGGCAAGACGCGCGGATTCCTGACGCATCAGGAAATCAACGATCACCTGCCCGAGAAGCTCGTCGACCACGAGATCCTCGAGGCGATCGTCTCGATGCTCAACGACATGGGCATCGCCGTCTACGAGCAAGCGCCCGACGCGGCGACCCTGCTGATTGCCGGCGGCGGTGCGACCGCGGCCACCGAAGAGGAAGCCGAGGAAGCGGCCGAGGCGGCACTCTCGACCGTCGACAGCGAATTCGGCCGCACCACCGATCCGGTGCGCATGTACATGCGCGAGATGGGCACGGTCGAGTTGCTGACCCGCGAAGGCGAGATCGAGATCGCCAAGCGCATCGAGGGGGGGCTGCAGGCGATGATGCTGGCGATCAGTGCGTCGCCGACGACGATCGCCGAGATCCTCGCCTATGCCGATCGCATCGCGTCGGGCGAGCTGAAGATCTCCGAGGTCGTCGATGGCTTCGTCTCTGCGGACGAGGCCGACGACTACGTTGCCGAGGAAGACGTCGACTACTTCGATGACGAGGACGACGACGACGGCCAGGGCGGCAGCAAGGCGCTGACGAGGAAGCTCGAGGAGTTGAAGAACGCCGCGCTCGTGAAGTTCGGCACCTTGCGCGAGCGGTTCGACGGCATGCGCCAGGCCTTCGAGCAAGACGGCTACAAGTCGCCGGCCTACAACCGTGCGCAGCAGGCGATCAGTGCCGAGCTGATGACGATCCGCTTCACCGTCAAGATGATCGAGAAGCTTTGCGGCATCCTGCGCTCGCAGGTCGACGACGTGCGCCGCCACGAGCGCGAGTTGCGCAAGATCCTCGTCGACAAGTGCGGCATGCCGCAGGACTACTTCGTGCGTCACTTCCCGCCGAACCTGCTGAACTGCGAGTGGCCCGAGCGCGAGGCGGCGGCCGACAGGCCCTATAGCGAAGTGCTTGCCCGCAACCTGCCGCCGGTGCAGGAACTGCAAAGAATGCTTGCCGAGCAGCAGGCCAAGGCGGTGGTGCCGCTCGAGGACCTGAAGAAGATCAACAAGCGCATGAACGAAGGCGAGAAGGCTTCGCGCGACGCCAAGAAGGAGATGATCGAGGCCAACCTGCGGCTCGTCATCTCGATTGCCAAGAAATACACCAACCGCGGCCTGCAGTTCCTCGACCTCATTCAGGAGGGCAACATCGGGCTGATGAAGGCAGTCGACAAGTTCGAATACCGGCGTGGCTACAAGTTCTCGACCTACGCCACCTGGTGGATCCGCCAGGCGATCACCCGCTCGATCGCCGACCAGGCACGCACCATCCGCATCCCGGTGCACATGATCGAGACCATCAACAAGATGAACCGGCTTTCGCGCCAGCATCTGCAGGAGTTCGGCTTCGAACCCGACGCGCCGACCCTGGCCGAGAAGATGGAGATCCCCGAGGAAAAGATCAGGAAGATCATGAAGATCGCCAAGGAACCGATCTCGATGGAAACGCCGATCGGCGACGACGACGACTCGCACCTGGGCGATTTCATCGAGGACAGCAACCATCTCGCACCGGTCGAGGCGGCGCTGCAGGCGGGCCTGCGCAATGTCGTCAAGGACATCCTCGACAGTCTCACGCCGCGCGAAGCCAAGGTGCTGAGGATGCGCTTCGGCATCGAGATGTCGACCGACCACACGCTCGAGGAGGTTGGAAAGCAGTTCGACGTGACGCGCGAACGCATCCGCCAGATCGAGGCCAAGGCGATCAGGAAGCTCAAGCACCCGACGCGCTCGGACAAGCTGCGCACCTATCTCGACACACTCTGATACCACAGGCGAGGCGCGCCTCACCGGGCAGCCGCGCGATAAACTTCACGCCGATGCCGACCGCCGCCCTGCCCGCATGATCCAACTCGTCGAGCGCACGGTGTTGTTCGCCGATCTGCGCGGAAGCACCGCGCTGTACGAGACATTGGGCAACGCCGACGCCACCGCGGTGGTGACGCAAAGCGTCGCCTTGCTCGCGGGCGTTGTCGGCAAGCGCAGCGGACATGTCATCAAGACGCTCGGCGACGGGCTGATGGCGATGTTCCCGTCGGCTTCGTCGGCCGTCGCCGCCGCCGACGAGATGCACGACTCGATCCGCGCGGCCAATACCGATGCGCGTCATCTGCGCCTGGTGCCGCTGAAGCTGCAAGTCGGTCTGGCGCACGGCGAAGTCGTGGAAGTCGACGGCGACGTCTTCGGCGACGCCGTCAATGTCGCGGCCCGCCTGCTCGACCACGCCAGCGACAACGAAACCCTCGCCACGGCGCAGGTCGTCGAGAGCCTGGACGAGTGGGAGCGCCCGCGCTTTCGCAGTCTCGACCGCATGCAGTTGCGCGGCCGCGCCGAGCCGGTGCATGTGCATCTGCTCGAGGCGACGCGCCGCGTCGGCGACATTGCCGCGACCGCGTTCGGCGACATGCTGCTGCCGGCGCCCGAGCCCGAGGCAATCCGTCTGATCTGGCTCGACCTGAACCGGGTCTACGCCGGCGCCGGCCTGCCGGTGATCCTCGGTCGCAGCCCGCAGGCGACCTACATCATCGACGACACCCGCGTGTCGCGTTCGCATGCGCGCATCGATTGGCACGGCGGCACGTTCGAGCTCACCGACCTCAGCTACAACGGCACCTACGTGCGCTTCGATCACGACCCGGAGATCATCAGCCTGCGCCGCGGCTCGTGCACCTTGCATGGCAGCGGCGCGATCGGCCTGGGCACGCCGCCTTCGGAGGTCGTCAACTCGAGCGTGCGCTTCGAGGTGCTGCGCTTCGCCGAAACGCAGCGCCAGGTGCCGCCCGAATTCGGCGTCAAGCGCTGAAGATGACGTCGGTGCCCACGACTGGCCGCACGGCGGTCCTGCTGTGCAACCTGGGCACGCCCGAGGCGCCGACGCCGCAGGCCTTGCGCCGTTACCTGGCCGAGTTCCTCAGCGACCCGCGGGTCGTCGAGATCCCGCGGGCCGCGTGGCTGCCGATCCTCTACGGGGTGATCCTGCCGGTGCGTCCAGCGCGTTCGGCGCGCAAGTACGCGAGCATCTGGACCGCCGAGGGTTCGCCGTTGAAGGTCTGGACCGAGCGCCAGACGGCCGCGCTCGACGCCGAGCTCAAGCGAGGCGGCCACCGCGTCGAGGTGCGTTACGCGATGCGCTATGGCAGCCCGGCGCTTGCCGATGTGCTCGACGAGTTGCAGGCCGCCGGTGTCGGCCGCGTGCTGGTGCTGCCGCTCTACCCACAGTATTCCGGGCCGACCACCGCGAGCGTCAGCGACGCGCTCGGCGCGTGGGCGCGGCGCACGCGTGCCCTGCCCGAGCTGCGCCTGGTCAACCGCTATCACGACGATGCCGGCTACATCGAAGCGCTCGCCGCGCGCGTCGACACGCACTGGCGCCAGCATGGCCGCCCCGACCGCTTGCTGCTGAGCTTTCACGGCATCCCCAAGCGCAGCGTGCGGCTCGGCGACCCGTACCAGGACGACTGCCTCGAGACCGGGCGGCTGCTGGCCGAGCGCCTCGGGCTCTCGAGCGAGCAGATTTCGGTCACCTTCCAGAGCCGCTTCGGACGCGCCGAATGGCTGCAGCCCTATACCGAGCCGACCCTGGTTGCGCTGGCCCGCGCCGGCGTCGCGCGCGTCGACGTGATGTGCCCGGGCTTCAGCGTCGACTGCCTCGAAACCCTCGAGGAGATCGCCGACGAGGCGCGTACGGCGTTCCTGCAGGCGGGCGGCCAGGTGTTTCACTACATCCCCTGTCTGAACGACCAGCCGCAATGGATCGCGGCGCTCGCGGCAATCGCGCTGCGCCACCTGCAAGGCTGGGACACGGCGGCCGCCCCCACGGTCGCTGCGCAGGCCGCATCCGGACAGGAGGCGGCGGCTTGACAGGGGCCCTGCCGCAGGCCGGCTGCCGGGACACCGCATGATCGGCGTGCGCCTCGACAAGTGGCTCTGGGCAGCGCGCTTCTTCAAGACCCGCGGGCTCTCCAGCGCCGAGATCGGCAAGGGCCGTGTCGACGTCAACGGCCAACCGGCCAAGGCGGCGCGCGAGGTCAAGGTCGGCGACCTGATCGAGCTGCGGCTGCAGCCGCCACGCACGGTGCGTGTCAAGGCCCTCAGCGCGCAGCGCGGGCCGGCGGTGGTCGCGCAAACCCTCTACGAGGAAACGCCCGAGAGCGTGGCGCGGCGCGAGGAGATCGCGGCGGCGCGGCGCCTCGAGCCGGCGCAGGCGATCGCCCAGGGTCGCCCGACCAAGCGTGACCGGCGCCGCCTGGCGGACTGGAACCGCTGGAGCGCCTCGGACGACAGCATCCACTGAGCCGCGCGCGCCAGGGCTTGTCGAAAAATACCCCCTTGAATTCGAGGGCGATCACCCAATGTGCGCGTCAGTGGAGAACCGAACCGATATGGCCAACACCGAACCCAAGCCCAATTCCGACACCTCCGAACCCGCTGCCGAACCCGCAGCAGGCCCCGAGACGCCCGATCCGCAACAACAGCTCGAAGAGCTGCAGGCGCGCCATACCGAGGTCAGCGATGCCTTCCTGCGCTCCAAGGCCGAGGTCGAGAACGTCCGCCGGCGCAGCGAGGAAGAGATTGCCAAGGCGCGCAAGTTCGCCATCGAAGGCTTCGCCGACAGCCTGCTGCCGGTCAAGGACAGTCTCGAGGCCGCACTCGCGATCCCGCATGCGACGCCCGAGCAGCTGCTCGAAGGCGTGCATGCCACCTTGCGGCTGCTGACGGCCGCGCTCGAGCGCAACAAGGTTGTCGAGATCAACCCTGCCGTGGGCTCGAAGTTCGATCCGCATCAGCACGAAGCCATCAGTGCGGTGCCGGCGCAGCAAGACCCCAACACCATCGTGACGCTGCTGCAGAAGGGCTATTCGATTGCTGACCGGGTGCTGCGGCCGGCCCTGGTCATCGTCGCCGCGGCACCGTGAACCCGGCCCGCCGGCGTCGGTGCTTGAAAAGTGCCGAGTGATCCGCAGTTTCAGTGACAAGCAAACCCAGTTTCCCAGGAGCACAACATGGCAAAAATCATCGGCATCGACCTCGGCACGACGAACTCGTGCGTCTCGATCATGGAAGGCAACACCACCCGCGTCATCGAGAACAGCGAGGGCGGCCGGACCACGCCATCGATCATTGCCTACCTCGAGGACGGGGAGATCCTGGTCGGCGCCTCGGCCAAGCGCCAGGCGGTGACCAACGCGAAGAACACGATCTTTGCCGTGAAGCGCCTGATCGGCCGCAAGTTCACCGACAAGGAAGTCCAGAAGGACATTCACCTGATGCCCTACAGGATCCTCGCCGCCGACAACGGCGACGCGTGGGTCGAGGTGCGCGACAAGAAGCTCGCGCCGCAACAGGTCTCGGCCGAGATCCTGCGCAAGATGAAGAAGACCGCCGAAGACTATCTCGGCGAGACGGTGACCGACGCCGTCATCACGGTGCCGGCCTACTTCAACGACGCGCAGCGCCAGGCCACGAAAGATGCCGGCCGCATCGCCGGCCTGGAGGTGAAGCGCATCATCAACGAGCCGACCGCGGCGGCGCTCGCCTTCGGCCTGGACAAGCACGGCAAGGGTGACCGCAAGATTGCGGTCTACGACCTGGGCGGTGGCACGTTCGACATCTCGATCATCGAGATCGCCGACGTCGAAGGCGAGATGCAGTTCGAGGTGCTCTCCACCAATGGCGACACCTTCCTCGGCGGCGAAGATTTCGATCAGCGCATCATCGACTACATCATCACCGAGTTCAAGAAGGACCAGGGCGTTGACCTCAGCAAGGACGTGCTGGCGCTGCAGCGCCTGAAAGAAGCGGCCGAGAAGGCCAAGATCGAACTCTCGAGCAGCTCCCAGACCGACATCAACCTGCCCTACGTCACGGCCGATGCCTCCGGGCCGCGCCACTTGAACATCAAGCTCACGCGCGCCAAGCTCGAGGCACTGGTCGACGACCTCATCGAGCGCACCATTGCGCCGTGCCGCACCGCGATCAACGATGCCGGCATCAACGTCGCCAAGGTCGACGACGTGATCCTCGTCGGTGGCATGACGCGCATGCCCAAGGTGCAAGAGAAGGTCAAGGAGTTCTTCGGCAAGGAGCCGCGCAAGGACGTGAACCCCGACGAGGCCGTCGCGGTCGGTGCCGCGATCCAGGGCCAGGTGCTTTCGGGCGACCGCAAGGACGTGCTGCTGCTGGACGTGACGCCGCTTTCTCTCGGCATCGAGACCTTGGGCGGCGTGATGACGAAGATGATCCAGAAGAACACGACGATCCCGACCAAGTTCTCGCAGACCTTCTCGACTGCCGACGACAACCAGCCGGCGGTGACGATCAAGGTCTACCAGGGCGAGCGCGAGATGGCGTCGGCCAACAAGTCGCTGGGCGAATTCAACCTCGAAGGCATCCCGCCGAGCCCACGGGGCATGCCGCAGATCGAGGTCACGTTCGACATCGACGCCAACGGCATCCTCCACGTCGGCGCCAAGGACAAGGCGACCGGCAAGGAGAACAAGATCACCATCAAGGCCAATTCCGGCCTGTCGGAATCCGAGATCCAGGCGATGGTGAAGGATGCCGAATTGAACGCCGCCGAGGACAAGAAGAAGCTCGAACTCGTGCAGGCGCGCAACAACGCCGATGCGATGATCCACACGGTGCGCAAGAGCCTGGCCGAGCACGGCGAAAAGCTCGATGCGCCCGATCGCGAGAAAATCGAAAGCGCGCTGAAGGACGCCGAGGAAGCCTTGAAGGGCGAGGACAAGTCGGCGATCGAGGCCAAGACCGAGGCGCTGACGGCGGCGAGCCAGAAATTCGGCGAGAAGATGTATGCGCAGGCACAGGCTGAGCAGGCCGGTGCCGGTGCAGCAGCCGGCGGCGCTGGCGCACAGCCAGAGCCGGCGGCCAGCCAGTCGTCCGACGACAACGTGGTCGACGCCGAGTTCAAGGAAGTGAAGAAGGGCTGAGCGCAGCCATCCCGGCCAACGCCGGTTTCGGTCGGGCCGCTCGGCCCGAGCCGGAGCCGGCGTCGGTTCTTGAAGCCCGGATACCCGTTCGATGGACACGGCGCAGTATTTTTTTATGAAAGACGTTGATGCGGCTTGCACCCGATCGACCGCAGCGAAGGTGATGGCACGATGAGCAAGCGCGACTACTACGACGTCCTGGGTGTGACCCGCGGCGCCAGCGAAGAGGAGATCAAGAAGGCCTATCGCAAGTACGCGATGAAGTACCACCCCGATCGCAATCAGGGTGAGGCGGCGGTCAAGGCCGAGGAAAAGTTCAAGGAGTGCAAGGAAGCCTACGAGATGCTCTCCGACCCGCAGAAGCGGGCGGCATACGACCAGTACGGCCACGCCGGCGTCGACCCGAACTTCGGCGCCGGGCGCGGCGCCGAGGGCTTCGGCGGCTTTGCCGAGGCGTTCGGTGACATCTTCGGCGACATCTTCGGCGGCGCTGCGGCTGGCGGTGCGCGGCGTGGCGGCCAGCAGGTGTTTCGCGGCGCCGATCTCAGCTATGCGATGGAGATCACGCTCGAGGAAGCGGCCTTTGGCAAGGACACGCAGATCCGCATCCCCGCCTACGAGACCTGCGAAACCTGCAGCGGCAGCGGCGCCAAGCCGGGCACCAGCCCGAAGACCTGCAGCACCTGCAACGGCGTCGGGACCGTGCACTTGCGCCAGGGCTTCTTCAGCATTCAGCAGACGTGCCCCCATTGCCACGGCAGCGGCAAGATCATCCCCGAACCGTGCACCACCTGCAGCGGCCAGGGCCGGATCAAGAAGAACAAGACGCTCGAGGTGAAGATTCCGGGCGGCATCAACGAAGGCATGCGCATCCGCTCGAGCGGCAACGGTGAACCCGGTCCCAACGGCGGCCCGCCGGGCGATCTCTACATCGAGATCCGCATCAAGCCGCACGACATCTTCGAGCGCGACGGCGACGACCTGCATTGCACGGTGCCGGTGAGCCTGATCAACGCAGCGCTCGGCGGGATGATCGAAGTGCCGACCCTGGGCGGCAAGGCCGAGATCGACCTGCCCGAAGGCACGCAGCACGGCAAGACCTTCCGGCTGCGCGGCAAGGGCATCAAGGGCGTGCGCTCCAGCTATCCGGGCGACCTCTATTGCCACATCGGCATCGAGACGCCGATCAAGCTGACCGAACACCAGAGAAAGCTGTTGCGCGAGCTCGACGAGTCGTTCCGCAAGTCGGGCGACCGACATTCGCCGACGGCCAAGTCTTGGAGCGACCGCGTCAAGGATCTGTTCAAGGTCTGACGGCGCCGCGCGGCCGCGCCCGGGGCCGTGCCTCTCGTGAAGACCCGAGGCCGCAGCGGGCAGGCGCTCACGCAGCCCGACAATAGCGCGATGCCCGCCGCTTCCCGCGACAGCCCCGCCGCCAACCCCTTGCTCGTCGCACTGTTCGCGGCGCTGTGGATCGCGAGCGTCGGCAACTGGCCGTTGTGGCAGGCCTTGATACGGCTGCCGGAGCTTGCTTCGCCGCGCGGCGCGGTCTTCATGCTGGGCTTTGCCGCGATCATCGCCGCGCTGACCTTCGCATTGCTCGCGCTGGCAGCGTGGCGCCGAGTCGTCAAGCCGGTCGCCGGCGTGTTCTTGCTCGCGGCCGCTGCCGGTGCCCACTTCATGGGCGCCTACGGCGTCGTGCTCGATCCGACCATGATGACCAACGTGCTGCAGACCGACCCGCACGAGGCGGCCGACCTGCTCGCGCCATCGTTCTTCGTCAACCTGCTGCTGATCGGTGTGTTGCCGCTCGCCTGGCTGGCGCGGCTGCGGGTGCGGCGCCTGGCGTGGCCGGCCCAAGCCTGGCGCAATGCCGTGGCGATCGTCTGCGCGCTGCTGCTGATCGCCGCGCTGATGGTCGCGCTCTTTGCTGACCTGTCGTCGACGATGCGCAACCACCGCACCTTGCGCTACATGATCAACCCGGTCAACGCCTTCTGGTCGCTCGCGGTGCTGGCCATCGAGTCGAACGCACGGCCCGCCGGGCCCTTGCAGCCGATCGGCCTGGACGCGCGCCCGCTGTCGCGACCGGCCGGCGCCCGGCCGCCGCTGTTCGTGCTCGTGGTCGGCGAGACGGCGCGCGCCGACCACTTCTCGCTCAACGGTTATCAGCGCCCGACCAACCCGGAACTGGCGCAGCTCGATGTCGCGAGCTTTCGCGACGTGACCTCGTGCGGCACGAGCACGGCGGCCTCGCTGCCGTGCATGTTCTCGCCGCTCGGTCGCAGCGCCTTCGAGGACCGGCACGGCGACTCCGAGAACCTGCTCGACCTGGTGCATCGCGCGGGCCTGGCGGTGCTCTGGCTCGACAACCAGGCGGGGTGCAAGGGCCTGTGCGATCGCGTGCCGCATGCCGATGCGAACCAGCCGCCACCTGGCGCAGCAAAGCTGCCCGCGGCGTTGTGCGGCAGCGGCGAATGCTACGACATGGCGCTGCTGTGGGATCTCGACGCCCGGCTCGAGGCCTTGCCGGCCGAGCGACGCGCGCGCGGCGTGCTGCTCGTGCTGCACCAGATGGGCAGCCACGGGCCGGCCTACTACAAGCGCTCGCCGCCCGATCGCAAGCCGTTCGAGCCCGAATGCCGCACCGCCGTGCTGCAGCAGTGCGAGCGCCGGGCCATCGTCAACGCCTACGACAACACGATCGTCTACACCGACCACGTGCTGGCGCAGACGATCGGCTGGATGCAGCGCCAGTCGTCGCGCTACGACCCGAGCTTGCTCTATGTCTCGGACCACGGCGAATCGCTCGGCGACAACAATCTCTACCTGCACGGTCTGCCGTATGCGTTTGCGCCGCGCGAGCAAAAGCACGTGGCGATGATCGCGTGGACCGGCGCCGGCAGCTGGCCGGCGCGAGACGTCTCCACCGCGTGCCTGCGCCAGCAGCGTGACGCCGTGCTGAGCCACGACAACCTGTTCTCGACCGTCGTCGGCGCGCTCGACATCGAGACCAGCGCCTACACCCCGAGGCTCGACGTCTTCGCGCCGTGCCGCGGCCATTGAGCGCGGCGTTGCACAGCGGGTTCCACGGCGGAAGCTGCGTCAATGCCGAACCAAGCGACGACGCGCCTAGCCGAACAACTCGCCCTGCCCGACGGCGTCATCCGGCGGCCGGAACTGCGTCAGGTCGAGCTCGATGCGTTGCCGATCGAGCCCGTGGCGCGCGGCCGCCTTCTGCAGCCGTTGCGCCAGCAACTGCCCCCAGACGCCCTGCCCCTGCATCCGCACGCCAAAGCGCGCGTCGTAGTCGCGGCCGCCGTGCATGTCGCGCACCCGCGCCATGACGCGCGTCGCCCGCTCGGGAAAGTGCTGCTCGAGCCACGCCTTGAAGAGCGCATCGACCTCCCACGGCAGCCGTAGCGGACTGCCGAACATCGTCGAGGCACCGGCTGCGGCGGCCGCCTCGAGCAGGTTCTCGAGTTCGGGCTCGTTGATGAACGGAATCATCGGCGAGACGCTGACCCCGACCGGCACACCGGCCTGCGCCAGGCTGGCGATCGTGCGCAGCCGCCGCTGCGGTGCCGCGGCGCGCGGCTCGAGGATGCGCGCGAGCGCGGGGTCGAGCGTCGTCAGCGAGACGTAGACCGCCACCAGGCGCTGCGCCGCCATCGGCGCCAGCAGATCCAGGTCGCGTTCGACCCCCGACGACTTGGTGACCAGCGAGAACGCGTGGCGGCACTCGCTCAGCACCTCGATGATGCCGCGGGTGATGCGCAGCCGCCGCTCGATCGGCTGATAGGCGTCGGTCGCCGAGCCCAGGTTGAGCCGTTGCGGCCGGTAGCCGCGGCCGGCAAAGGCCTCGCGCAGGCGTTCGGCGGCGTTGACCTTGGCGATGATGCGGGTCTCGAAGTCGAGCCCGGGCGAGAGGTTCAGGTAGCTGTGCGTCGGCCGCGCGAAGCAGTAGATGCAGCCGTGCTCGCAGCCGCGATAGGGATTGATCGACTGGTCGAACGGGATATCGGGCGACTCGTTGCCCGTGAGGATGCTGCGCACGCGCTCCTCGATGATCTGCGTGGCGGGCGGCAGGCGTTCTTCCTCGGCCCCCTGCTCGAGCGTCCCCCAGCCGTCGTCGAATGCCTCGGCCGTCTGCTGCGTGTAGCGGTGCTCGATGGCCCAGCTCGTGCCGCGCCCTTTCAGCGGTGGCGAGGCGTGGTGGCCCGGCGCGCCCGGAGGCAAGGTCGCAGGCACGCCACGTCGTGGGGCTGGCCCGTGGTTCATACTGTAAATATATACAGCTTGAATGCCCCATGCAAGCCGCAGCGCATGCAAGATTGGCGGATTGCGCGAGAATCACCGGCCCGCTGCCACCGATCAGCCCGCGCCTTCGATGAAACACCTCCTCAGCCTGGGCGGCGCCGCCATCGCATTCGGCTTTGTCGCCGTGTTTTTCAGCGGCCGCATCGACAACAAGCCGTTGGCGGCGGTCGCGCCGCGCGTGGACATGAGCGAAGCAGAGCTGCAGGCACTGGCACCGCGCGTTGCCGCGCAAAGCGGCGCAACCATCGGCACCTCGCGCCGCATCGTCTATCTGCTGGCCTGCAGCGGCGTGCCGAGCCGGGCGACGATGGCAGCGCAGTCGCTGCGCGCCGCGACGATTGCGCAGCAGCGGCGCATCAGCGCTCGGGAAGCGGCGCTTGCGGTGCTCGATGGCGCAAAGCCGCCCGGCAACGCGCCGCTCGCCGACTGCTGAAACTCAGGCGCGCCTCGGCGCAGCCGTCTGCGAGCTGAGGATCTGGCCGAGAAAGTTGCGCGTCTTCTCGTGCTGCGGATGTCCGAAGAATTGCTCGGGCGGCGCCTGCTCGACGATGCGGCCGTCGGCCATGAAGATGACGCGGTCGGCGACGCTGCGCGCAAAGCCCATCTCGTGCGTCACGACGAGCATCGTCATGCCGTCTTCTGCCAGGCTGATCATCGTGTCGAGCACCTCCTTGACCATCTCCGGATCGAGCGCCGAGGTCGGTTCGTCGAACAGCATGATCTTCGGATTCATGCACAGGGCGCGCGCGATCGCGACGCGCTGTTGCTGGCCGCCCGATAACTGGCTCGGGTACTTGTCGGCCTGCTCGGGGATGCGCACGCGCGTCAGGTAGCGGATGGCCGTCGCCTCGGCCTCGGCCTTGCTGAGGCCGCGTGTGCGCAGCGGCGCCAGGGTGCAGTTCTGCAGGGCCGTCAGGTGCGGAAACAGGTTGAACTGCTGGAACACCATGCCGACTTCGCGCCGCACCGCGTCGACGTTGCGCTTGGCCGCGGTGAGATCGATGCCATCGACGACGATGCGCCCTTTCTGCACCGTCTCGAGCCGGTTGATGCAGCGGATCAGGGTGGACTTGCCCGAGCCCGACGGACCGCAGATCACGATGCGCTCGCCGGCGCGCACCGTCAGGTCGATCGAATGCAGTACCTGGAAGTGGCCGAACCACTTGTCGACCTGCTCCATGCGAATGATCGGCTCGGACAGGCCGCCCGGCAGGCTCTCGGCTGGCCTCTCGGCGGCGACCATCGGCGCTCAGGACTTCGAGAGCTTCGGCAGCGGCGTACCAAGCCACTTCTCGTAGAGCTTGCTGAGTTCGCCGTTGGCAATGTTGTGATCGATGAACTCGTTCACCGCCTTCAGCAGCGCGGGCTCGTCCTTGCGCATCGCGACCGCCATCACCTGCTGGCGGAGGATGAACTTGTCCTCGTAGGTGTGCGGCGGCACCCGCTTGGCGATCTGCGCCGCGACCGTCGTCGAGCAGCCGATCGCATTGACCTGGCCCGAGATCAGCGCCTGCATCGCCGAGGCGTCGTCGTCGAAGCGACGGATGTCGGCGCCCGGCGGCGCGATCGCCGTCAGGGCGATGTCCTGCGTGCTGGCGCGCGCCACGCCGATGCGCAAGCCCTTCAGGTCGGCCGGGCCCTTGATCGACTCCTTGGTCGGACCGTAGAGAACAATGGTCGCGGCCGAATACGGTTCGGAGAACTGCACCTGCTTGGCGCGCTCGGGCGTGATCGCGAGCGACGCCACCAGCAGGTCGACCTTGCCGGTGAGCAGGTACGGGATGCGGTTCGGCCCGGTCACCGGCACGAGCTTGAGCTTGACGCCCCAATCCTTGGCGAGCAGCCGCGAAACGTCGGCGTCGTAGCCGTCGGGCTGGTTGTCGCTGTTGAGAATGCCGTACGGCGGGAAGTCGACCAGCAGCCCGATGACGAGTTCGCCCTTCTTCTTGATGTCCTCGGGAGTCTCTGCGCTGGCGCTCGGCGCCCAGCCGCCGAGCATGGCGCCAAGACCCAGGGCGGTTGCGGCCGCGGTGAACTGACGACGGGTGGATGAAATCATCGGTGTCTCCGGTTGCGGGTGGTGTCCCGATTCTGTACCGCCCCGGCGCCGGCCGCTTCAGCGCGTGTAGGCGGCCCTGTGGCGGCGCTCGATGTGCGCAGCCAGCAAGGAAAGCGGCCAGCACAGGACGAAGTAGAGCGCGGCGACGGCGCTGAAGACCAGCAGCGGCTGGAAGGTCGCGTTGTTGATGATCTGCCCGGCGCGCGTGATCTCGACGAAGCCGATGATCGACGCGAGCGACGTGCCCTTGATCACCTGCACCATGTAGCCGACGGTCGGCGCCACCGCGATGCGGGCGGCCTGGGGCAGCACGACGTCGCGCATGCGCCAGTGATAGGGCAGGCTCAGCGCCTCGGCGGCCTCCCACTGGCCGCGCGGCACCGCCTCGATGCAGCCGCGCCAGATCTGTCCGAGAAAAGCGCTGGTGTTGAGCACCAGCGTGATGCCGGCTGCGATCAACGGATTGATGTTGAAGCCCAGCACCGGTGCGCCGAAGAAGATCAGGAACAGTTGCAGCAGCAGCGGCGTGCCCTGGAACAGCTGGATGAAGCCGGCCGATAGCGTGCGCAGCGCCGCGATGTCGGAGGTGCGCGAGAGCGCGACGAGGAGCCCGCCGATCGCGCCGCCGCTGAAGGCGATCAGTGACAGCGCCAGCGTCCAGCGCGCGGCATCGAGGATGAACAGGAACTCCGGCCAGCCGAAGGTGCGCATCAGCGTCGCTCCGGATAGCTGAGGGTCCAGCGGTAGACCGCACGGAACAGCGCCGAGAAGACGATGGCCAGCAGCAAATAGATTGCCGCGACGACGATGTAGATCTCGAAGCTGCGGAAGGTCTGCGACACGAGGTTGGTCGCCACCGAAGTCAGATCGTCGGCCGAGATCACCGAAACGACGCTCGAGCTCAGCATCAGCAGAATGAACTGGCTGGTCAGCGCCGGATAGATCGCTCGCAGCGCGGGCTTGAGGATGATGTAGCGAAAGATCTGGTGGCGCTTGAGGCTCAGCGCGAGGCCGGCCTCGATCTGGCCCTTCGGGATCGATTCGATGCCCGCGCGGATGATTTCGGTCGCGTAGGCACCGAGATTGACGACCATCGCGGTCTGCGCGGCCGTATGCGCCGACCAGCGCAGCCCGATCGCCGGCAGCGCGAAGAAGAAGAAGAACAGCTGCACCAGGAACGGCGTGTTGCGGATCAGCTCGATATAGGCATTGACGAGCCAGCGCAGCGGCCGCGGCCCTGCCGTCTTGACCCACGCGCAGCCGATCGCAACGAGCAGGCCGAGCACCATCGCGGTCAACGACAGCTCGATCGTGGTGATCAAGCCCCTCAGCAACAGCGGCCACGCGTCGAACACGACGCCGAATTCGAAGGTGTAGTGCATCGCGCCCTCCCCCGCGCGCAGTTTCGCACGGCCACCCGAAACGGCGCGCGCTCAGCGCGGATCGATCAGCCGGTCGTGCTCGGGGTCGTCGGGAATTGCCGGGATCCCCGGGCTGCCATCGCCGAAGTCCGGCTCGACCGGCAGGTTTGCCGGGTCATCGTCATCCGGCTGCGGCGTGTGGGGTGTCGTGACCATTCGTCTCTCCGCCGGCAATGTTGCGCCGTCGCGCGCTGGCCACTGGCCGGAAGAAGGCGCATCGCCGTGTCGGCGATTGCCGACACACAGCGACGCCGCTGCAGGCGGTCACGCCGAGCCGTGGCAGCCGGCCGCGCCGGAGCTCGACGCCGGCGGCACTCGCCAGCGCGATCCGGGCGATCCGGGCGATCCGGGCGGTCCACTGCTGCGCTCAGCCGGCCGGTTCCTCGTCGAGCGCGATGTCGAGCATCAACTCGTGGGCGAGCATCGCGAGGCGCTTGTGCAAGGCCTCGGACGACAGCGCCGCCGGCACCAGCAGCCGGGCCTCGACCTCGAAGCGCGCGGTCTCCTGGCCGTCGACGATCTCGGTCTGCAGCTGCTCGATGCTCACGCCCGACTCGGCGAGGATGCGCGTGAGCTTGCTGACGATGCCGGGGCGGTCGTCGCCGATCAGCCGCAGGCCGACGCCGCGCAGGCCGTTCGCGAGCGCCGGAACATCGCTGCGCGAGATGACGACGTGCAGGCCGGATGACTCGAGGCCGCGCATTGCTTCGGCCAGGCGATCGACGTTCTCGTGCGGCACCTCGAGATGGATCATGCCGGCAAATTCACCGGCCAGGCGCGCGAGCCGGCTGGCCGCCCAGTTCGCCCCATGGCGCTGCACGTGTGCGGCGAGCAGGCTGACGATGCCGGGGCGATCGGCGCCCATCACCGTGACGATCAGCGCGGTGCTCGCCGGCGCTGCGCTTTCGGTCAGCACGACGGCGCGGCGGATCATCGGGGCGCGCGTCGCAAAGCGCTCGTCCTGCGGCTTGGCCGGCAGGCTGCCGTGCTCGCGCGCATGGTGCACGACGCGCGTCAGCAGCTCGATGCCCATCGGCGCCAGTGCTCGCTCCCAGAGTTCGCGTGCGGTCTCGCCGCGGCCGACGAAACACCAGTCCTGCGCGGCGATGGCGCCGGCGTCCCAGCCGTCGGCCAGGTGATACACCGAGCCGCCGGCAACCGCATCGCCTTCGAGGATGGTCCATTCCACTGCGGCAATGCCGCGGTGGCGCGGCAGCAGCGACGGGTGATAGCCGACGCCGCCGAGCCGCGTGCGCCTCAACGCCTCTTCGCTGACGCGCGCATGCGTGTGCGCGGCCACAATCAGGTCGGTGGCGGCCGGGATCGCCGCGCCAGGCACGATCTTCGGGTTCTCGAGCACGTGCACGTCGACGCCGGCCGCCGCGGCGGCGAGCGCCAGCCGGTCGTCGGCCGCCGGCACGATGACGCGCCTGATCTCGACACCGGCTTCGCGGCGCAGGGCCTCGAAGACGCTGGCGCCGAAGTAGCGCGATCCAGCCAAAACGAGTTGCATTGCAGGCTCTCCTCAGGGCGCGCTCCGCCGGGGGCGCGGTTCCAGCGCACCGATGGGCGGCGCACCCCTCAGCAACACAAAAGCCCCGCGGTGGGGGCTTTGCTGCGAGAAGCGGTACAAACCGCTCGGACATCAAGGGTTGGCGGAGCCGGAGGGATTCGAACCCTCGATGCAGGTTTTGCCCACATACTCCCTTAGCAGGGGAGCACCTTCGGCCACTCGGTCACAGCTCCGTCGAGCGCAGGATTCTAACCGTTGAGAGCCGCCGCCTGGGACGGCGGCAGCTCGAGGTCGAACGCCTTGTGCAGCGCGCGCACCGCGAGTTCCATGTACTTCTCGTCGATGACGACGCCGGTCTTGATCTCGCTGGTCGTGATCATCTGGATGTTGATGCCCTCTTCGCTCAGCACGCGAAACATCTTGCTCGCGACCCCGGCATGCGTGCGCATGCCGATGCCGACGATGCTGACCTTGCAGATCTTGTCGTCGCCGCGCAATTCGGTTGCGCCGATCTGCGGCAGCACCCGGGTGCGCAGCAGATCCATCGTGCGCGCGTGATCACCGCGCGGCACCGTGAAGGAGAAGTCGGTGCGTCCGTCGTGCGAGACGTTCTGGATGATGACGTCGACGTCGATGTTGGCCTCGGCCACCGGGCCGAGGATCGCCGAGGCGATGCCCGGACGATCGGGCACGCCGAGCACGCTGACCTTGGCCTCTTCGCGGCTGAAGGCGATGCCGGAGACGATTTCGCGTTCCATCTTCTCGTATTCCTCGAAAGTGATCAGGGTGCCCGACTCCGCCTCTTCGGCAATCGGAATGTCCCACGGCGTGAAGCTCGAGAGCACGCGCAGCGGGACCTTGTACTTGCCGGCAAATTCCACCGCGCGAATCTGCAGGACCTTGGAGCCGAGGCTCGCCATCTCGAGCATTTCCTCGAAACTGACGCTGCGCAGCCGCCGGGCTTCGGGGACGATGCGCGGATCGGTGGTGTAGACGCCATCCACGTCGGTGTAGATCATGCACTCGTCGGCCTGCATCGCCGCCGCAACGGCCACCGCCGAGGTATCGGAGCCGCCGCGCCCCAGGGTCGTGATGTGCCCGTCCGGATCGACGCCCTGGAAGCCGGTGATGACGACGACCTTGCCGGCCGCAAGATCGGCGCGCACGCGCTGGTCGTCGATGCTGAGGATGCGTGCCTTGGTGTAGGCCACGTCGGTCTCGATCGGCACCTGCCAGCCGGCGTAGCTCACCGCCGGCAGCCCTTCGGCCTGCAGCGCAAGCGCCAGCAGCCCGACCGAAACCTGCTCGCCGGTGGCCGCGATCATGTCGAATTCGCGCGCCCGCTCGGGCGTTGCGGTCTCGGGGGAGAGTTCCTTGGCGAGGCCGAGCAGGCGATTGGTCTCGCCGCTCATCGCCGAGGGCACGACCACCATCTGATGCCCCGCACGCGCCCATTTGGCGACGCGGCGCGCAACGTTGCGGATGCGCTCCGTCGAACCCATCGACGTGCCGCCGTATTTGTGAACGATAAGTGTCATGAGGGAGGTGTTGCGCCCGCGCTGCCGAACCTGGAATTCTAGCGAGGCGCCTCTCGCCGACCTGTCGGCGCGTCGCTCAAGCCGGCTGCCAGCTCAACATCACCTGATGCGCGGCACCGGTCTCGAGCGCATCGACATCGAGGCCGAGGCCGGGTACGTAGAGGAGCCGGCCCGCGGCGTAAAGCAACGGCCCTTCACGGTCCCAGGCCGGCACGCCGGCCGCCTGGTACTGCTTCTTCAAGCTGCGCGCAGGTCGCCCCGGGTCGGTTCGAATGCGCTCGCCGCCACGGCGTGGCCGCAGTTCCAGTTGCGCCAAGCGCTCGAGCGCGATGCCGCCTTCGTCGACGGCCGTCACGCGCAGGCTGCCGCGCCAACCGGGCAAGGGGAAGTCGCCAGGTCCGTCAACCGACAGCGTCGCTTCAGGCTGCAAGGTTGCCGCGCCGGTTGCATTCGCCGCGCTGTGCCGGTGGCGCAGCACGCCGCGATAGAGCTGCAGTTCGCCATCGCCGGCCGACCAGCGCGCGGTGCGGCACGTGGCCAGCTCCGTCATCAGCCGCTGCGCAAGCTTCGCTCCGGGATTTCGGCCGAGTTGCTGTTTCAACCAGGCGCGCAGTGCATTGCCGCGCCGCGCCGCACTCAAGGTCGACCACGCCGCGATATCGAACCCGTCCGCTTGGGCAATGCCCTGGAGGTCCAGCGCCGCGAGTTCGGCCAACGCCGCGGCCGCCTCCTGCGCGCGCTCCGCTGCCGTGGCGAGCGCCGCTTCGGCGTCGGCGAAGGCGCAAAGCAGTGGCGGCCAGATATCCAGTCGCAGCCGGTTGCGCGCATAACGCCGATCGGTATTGCTGTCGTCGTCGACCGATTCCAGGCCGTGCTGCTTCAAGTAGGTTTCGATCGCCTCGCGCGGCCGGGCAAGCCACGGCCGCAGCCAGCAGATGCCGTCGCGCTCCACGGCCGCCGGCATCGCTGCGAGACCGGCCGCGCCGGCGCCGCGCAACGCCTGCAGCAAGAAGGTCTCGGCCTGGTCGCGACGATGCTGAGCCAGCAGCACGACCTCGGCGCCTGCGTCCAAGGCCATGCGACGCAAGGCCGCGTAGCGCTCGTCGCGCGCCCAGGCCTCGATGCTCGCGCCGCGCGGAGGCGTGCCGCTGATGCGCTGGCTGACACAGCGTACCGGCCGGCCCTGTGCGGCCCATTCGCCGCAGAGACGCTCGCAGCCGGCCTGCCAGGCGTCGGCGTGGACGCTCAAGCCGTGGTGCACATGCAGGGCGACGACCTCGAGTGCGAGCCGCTCGGCGGCCGCAACCGTCGCATGCAGCAGCGCCGTCGAATCGCGCCCGCCGCTGTAGGCCACCGCGACGACGCGCGCGGCCACTTCGTGCTCAGCGATCCTTGGTGTCGATGTAGCGCCCGATCGCTCGAAGCCGGTCGTAGCGGCGCTGCAGCAAGTCGCGTGTGGGCAAGTCGGCGACCTGGCGCAAGGCGTCGGCCAGGGCACGCTTCAGGAATGCAGCCATCTGCTTGGTGTCGCGGTGCGCGCCGCCGACCGGTTCGTTGACGATCTTGTCGACCAGGCCGAGCGCCTTCAGGCGATGCGCCGTGAGACCCATCGCCTCGGCCGCATCCGATGCGCGCTCGGCGGTACGCCACAGAATCGATGCACAGCCCTCGGGCGTGATGACCGAATAGACCGCGTACTGCAGCATCAGCACCTGGTCACCGACGGCGATCGCCAGCGCCCCGCCCGAGCCGCCTTCGCCGATGATCGAAGAGATGATCGGCACCTCGAGCTGAGCCATCTCGTAGATGTTGCGGCCGATCGCCTCCGACTGGCCGCGCTCCTCGGCGCCGATGCCCGGGTAGGCCCCGGGCGTGTCGACGAAAGTGAAGACCGGCAGGCCGAACTTCTCGGCCAGCTTCATCAGCCGCAAGGCCTTGCGATAGCCCTCGGGGCGCGACATGCCGAAGTTGCGAAGCCCGCGCTCCTTGGTGTCACGGCCCTTCTGGTGGCCGATCACCATGCAGGCCTGACCGTTGAAGCGCGCCAGACCGCCAATGATGGATTGGTCGTCGGCGAAGGTCCGGTCGCCGTGCAGTTCCTGGTATTCGGTGAAGATCTCGCCGACGTAATCGAGCGTGTAGGGCCGCTGCGGATGGCGCGCGATCTGCGTCACCTGCCAGGGCGTGAGGCCCGAGTAGATGTCCTTGGTCAGCAGCAGGCTCTTCTTGCTGAGCCGCTCGATCTCCTCGGAGATGTCGACCGCGGATTCGCTTTGCACGTAGCGCAGTTCTTCGATTTTCGTTTCGAGCTCGGCAACCGGCTGCTCGAATTCGAGGAAGTGTCGTTTGTTCATCGGTGATGTCGGGAGTCGTCGACGCTGCGTCGGAGGGATGCGTGCGCGCGCGTCTCGGGGAAACGCGATGCGACAGCCGGATCTGCTTGACTTCGGCGCGGCCGACTCGGGCTGCCGGTGGCCACTAGAACGCGACCGGCAACGGATCCAGGCTGCGCCAAATGTACCATGTGGCCACCGAGCGAAATGGCGCCCAGGCCTCGCCCACTTCGCGTGCTTCGGCGCGCGAGACCGGCTCGCCGCTGAAGTAGTTGACGCTGATGCCGCGGAGCAGCCCGACGTCGTCCAGCGGCAGGATATTGGGCCGCATCAGATGAAAGATCAGGAACATCTCGGCGGTCCAGCGGCCGATGCCGCGGATCGCGACCAGTTCCTCGATGATCGCCTCGTCGTCCATCTGCTGCCATTGCCGCACATGCACCGCGCCCGATTCGAAGTGTTGCGCCAGATCGCGCAGGTACTCGACCTTGCGTGCCGAAAGACCCGCGGCGCGGATCGCCGGCGTCTCGAGTGTCAGCACCGCTCGCGGCAGCAGCCGCTCCGCGGGGCCGCTGGCGAGCGTGGCCAGCCGGTCCCACACCGCCTGCGCCGCCTTCACCGAGATCTGCTGGCCGACGATCGAGCGCGCCAAGGTCGTGAAGGCGTCGCCGCGACACTTGAGCCGACCGTCGCCGAGTTGCGGGATGAGCTTCCTCATCACGCGGTCGTGGCGCGACAGATGCCGGCAGGCATCGTCCCAACATTCGGTCGTGCTCGGCGAGCGAATTGCGGCCATCTACGACTTCACCCAGGTCGTGCCTTGCGCCGAGTCCTGCAGCACGACACCGCGCGCGGCAAGTTCGTCGCGGATCGCATCGGCGCGGGCCCAGTTGCGCTGGTGCTTGGCCTGCGCGCGCTCGGCGATGCGCGCGGCGACGAACGACTCGTCGATCGCGCCACCGCCCTGCAGCCAGGCGCGCGGCGGTTGCCGCAGCAGCCCGAGCGTGCCCGCCAGGCCCTTCAACAATTCGGCCTGCTCGGCCGAGTGCGTGCGGTTCAGTTCGGCCGCGACGTCGAACAATACCGCGAGCGCCACCGGTGTGTTGAAGTCGTCGTTCATCGCAGTGCGGAACGCCGCGGCAGCCGGCAAGGTCCAGTCGACCGCGCCCTCGGCGGGCGCCGCGCCATCGAGCGCGGTGTACAGCCGGCGCAGCGCACTGCGCGCGGCGTCGAGGCTCGAGTCGCTGAAATTGAACGGGCTGCGGTAATGCGTGTGCAACATGAAAAAGCGCAGTGTCTCGCCGTCGTAGCGCTCGAGCACGTCGCGTATCGTGAAGAAGTTGCCGAGCGACTTAGACATCTTCTCGTCGTCGACGTTGAGAAAGCCGTTGTGCATCCAGACGTTGACGAACGCGCCGCCGCTGGCTGCCTCGCTTTGAGCGATCTCGTTTTCATGGTGCGGGAACATCAGGTCGATACCACCGCCGTGGATGTCGAAGTGCTCGCCGAGCAAGGCCTTGCACATCGCCGAGCATTCGATGTGCCAGCCGGGTCGGCCGCGTCCGTAGGCGCTCTCCCACTTCGCATCTTCGGGCTCGTCGGGCTTGGCAGCCTTCCAGAGCACGAAGTCGAGAGGGTCGTCCTTGTCGCCCGCGACCGCCACGCGCTCGCCGGCGCGCAACTGGTCGAGCGACTTGCCCGAGAGCTTGCCATAGCCGCGAAACTTGCGCACCGCGTAGTTGACGTCGCCGCCTTGCGCGCGATAGGCGTAGCCCTTTTGCAGCAAGGTCTCGATCATCTGCAGCATGCCGCCGACGTGCTCGGTGGCGCGCGGTTCGAAGCTCGGCGGCTCGACGCCCAGACGCGCCAGGTCTTCGTGCATCGCCTGCGTCATCTCGTCGGTGAGCGCGCGGATCGTGATGCCGCGCTCGAGCGCGCGGCGGATGATCTTGTCGTCGATGTCGGTGATGTTGCGCACGTAGGTCACACGAAACCCAAGCGTCTTCAGCCAGCGCTGCACCACGTCGAACACGATCAGCACGCGCGCATGGCCCATGTGACAGAGATCGTAGATCGTCATGCCGCAGACGTACATGCGCACGTGCTCCGGCTCGATCGGCACGAACGGCTCGATCGTCCGGGACAGCGTGTTGTGGATGCGTAAGCTCATGGCCGATCGAAGAGGAGGAAGCGGTGCCGAGCGCCGGGGCCGCCGATCGTATCGTGCGCTGCGCAGACCGGCGCGCGTACGTTGCGCGACGACGCCCGAAGGCCCTGGATGACGGACGCCGCACTACAATCGAATCAGTATAGCGACGGTGCCGCGCAGCAGCCGACACCACGCCGTGGCCCGTCGCACGAGCGCATCCACCACCCATCCACGACACGCCCTCCAGGAACCTTTCGCATGCGCAAATTCCTCACCCGCTGGCCGGCCGCCGTGCTGTTCTGCGCTGCGCTCGGCACGAGCCTTGCAGCCGACGCACAGAAGGTGAGGCTCGAGACCACCGCGGGCAACATCGTGATCCAGCTCGACGCCGCGAAGGCGCCGAAAACCGTCGAAAACTTCGTCCAGTATGTCAAGGCCGGCCACTACGACGGCACGATCTTCCACCGGGTCATCTCGAACTTCATGATCCAGGGCGGCGGCATGACGGCCGACCGGCGCGAGAAGCCGACGCGGGCTCCGATTCCGCTGGAAAGCCGCAACGGCTTGACCAACGTGCGCGGCAGCGTCGCGATGGCGCGGACGATGGATCCGAACTCGGCAACGGCGCAGTTCTTCATCAACGTCAAGGACAACGATTTCCTCGATGCCGCCAAGGCGCGCGACGGCAACGGCTACGCGGTCTTCGGCAAGGTCGTCTCGGGCATGGACGTCGTCGACAAGATCCGCGACATGCGCACCGGACCCGGCGATTTCCCCGCTGACCCCGTGACGATCAAGCACGCAACGTTGGAGCCATGACATGGGACAACAAGTCGAACTGCAGACCACCAAGGGCAACATCACGATCGAGCTCGACGAGGCCAAGGCGCCCGAGTCGTCGCGCAATTTTCTCGCCCATGCCCGCGACGGCGATTACGACGGCACGGTGTTCCACCGCGTCATCAAGGGCTTCATGATCCAGGGCGGCGGCTTTGCACCGGGCATGAAGCAGCGGCCCGGGGGCGCCTCGATCCGCAACGAGGCCGACAACGGCTTGAAGAATGCCCACTACACGGTTGCGATGGCGCGCACCTCCGACCCGCATTCGGCCAGTTCGCAGTTCTTCATCAACACCACCGACAACGCCTTCCTCGACTTCAAGTCGGAGACGCCGCAAGGCTGGGGCTACGCGGTGTTCGGCCGGGTCGTCGACGGCACCGACGTCATCGACGCGATCGAGCGCGTCAAGACCGGCCGCAATGCCGGGCATGACGACGTGCCGCTGGAGGACATCGTCCTGACGCGTGCCATCGTGCGCGAATAAATCGGCGATGGCAACGCTGGCGTTGCCGGCCGATCTCGCGCTTATCGATGCGCCACCCGAGTGGCGCGCCATCGATTTCATCGCCGACCTGCACCTCGCCGAGGACACGCCGCGCGGCATCCAGGCGTGGCAGCGCTACCTGCAAGACACGCGTGCCGATGCGGTCTTCATCCTCGGCGATCTGTTCGAGGTCTGGGTCGGCGACGACGCGCGCCACGCCGGCTTCGATGCGCGCTGTGCGGCAATCCTCGGCGCCGCCGCAGAGCGGCGCACCATCGCGTTCATGTGCGGCAACCGCGATTTCCTGCTCGGCCGCGCGATGCTCGACGCCTGCGGCGTATGGGCACTTGCCGACCCGACGGTGCTGGTCGCGTTCGGTGTGCGCGTGCTGCTGACGCACGGCGATGCGCTGTGCGTCGACGATCTCGACTACCAGGCGTTTCGCCGCCAGGTGCGAAGCAGCGAATGGCAGCGGCAGTTTCTCGCGCAGCCGCTGGCCGAGCGGCGCGCTCAGGCGCAGGCGATGCGCCGCATCAGCGCCGGGCGCAAGGTCCGGCAAGACGAATGGGTCGATGTCGATGACGCCGCGGCGCTCGGCTGGCTGCGCGCCGCCGCTGCCGGCACGATGATCCACGGCCATACACACCGGCCCGCGAGCCACACGCTCGCACCTGGCCACGTGCGTCATGTGCTGAGCGACTGGGAGCTTGACCAGGGCGACGAGCGCGGGCGCGCCGATGTGCTGCGCTGGCAGCCGAGCGGCATCGAGCGGCTCACGCCCGACGAGGCCTGCGCGCGCTGACGTGTGGGCGTGGTGGCAGCGCCGGCGCGACGCGCGAACGCTCAGGCGCCGGCCCATTCCCGACGCGCTGTGGCAAGCGACGCTCGCGCGCTATCCCTTCCTCACCCTGCGAAACACCGACGACCTGCAGCGGCTACGTGAACTCGCGACGCTCTTTCTCGCGCAAAAGGAGTTCTCCGGCGCGCACGGCCTGCAGGTCAGCGACGCGATGGCTGTGGCGATCGCCGCGCAGGCCTGCCTGCCGATTCTGCGTCTGGGCCTGAGCGCCTACGGAGGGTTCGTCGGAATCGTCGTGCATGCCGGTGCGGTCGCGGCGCCGCGCGAAAGCGTCGACGAGGCCGGCGTCGTGCACCACTACACGCAAGCGATTTCCGGCGAGGCGATGAGCGGCGGCCCGATGATGCTCGCCTGGCACGATGTCGCCGACGCCGGCCGGTCGGCCGAATGGGGCTACAACGTCGTGATCCACGAGTTCGTCCACGTGCTCGACATGCACGCAGCGCGTCACGGCATGCCGGCGCTCGAGGGTCCCGCGGGAGCGGCCTGGCCGCGCGCGCTGGAGCATGAATACCGCGAGTTCTGCACGCGCGTCGATGCCGGCGAGGACACCTTCCTCGACCCCTACGGAGCAGAGGCGATCGAGGAATTCCTTGCGGTCGCCTCCGAAGCGTATTTCGTCGCGCCGCAGGCTCTGCGCGACGAGCACCCGCGGCTCTACGAGTTGCTGTGTCGTTTCTTCCTGCAGGACCCGGCGGCCTGGGAGCGCACGCCACCGGCGCACTGAGAGCCCCGCTCGCCACAGGCGCGATGAACGGTGCGCGATGAAGAAAGGGAGCCGAAGCTCCCTTTCCAGTGGCACCTCCGCGCCAGGCGCGATCAGGCGGTCGCCGGTTCGGCCTTCGGCTTGTCGCTCTTCTTCACCGGCTGGATGTCGAGCAGCGGCTTGCCGTCCGCGTCGGCGTCGACCGTCAGCCGACCGCCGTCGGCAAGTCTGCCGAACAGCAGCTCGTCGGCCAGCGCACGGCGGATCGTGTCCTGGATCAGCCGTTGCATCGGGCGCGCACCCATCAGCGGGTCGAACCCCTTCTTCGCCAACTGCTTCCGCAGCGTATCCGTGAACGTGACCTCGACCTTCTTACCGTCGCATCGAGCCGGTTCCTGAACTCGGGCGTGAACAGCCGCTTGATCTCGGCCATCTCGTCGCCGTGCTCGTGCGCGTTGGTGAAGCCGATCGTCGCCTTCGAGAGCGCCTCCGCACCCGCGTTGGTCGTCATGACGATGATGACGTTGCGGAAGTCGGCCTTGCGACCGTTGTTGTCGGTGAGCGTCCCGTGGTCCATCACCTGCAGCAGCACGTTGAAGACGTCCGGGTGCGCCTTCTCGATCTCGTCGAGCAGCAGAACCGCGTGCGGCTTCTTCGAGACCGCCTCGGTCAGGAGGCCACCCTGGTCGAAGCCGACATAGCCCGGGGGCGCACCGATCAACCGGCTCACCGCATGGCGCTCCATGTACTCGCTCATGTCGAAGCGGATCAGCTCGATCCCCATGATGTAGGCGAGCTGGCGCGCGACCTCGGTCTTGCCGACGCCGGTCGGGCCGCTGAAGAGGAACGAGCCGATCGGCTTGTCGGGACGGCCCAGGCCCGAGCGCGCCATCTTGATGGCGGCGGCAAGCGCCTCGATGGCCGGCTCCTGGCCGAAGACGACGCTGTTCAAGTCACGATCGAGCGTCTTCAGCTTGGAGCGGTCGTCGCTGGAGACGCTGGCCGGCGGGATGCGCGCGATCTTCGCGACGATGTCCTCGACCTCGGCGCGCGTGATCGTCTTCTTCTGCTTGTTCTTCGGCAGGATGCGCTGCGCCGCGCCGGCCTCGTCGATCACATCGATCGCCTTGTCGGGCAGGTGGCGGTCGTTGATGAATTTGGCCGAGAGTTCGGCCGCCGCCTGCAGCGCGCCCAGCGCGTACTTGACGCTGTGGTGCTCCTCGAAGCGCGACTTGAGGCCTTTCAGGATCTCGATCGTCTGCTCGACCGATGGCTCGACGACGTCGATCTTCTGGAAGCGCCGGGAGAGCGCCGCGTCCTTCTCGAAGATACCGCGGTACTCGTTGAAAGTCGTCGCGCCGATGCACTTCATCGCACCGGAGCTCAGCGCGGGCTTGAGCAGGTTGCTCGCGTCCAGCGTGCCGCCCGACGCCGCGCCGGCGCCGATCAAGGTGTGGATCTCGTCGATGAAGAGGATCGCGCTCGGCTGATCCTTCAGCTGCTTCAAGACGCCCTTCAGGCGCTGCTCGAAGTCGCCGCGGTACTTGGTGCCGGCAAGCAAGGCGCCCATGTCGAGCGCATAGACGATCGAGCCGGCCAGCACCTCGGGCACGTCGGACTGCGTGATGCGCCAGGCCAGCCCTTCTGCGATCGCCGTCTTGCCGACACCGGCCTCGCCGACCAGCAACGGATTGTTCTTGCGCCGCCGGCACAGGATCTGGATCACGCGCTCGACCTCGAGATCGCGGCCGATCAGCGGATCGATCTTGCCGTCGCGCGCAAGCTGGTTCAGGTTTTGCGTGTACTGGTCGAGCGGCGAACCCTTGCCGTCGGCATCGTCCTTGTCGGCATCGGCCGAGGCGCCGCCGTCGGGCTTGGCCGGCTCGGGCGGATCGCTCTTCTTGATGCCGTGGGCAATGAAATTGACGACGTCCAGGCGCGTCACGCCCTGCTGGTGCAGGTAGTAGACGGCGTGCGAATCCTTCTCGCCGAAAATCGCGACCAGCACATTGGCGCCGGTCACTTCCTTCTTGCCGCTGCCGGTCGACTGCACGTGCATGATCGCGCGCTGGATCACGCGCTGGAAACCGAGCGTGGGCTGCGTGTCGACCTCGTCGATGCCGCCGACCGTCGGCGTGTTCTCCTTGATGAAGCCGAGCAGGCTCTTGCGCAAGTCGTCAATGTTGGCCGAGCAGGCGCGCAGCACCTCGGCGGCCGACGGGTTGTCGAGCAGCGCCATCAGCAGGTGCTCGACGGTGATGAATTCGTGGCGCTGCTGGCGCGCCTCGACGAATGCCATGTGCAGGCTGACTTCCAACTCTTGAGCGATCATGCCGCCTCCATAATGCATTGCAGGGGGTGCCCGCCGCGGCGTGCGGCGGCCACCACCAGTTCGACCTTGGTCGCGGCGATGTCTTTCGAGTAGACACCGCAGACGCCCCGACCTTCATGGTGAATCTTCAGCATGATCAGTGTCGAGGTTTCGAGGTCGTGGTTGAAGTAATCCTGTAGCACCATCACGACGAATTCCATCGGCGTGTAATCGTCGTTCAAAAGCACCACCTGGTACATCGGTGGCGGTTCGGTCTTCGCGGCCTGCCGCTCGACCACGACCGCCCCGCCGCCCTCATGGGCGGGCCCCTTCACGGGTGGCTCGGGCGTGCGTGGCTTCTGAGGCATGAATTCATTCTATCGAGTTGACCTAGCAGGAATCGGACCCACTGCACATTGGGCTTGGGGACTATTTCACAAGCCCCGTTGCGGGTCCCCGGCCCCTGCCGATAAGCCCTGATCCGCGCCGGGCGCGCGGCTTCGACGAAAGCTGTTCCAAACCGCCCGTGGTGGTTCCGCCGGGCTGCCCGGCATCGCGCCTGCGAAGTACGCACGCCAACGCAAAAAAGCCCGCCAAAGCGGGCTTGCCAGAGACGCGGCGCAACGGCCGCGTCGCTCTTACATGTTCGATCATCACCTCCCAATCGGCCGCTGAGCCAACGATCATGCGGGCGCTTGGTTGGCTGGGTACCATCGTGGCCCCATCCGTGGCCCCGTTCATCGCCCTGCCTTTGAACCGCGTTTTGTTGACCCAGCCCGTGGGTGCATTGCGAGCGCTGCTGCGTTGCGCGGGCGCCGCACGGCGGCCTACTGAATTGGTCCCGGCTTTGCCAGGCTCTGCAGCTTGGAGAGCGTCATCGCTCGGACCATCGACCCCAGGATCTGCCGCTCAACATCGGCGCGGTCGGGATCGCGCCGGTCGTCAATGACGACCCGGATCTCCCGGCCAGCCAGGTACGGCGAGTTCTTCACGTCACCAGCCTTGCGCATCGTGGCTCCGGTGGCGGTGTGGTTCGCCGGAATCACGTCGATGTATTCGCCCTCCATA
>CAJDUZ010000034.1_pt1 | contig 29444 bp, 25 predicted proteins | sample 7391221 | NCBI WGS metagenome assembly CAJDUZ01 (sample SAMEA7055692, study PRJEB34461) | soil metagenome | biome: terrestrial ecosystem; feature: Peninsula; material: soil | place: Antarctica | collected 2016
CGGTCACCTTGATCGACGACAGCTACAACGCCAATCCCGACTCGGTGCGTGCGGCCATCGACCTGCTGGCCGCGCAGCCCGGCAGCCGCTGGCTGGTGCTGGGCGACATGGGCGAAGTCGGCGAACGCGGTGTCGAGTTCCACACCGAAGTCGGCGCCTACGCCAAGGAGCGTGGCCTGGAGGCGCTGTGGACGGCGGGGGCGCTCGCCACCCACGCCGCTGCGGCGTTCGCCGGCGCGCGGCATTTCGACGACGTCGCGACCTTGATTGCCGCCTTGCCCGACGCGCCGGCCTGCAACGCCGCCCTGGTCAAGGGATCGCGCTTCATGCGCATGGAGCGTGTCGTCGCCGCATTGACCGCCACGGGGGCACGACATGCTGCTTAGCCTGGCGCAGTGGCTGCAGACCCTCTCGCCGGAGCTCGGCTTCTTCCGCGTCTTCCAGTACATCACGTTCCGGGCGGTGATGGCGGCGCTCACCGCCTTGCTGATCGGCCTGGCGTTCGGGCCCTGGGTCATCCGGCGCCTTGCCGCCTTGAAGATCGGCCAGCCGATTCGCGACTACGGCGTCGCCACCCACCTCGTGAAGAACGGCACGCCGACGATGGGCGGCGTGCTGATCCTGATCGGCATCGGCGTCTCGACCTTGCTGTGGTTCGACTGGAGCAACCGTTTCGTCTGGATCGTGCTGATCGTCACCTTGGGGTTCGGCGCGATCGGCTGGGTCGACGACTGGCGCAAGGTGGTGCAGAAGAACCCCGAAGGCATGGGCTCGGGCGAGAAGTACCTGTGGCAGTCGTTGATCGGGCTGGTGGCCGCGCTCTATCTCGCATTCAGCGTCAGCGAGAGCTCCAACGTGCGCGTTCTCGAACTCTTCGTGCGCTGGGTGCAAAGCGGCTTCTCCAACAGCCTGCCGGCCAGCGCCGACCTGATCGTGCCGTTCTTCAAGAGCGTGAGCTACCCGCTGGGCGTCTACGGCTTCATTGCGCTCACCTATTTCGTCATCGTCGGATCGAGCAACGCCGTAAACCTCACCGACGGCCTCGACGGCCTGGCGATCATGCCGGTGGTGCTGGTCGGCTCGGCGCTCGGCGTCTTCGCCTACCTCACCGGCAACGCCGTCTTCAGCCGCTACCTGCTGATCCCGTTCATCCCCGGGGCCGGCGAACTGCTGGTATTTTGCGGCGCGCTGGCGGGCGCCGGGCTCGCCTTCCTGTGGTTCAACACGCACCCGGCGCAGGTTTTCATGGGCGACGTCGGCGCGCTCTCGCTCGGTGCGGCGCTCGGCACGATTGCCGTCATCACGCGCCAGGAAATCGTGCTCGGCATCATGGGCGGCATCTTCGTCGCCGAGGCGCTCTCGGTGATGCTGCAGGTGAGCTGGTTCAAGTTCACGAAGAAGCGCTTCGGCACCGGCCGGCGCATCCTGAAGATGGCGCCTCTGCACCACCACTTCGAGAAGTCGGGCTGGCGCGAGACGCAGGTCGTCGTGCGCTTCTGGATCATCACGATGCTGCTCTGCCTGGTCGGCCTGGCGAGCCTCAAACTGAGATGAGTGGCCTGCAGCAAACCGTTCTGGTGCTGGGCCTCGGCGAGTCGGGGCTGGCGATGGCGCGCTGGAGCGCGCGTCGCGGCGCTGTGGTGCGCGTCTGGGACTCGCGCGAGAACCCGCCGCAGGCCGCGGCCTTGGCCGAGCATGTGCCCGAGGCCCGGCGCCTCGACGGCGAACTCGACGACACGGCCTTCGAAGGCGTCTCGCTCGTGCTGCAAAGCCCGGGGCTCGCGCCGCAGGATCCGCGCATTGCCGCGCCGCTGGCCGCTGCGCTGGCTCGCGGTGTGCCGGTGCAGCGTGAGCTCGACCTCTTCAGCGCCGCATTGGCCGAGCTGCGCACGCAGCGCGGCTACCGCCCGAAGCTGATCGCGATCACCGGCACCAACGGCAAGACGACGACGACGGCGATGACGGCGCTCCTGGTCGAGCGCAGCGGCCGGCGCGTCGCGATGGCCGGCAACGTCGGGCCGACCTTGCTGCAGACCCTGGCCGACGCGCTTGACCGCGAGGACGAGTCGACCGTCGGCCCGCAGCCCGAAGGCCGCTTCGAGCATCTGCCCGAGGTCTGGGTGCTCGAGCTCTCGAGCTTCCAACTCGACCGGACCGAGGGCTTCGAGCCCGACGCCGCGGCGCTGCTCAACATCACGCAGGATCACCTCGACTGGCACGGCTCGCTCGACGCCTACACGGCAGCCAAGGCGCGCGTCTTCGGCACGTCCTCGGTGAGGGTGGTCAACCGCGACGACCCGGCTGTCGAAGCCTTGGTGCCGCCGCTGCCGATCCCGACGCCGCCGCCGCGCAAGGGCCGCACCGTGCGCCCGGCCGCACGCCGCGAAGTCATCCGCTTCGGTCTGGGAGCGCCGCAGCATGCCGGCGACTACGGCCTGGTCGTCGAGCACGGCATGGCGTGGCTGGTGCGCGCACAAGCAGCCGACGAAGCGCCACGCGGCCGCCATGCGGTGGCCGAGGCGCTGCGGCTGCAGCGGCTGATGCCGGCCGATGCCTTGCGTGTGCGCGGGCGCCACAACGCCGCCAATGCACTGGCCGCGCTGGCGCTGGCCGGCGCCATCGACTGCCCGCTGGCGCCGATGCTGCATGCCTTGCGCGAATACCGCGGCGAGCCGCATCGCGTCGAACACGTCGCGACGATCGACGGCATCGATGCGTTCGACGACAGCAAGGGCACGAATGTCGGGGCGACCGTGGCCGCGCTGAACGGCCTGGGAGCCGACCGTGCTCCGGCGCGTCTCGCCGTCATCCTCGGCGGCGACGGCAAGGGCCAGGATTTCACGCCGCTCGTCGAGCCGCTGCGCCGCCACGCGCGCGCCATCGCGACGCTCGGCCGCGACGCCGCGCGCATCGAGGAGGTGCTGCAGCAAGCGGGCCTGCTGTTCCAGCGCCATGCGAGCCTGGAAGCGGCGACGCGCTGGTGCTTCGAGCAGTCTGAGCCGGGCGATGCGGTGCTGCTGAGCCCCGCCTGCGCGAGTCTCGACATGTTTCGCAACTATCCGCACCGTGCCGCGATCTTCGTCGCCGCCGTGCGCGAGTGGGCCGCCGAGCACGGGGAGGTCGTGTCATGACGACGGCCGACAACCCGGCGCTGCTTGCGCGGCTGGCGCAGTGGTTGCGCCCGGTGGCGCGCGTCAAGGCGCGGCGCGGCGAAGCGATCCCGGTGCGCGAATGGATCGTTGTCGGCAGCGGCCAGCCGACCCGTCTGCTCGGCTTCGATCAGGCGCTGGTCTGGCTCGTCGTCGGCCTGCTTGCGCTGGGCCTGGTGATGGTCTACAGCGCCTCGGTTGCGCTGCCCGACAACCCGAAGTTTGCGCTCTACGGCTCGACCCACTTCCTGATGCGCCACCTGATGCAGGTGACGCTGGCACTGGTGCTGGCGCTGGTCATCGTGCAGATCCCGGTGAGCTTCTGGGAAAAGGCCGCACCCTGGGTCTACGTCGCCGCGCTGGTCGCGCTCGTGCTGGTGCTGCTGCCCTTCGTCGGCAAGGTCGTCAACAACTCGCGCCGCTGGATTCCGCTGGGCATCATGAACTTTCAGCCGAGCGAGCTCGCCAAGCTTGCGATGGCGATGTATGCCGCGAGCTACATGACGCGCAAGATGGAGGTGAAGGAGAACTTCTTCCGCGCGGTCTGGCCCATGGCCGTGGCGCTCGCCTTCACCGGGTGGCTCTTGCTGCGCGAGCCCGACATGGGCGCCTTCATGGTGGTCGCGCTGATCTCGATGGGGATCCTCTTCCTCGGCGGCGTCAACGGCCGCATGTTCACCTTGAGCGGCGCGGTGCTGGTCGGCACGTTCGTGCTGGTGATCGCGTCGAGCACCGAGAAGCGCCAGCGCATCTTTGCCTACCTGCAACCGTGGGACCCGGAATACGCGCTCGGCAAGGCCTACCAGCTGACGCATTCGCTGATCGCGTTCGGCCGTGGCGAGATCTTCGGCCAGGGGCTCGGTTCGAGCATCGAGAAGCTGCACTACCTGCCCGAGGCGCACACCGACTTCCTGCTCGCGGTGATCGGCGAGGAACTCGGCTTCGTCGGCGTGGCCTGCGTGATCTTCGCGTTCTTCTGGCTGTCGCGCCGGCTCTTCCACATCGGCCGCCAGGCAATCGCGCTCGACCGCGTCTTCGCCGGGCTCTACGCCCAGGGCATCGCGATCTGGGTCGCCGGGCAGGCCTTCATCAACATGGGCGTCAACCTCGGCGTGTTGCCGACCAAGGGACTGACCTTGCCGCTGATGAGCTACGGCGGCTCGGCGATCGTGATGAACGTCGCCGCACTCGCGATCGTGCTGCGCATTGATATCGAGAATCGGCAGTTGATGCGTGGAGGCCGCGCATGACGCGCCATCTCGTCGTCATGGCCGCCGGCACGGGCGGGCACGTGATACCCGGGCTTGCCGTTGCCGCCGAGATGCAGCGGCGCGGCTGGACCGTCAGCTGGCTCGGTACGACACACGGCATGGAAAACCGCCTGGTGCCGCCGAGCGGCATCGCGCTCGACCGCATCGCCTTTGCCGGGCTGCGTGGCAAGAACCTGCTGCAGACCGCCACCGGCGCGCTGCGGCTGCTGGCCGCGTTCTGGAGCTGCCTGCGTATCCTCAGGAAGCGCCGCGCCAGCGCGGTGCTCGGCATGGGCGGCTATGTCTGCTTTCCGGGTGGCCTGATGGCCTCGATCCTGAGCCGCCCGCTGCTGCTGGTCAACGCCGACGCGGCCCTGCTGCTCAGCAACCGCGCCTTGCTGCCGCTCGCCGACGCCGTCGCATTCGGCTTCGATGGCGGGGCCGCGCGCAAGACCCGCCGCGGCGTCGTCACCGGCAACCCGGTGCGTGCGGACATCGAGGCTCTGGCCCCACCCGCCGAGCGCTTTGCCGGGCGTAGCGGTCCGCTGCGGCTGCTCGTGATCGGCGGCAGTCTCGGCGCCAAGGCGCTCAACGATTGCGTGCCGCAGGCCTTGGCGCTGTTGGCGGTGCCCGATCGGCCGCAGGTCACGCACCAGAGCGGGCGCGATCATCACGCGGCGGTCGTCGCGGCCTACGCACAGGCGCGCGTCGACGCCGAAGCGGTCGCCTTCATCGACGACATGGCAGCGCGTCTGGCCGATTGCGATCTCGTCGTCTGCCGTGCCGGTGCCGTTACCGTCAGCGAGCTCTGTGCGGCAGGCGTCGCTTCGGTGCTGGTGCCGCTGATCGTCAGCACGACCTCGCACCAGCGCGACAACGCCGCCTGGCTGGCCGGTCACGGCGCCGCCATCCACCTGCCGCAGGCGGAAATGACGCCGCGCCGCCTCGCCGATCTGCTGGCGTCGCTGGGTCGCGCGAAGCTCCTCGAGATGGCGATGAAGGCGCGCGCCTTGGGCCGCCCCCACGCCGCCGCACGCGTCGCCGACCAACTGGAAAGGCTGGTGCCGGCATGAAGCACGCCGTCAAGCACATCCACTTCGTCGGCATCGGAGGCGTCGGGATGAGCGGCATTGCCGAGATCCTGCACAACCTCGGCTACACGGTCTCCGGATCGGACCAGGCCGACTCGAGAACCGCGCGGCGGCTGGCAGCGCTCGGCATCCGCGTCGCGCTCGGCCACGCTGCCTCCCATATTGCCGGCGCCGATGCCGTCGTCACGTCGACGGCGGTGCAGGCCGACAACCCCGAGGTCGTCGCGGCCCGTGCCGCCCGCGTGCCGGTCGTGCCGCGCGCGGAGATGCTGGCCGAACTGATGCGCCTGAAGCAGGGCATCGCGATCGCCGGCACGCACGGCAAGACGACGACGACGAGCCTGGTCACCAGCGTGCTGGCCGAGGCCGGCATCGACCCGACCTTCGTGATCGGCGGCCGTCTCGCCGCCGCCGGCGCGAACTCGCGCCTCGGCTCGGGTCACTACATCGTCGTCGAGGCCGACGAGTCGGACGCCTCGTTCCTCAAGCTGCTGCCGGTGATGGCGGTCGTCACCAACATCGACGCCGATCACATGGCCACCTACGGCCACGACCTCGAGAAGCTGCACTCGGCGTTCGTCGAGTTCATCCACCGCATGCCGTTCTACGGCGCCGCGATCGTCTGCGCCGACGACCCCGGCGTGCGCGCGATCATGCCGCGCATCACGCGGCCGCTGGTGAGCTACGGCTTCGATGCCGACACGATGGTGCGTGCGGTCGATCTCGAGACCGACGGCGGCCTGATGCGCTTCACGGTGCAGCGGAAAAACGGCACGCGCCTGCCGGACCTGCGCGTCACGCTGAACCTGCCGGGGCGGCACAACGTGCTCAATGCGCTGGCGGCGGTCGCGGTCGCGACCGAGCTCGAGTTGCCCGATGCGGCGCTGGTCAAGGGCCTGGCGGAGTTCCGCGGCGTCGACCGGCGCTTCCAGCGCTACGGCGAGCAGCCGGCCGCGGGCGGCGGCTCGTTCACCTTGATCGACGACTACGGTCACCACCCGGTCGAGATGGCCGCGACGCTGGAGGCGGCGCGCGGCGCTTTTCCGGGGCGCCGTCTGGTGCTCGCGTTCCAGCCGCATCGCTACACCCGCACGCGCGACTGCTTCGAGGACTTCGTCAAGGTCCTCGGCAGCGCCGACCGGGTCCTGCTCGCCGATGTCTACCCCGCCGGCGAGTCGCCGATCGTCGCCGCCGACGGGCGCGCCCTGGCGCATGCGCTGCGCGTGGCCGGCAAGGACGACCTGGTGTTCGTCGACGACATCGCCTCGATGCCGCAGACCATCGTCGAGCAGGCCCGCGACGGCGACGTCGTCGTCTCGATGGGCGCCGGCTCGATCGGCAACGTGCCTGCGCTGGTGGTCGATTTGTTGAAGGAGGCGCCATGAATACCGACGAACGCGCTTCGGTCGGGCGCGTGGCCGCTCCGGAGCCCGGACGCGTCCTCTCGGCGGGCGACGCAGCCGCACCAGCGGCAAGCGTGGCGGCCTCCGATTTCGGCAAGGTTGCGGTTCTGATGGGCGGCACATCGGCCGAGCGCGAGATATCGCTGCTGTCGGGCACCGGCGTGCTGGCGGCGTTGCGCGCATCGGGCGTCGATGCGCATGCGTTCGACCCGGCCGAACGCGTGCTCCATGAATTGAAGCGGGACGGTTTCAGCCGCTGCTTCATTGCCTTGCATGGCCGTCACGGCGAGGACGGCACCGTGCAGGGTGCGCTCGAGTTGCTCGGCATCCCCTACACCGGCCCTGGCGTGATGGCCTCGGCGATCGCGATCGACAAGGTCATGACCAAGCGCGTGTGGTCTGCCGAGGGCTTGCCGACGCCGCGCTTCGTGCGGCTCGCACCAGACGAGCGCACCCGCGAACGCATCCGCACCGTGCCCGACGAGATCGGGCTGCCGCTGATCGTGAAGCCGCCGCGCGAGGGCTCGTCGCTGGGCATCACCAAGGTGGCCGGGAATGAAGACATGCAAGGCGCGGTCGAACTCGCCGGCCGCTACGACCTGGACGTGCTGTGCGAGGAGTTCATCGCAGGCGACGAAGTCACTTGCGCCGTGCTCGGCGCCGGCGCCGGCGCGCACGCCTTGCCAGTGATCCGGATCGAGGCACCCGACGGTGCCTACGACTATCAGAACAAGTACTTCACCGATGTCGTGCGTTACCACTGCCCGAGCGGCCTGCCCGAAGCCGAGGAGCAGGAGATCCGGCGCCTGGCCGTGGCCGCCCACCGGAGCCTGGGCTGCCGCGGCTGGAGCCGCGCCGATCTGATGATCCGGCGCCGCGACCGCAAGCCCTTCCTGCTCGAGATCAATACGTCGCCGGGAATGACCTCGCACTCGTTGGTGCCGATGTCGGCGCGTGCCGCCGGTCTGGACTACCCGGCCCTGTGCCTGCGAATCCTCGGCATGGCCGCGCTCGACGCACCGGCCGTCGCACGGAGCGCCTGACGATGGCTCGCACCCCGCGATTCCAGCGCATGCCGGTCGAGCCGGCCGACATCCGGCTGATGAACGCCGCCGCGCGCCTGCTGGCGCTGCTCGGCGTGCTGGCGATCGTGGCGACGGCGCTGCTCTGGCTGGCGCGGCAGCCGGTGTTTGCGGTGCATGCCATCCGCATCGAGGGCGAGACGACGCGCAACAGCGTCGCGACGATCCGTGCCAACGCCTTGCCACGGCTGACCGGCAACTTCTTCACGCTCGACGTGCAGCGCGCGCGGCGTGCCTTCGAATCGGTGCCGTGGGTGCGTCATGCCGTCGTCAGCCGGGTCTGGCCGAACCGGCTGCTGGTGCGGCTGGAAGAACACCGGCCGGTCGCGCTGTGGGAAGGCGCCGGCGAGGACGACGCCGACAAGATCGTCAACAGCCATGGCGAAGTCTTCGAAGCCAACCTCGGCGATGTCGAGGACGACGCGCTGCCGGTCCTGCAAGGACCCGACGGCACGGCGGCCCACGCGCTGGGTCTGCTCGAGCGGCTGGCGCCGGTGCTGGCAACGATCGATCAGCGCATCGACACGCTCGCGCTCTCGGGCCGCGGCTCGTGGCGCGTCGAGCTCGACAACGGCGCCGAGCTGCAGCTCGGCCGCGGCAGCGACGACGAGGTGCTCGCGCGCACCGAGCGTTTCGTCGCGACCCTCGGACAGTTGACCGAGCGCTACCAGCGCCCGCTCGAATACGCCGACTTGCGGTATCGGGACGCCTATGCCGTGCGTCTGAAGGGCGTGACGACGCAAGCCGACAGCATGAACAAAGCCAGGAAATAGGGAGCCGGGGAACCAAATGGCCAAGGAATACAAGGATCTGGTGGTCGGGCTCGACATCGGCACCGCAAAGGTGATGGCGGTCGTTGCCGAGGTGCTGCCGGGCGGCGAGCTGCGCATTGCCGGGCTCGGCAGCGCGCCGGCGCATGGCCTCAAGCGCGGTGTCGTCGTCAACATCGACGCGACCGTGCAGTCGATCCAGCAGGCCTTGAAGGAGGCCGAGATGATGGCCGACTGCAAGATCACCCACGTCTACACCGGCATCACCGGCAGCCACATCCGCGGCCAGAACTCCACCGGCATGGTGATCGTGCGCGACAAGGAGGTGACGCCGGTCGACGTGACGCGCGTCGTCGAGACTGCCAAGGCGATCAACATCCCGAACGACCAGCGGCTGCTGCTGGTCGAGCCGCAGGAGTTCGTGATCGACGGCCACGAGGTGAAGGAGCCGATCGGCATGAGCGGCGGCCGCCTCGAGGTCAAGGTGCACATCGTCACCGGCGCGCAGAGCGCGGCCGAGAACATCGTCAAGTGCGTGCGGCGCTGCGGCCTGGAAGTCGATCAGCTGGTGCTCAACCCGAGCGCCTCGAGCCACGCGGTGCTGACCGAGGATGAGAAGGATCTCGGCGTCGCGCTGGTCGACATCGGCGCCGGCACCACCGATGTGGCGATCTTCACCGACGGCGCGATCCGCCACACCGCGGTCATTCCGATCGCCGGCGACCTCATCACCAGCGACATCGCAATGGCGCTGCGCACGCCGACCAAGGACGCCGAGGAGATCAAGGTCGAGTACGGCGTGGCCAAGCAGTTGCTGGCGGATCCGAACGAGCAGCTCGAGGTGCCGGGGCTCGGCGATCGCGCCCCGCGCATGCTGAGCCGCCAGGCGCTGGCCGGCGTCATCGAGCCGCGCATCGAGGAGATCTATTCGCTGGTGCACCAGGTGATCCGCGAAAGCGGCTTCGAGGAGCTGCTGTCGTCGGGCATCGTGATCACCGGCGGCGCCGCGGTGATGCCGGGGATGGTCGAGCTGGGCGAGGACATCTTCCTGAAGCCGGTGCGCAAGGGCATCCCGACCTACCGCGGTGCCTTGCACGACATGGTTGCGAACCCGCGTTCAGCCACCGTCATGGGCTTGCTCGAGGAAGGGCGGCATGCACGCACGCGCGGCCTGCGCGCGGCACAGCAGGCGGGTTCGGTCAAGACGCTGTTCGGTCGCGCCAAGGACTGGTTCCTCGGCAACTTCTGAAAGGCCCGCATGTTCGAGACCTGCCCGCCCGTCGAACCGCTGCCGCATCGCGGCCAGGCGGCGGCGCGCGGCTGCCACTTTCGCTGCGGCCGCGGGCCGCCGCTTTCAGGCATCACAAGACCGAGGCGCACCGACCGGCGCGACCGAGGCTCATGAAGACGGGGATGGATCGATGCGACGAGAACGTTTGGCAACTGCAAAGGACTGGAGCAAGACATGGCTATTGAAATGATCGAAGAGTTCAACATGGGGACGCAGATCCGTGTGATTGGCGTCGGTGGCGGCGGCGGTAACGCCGTCGAGCACATGATCGCCACCGGCGTACAAGGGGTCGAGTTCGTCTGCGCCAACACCGACGCCCAGGCGCTCAACCGCTCGGCTGCGCATCACCTGATCCAGCTCGGCTCGACCGGGTTGGGCGCAGGAGCCAAGCCCGAGGCGGGACAGTCCGCGGCCGAGGAGGCGGTGGAGGTGATCCGCCAGTCGATCGAGGGTTCGCACATGCTGTTCATCACCGCCGGCATGGGCGGCGGCACCGGCACCGGCGCGGCGCCGGTGATCGCGCGCGTCGCCAAGGAGATGGGCATCCTCACCGTGGGCGTCGTCACCAAGCCGTTCGAGTTCGAGGGCCAGCGCCGCATGAAGCTTGCCGATGCGGGCCTGGCGGAACTCGAGGCCAACGTCGACTCGCTGATCGTCATCCTCAACGACAAGTTGCTCGATGTGCTCGGCGACGACATCACGCAGGACCAGGCCTTTGCGCACGCCAACGACGTGCTGAAGAACGCGGTCGGCGGCATCAGCGACATCATCCACATGCCCGGTCTCGTCAACGTCGACTTCGAGGACGTGAAGACGGTGATGAGCGAGCCCGGCAAGGCGATGATGGGCACGGCCCAGGCCTCGGGGCCGGATCGCGCGATCAAGGCCGCCGAAGCCGCCGTGGCCTGCCCGCTGCTGGAGGGCATCGACCTTTCGGGCGCGCGTGGCGTGCTGGTGCTGATCGCGGCCAATCGCAACACCTTCAAGCTCGCCGAGAGCCGCAACGCGATGAACACGATCCGGCGCTATGCCGCCGACGATGCGCACGTCATCTACGGCACCGCCTACGACGAGGGCCTGGGCGACCAGTTGCGTGTCACGGTGATCGCGACCGGCCTGTGCCCGGCCAAGCGCAACAAGCAGCAGCCGCCGATGAGCGTCGTCCACAACGTGCAGCGCACCGGCACCGACAACCTGCAGGTGATGAACCAGCCGATGCAGATGCAGCCCTCGGCCCATCACGACTACAGCGGGCTTTCCACGCCGAGCGTCTGGCGCACCGGCCGCACCGCCGCGGCCAAGGTCGATGCGCTGGCGAGCAACGGCATGGACGAGATCGAGATCCCGGCGTTTTTGCGCAAGCAGGCCGATTGATAGCGTCCGAAGCCGTGGCGCGCGCAGCGTCCGCGGGCCTCGCGGTGCTCGCGAGGAAGCGCCGGGCCGCGTTTCGCGTTTCCTCGACGCCCTTGGGGGCTCGGCTTGCCGAGCGCCCAAGGGCGCGATGGAGCATGGCTCCGCCGCGGCGGGCGCGGCCCGGCGCGCTTGCGCTGCCTCTGCATCGACCAATGATCCTGGCAACCTAGAATTCCATCATGCTGGCGCAACGCACCCTCAAGTCCCTGGCCCGTGCCGTCGGCGTCGGGGTGCACGGCGGCCAGCGGGTCGAGATGACCCTGAGGCCGGCGCCGCCCGACAGCGGCGTGGTGTTTCGTCGCGTCGACCTGCCGCGTGCGGTCGAGATCCGCGCCGACGCCTTCTCGGTCTGCGACACGCGCATGGCGACGACGCTCTCGCCCGGCGGCGACCCCGACGGGCCGAAGGTGAAGACGGTCGAGCACCTGCTGTCGGCATGTTCGGGGCTCGGCCTCGACAACCTCGCCGTCGACATCACCGCCGAGGAGGTGCCGGTGCTCGACGGCTCGGCCGCGTCGTTTGTCTTCCTGCTGCAAAACGCCGGCATCGCACTGCAGGATGCGCCCAAGCGCTTCATGCGCGTGCTCGAGCCGGTCGAGGTGCGCGAAGGCGAGGGCGCCAGCTTGAAGTGGGCGCGGCTCGATCCCTACGAGGGCTACCGCTTCAGCTTCGAGATTGCCTTCGACCACCCTGCCGTCAACCAGACCGGGCAGCGCGTCGACTTCGACATGGGTTCGGGCCAGTACGCGCGCGAGATCGCTCGCGCGCGCACCTTCGGTTTCACGCGCGACGTCGAGCTGATGCGTGCGCGCGGCCTGGGTCTGGGCGGCAGCATGGACAACGTCGTCGTTGTCGACGACTACAAGGTGCTCAATGCCGAAGGCCTGCGCTACGGTGACGAATTCGTCAAGCACAAGATTCTCGATGCCATCGGCGACATGTACCTTGCGGGGCGGCCGCTGCTGGCCGCCTACAGCGCCTTCAAGTCGGGCCATGCGCTGAATAACCGGCTGCTGCGTGCGCTGCTGGCCGACCCGAGCGCCTACGAGATCGTCACCTTTAACGACGCCGCCAAGGCGCCGCCCGGCCTGGCCGAGCTGGCGCCGGCCTGGTAAGCGCGTGCCGTTCTTTCGCTGGTTGCTGCTGCTGGCGCTGCTGGGCGCCATCGTCTGTTTCGCGCTCTATGCCTGGACCGGCGAAATGCGCTATCGCGTACTCGGCGTGCGCATCTTCAAGTGGACGGTCGTGGCGGGCCTGGTCTTTTTCGCGGTGCTGATCTTCGAGCGCGTGTTGGAACTGCTGCGGAGCCCGACATGACGGTTTTTCGCTGGATCATCGGCGTGTTGTCGCTGCTGCTCGCGGCGGGCTCGGTGCTCAGCTTCGGCTTCTACGTCGGCGTGGATGCGCGCCTGTGGCTCGCACGCGCGCGCCGGCTGCGGCACTGGACCTGGCTTGCCCTGCTGCTGTGGTTCAACGCCGAGGTCTGGCGCAGCGTCGTGCTCCTCATCGTGCGCTGGTAGCGTCCTGGCGCGGCCGGTTTTGCCGGAGCTTGCGCGCCCCATTGCAGTGACGGACCGGCCGCCGGAACCCGTCGCGCTGTTGCTGCGACGGCCCGGCTGCCTACCCGCCGGCGGCAGCGAGCCCGAGGAAGTCGACGATCTTCGACCAGTGACGGTCGAAGTCGCTCAACGCATGGTCGCCGCCTTCGAGCAGCTCGATGCGCGCGCCGGCGCAGCGCGCGACCATCTCGCGCCACGACAGCACCTCGTCGCCCTTGGCGATGATCGCGAAATAGCGTTGCGCTGTGGTCAGCGGCCCGCATTCGAGGGCGAGCAACTCATCGACGTATTCGGGCCGGAAGTGGAAGGCCTCGGCGCTGTGCCAGGCGGTCGTCGTGCCGACCTGCTGCGCGAGATCGCGTGCCGGCTGCACCGCAGGGTTCAGCAGCACCGCGCGGCAGCCGTAGCGTTCGGCGAGTGCAATGGCGTAGTAGCCGCCGAGCGAGCTGCCGATCACCGCTGTCTGCGCTGCGGGCCACGTATCGAGCCGCGTGCACACCTGCTCGAACGCCGCGCGTGGCGATGCCGGCAATTGCGGACACCACCACTCGAGGTCGGGCCGCTTCGCCCGGACCCAGGCCGCGACCTGCCGCGCCTTGGTCGATTGCGGCGACGAGCGAAAGCCGTGCAGGTAGAGCAGGTGGCTGATCGGCAGCGCGTTCTCCGCTGCGTCTTGCATCGCTTGCCCGGGCTGCGGCATGGCCGCCCCGCCGCTCATCGCTCGCCGCGCTGCTGCAAGGCCGCAAGCAGCCGGCCGTGTACGCCGCCGAAGCCGCCGTTGCTCATGCAGACGATGTGGTCGCCCGGCCGCGCGGCGGCAAGCACTTGCTCGACGACGGCGTCGAGGCTGCCGCAGACCGTCGCCTGCGCTCCCATCGCCGCCAGCGCCTCGCTTGCGTCCCAATCCAGCCCGCCGCTGTGGCAGAACGCCAGATCGGCGTGCTCGAGCGCCCACGGCAGTTGCGCCTTCATCATGCCGAGCTTCATCGTGTTGGAGCGCGGCTCGAACACCGCGAGGATGCGCTCGCGCTTGCCGCGTTCGGGCGGCTGCGCGTCGAGCCGCCGGCGCAGGCCGTCGAGCGTCGTGTGGATCGCGCTCGGGTGGTGTGCGAAGTCGTCGTAGACCTTCACGCCGCCCGCGGTGCCGCGCAGTTCAAGGCGGCGGCGCACGTTCTGGAAGCGTGCCAGCGCCTGCGCGGCGGGCTCGGGCGAGACACCGACGTGCTCGGCTGCCGCGATCGCCGCCAGCGCGTTCAGCTGGTTGTGCACGCCCAGCAGCGGCCACTCGACGCGGCCGACCTTCAGGCTGCCGCGCAGCACATCGAAGGCGTGCGGTTCGCCGCGCGCGCGCCACGCACCGGCTTCCTCCTTGGGCGTGCCGAAACGCTGCACCTCGCTCCAGCATCCCATCGCCAGCACCCGCTGCAGGCTTTGCTCGCGCGCATTGACGACCAGCCGGCCCTGCGCCGGTACCGTGCGCACCAGGTGGTGGAACTGGCGCTCGATCGCCGCGAGGTTCTCGAAGATGTCGGCGTGGTCGAACTCGAGGTTGTTGAGGATTGCCGTGCGCGGCCGGTAGTGGACGAACTTGCTGCGCTTGTCGAAGAATGCCGTGTCGTACTCGTCGGCCTCGATGACGAACGGCGCACTCCCGGCGCCAAGCCGCGCCGAGACGCCGAAGTTGCTCGGCGCACCGCCGACCAGGAAGCCTGGCGCGCGCCCGGCCGCCTCGAGGATCCAGGCGAGCATCGCGGTCGTCGTCGTCTTGCCGTGCGTGCCGGCTACCGCCAGCACATGGCGGCCCTGCAGCACGTTTTCGGCCAGCCATTGCGGCCCGCTGGTGTAGGCCGCGCCGGCATCGAGCACCGCCTCCATCAGCGGGTTGCCGCGGCTCACGACATTGCCGACGACGAAAAGGTCGGGGCGCAGCGCCAATTGCTCGGCGCCGAAGCCCTCGACGAGTTGGATGCCGAGTGCCGCAAGCTGCTCGCTCATCGGCGGGTAGACGTTGGCATCGCAGCCGGTGACCTCGTGCCCGGCCTCGCGCGCCAGCGCCGCGACGCCGCCCATGAACGTGCCGCAGATGCCCAGGATGTGGATGTGCATCGCGCGCCGCTCGTGTCCTAGCGGCTCAGTGCGGCACGCGCCGCCTGCACGGTCGCCTCGAGATCGGCTGGACTGTGCGCCGCGCTGACGAAGCCGGCCTCGTAGAGCGCCGGCGCGAGATAGACGCCTTGCTCGAGCATCGCGTGAAAGAAACGGTTGAAGCGCGCACCGTCGCTCGCCATGACCTGCGCGTAGTTGCGCGGCAGACCATCGCCCGCGTCGCGCACGAAGAAGAAGCCGAACATGCCGCCCTCGCAGTCGGCCGCGAGCGGCACGCCGGCGTCGCGGGCCGCGCCGAGCAGGCCGTCGACGAGCGTGCGCGTGTGCGCGGCGAGCGCCTCGAAGAAGCCGGGCCTGGCAATCTCGCGCAAGGTGGCAAGGCCGCAGGCGGTTGCCACCGGGTTGCCCGAGAGCGTGCCCGCCTGATAGACCGGCCCGAGCGGCGCGAGCTGCTGCATCAGTTCGCGACTGGCGCCGAACGCCGCCAGCGGCATGCCGCCGCCGATGACCTTGCCGAAGACGCTGATGTCGGGCGCAAAGCCGGGAATCGCTCGCGCGTAGAGGCCTTGCGCGCCGCCGAGGGCCACGCGAAAGCCGGTCATGACCTCGTCGAAGATCAGCAGCGCGCCGTGCTGGTCGCAGAGCTCGCGCAAGCGGCGCATGAACTCGATGTCGGCACGGACGAAATTCATGTTGCCGGCGATCGGCTCGATGATGACGCAGGCAATGCTGGCGCCGTGCTGCGCGAACGCCTGCCGGAGCTGCTCGATGTTGTTGTACTCGAGCACCAAGGTGTCGCGCACGACCTCCTCGGGCACGCCGGCACTGGTCGGGTGGCCGAATGTCGCGAGCCCCGAGCCGGCCTTGACCAGCAAGGCGTCGGCGTGGCCGTGGTAGCAGCCCTCGAACTTGACGATCTTGCTGCGGCCGGTTGCGCCGCGGGCCAGCCGCAAGGCGCTCATCGCGGCCTCGGTCCCCGAGCTCACCAGGCGCAGCTGCGCGACGCTGGGGACCTGCTCGAGGATGGCCTCGACGAGTTCGGTCTCGCGTGCCGTGGGCGCGCCGTACGACAGGCCTTCGTCGAGCGCCGCGTGCACCGCCTCGAGTACCGCCGGGTGACCGTGGCCGAGGATCATCGGCCCCCACGAGCCGATGTAGTCGATGTAGCGCCGGCCTTCGACGTCGACCAGATAGGCGCCGGTCGCGCGCGCGATGAAGCGCGGCACGCCGCCGACCGCGCGGAACGCGCGCACCGGTGAATTGACGCCGCCGGGAATGACGCGCTGCGCGCGCTCGAACAGTTCGGCGTTGGTCGGGTGGTTCATCGCTTGAAGGTCGTGGCGCTGCGTCGGCTCGTCATCTGATCGCGCATTGTCCGGAGCGACTCGTCCGAATACCGGCGCGCGCCCGAGCGTGCAGTGGCCTCAGTGGACATGCCTCGGGTTCTGCGGTGCCGCAACATCGCCCGCGCCGTCGTCGCCCGCTTCGTCTTCGGCCGGCGGCAGCGCCCAGAAGAAGCGATCTGGCACGACACTGCCCATGCCAGGCCGAAAGCCGGCGTCGAGTGCCTGGTCGAGAAAGGCCAGGGCCTCGCCGACGGCCCCTTGCAGTTCCGCACCGGTGGCGAGCAAGGCCGCAAGCGCGGCGGCCAGGGTGTCGCCCGCGCCGACGAAGCCGGCGTCGAAGCGCTCGAACTTCTCGCCGGTGATCGGTCCTTGCGGCGACGCCAGCACGTTGTCGAGGAACTGGTCGGGCGTCTTGGAGCTCGTCACGAGCACGCTGGTGACCAGCACGTGGCGCGTGCCGTGTTCGCCGGCGGCCACGGCGAGCTCGCGCGGCGACGCAGGCCGGTCGCTGTCCCAGTCGGGCAGCAGGAAGTCGGTCAAGGTCTGGTGGCTGCCGACCAGGACCTCGGTCTGTGGCAGCACCAGTTCACGAAACGCATCGAGATAGGCCTGCTGCTCGTCCTCCTCGACCCACGAGAGGTTGGGCATGTACGCCACGAGCGGCACGTCGGGGTAGTCGGAGAGGATCTCGGCGACGGCGCTGACGCCCTCGGTCGAGCCGAGAAAGCCGACCTTCCAGGCGCTGATCGTCACGTCCTCGAGCACGCTGCGGGCCTGCTCGACGATCACCTCGTCCTCGATCGGGTGATAGTCGAAGACCTCGGCGGTGTCGCGCATCACGATGCTGGTGACCACCGGCAGCGCGTGCGCGCCCATCGCCGCAATCGTCGCGACATCGCCGGCCACGCCGCCGGCACCGCTCGGGTCGCTCGCGTTGAAGCTCATCACGCAAGCCGGCGGTGCCTGTTCTTCCAGCGTCTCGGGATCGACGGGGGTGGGTGCTGCGGTCATGGACGGTGCGCCGGAGCGACCCGGCGCAGCTGCGGCTGCGGCTCGAAAAGCGCTTCAGCCAAACGTGAACAATGTGGCGCAGGTACTGGGGCCCGCGGGCGTTTCGCGCAAGCTGCGTCGCTACAATCTGGTCGCATTGTAGTGAAGCGCAAGCGTACCGTGAGTGAGCCGAAGACATGGATGTGCCTGATCTGCGGGTGGATCTATGACGAGGCAGTCGGAGACCCCGAACACGACATCCCGCCTGGCACGCGCTGGGAGGATGTGCCGATGAACTGGACCTGTCCGGAATGCGGCGCACGCAAGGAAGACTTCGAGATGGTCGAGTTCTGACCCCCCGCGCGGCAGACGCCGCGAGCCGCTGAGGAGAATGCCTGTTGAGCCATCCGGCCGCCGACGAAGCTGTGGGACTCAAGGTACTGGTGATCGACGACAGCAACACCATCCGCCGCAGCGCCGAGATCTTCCTGAAGCAGGGCGGCCACGACGTGCTGCTGGCCGAAGACGGTTTCGATGCTCTCTCCAAGGTCAACGACCACGGCCCGGACCTGATCTTCTGCGACATCCTGATGCCGCGGCTCGACGGCTACCAGACCTGCGCGATCATCAAGCGCAACGCGCGCTTTGCCGGTGTGCCGATCATCATGCTGTCGTCCAAGGACGGTCTCTTCGACAAGGCGCGCGGCCGCATGGTCGGCTCGCAGGACTATCTCACCAAGCCGTTCACCAAGGACCAGCTGCTGCAGGCGGTGCGCCAGCACCGGCCGGCCGCCTGATGGCGCCGCCGCCTGTCGCCGTGTCGCGGCGCACCCTGCACAGCCCGCGCTGAGAAAGACCGATCCATGCCGATCCGCAAGATCTTGTTGGTGGACGACTCCAAGACCGAGTTGCACCACCTGTCCGAGTTGCTCTCCAAGCGCGGCTTTGCCGTGCGCACCGCCGAGAACGGCGAAGAGGCGATGCGTCGTCTGCCGGTGATCATGTGCACCAGCAAGAATCAGGAGACCGACCGGGTCTGGGGCATGCGCCAGGGGGCGCGCGACTACATCGTCAAGCCCGTCGACGCGACCGAGCTGGTCGCCAAGATCCGCGCGTTCGACTGAACGCCGACGCAGCGGAGCCGCCCGTATGGCCAACAAGCAAGCCTTGCGTGAGCTGCAGACGCGACTGGCCGAGCGGCTCCAGGAGGCGCGCACGCAAGCGCACGGCAAGTCGTGGCTGGCGGTCGAGTGCGGCGGTGCCGGGCTGCTGTTTCCGCTGCGTGACGCCGGCGAGATCTTTCCGGTCACCCCGCTGCAGCCGGTGCCGCACAGCCACGCCTGGTTTCTCGGTGTCTCCAACCTGCGCGGCAACCTGCATGGCGTCGTCGACCTGGCGGCGTTTCTCGGCCTCGCGGCGCACGAGGGCGGTCGCGAGCAGGCCCGGCTGGTGGGTTTCAACCACGTTTTCGAAGTCAATTGCGTGCTGCAGGTCGACCGCCTGGCCGGCTTGCGCAGCGAGACCGAACTGAGCGTCGACGCCGACGCCGGCGTCGATCAGGCCGGGCCGCGTCCGGCTTTCGTCGGCGCGCGCTACCGCGACGCTGCAGCGCGCGTCTGGCAGGAGCTGGACCTGGCTGCGCTGGCGGTCGAAGGCGCATTCCTGAGGATCGTCGGCTGAGGGCCGCGACTGAACCGAAGACCGCGAGAGGGCCATATGAGCATCCTGGACAAGATGAAGGGTTGGGGACAGAAGCGGGACGCTGCCGACGCCGATGGTCTCGAGCACGATCTGGCCTTCACCGATGGCTATGTGCATGCCGGCGGCATCGAGGTCGCCATGCCGGCGCGCTCAGGGGCGACGGCAGCCCATGACCAGTCGATCATCTCCGAGGCGATGCCGTCCGGCCTGGGCGAGTACGACGCCGGCGCACGCGCCGCCAGCGCCGCGGCCAGCGGCGCGCTGCCGCTGATCGGCGCGCGGCCGGTGGCCCAGCAACAGCGCTTGCTGTCCGGTCTGCTGGCGCTCGGCGTCATCGGGCTGGTGGCGCTCACCATCGTGGCCTTCATGTCGGCGGGCAGCGGCTCGATCCGCGTGGGCGCCAGCGGTCAGGCCTTGATGCAGTCGCAGCGGCTCGCCAAGTCGGTCTCGCAGGCGCTGATCGGCAGCGCCCAGGCCTTCCCCGAGGTGCGCGACAGCAGCGAGAGCCTCGCGCGCAACGTGCGTGGGCTGCACGTCGGCGGCGACGGCATCTCGGCGGCGCCGGCCAGTGTGCAGGCGGCGCTCGAGCCGGTGCTGCCCCTGGTCGACCGCGCCGCAAAGAATGCCGCAACGGTGCTGGCCCAGCAAAAGGTGCTGACGCAGGCCGGCGAGACGCTGCGCGCGATCAACCGTCAGTCCTCCGATCTGCTCGACATCGCCGAGACCGTCTCGTCGCTCAAGCTCCAGCAGGAGGCGACGCCGGCGGAGCTCGCGGCCGCCGGCCAGCTCGTGATGCTGACGCAGCGCATCGGCAAGTCGGCCAACGAATTCCTCACCACCGAGGGCGTCAGCCCCGAAGCGGTGTTCCTGCTCGGCAAGGACCTCAACACCTTCCGCGACATCGGTCGCGGGCTGGCCGACGGCAGCAGCGCGCTGCGCCTGCCTGGCAGCCGCGATCCGCAGGTGCGCGAGCGGCTCGATGCGCTGATGAGCCTCTACGAGGAAACGCGCGCGCAGGCCGGCGTGATTCTCGGCAGCCTGCAAGGCCTCACCGCCGCGCGCGAGGCGCAGGCGTCGATCATTGCCGACAGCGAACCCTTGCGCCAGGGCCTCGAAGCGGTGCAGGAGCGCCTCGCCGGCGAAAGCGGGCTGGGCGGCGTGATGACCGTGTTCCTGCTGTTGTCGGCGGTACTCGTCGTGGTCGGCGGCGGCGGCTTGCTGCGCGTCTATGCCCGCGATCAGCAGCAGCGCGCGACGCTCGCGCAGCAGCAAAGGGCCGAGGCCGAAGGCCAGGAGCAGGAGGCCAAGCGCGTCAACGACGCCAACCAGGCGGCCATCCTGCGCCTGATGAACGAACTGCAGGGCGTGGCCGAAGGCGATCTGACGCAGCAGGCCACCGTCACCGAGGACATCACCGGCGCGATCGCCGACTCGGTCAACTACACCGTCGAGGAATTGCGCACCCTGGTGTCGCAGGTGCAGGGCACGGCGGCGCGCGTCACCGACACCACCGAGCTGGTCGAGGCCAACTCGAGCGAGCTGATGGCAGCGTCTTCCGAGCAGTTGCGCGAGATCCGCGACACCGGCGAATCGGTGCTGCAGATGGCCGAGCGCATCAATGGCGTCTCGGCGCAGGCGCAGCAGACCGCGCAGGTGGCGCGCCAGTCGCTCGAAGTGGCCGAGTCGGGGCTGCGCGCGGTGCAGGACACGATCGGTGGCATGCACTCGATCCGCGACCAGATCCAGGAAACCTCCAAGCGCATCAAGCGTCTGGGCGAGTCGTCGCAGGAGATCGGCGAGATCACCGAGCTGATCTCCGACATCACCGAGCAGACCAACGTGCTGGCGCTCAATGCCGCGATCCAGGCCGCGTCGGCCGGCGAGGCCGGCCGCGGCTTCTCGGTTGTTGCCGAAGAGGTGCAGCGGCTGGCCGAACGCTCGGGCGATGCGACGCGGCAGATCGCGGCGCTGGTGAAGACGATCCAGACCGACACGCAGGATGCGGTCGGCGCGATGGAGCGCTCGACGCAGGGCGTGGTCGAGGGAACGCGCCTCTCGGATGCGGCCGGCACCGCTCTCGGCGAGATCGATCGCGTCGCGCGCCAGCTGGCCGAGCTGATCGGGCAGATCTCGACACAGGCCTTGAGCGAAGCCGAATCGGCCAACGTCGTCGCCGCCAACATTCAGCACATCTTCGCCGTCACCGAGCAGACCGGCGAAGGCACCCGCTCGACCGCGCAGATGGTGCGCGAACTCTCGCGTGTTGCCGAAGAGCTGAAGCAGTCGGTGGCGCGCTTCAAGATCGCGTGACCGGCGCGCGGAAACCTGGGTCCTGAGCGATGAGCGAGTCGAGCGACGATGATCTGAGTGCGGTGGCCTGGGTCCACGAGGAGTTGCGGCGCTCGCTCGATGCGGCCCACCGATCGCTGCGCCGCTTCGTCAAGGACGTCGAATCGGTCGGTGGCTCCGACATCGATGTCGTCGACCCGGCGGTGCTGCGCAGCGCGCGGGCGCAGATCCACCAGGGTGCGGGCGCGCTTGAACTGGTCGGGCTGCCGGCCGCGGCGCTGGCGCTGCGCGCCAGCGAGGCGGTGCTGCAACGCGCGGTTGCCCGGCCGGCGGCGCTGACCGCGACCGTGGTCGCCGACATCGAGCGGCTGTCGTTCGCCTTGCTCGACTACCTCGCACGCATGCTGGCCGGCAAGCCGGTTTCGCCGCTGGCCCTGTTCCCGCAGTACCGCGCGGTCCAGGAGGCCGCCGACGCGCAGCGCGTGCACCCGGCCGATCTGTGGACTGCCGACTGGCGCTGGCGTGAACTGCCGGTGGATGGTCGTGCGACGCCGCTGCAGGCCGATGTCGAGGTGCGCGATGCCCTCGAAGGCGGCTTGCTGGCATTGATGCGCGGAGCGCATCCGCTCGAGGCCGCCGGACGCATCGGCGAGCTCTGCGCCGGGCTCGGTGCCGGCGCGGCCGACCCCCAGGTCTCGACCTTGTGGAAGCTTGCCGCGGCGGTGTTCGAGGCCCATTGCCGGGGCCTGCTGCCGCTGGATGTGTTCGGCAAGCGCATCGCGTCGCGCTTGCTCGCGCAGTTTCGCATTCTCGAGCGCGGCGACAGCGACGTCTCCGAGCGCCTGGCGCGCGATCTGCTCTTTTTCTGCGCGCGCAGCGCCTCGCCAGGCACCGGGTCGAAGGCGCCGCGGCTGGCCGCGGTGCGCCAGGTCTACGGCCTGGCCTACGAAGACCCGATCGACTACAGCACGAGCGCGCTCGGGCGCTTCGACCCGGCGCTGATCGCGCTGGCGCGCAAGCGCGTCGCTGCCGCCAAGGAAGCCTGGTCGGCGGTCGCGGCAGGCGAGATGCATCGGCTGGCCGGCCTGACCGAGCAGTTCGCGCTCGTCGGCGAATCGTTGCGCCGGCTCTTCCCGCTCGGCGACACCTTTGCCAACGAATTGCAGCAGACGGTGCAGCAGACGCAACGCGCGGCGGCTGCGCCGCCGCCGGCGCTGGCGATGGAGGTTGCCACCAGCCTGCTCTACACCGAGGCCGTGCTCGAGGACGCCGACTTCGATCAGCCCGGGCACGCCCAGCGCGTGCAGCACCTGGCCGAGCGGCTGTCCGCGGTGCGCGAGCAGCAGCCGGCGGCGCCGCTCGAAGCCTGGATGGAGGAGCTCTATCGGCGTGTCTCGGAACGCCAGACGATGGGCACCGTCGTGCAGGAGTTGCGCGCCTCGCTGGCCGATGCCGAGCAACACATCGACCGCTACTTCCGTGATCCGAGCGACGCCGGCGTGCTGATGCCGGTGGCGCCGCAGCTCGCGGCGATGCGCGGCGTGCTATCGGTGCTCGGCATCGAGCAAGCCGCAACCGCGCTGCAATCGATGCGCGACGAGATCGAGGCCTTGGCGAATGCGGCCGAGCCGCCGTCCGACGCCTTGTTCGACCGGCTGGCCGGCAACCTGAGCGCGCTCGGCTTCATGATCGACATGCTCGGCGTGCAGCCGCAGATGGTCCATTCGCTGTTCCGTCACGACGCAGCCGCCGGCACCTTCAGTCCGGTGATGGGTCGGCGCGAGGCTTTCGTGCCGGCCGTCGCCGGCCTGGCGGTCGAGCCGCGGCTGATCGAACAGGCGCAGATGCTCGCCTTCAGCTCGGTGCGAGCCGACGTCCCGCTGCAGGAGGTCGAACGTCACCTCGAGCGCCTCGCGCAAGAGGCACAGGCGGCCGACCAGCCGGCGCTGGCCGCGACTGTGCACGAGGCGCAGCAGGCCCTCGGCCGGGCTGCCGACAGCGGCGGCGAGGCGAGCGCACGCGGCGCGCTCTCGGAGGCGCTGGTCGATTTCGTCGCCACCGCGACCGAACCGATCCTGCTCGAGCCGGCTGCGGCGGTCGCACCGCGCGAGATCGAACTGCCGCGCCTCGCGATCAGCGACTTCGCCGAAGACGACGAGATGCGCGAGATCTTCCTCGAGGAAGCGCGCGAGGTCATGCAGACGGCGGCCACCGCGCGCGCCGAGCTGGTCGATGCGCCCGACGATCTGGCCCTGCTGACGACCTTGCGGCGCGCCTTTCACACGCTCAAGGGCAGTTCGCGCATGGTCGGGCTGCAGTCGTTCGGCGAGGCGGCATGGATCGGCGAGCAGGTCTACAACACGCAGCTGGCCGAGCAGCGCGCCGCCGAGGCGCCGCTGCTCGAATTCACCGCCTGGGCGCTCGACCATCTCGGCGGCTGGATCGACGACATCGCAGCGCGGCGCGCCAGTCGCTGCGACGACGCCGCGATGCGGGCCGCCGCCGAGCGAATGGGCGCAATGGTGCGCAGCGCCGCGCCGGCCGGCGCACAACCGGCGCCGCCGGCGGCGACCGATACCACCTGGGCCGATAGCGAGTTCACGCTCGAGCTCGATGCCGTCCCCGAAAGCCTCGAGCTCGATGCCTTCCCCAAAAGCATCGCGCTCGATGCCTTCCCCGAAAGCATCGCGCTCGATGCCATTCCCGAAGTCGCTGCGGATGCGCCGGTCTTCGTGGCAACTGCTCCCGTGGCTGATGCCGCGCTGCTTGTCGACGCGGATCTGGCGCCTGCCGAACTGGCGTCCCTGGACGCCGGCCCGGCGGCCATCGTCGCGCCGATGGCCGGTGCCGCCGATCCGGTCGCCGCGCCTGCGGTCGACCGCTCCGACTCGACGCTGATCGAAGAAGTCACGTTCGAGCTCGACCTGGCCGCGCTCGAGCCGCCCCTGCTGCAGGTCGTGCCGCTGGCCGATGCGGTCGAGCCCAGTCTCGATCCGAGGCTGCAGGCGATGTTCGAGCCGTTCGGCGATGCTGCGGCCACCGCGCCGGTCGACCTCGAAATCGACGCGGGCCGGCCGGAAGCTCTGATCGGCAAGCTCGAGCCGACGTCATTGCCGCTCGGTGTCGTCGAGTCGGCCCCGGTGCCGCTCGATGCCATGAGTGGCGACGCGCCCAGCCCGGCCGACGACGAACCGCTCCAGCTCGAGTCCTTCAGCATCGAGGTGGCGCCCGCCGAGCCGGAATTCGTCGACGCACTCGCTGAGTCGCCGAGCACACCCGTCGAGCCGGTCGATGACGAGGTCAAGCAGGTGGGCGAGTTGCGCATCGGCATCCCGCTGTTCAACATCTATCTCCACGAGGCCGACGAGCTGTCGCGGCGCCTCGTGACAGAGCTGGCCGAATGGGCGATGGAGCTCGAGCGCCCGCTTGGCGAGGTGCCGATCGCCTTGGCACATTCGCTTGCCGGCAGTTCGGCAACCGTGGGCTTCGCCGATCTGTCGCAGCTCGCGCGCGCGCTCGAGCATGCACTGACGCGAACCCAGGCCATCGGCAACGGCACGCCGGAAGAGGCGCATCTGTTCGTGCAGACCGCCGATGAGATCCGCCGGCTGCTGCACCAATTTGCCGCCGGCTTCCTGAAGCAGCCGGCGCCCGAACTGTCTGCACGGCTGGCTGAGCACGAGCTGAGCTCGGCGCTCCGGCTCGAAGCGGCGACTGCCGCGGCCGAGTTCGCACCGGCCGCGCCGGCCGATGAGGTGCGTCTGCCGCTGCTCGATCTGGATGACTCGGAGCCAGCCCTCGCGACGCAGGGTTCGATACCGGTACTCGACCTGCCGGAGAAGGCCCTCGATGAGCTGGCGTTGCCGACGTTCGCTGCCGCCGCGACGCAACCGGGCCTGCCGCCGGTGGAGAATCCTGAGCAGCCGCCGCGGCCGGTCGAGGAGCCGCCGCAAGCGCCGCGGCCCCCGGTCGAGGATCCGCGGCCGCTCGGTGAGCCGACCGAGCCGCCGCCGGTCGAGCCGCCGCCGGTCCGTCTCGATGCCGCCACGCTCGACGCGGCCGAGCCGCTCGCCGCCGCACCGCGCAGCGCGCCAAGCGCCCGCTTCGACGACGACATCGAAGTGCTCGATGCGGTCGACGCCATCGACCCGGAACTCCTTGGCTTCTTCCAGGAAGAGGCGCTGGAACTGCTGCCGCAGCTTTCCGAGCAGCTGCGACGCTGGGTCGACGCGCCGGCGCAGACCGCGCACGCGGCAGCCTGCATGCGCACGCTGCACACCTTGAAGGGCGGCGCGCGGCTGGCCGGTGCGATGCGCCTGGGGGAGATGGCGCATCGCCTGGAAACGCGCATCGAGCGCGTCCTGGCGCAGCCGGTGGCGAGCGCTGCGGAGCTCGAGGCGCTGCATTTGCACGGTGATGCGCTGGCGCAGACGCTCGAAGCGCTCGACCAGCCGGCGGCCGAAGCGGCCTCGCCGGACGCCGCTGCGCCCGCGCAAGCCGACGCGTCGATCGCGGCGAGCGACGCCGTTGCCCTGGCCATTGACAGCCCGGACGCGACGCCTGGTCGCAAGTGGCCGCGCCAGCCGGGCTCGAAGCGCCCGGCGCCGAACCGGCTGTCGAAGCTGAAGCCGTCGTCGCGGCGGCCGACCGCGAACGTCACACCGAAGGCGAACCGGAAGTCGGCGAGGCCATGTCCGAAGCGGTGGCGCAAGCCGGCGCCGAACGCGAGATCTCGAGCCCGGTCGAGGCCGAAGATCGCGCCGCAACGGCTGCCGAGAACGTCGCCTCCGCCGCTGCCCGCCATGCGCAGGACGAGGCCGAAGCCGCAGCGCGAGCCGAAGACGCAACTGCAGCCACAGCCTCGGTCGAAGCCGCCGCCGCTTCACCTGCAGGTCGCGACGCGGCGCCGGGTGCAGCGCCCGTCATCGACTGGTCGCGGTTCAACCGTGACGAAACCATCGCACCACAGCCGGTCGAGCGCGCGCAAGGCGCTGCGCAGTCGGCGGTGCGCGTGCGCGCCCCGCTGCTCGACCGGCTCGTCAACCTCTCCGGCGAGGTCAGCATCACGCGCTCGCGCATCGAGGGCGAGATCGCGCACATCCGGGATTCGCTGGGCGATCTGACCGAGAACCTCGAGCGGCTGCGCGGGCAATTGCGCGAGATCGAGTTGCAGGGCGAAGTGCAGATGTCGTCGCGGCTCGACGCGGCCAAAGCCGCGGCGCAGTCCTTCGATCCGCTCGAGTTCGACCGCTTCACGCGCTTCCAGGAACTCGCGCGAATGATGGCCGAGTCGGTCAACGACGTCGCAACGGTGCAGCGCGCCTTGCAGCGCGCGCTCGAATCGACCGAGGACGAACTGGTGGCGCAGGCACGCCTGACGCGCGACCTGCAGGACGATCTGCTGCGGACCCGAATGGTCGAGTTCGAGGGCTTGTCCGACCGGCTCTACCGCGTGGTGCGCCTCGCCGCCAAGGAAACCGGCAAGCAGGTGCGGCTCGACATCGTCGGCGGCGCCGTCGAAGTCGACCGCGGCGTCCTCGACCGCATGGTCGGCGCGTTCGAGCATCTGCTGCGCAACTGCGTCACGCACGGCATTGAAGCGCCCGACGTGCGCAGTGCCGCCGGCAAGGACCGGGTCGGCTCGATCACCGTCTCGCTGAGCCACGAAGGCAACGAAGTGAGCGTCGAATTCCGCGACGACGGCTCCGGGCTCGATCTGGAGCGGATCCGCGCCAAGGCGGTCGCGCTCGGGCTGATCGGTCAAGCCGACGCAATCGACGATGTGAGCCTTGCCGACCTGATCTTCCAGCCCGGCTTCACGACCGCTGCCACGGTGACCGAACTCGCCGGCCGCGGCATCGGCATGGACGTCGTGCGCTCCGATGTCATGGCAATGGGCGGACGCATCGAGACGCAGACCACGCGCGGCCAGGGTTCGGCGTTCCGGCTGATCCTGCCACTCACCACCGCGGTGACGCAGGTCGTGATGTTGCGCTGCGGCGAGACCAGCATCGCGGTGCCGTCGACTCTGGTCGAGACCGTGCGCCGCGCCGCGCCCGAGGACGTCGACCAAGCCTACGCGAGCGGCGTCTACCGCCACGACGGCGAGCCCTTGCCGTTCTACTGGCTGGGCGCCTTGCTGCAGATCAGCCCGCGCGGCCTCGAAGGCTCGGGGCGCACGCGCAGCCTGGTCGTCGTGCGCAGCGCGCAGCAGCGTGTGGCGATCCACGTCGACGAAGTCCTCGGCAACCAGGAAGTCGTCGTCAAGCACCTGGGGCCGCAGCTCTCGCGGCTGCCCGGCCTGGCCGGCATCACCTTGCTGGCGTCGGGCGCGGTCGCGCTGATCTACAACCCGGTCGCGCTGGCGGCGCTCTACGGCACGGCAGCGCATGCGGCGACGGCCGCCGCGCTGCGCGCCTCGCCGTCGCATCTGCCGGCCGCTGCGCAGCCGAGCGCGAGCGCCGAGGCCGCGCCGCTGGTGCTGGTGGTCGACGATTCGCTGACGGTGCGCCGCGTCACGCAGCGCCTGCTGGAGCGCGAAGGCTATCGCGTCGTGCTGGCCAAGGACGGGCTCGATGCGCTCGAGCGCCTCGCCGAAGAGCTGCCGCAGATGATCCTCTCGGACATCGAGATGCCGCGCATGGACGGGTTCGACCTGGTGCGCAACATCCGCTCGAATCCGCGCTGGCGCGACTTGCCGGTCGTGATGATCACGTCGCGCATCGCGCAAAAGCACCGCGACCATGCGCGCCAACTCGGCGTCGACCACTACCTCGGCAAGCCCTACTCGGAGGACGACCTGCTCGCGCTCATCGGGCGCTATTGCGCGGCGGCCGTCTGATGGCGCGGCGCTGCACCGTGCTGCCCGTTTCAGGGAGCCCTGCGGCGGCACGAGGCGTGCGGTCAGAATAAAATGGACCCATGTCGAGCGCGCCGATCAACCTGACGAACCACTTTCTCATCGCGATGCCCGGCGCCGGGGGCGGCAGCTTCGCCGGGTCGGTGGTCTACGTCTGCGAACACACCGAGAACGGTGCGCTCGGGCTGGTCATCAACAAGCCGATCGACATCACGCTGAAGAACCTGTTCGAGAAGGTGGAGCTCTCGCTCGACCGCGACGACCTGGCCGAGGAGCCGGTCTATTTCGGTGGTCCGGTGCAGACCGAGCGCGGCTTCGTGCTGCACGAGCGGCTCGGCGGCGGGGCCGGCGAGGCGCACTACAGCTCCTCGTTGCAGATCGAAGGCGGCCTCGAGATGACGACCAGCAAGGACGTCCTGGAGGCGTTGGCCAGCGGCGCCGGGCCGAAGAAGCTGCTGGTGACGCTCGGCTACAGCGGTTGGGGCGCCGGCCAGCTGGAGGACGAGATCGGCCGCAACGGCTGGATCAACGTCAGCGCCGAGCGCGGCATCATCTTCGACACGCCAATCGAGCAGCGCTACTGGAAGGCGCTGTCACTGCTCGGCATCGATCCTCACATGCTGAGCCCGGAGGCGGGGCACGCATGACGCACGTCTCGCAGCACCGCATCGACGCTGCTCGTTGATGCACGGCGTGGTGTCCGTGGCCTCGCAACACCTGTCACTGATGGCTTTCGATTTCGGCACCTGGCGCATCGGCGTCGCGCTCGGCAACACCTTGACCGGCACGGCCCAGCCGCTGCGCACCGTGGTCGGCGATACCGAGGTGCGGTTTCGCGCGATCGAGCAGCTCGTCGCCGAATGGCACCCCGATGCGCTGGTGGTCGGTGTGCCGTTCCACCCCGATGGCACCGCCCACGAGAACACGCGCCGCGCACGGCGCTTTGCACGCCAGTTGCACGGGCGCTTCAGGCTGCCGGTGCACGAGGTCGACGAGCGCTACAGCACCACCGAGGCCATCGCCCGGGCGGCGCACGATCTCGATGCGGCATCGGCCGCAATCATCCTCGAGCAGTTTCTCGCAGAGTCGCTCGAGCGGGGTGGCGCATGAGGCCGCGGGTCGCCGGCAGAGCGGTGCGCGCACAG
>CAJDUZ010000025.1_pt1 | contig 29315 bp, 24 predicted proteins | sample 7391221 | NCBI WGS metagenome assembly CAJDUZ01 (sample SAMEA7055692, study PRJEB34461) | soil metagenome | biome: terrestrial ecosystem; feature: Peninsula; material: soil | place: Antarctica | collected 2016
ACGAGCGCCTCGGCCTGCGCAGCGTTCAAGCGGCCCGCGACACGCTGCCAGCAGGTGTTGACCAGCACATCGTGCCAGGCGTCTTCTAAGGCCCAGCGCAGGCCTTGCTCATCGCGCTCACCCGCTTCCAGCACCCGCGGCAGCAGTGCCAGGAAGAAGCGGCGCAGGTCGTGCCGCAAGGCATGGCCCGGCATCATCGACTCGATGCGCGCGATGCGCGCGCTGTAACCGGGGCGCGCAAGCTGCAGGGTCATCAGCACCTGCAAGGACTGGATCGGGTTGAGCAGACGCACCCGGTTCGGCGGCAGCACGACGAGCGGGAGCTGTTGCGCCTGATCGTGCGGCAGCTCGGTGACGAAGCTCATCAAGGTCGCGAGCCGCGCCCACTCGACGGCGCCGAGGCCCTCGATCGCCTCCAGCCGGCCGACTTCGATGCGGCAGGCCCGCGCCAGCGCCTCGGCCGCTGTGCAGGATGCCTTGGCGCGCCGGGCCTGCGCGCTCATCACCACGAGGTTGCCGGCCGCCACGCCGGCGTCGACGCGCACGCGCTCGACCACCGCATCGCTCGGCTGGCCGCTGCCCTGCGTGAGCCGCATGCGCGTGACGGGGCAGCAGGCGACGTCGATCTGCATCAGGTGGTTGGGCGTGACCTGCAGCTCTTCGAATGCGTGGCCGCGCAGCCAGGCGTCGAGCCGCAGCTGCAGCCAGCGCTGCACATGGCGTGTCGCGCGGCGCGTGCGCGCGCCGAACGCTGCCTGGCCCGCGCGGTAGCCCTGGTAGACCGCGCTCGCGGCGCTGAGCTGTGCAGCCGGGGGCGCGATCCGGTAGCGTGCGTGCTCGCGGCCGAGCTCGAAGCCGGTGTCGAAGTCGGCCGGGTGGCAATCGAGAAGGGCTTGTGCGGACATCGGGAATCTCCATCGGCCGCGGGCGGTGTGCCCACGATGCCAGCCAGTGTGCCGGCCGTAAGGCTCATGGCGTGAGCCTGTGAGGCGCTATCCTGAGCTCATCCCTTGAGCCCGCCCACTGCGAGAGCGGAGTGGATCGACCCGACCGGAGCCCGTGATGGACCGTACCGAACGCTTCTACAAGATCGAGATGCTGATCCGCCATCGCGGCTGTGTCGGCTTTGCCGCCTTGCAGCAGGAGCTCGAGGTCTCGCGCGCGACGCTGAACCGCGACCTGCTCTACCTGCGCTCGCGCATGGATGCGCCGATCGTCTACGACCGCGGCGCCAACGGCTACCGGTTCAAGGCCGACGCGCGCGATCCGCGCCAGGCCCAGCACCAACTGCCCGGCGTCTGGTTCAGCGAACGCGAGATCCACGCGCTGCTGACGATGCACCAGCTGATCCGCAGCCTCGACGACGAGGGCGTGCTCGGCCGGCATCTCGCCCCGATGCTCGACAAGTTGCACGCGATGCTCGGCGAGAGCGAGGGCCAGAGCCGCGAGCTGATGCAGCGCGTGAAGATCATCGGCGCGGCGCGGCGTCGGGTGCCGGCACGCTGGTTCGAATTGGTCGGTGCCGCGCTGGTACAGCGCCGGCGGCTGCTCTTGCGCTACTACACGCGGGGTCGCGGCAGCCGTTCCGAGCGCGAGGTCTCGCCGCTGCGCCTCGTGCACTATCGCAGCACCTGGTACCTCGATGCCTGGTGCCATCGCTCGCATGCCTTGAGACGCTTCGCGCTCGACGCCTTCGAGGACGCGGCGATGCTCGAGACGAAGGCCCGCGAGGTCGCGTTGAAGACCATCGAGGCTGAACTCGACGGCGGTTACGGCATCTTCAGCGGCCGGCGCACGCGCAAGGCCCGGCTGCTCTTCAGCGCGGCCGCGGCGCGCTGGGTCGCGCGCGAGGAATGGCACCCGGATCAGACGGCACGCTGGCTCGCCGACGGCCGCTACGAACTCACCGTACCCTTTGCCGACCCCACCGAACTCGCGATGGATGTGCTGCGACACGGGCCGCAGGTCACGGTCAAGGCGCCGGCCGAACTGCGTGAAGCGGTGCGCGCTGCACTGCAGCAGTCGCTCGACGGCTACGCCGAGCCGGCGCCGCTCGCCGCAAGGACGCGAGCGTGATCGGCCCTGCGCGCCTGGCCGGCCGGCGGATCGGGCCGGGCTCCGGAGGTTCGGCCGCTCGCCGTCTGGGCGCCGCGCCGCAACGTCGCGGCCGGCCGGCTCAGGCGCTGTGGCACACTCGCGCGCTCGTTCACGCACCCGCCAAGACCGATGCAGAAGATCATCCGCCAGCTCGCCCACGAGATCGAGGTCGGCGAGCATCAGGTGAGGGCGGCGATGGAGCTGCTCGATGGCGGCGCCACGGTGCCCTTCATCGCGCGCTACCGCAAGGAGGCCACAGGCGGGCTCGACGACATCCAGCTGCGCGCGCTCGAGTCGCGGCTCGGCTACCTGCGCGAGCTCGAGGAGCGACGCGCCGCGGTGTCCAAGAGCATTGCCGAGCAGGGCAAGCTCTCGGCCGAACTCGCCGCCGCGATCGAAGCCGCGCCGACCAAGCAGGAGCTCGAAGACCTCTACCTGCCCTACAAGCCCAAGCGCCGCACCAAGGGTCAGATGGCGCGCGAGGCGGGGCTCGAGCCGCTCGCGGATTTGCTGCTGGCCGACCCGACCCTCGTGCCGGCCGACGAGGCGCAGGCCTTTGTCCGCCCGGCTGCCGATGGCCTCGATTACTCGACCGCGCCTCTGGTGCTCGACGGCGTGCGCGACCTGCTGGCCGAGCGCTGGGCCGAGGATGCGGCGCTGGTCGGCGGCATGCGCGAGTGGCTGTGGAGCGAGGGCCTGCTGGTGTCGAGGCTCCTGGCCGGCAAGGACGAGCAGAACCCCGACGTTGCGCGCTTTCGCGACTACTTCGATTACGTCGAGCCGATTGCGCGCGTGCCCTCGCACCGCGCGCTGGCGGTGTTTCGCGGCCGCCAGCTCGAGATTCTCGATGCGAGCCTGGTGCTGCCGCAGGCCCCTGCCGCAGCAGCTCCGGGCGGTGCTGCAGCCGGCGAGAGTGCCGCTCCAGCGGCCGCCCGCGTATCCACACCCGTACCCTCGCTCGCCGAGGGCCGCATTGCCTTGCACCTCGGCTGGCGTCATCAAGGCCGTGCCGCCGATGACCTGATCCGCAAGTGCGTGGCCTGGACCTGGCGCGTGAAGCTCAGCCTCTCGATCGAGCGCGACCTCTTTGCGCGGCTGCGCGAGCAGTCCGAGCAGGTCGCGATCAAGGTCTTCGCCGACAACCTGCGCGATCTGCTGCTCGCTGCACCCGCCGGCCCGCGCGTCGTGATGGGCCTGGATCCGGGCATCCGCACCGGCGTGAAGGTCGCGGTGGTCGATGCCACCGGCAAACTGGTCGAGACCGCGACGGTCTATCCGCACGAGCCGCGGCGCGACTGGGACGGCGCCTTGCACACGCTGGCTGCCCTTTGCCAGCGGCACGAGGTCAGCCTGATCGCGATCGGCAACGGCACCGCCAGCCGCGAGACCGACCGCCTGGCCGGCGAGCTGATCAAGCACCTCGGCAAGCGTAGGGTCGCGATCGACAAGGTCGTCGTCAGCGAAGCCGGCGCCTCGGTCTACTCCGCAAGCGAATTCGCGTCGCAGGAAATGCCCGATGTCGATGTCAGCCTGCGCGGCGCGGCGAGCATCGCGCGGCGCCTGCAGGATCCACTCGCCGAACTGGTGAAGATCGAGCCCAAGTCGATCGGCGTCGGCCAGTACCAGCACGATGTGAACCAGAGCGAGCTCGCGCGCACCTTGCACGCGGTGGTCGAGGACTGCGTCAATGCGGTTGGTGTCGATCTCAACACCGCCAGCGTCCCGCTGCTGGCGCGTGTCTCGGGCCTCTCGAGCGGCGTAGCCGGCGCCGTCGTGCGCTGGCGCGAGGCACACGGCGCGTTCCAGAGCCGCAAGCAGTTGCTCGAGGTGACCGGGTTCGGTGCGCGCACCTTCGAGCAAAGCGCCGGGTTTTTGCGCGTGCGCGACGGCAGCAATCCGCTGGATCAATCGGGCGTGCACCCGGAGACCTATCCGGTGGTCGAGCAGATCCTGCAGCGCACCGGCCGTTCGATGGATGAGCTGATCGGCCGCGCCGACGTGCTCAAGACCTTGAAGCCCGAACTCTTCGTCAGCGAGCGCTTCGGTGCGATCACCGTGCGCGACATCCTCGCCGAGCTCGAGAAGCCCGGCCGCGATCCGCGGCCCGACTTCAAGGTCGCGCGCTTCAACGACGGCGTCGACGACATCAAGGATCTGGAGCCGGGCATGCTGCTCGAGGGCACCGTCAGCAACGTCGCGCAGTTCGGCGCCTTCGTCGACCTCGGCGTGCACCAGGATGGTCTGATCCACGTGAGCCAGCTCGCGCACAAGTTCGTCAAGGACGCGCGCGAAGTCGTGAAGACCGGCGACATCGTCAAGGTGCGCGTGGTCGAGGTCGACCTCGCGCGCAAGCGCATCGCGCTGACGATGAAGCTCGATGCCGCGCCGACGCGACGCGATGCGCCGCGCGAGAACCGCTACGAGGCCGCGGGCCGCGCTCCGCGTCGCGACAAGCCGGCCGCGTCGGCGGCAGGCCAGATGGCCGATGCGTTCGCGCGCTTGCGCGCGCAGGACAAGTGACACCGATCGGGCGCCAGCTCGGGCGCGCCCGGCGCGCTCAGCTTGCAGCGAGTCCCGGGATGGCGACGCCGAAGGTCTGAAGAAGCAGCACGACGTTGAGCGACAGCACGATCAGCGTGCCGAGGATCGCCGCCAGATCGGTCAGTCGGCCGTTGGCGAACTCGCCCATGATGTCGCGCCTGCGCGTGAACAGCACCAACGCGATCATCGGGATCGGCAAGGCAAACGACAGGATCACCTGGCTGGCCACCAGCGCGGAGGTCGTGTTGACGCCGAGACCGACGACGATGAAGGCCGGAATCATGGTGACCAGGCGCCGCACCCAGATGGGAATGCGAAAACCGACAAAGCCCTGCATGATCATCTGCCCGGCCATCGTTCCGACGACCGAGCTCGCCAGGCCCGAGGCAATCAGCGAGACCAGAAACACCGTCGCCGCCGCCGCGCCGAGCAGCGGGGTGAGGATGTGATAGGCGGTCTCGATCTCGGCCACCTCGGGATTGCCGGCGTGAAACGCGCTCGCCGCCATGATGACCATCGCCATGTTGACCATGCCCGCGACCGTCAGTGCGGCCATCACTTCGCGGTTGGAATAGCGCACCAGCTTGCGGCGTTCGCCATCGTCGCGCGCAGGCGCGCGCGCCTGCGTCAGGCCCGAATGCAGAAAGACGGCATGCGGCATCACCGTCGCACCGACGATGCCGACCGCGACCGTGAGGGCGGCCGCATCGGGCAGCGACGGGATCACGAGGCCGAGGCCGGCTTGTGCCCAGTCGACGGGGGCGATGAACATCTCGATCAGGTAGCAAAGCCCGATCAGGCCGACGAGTGCGCCGATGATGAGTTCCATCGGACGAAAGCCACGCCCTTCGAACAACAGCACGCCGTAGGTCACGATGGCGGTGATGCCCATGCCCACGAGCAGCGGCATGTGCAGCAACAGCGCCAGTCCGATCGCACCGCCGAGGAATTCCGCAAGGTCGGTCGCCATGGCTGCGATCTCGCTGCCGACCCACATGGCGTATCGCGGCACGGGTGAGACCTGTTCGCGGCAGAGTTCGGCGAGATTCTTGCCGGTGACGATGCCGAGCTTGGCCGACAGCGCCTGAAACAGCATCGCGATCAGATTTGCGACGAGGACGACCCATAGCAGCGCGTAGCCGAAGCGTGCGCCGCCCTGAATGTTGGTCGCGAAGTTGCCCGGGTCGACGTAGGCAATCGACGCGATCAGCGCGGGCCCGGCAAACAGCAGCGCCGAGCGAGGTCCACGCCGCTGGCCGCCCAGTGCCTCGCGTATGCCGAGCGTGGTGCGGTCGGAAAGGCTCAGTGCTGCGGCGGCCGAAGGCATCCTGTTCTTCATCGAAATGACGCTGTGCATGAACTCGTTTGGCAGCGTTGGGCTCATCGGCTGCTCATCGGCTGTCAGCTTGATTGCGTCAGTATGCGCCGGCTTCCAAAGTTAGCATCGGCATAGTGTCTTGGTTTCTCGCAGTAGAGTTGCAGCAGGAGGTGCGACCATGCGGCTGCCCGACGCGCAAGTTCAAGCGAAGCGTTTCGCGCGGGTCCGCATGGCCCATCGGACCGAGGTCCAGGAAGACTATGTCGAGCTGATCGCCGATCTGATCGCCGACCACGGCGAGGCCCGCGCGATCGACCTGGCCGAGCGGCTCGGTGTCACGGCGGCGACCGTGAACAACACGCTGTCGCGATTGAAGCGCGACGGACTGGTCGAGGCGCGCCCCTACCGATCGATCTTCCTGACACCGTGTGGCGCCGCGATGGCAGCGGCGGCCCGGGCACGGCATGAAACCGTCGTGAAGTTTTTCCTCGCCCTCGGCGTGTCGCGCGAGAGTGCCGAAATCGACGCCGAAGGCGTCGAGCATCACCTGAGCGCCGAGACGCTCGACGCCATGCGGCGATTCAAGCGCTAGGCGCTAGGCGCTTGGCGCGGCGGCGCCCGGGCGCCTCGTCAGCCGCTACGACTGCGCAGAGGCGCGCGTCATGAACAGGTCTTGCCGCGCGCGGCCTTGAAGCCCTTCGCCTTGGCATCGCTCTCCGACATGTATTCACCCTCCTTGGTCTTGCCATACCAGCGATCGCTCTGGCAGTGGTAGACCTTGGTGCTGTCGTTGGCCCAGACCTTGCCGGCACCGCCCCCGGCTGCCGCAACCGCCGCCGGCTTCGGTGGGGAGTGTTGCGGCGATGCAGTGGCCGCTGGCGCTGCCGCGGTCGTCTTCGCCGCCACCGGCTCGTCCTTCTTTGCACTGGCTTCGCCATACCAGTCCTTGATGCCCTTGTGTCCGCGGCATGCCCCCTGCTTCTGGGCGCCGCTGAAGTACGTGCCGTCCTTGCACAGGGCGGTGGATCCTGAGGGCGCGGCAGCCGGCGTGGCAGCGAACGCGTTCGCAAACGACGCGGCAAAGGCCAGCGCCAGGATATGACGCAGCTTCATCGGCACTCTCCTCACGAAGTGGAACAAGTCGGCGGCTCAGTTTACGGTGGGCGGCGGTCCGGCAAATAACCCTCTCTCGAGCAAGGATCGGAACCCCGCGCGACAGACGATCCGTCAGACCCGAGGCGCCGCCCGCCCGATCAGCGCCTGCACATCCACGCCGCGCGGCAGCGCACCGTACTGGTGGCTGCCGACACTTCCCAGCCGCGATAGGCAGAATGCGTCCGCCACCGCTGCGGGCGCGTGCTGCAGCAAGAGCGCGGCCTGCAGCGCGAGCGCCATGCGGTCGACGATGTCGCGGGCCCGGTATTCGAGCTGATCCACGTCGCCGAGCGCCTGCTGCAAGCCGGCGACGCTGCGGTCGAGCAGCGGGCTCGCACCATGCGCACGCGCGACTTCGGCAAAGAACGCCTCGACCACCGCCGGTGTCTTCTGCATCGCGCGCAGCACGTCGAGGCACTGCACGTTGCCGCTGCCTTCCCAGATCGCGTTGACCGGCGATTCGCGGAACAGCCGCGGGAACGGGCTGTCCTCCATCACGCCGCTGCCGCCGATGCATTCCATCGCCTCGTACGCGTGCTGCGGCGTGCGCTTGCAGATCCAGTATTTGCCGACGGCGGTGCCGAGCCGCACCAAGAGGTCTTCGTGCGGGTCGGCGGCGCGCTGGTCGAGGGCGCGCGCGATGCGCATCGACAAGGCGAGCGAGCCTTCGGTCTCGAGCGCGAGGTCGGCGAGCACGTTTTGCATCAGCGGCTGATCGATCAGCAGCTTGCCGAAGACCGAGCGCAGCGAGCAGTGGTGCAGCGCCTGCGTGAGGGCGGCGCGCTGGCCGGCGGTGGAGCCCACCATGCAGTCGAAGCGAGTCATCGCCACCATCTCGATGATGGTGCGCACGCCGCGGCCTTCCTCGCCGACCATCCACGCGAGCGCGCCGCGCAGTTCGACCTCGCTCGAGGCGTTCGAGACGTTGCCCATCTTGCGTTTCAGGCGCAGCACCTGCATCGCGTTCTTGCTGCCATCCGGGCGCCAGCGCGGCATCAGGAAACACGAAAGGCCCGCGGGCGTCTGCGCCAAGGTCAGGAACGCGTCACACATCGGCGCCGAGACGAAGTACTTGTGGCCGACCAGTTCGTACGCGCTGCCCGGCCCGCTGCCTTCGATCGGATGCGCGCGCGTCGTGTTGGCGCGCACGTCCGAGCCGCCTTGCTTCTCGGTCATCGCCATGCCGATCGTGAGGCCCTGCTTCTGCTCGGCTGGCAGGTTGCGCGGGTCGTAGACGCGGGCGGTGATCTTCGGCTCCCACACGGCCGCGAGCCCGGGCGTCGTGCGCAGCGACGGGATGGCGGCAAACGTCATCGTCACCGGGCACTGATGGCCGGCCTCGACCTGGCTGTGCAGGTAGATGCCGGCGGCCCGCGCGACGTGCGCGCCCGGGCCCGGATCGCTCCACGGCGAGGCGTGCAGGCCGTGTTCGATCGCGGTGCGCATCAAGGCGTGATAGGCCGGGTGGAAGCGCACCCTGTCGATGCGATGGCCGAAGCGGTCGTGCGTGTCGAGCTCGGGCGGGTAGTGGTTGGCCTGCACCCCGAGTTCGAGATAGTCGGCGCGCCCGATCTGCTCGCCGAAGGCCGCCAGGTCGGCATCGGCCCAACCCGCGCCTTCGCGCTGCACCGCCTCCTGCAAGGCGCGGTCGCTGCGGTAGAGGTTGTAGTCGACCAGTTCGCTGCCGACGTTGAAGACCTCGTGGGTCTCGGCGAGGCAGGCTTCGGCCTCGAGTCGCGTTTCGGGTGCGTTCATCGGTCGTCTCCACGGCGCAGCGGCTCGGCCCGTCGACGAGCCTGCAGGCTTTCGATGGTACGCGCGATGCGCGGCGCACCGAAGATGTAGCGGCATGTATCCGCGGGGGCTGTACCCTTGCGGCTTCGATCACGCACCGCAACCCTTTTCCCGATGTTCGGAAAGTCAAAATCCATCCCGTTCGACCCCTACGGCAGGCGCCGTTCGCGCCGCCTCGCGCCGCGCTGGCTCGTGCTGATCCTGATCGGCATCGCGATCGGCGTGGCCGGCGTGCTCTATGTGCAGCAACGCTATCTGCCGCCACGCCTCAGTGCCGATGCCTCGACGAAGCTGCAGGCGGCGTTCCAGCAGGCCGAAGCCGAGCGCGTGCGGCTGCAGGCCGAGCTCACCGACACCGCGGCGCGGCTCGAGCGCACGCAGGCCGACAAGCAGAAGCTCGACACGCAGATCACGACGCAGACGCAGACGGTCGAGCGCCTGCAGCAGGACGCCGAGGCCCTGGTGGCAGCGCTGCCGCCCGATCCGCGCAACAGCGCGGTGGCGGTGCGTGCGGCGAGCTTCAGCGTCGAGGACGGCGCCTTGCGCTACGACGTCGTGCTGTCGCGCGACAGCGGCGGCAAGCCGCTCTCGGGCGTGCTGCAGTTCATCGTCTCCGGCACGTCGGCCCGCAGCAGCCAGGACAGCGCCACCCTGCAGCCGATCCCGGTCACCATCGACCGCTACGATGCGACGCGCGGCAAGGTGCCGCTGCCGCAGGGCTTCAAGCCCCGCCAGGCGACGGTTCAGGTGCTCGACAAGCCCGGCGGCAAGCAGCTCGGCATGCGCGTCATCAACGTCGGCTGAGCACGCTGCGCAGCCGCTCGCGCGTGCCGGCCGGCACCTTGCCGGCGACGGCCGCCGACGCCGGCGAGGCCAGCATGCGTTCGAAGGCCGCGCGCACCTGCTCGGCGCTGACCGCCTCGATGCTCGCCATCAGTTCGGCGCGAGTGCGCACGCGGCCGTAGACGTAGAGGTCCTGCGCGGCCTCTTCGAGGCGACGGTAGGGGCGCTCGCGCGCCTGCAGGCGGCGCACGGCGATCTGGTTGCGGGCGCGCTCGAGGCCGATCTCGTCGACCGCCTCGGCATGCGCTTCGAGCAGCCGCTTGATCTCAACGCACAGATCGTCGAGCTGCTCGGGCGAGGTCGAGGCCTCGATGACGAATTGCCCGGCGATGTCGCTGACATCGGCCGAGCAGGCGGCGTAGTAGACCAGGCCGCGGCGTTCGCGGATCTCGTCCATCAGCGGCGAACTCATGCCTTCGCCGAACAGCGCCGCGGCCACGAGGCCGGCGTGGTGGTCTTCCTTCAGCGTGGGAATCGGGTAGCCGAGAACGATGTGCGTCTGGCTGTAGCCGGGTTGGCGGCGCGCGGCGATGCCGCCGATGTAGGCGGGCGCGTCGACGTGGTTTTCCTCGCCGCGGCGCATCGCGCCGAAGGCCTGTTCGGCCGCGCCGAGGACGGATGCGCGCTCGAGCCGGCCGGCGATGCCGACGATGACGTTGGCGCCCGAGTACTGGCTCGCGACGTACTCGAGCAGATCGGCGCGGCTGAAGCGCTCGATGTTGCGGCGCGTGCCGATCACCGGCTGCGCCAGCGGGTGGCGGCCGTAGCAGCATTTGTCGAACAGCTTGAAGGCGGTATCGAGCGGGTCGTCCTCCTCTTCGGCAAGCTCGTGCAGGATCACCTGGCGCTCGCGCTCGAGTTCGGCCTCGGGGAAGGTGCTGCCTTGCACGATGTCGCCGAGCATCTCGATGAAGCGCTCGGCGTCGCGCGCCATGCCGTGCATGTGATAGGCGGTGTGGTCCTTGTCGGTGTGCGCGTTGACCTCGGCACCGAGCCGCTCGGCGTCGAAGTTGATCTGCTGGCAGCTGCGCGTGTGCGTGCCCTTGAACGCCATGTGTTCCACGACATGGCTGATGCCGCTCTGCCGCGGCGTCTCGTCGCGGCTGCCGGTGCGCACGAAGACGCTGACGCTGACGCTGGCCAAATCCGGCCGCTCGATCGTCACGACACGCACGCCATTGGCGAGCGTGGCGACCTCGGTGTCGCGGTCCGTGTCGAGCATCGCGTCGATGGGTGCCGGCCTGCGTGCGCTCATGCGCTCACTTCGGCGGCGCCGGGAACGCCACATAGGGCTGCGGCGGCTCCTGGTTCGGCGGCAGGTAAGCCGGCGCCGGTTCGCCGGCCGGACCGAGGTGGCGCACGAAGCGGTAGATCGCGCGCAGATCCGGTTCGGTCATCGCGTGCAGCGAATACCACGGCATCGGCGGCCGGAACTCCTGGGTCTTGGCTTCCTTGACCCATGCATCCTCGCTCAGCGCGGCCATGTGCAGCCGCAGATTGGCGGCATAGGTCGTCCCCCACGGCCCACGCCAGCCCAGCCGATCGCCGGTCAACCATTGCGCTTCGGCGACCTTGCCGGCGCTCTCGCCGTAGCCCGGCGTGTGGCAGTCGTTGCAGCCGGTGATCTTGACGAGGTAGCGGCCGCGCTCGATCGCGCGGGCGTCGGCCGCGCTCGGCTGGGTCGCCGACGGTTTTGCCGGGGCTGCCAGCGCGACCGGGCCGGTGCAGGCCAGCAGCAGGACAGCAATGGTGCCGGAGACGGCCGCGGACGATTTGGTCATTGTTCTTCCTTCCGTGTCGATGGGGCCGCGCACGTCGCGCGCCGCCGAGCATAGGGCATGCTGCGCTCGACTGGAGGCGGGCGCAAACGACACGCGCAACGGTCCGCCGCACCGAGCGCGACGGTCCGTCGACGCTCGCGGCGGAGCCGATGGCGTCGCGTCAGCCGGGCTCGCCCATCGATAGCCGACGCACCGCCTCCACGAAGCGCGTCAAGGTCGGCGAGCGCGCGCCGCGCACCAGGCGGATGTCGAGCAGCTGGAAGCGCCCGCGCGTGGCGTGCGCCCGCGCCAAGGCGTCCTCGAGCTCGCCGAGTGTGCGCACCACGTGGCCGTCGCCGCCCATGCCGGCGGCCATCGCCGCGTAGTCCCAGGTGTCGAGGTCGTTGAAACCCGCGGCCGGCTGGAACGCGCGCAGCATCTCCCAGCTCGCATTGTTGAAGACCAGGACGATCGGGTCCAAGCCATGGCGCCGCGCGTTGCCGAGCTCCCACCCGGTCATCTGGAAGGCGCCGTCGCCGACCAGGATCAGCGGGCGCGTGCCGCTCGCCACCTGCAAGCCCAGGCCTCCGGGCACCGCGTAGCCCATCGTCGCGTAGTAGCCGGGTGCGATCAGCGCGGTCGGTGCGATGTCCATCGCGGTGAAGAGGCAGTCGCCGACGTCGCAGGCGATCGGCATGGCGCCGTGCCGCGCCATCAGCCGGTTGACGGCGCCGGCGATGTCGGCGGGTGCGACCGGGTCATCGTCACGACCGGGCGGCCCCGCGTCGGCGATGGCTGCTGCGGGTGTCGGCAGCGGAGCCTGTCGGTCAGCGCTCTTCCGGCCCGGCGGGTCGCTCACAGGCCGGCGCTCGGCACCAAAGAGCGGCGCTGCGAGCGCCGCTGCTATGGCCTGCAGTTGCGGCTGCGCCGCGACGCGCTCGAGCAGCGCATCGACCAGGCGCGCCAGCGGCACCTCGGGGTAGACGTGGTGGCCCATCACGACCTTGCCGCCGAGCGCCTGGATCGCGTGGCGCATGTCGATGCGCCGGCTCGAGACGGCGAAGTTGGTGTCGGAAACGATCGCGCCCAGCAGCAGCAGGCCATCCGACTGCTCGACCTCGGTGGCAAGCGCTGCCGAGCCGGCCAGCCCTAGGTAGGTGCCGCGCACCGGCACGTCGTGGCCGGTGAGCAGCCCGCGTCCCATGAAGGTCGTGACGACCGGGATCGCGAGGCGCCGCGCCAGTTCGGCGACGCGCGCCTCGAGCGCATAGCGACGCACCTCGACGCCCACCATCAGGAGTGGCCGCCGGGCCGCGGCAAGGCGTTGCAGCAACTCCTCGGCGCAGGCCGCGAGTGCCAGCGGATCCGGCTCGGGCGCGGGCTGCGGTTCGGGCACCGCCGCGCAGCCCAGACTCGGCATGTCGCGCGGGATTTCGAGATAGACGGGGCGCGATGCGTGCAGCGCGGCGTCGAGCACACGCGCGATCTGCGCCGGCGCCGTGCGTGGGTCGTCGAGCCGGGCGCGGTCGACCGTCAGCTCCTCGAAGACCCGCCATTGCGAATCGAGCGTCTTCACCTGGTGGTGCAACTGGTAGCCGCTGCCGGCCTCGTGCGCCGCCGGCGCGCCCGAAAGCACGACCAGGGGCACGCGTTCCGCGTAAGCGCCGGCCACGGCATTGACGAGGTTGAAGGCGCCGGCGCCATAGGTCACGGCGGCGACGCCGAGCCCGCCGCGGATGCGCGACGCGGCGTCGGCTGCGAAACCGATGCCCGGCTCGTGGGACAAGGTGTAGAGCGGCAGGATGCGCAGCCGCTCGATCTCGCCGAACAGCGGCAAGGCGAAGTCGCCGGGCAGGCCGAAGATCTCGGTCGCGCCGCGGCGCGCCAGCGCCTGCAACAGCCGCGCGGTGAGGTTCACTGGAGGCCCGGCCTCGGGCGGCCGCGCGCTCGGCTTCATCCCCATAGCGGGCCGATCGCGTCGAGCGTGTTCTTCAGGACGAGCCCCATCTCGGTGTCGCCTTCCATTACGAGGGCGCGCTCGAAGAACAGGCGGTCGGCATCGTCGCGGCCGCGCAGCAGCTGCCAGAAGACCGGGCCGGCGGCGGCAATGCGCAGCACGGGCGTTGCGCCGCGCGGTGCCATGCGAAAGCCTTGGGCGTCGAGCAGCAGCCGCAGCTTCAACCCCAGGTCGGTGACGGCAACCTCCACCGCGCGGCCCGAAAGCACGGCGCGCGCATCGCCCGGCAGCCTCGGCAGCAGCCAGTGGTTCAGCGCTGTAGCGAGTGCCAGCGCCGGCGGCTGCATCGGCAGGCGTTGCAGCAGCGGGCGCAAGCGCGTTGCGGCGAGCGCGGCGATTGGCTCCCAGGCGGCTTGCGCGGAGCCGTGGGCGTTCATGCATGGCTCCATTCGAGGCCCGCGCGCGCGTGGGCGTAGCCGTCGGCCAGGCCGCCCGGCAAGGCGCTCTGCTCGAGCGCGCGGCGTGCCGTGGTGGCACCCGCGCCATGGTTCATTACGGCGTCGAATGCTGCGATCGTGGCGCCGAAGGCGTTCGAAGCCGGCGACAGGCGCAGCCGCGTGACGCCGGCGGCGAGCAGCGCTTCGCGCTCGCCGATCAGGCACTGCTGCGCGGCCGATTGCGTCTGGATGCCGTTGAGCACGAGGAAGGGCTGGCCGTCGCCGGTCGAGAGCAGCAGCCCGTCGGAGTCGTCGCGGCAGCGGAACTCGCACCGATCCTTGCCGAGTCGGTGATGGCGCGCGGTGAAGCAGCGCGCCGAAAACGCCAGCGGCAGGCGCCCGTGGGCAAAGACCTCGGTCGGCAGCAGGGGATCGGGCGCATTCACCCGGGCGACGGTCGCCAGCGCGAGTTCCACCGGCGCGACCCAGCGCACGGCGCCCAGGCGCGCGTGCTCGACCAGCGCCGCGCGGTTGTAGATATTGATGTGCGGGCCGAGCACGAAGCGCGCGCCGGCCTCGGTCAGCACGTTGAGCGCGGAGGCGTCGCCGGCCTCGACGATGAACTCGCCCTGTTCGGCGACCTTGCGCAGGGTGCGCAGATCGCCTTCGGACTGGATCAAGGCCTGCGTCGCGAGCACCACCTCCTTGCCGGCGGAGGCGAGATCGCGCGCCAGCGCCAGCCAGTCGTCGCTCTTCAGCTCGCGGCGGCGCTCGCAGACGACCTCGCCCAGCACGACGCTGTCGGCGACCGATTCCGCGACTTCCGCATAGAAGTGCATCAGCGTCTCGCGCGGCCAGAAGTAGAGCAGCGGACCGATGCAGATCGACAGGCGAGGATCGCCGCAGGCGACCGACCGCAAGGACGCGTCTTCGGCGGCGGTCAGCGAACGAAGGGGTGCGCGGTGTTGCATCCTGGGAATCAGCTTCATGCCGCTCATCTCCAGGGGCGGTCGTAGGCGCCGAGCGTGTGCTGCGAGCCTTCGGCCAGGTGGCCGAGCGTCGCAGTCCAGGCCGGTGCGACGTGAAAGCGCGCCGGCGCCGCGGCCGCCGCGTCGATCGCCTGTCGCCACACGCGCGTCACCTGCTCGACATACGCGGGGCTGCGCTGCCGGCCTTCGATCTTGATCGCGCGCACGCCGTGGCGGATCAGCTCGGGCAGCACCGAAAGCGTGTTCAGGCTGGTCGGCTCCTCGAGCGCGTGGTCGCGCATCCCCTCCACCTCGAAGCGCCCCTTGCAAAGAGTCGGGTAGCCGCGCGCTTCGTCGGGCGCGTAGCGGTCGATCAGGAGGCCGTTGAGCCGGGCCTCGACGCCTTCGTTGGTCTCGTTCCAGCGCACCGCCGAGGGCGGCGAACAGACGCCGGCGCTGTTTGGCGATTCGCCGGTCGCGTAGGAGGAGAGCGCACAGCGGCCCTCGACCATCACGCACAGGCTGCCGAAGCCGAACACCTCGATCTCGGTCTCGGTGTGGCACAGCACGTCGGCCACCTGGTCGAGTGTCAGCACGCGCGGCAGCACCGCGCGCTGGATGCCGTAGTGGCGGCGATAAAGGGCGATCGCCTCGTGGCTGGTAGCCGAGGCTTGCACCGACAGATGCAGCCGCAGATCGGGATGATGGTCGCGCGCGTAGGCCATCACCGCGGTGTCGGCGACGATCAGCGCATCGGCGCCGAAGGTCGCTGCGGCGTCAACCGCGGCATACCACGGCTCGACGTCGTCGGCGCGCGCGTAGGTGTTGAGCGCCATCAGCACCTTGCGGCCGCGCGCGTGTGCGTAGGCCACGCCTTCGCGCAGCTGCGTGTCGTCGAAGTTGAGTCCGGCGAAGTTGCGCGCGTTGGTCGCGTTGCGCAAGCCCAGGTAGACGGCGTCGGCGCCGGCGTCGATCGCGAGTTTCAACGCCCGCAGCGAGCCGGCGGGGCAGACGAGTTCGGGAGCGGTCATCGGCGGTTCCGTTCGCAAGGCGTCAAAGGCAGGGCGGCGGGGCATCAGCCCGGGCGACCGTCGATGCGTGCGCGGCCGAACCAGCCGCCGTAGCGCAAGGCCCAGGCGCCGCAGGCACCAGCCCAGGCGAACGCGGCGACGATGGTGAGTGGCAGGCCGGCGGCGAAGGCGGCCCCGCCGATGCCTTCGAGCACGCCCGCTGCGATGCGCGCGACGACCGCGAACTGCAGCAGCCAGAACAAGGCCCAGGCGAAATCGTCGGCGGCGACCGACCGGCCGCCGTGGCCGCTGCTGACGCGCGTCGCCATCGCGACCAGGGTCGAGCCGAGAAAGCCCATCGTGTAGGCGTGCAGCGGCGCGAGGCCGAGCGAGCCGGCGCCGGCGGCCTGCAGTGTGTGCGAGAGGCCGGCCAGCACGAAGGCGAGACCGAGCCAGACGAAGCCGGTGTAGAGCATCGCCAGCAGCCGGATGCGCACATTGCGCAGCAGCCCCCAGCGCACCGCCAGCCCGAGCAGCAGCAGCCCCACCGGCAGTTCGACCGCCGCCTGCGCGGCGAGCAGCGGCGCGCCCAGCGGGCCGGTCAGCGCATCGGCGGCGGCCAGCGCCGCCTCGAGGCCGAACAGCGCGATGAGCAGGCTGAGCAGCCACAGCGGTGCGCGCGCGGCGACGCGCGGGAACGCCGAGCTGTCGAAGAACGGGATCATGCGGTCGGCAACGGCCAGATAGACCAGGCCGATGTAGCCCCAGAGGCCACCGAGCGTCGCGGCGCGCACGGCGCCGTAGTGACCGGTCGCGAGCGCGATCGCCGCGCTCCAGAGCGCGAATGCGCCGCATGCCGCTGCCGTGGCGATGAGTCTGGCGTGCAGCCGGTCTTCGACGCGGCTGGTGCGCAGCAGGCCGAAGAAACGCCAGCCGATGCAGCTCCAGCCGAAGGCCACGGCGGCGACGCCCAGGCCGCCCGCGACTTCCGCAGCTCCCGAACCCTCGCCGATTGCGACGTAGCCGAGTCCGTGCGCGGCCAGCAGCAACACGCCCCAGCCGGCGAGCTGCAAGCCGAGCGGCGCGACCAGGGCCCGCGCCTCGAGCGGGGGCACGCGCAGCCACTTCGGCCCCGCAGTGAAGAGAAAGCCGGCAAAGAACATCGGCATGAAACCAAAGCCCATCAGGAGGCCGTGCACCGTGGCCGGAGGCAGCGCCCAAGGCCAGGCGAGGCTGAGGCCGCGCGCCAGCAGCGCGGCGGCCCACCAGACGGCGCTCGTGCCGAACACCGTCGCCGCAGCAGCGAACGCGACGCGGTGTGGTGCGGCCAGCAGCCAGCGGAACTGCCAGCGCGAGGATGTGCTTGCCAAGGCCAAAGCCTCGGCCGGCGCGGTCGCGCTCAGCGCGTCCCCGTCGGAGAGTTTCCCCGCGCCACGCGGGCATGGCCTTGCATCGACAGCTCCTGTAGTGAGCCGTCCAGCCTAGGGGCAGGCGCGCCGTCGCTCCTTGACGGCTGTCAAGGGCGGGGTGTTCTTCGTGCCGTCTTTTTGCGCAGCGCAGGAACCGAGGCCGTCCTTGCCGCATTTGCTGCAGCGCAAAGCCCGAGAGGTCGTCAACCGGCACACTCGAGCGCAGGGCCGCATCCCGGCGGCCAGGGCAGCGCATGGACTTCGCCTACACCCCGCGCACCGTCGAGCTCCAGGTCGCGGTGCGCCGCTTTCTCGACCTGTTGATCCTGCCGGCGGACGCCGAGTGGCAGCGCTATGCGCAAGCCGGCGTCTACCCGCTCGATGTGATCGAGCCGCTGAAGGCGCAGGCCCGCGCGCTGGACCTCTGGAACCTGTTCCTGCCCGAGCTGCGCGCGGCCGACCCCGGCACGCGGCTTTCCAACCTCGAGTACGCGCCGCTGGCCGAGATCATGGGCCGCATTGCCTGGGCCTCCGAGGTCTTCAACTGCAGCGCTCCCGACACCGGCAACATCGAGCTGCTGCAGCGCTTTGCGACGCCGGCGCAGTCCGAGCAGTGGCTCGCGCCCTTGCTGGACGGCACGATGCGTTCGTGCTTTGCGATGAGCGAGCCCGACGTGGCCTCGTCCGATCCGACCAACATCGCCAGCGCCTTGCGCCGCGACGGCGAGCACTACGTGCTCAACGGCCGCAAGTGGTTCATCACCGGCGCTGCGCACCCGAACTGCCGCTTTGCGATCGTGATGGCACGCACTGGCGCGGCCGATGCCCCGCGTCACGCGGCGCACACGCTCGTCGTCGTGCCGCTGGCGGCACCCGGTGTCTCGATCGTGCGCAACGTGCCGGTGATGCAGCACCAGGCCATCGAAGGCCATTGCGAGCTGCTGTTTCGCGACGTGCGCGTGCCGCTCGAATCCCGCCTCGGCGACGAAGGCTCAGGCTTCGCCCTGGCGCAGGCGCGGCTCGGCCCCGGGCGCGTGCACCACTGCATGCGCACGATCGGCCAGTGCGAGCTGGCGCTCGAGCTGATGCGGGCGCGCGCGCTCGAGCGGCGCAGTTTCGGACGCAGGCTCGGCGAGCACGCCAACGTGCAGGAGTGGATCGCGCACAGCCGGGTCGAGGTCGACCAGGTGCGGCTGCTCGTGCTGCATGCCGCCTGGCGAATGGATACGCAGGGCAACGCCGCGGCGCGCGTCGACGTGTCGGCGATCAAGCTCGTCGCCGCGCAACTGCAGACGCGCGTGCTCGACCGCGCGATGCAGCTCTTCGGCGCGATGGGGCTCACGCCCGACACGCCGCTGGCGCAGCTCTGGAGCTGGGGCCGCGCCTTGCGCCTGCTTGACGGTCCCGACGAAGTGCATGTGCGCACCGTGGCGCGCGCCGAACTCGCGCGCGCCGATGCGATGGCGAGCGCCGCCTATCTGAAGCGCTGGATGCCGCCGCACCCCGAGGACCGTTCGAGCGGATCGGAGTAGAGGCGCGCGATGCCCGATGGGCGCCGACGATCCGGCGCGCACGGCTGCGCCGGGCAACGTACCATTCCACCGCTGGGCGACACTGCTCTCTCACACGGAGGCTTTCATGTACGCACGCATCCTCGTCCCGATCGACGGCAGCGCGACCGCGCAACGCGGCTTCGAAGAAGCTCTGCGGCTGGCGCAGCGGCTCGGCTCGGCCTTGCACATCATCAACGTCGTCGATGCGCGGCTGCTCTACGGCGAGGTCTCCGCGTATGCCGGGCCCGGTCAGTTGCTCGAGGACTGGCGTGCCGCCGCCGAAGCCCTGGTGAAGCAAGCGGTCGAGACGGCACGCGGCGCCGGCATCGCCGCCGAAGGCGTGGTGCGCTGCGATGCCGCCTCGCGTGTCTGCGACACGATCGTGCAGGAGGCCAAGCTCTGCGGCGCCGAGCTGATCGTGATGGGCACGCACGGCCGCCGCGGTTTGAGCCGCCTTGCACTCGGCAGCGACGCGGAATTGGTGCTCCGCGAAAGCCCGGTGCCGGTGCTGTTGCTGCGCGGCGAGCCGACCGCCTGACAAGCTGGCGCCGGCTGCGCTCACCGGCGGCGCACAACGGCAGCGCACACCGGCGGGGACCGTAAACCGAACCCACCGTACCATCGCGGTCATGCCTGCTCCGCCCCTGCTCGGCTGCATCGCCGACGACTTCACCGGCGCGACCGACCTCGCCAACAATCTGGTGCGTGGCGGCATGCGCGTGCGCCAGACGATTGGCGTGCCGACGCTCGCGGCGTCCGGGATCGACGGCGGCTGCGACGCCGTCGTCGTCGCGCTGAAGTCGCGCACGATTGCGCCCGACGAGGCCGTCGCGCAGTCGCTCGCGGCCTTGCACTGGCTGCAGTCGCAGGGCGCGTCGCAAATCTATTTCAAGTACTGCTCGACCTTCGACAGCACGCCGCGCGGCAACATCGGCCCGGTCGCCGAGGCGCTGATGGAGGCGCTCGGCTGCGCCTTCACGGTCGCGGTGCCGGCCTTTCCCGATAACCAGCGCACCGTCTACCAGGGCCATCTCTTCGTCGGCGACGTGCTGCTGAGCGACAGCAGCATGCGCCAGCACCCGCTCACGCCGATGACCGATGCGAATCTCGTGCGCGTGCTGCAGGCACAGTGCCACGGCAAGGTCGGCCTGATCTCGATCGCCGACGTGCGCGGTGGCGCGCTTGCGGTGCAGCAGCGCATCGAGCGTCTGCAGCAGCAGGGTGTCGCGATCGCGATCGTCGACGCCATCGCCAACGCCGACCTGCTGCTGCTCGCCGATGCCTTGCGCGAATTGCCGCTCCTGACCGCGATCGGCTTGCCGGCCAACGCCGGACTCGTGCCGTCGGCGGCCGCCGCGGCATTGCCTCCAGCCCGCGGCCTGCAAGCCGTGCTCGCCGGCAGCTGCTCGCAGGCGACGCAGCGCCAGCTGCGCAATTGGGCCGAATCGGGCCGTCCGGCGTACGCACTCGATGCGTTGCGACTGGCGCGCGGCGACGACATCGCGGCCGAGGCCATGGTGTGGGCCGAGCGGCAACTGCAGCAGGGTGCCGCCGTCCTGATCCATTCCACTGCGCCGGCGGAGAGCGTCGCCGCGGTGCAGGCGCGTCTCGGCGTCGAGGCGGCCGGGGCTCTCATTGAACAGGCGATGGCCGCGCTCGCGCGGGGTCTGGTCGAGCGCGGCGTCCGCCAGCTCGTCGTTGCTGGCGGCGAGACCGCGGGCGCCTGCGTGCAGGCGCTTGGCATCGAGCAGATGCAGATCGGCGCCCAGATCGACCCGGGGGTGCCGTGGTGCCACGCGCAGGCGGCCGGCGGCGAGCCCCTGCACCTGGCTCTGAAATCCGGCAACTTCGGCGCCGACGATTTCTTCAGCCGTGCGTTTGCGGTGCTCGCATGAGCTCCCGCCCGGCCGTTTCAAAGGGGACTCGCAGCGCCGCGCGGAGCACGGGGGTTACCCAGTGAGTGCCCCCGCACGGCCGCTCAGAAGGGGCCGCTCTGTCCCGCTTGGCGGACCCGTCTGCACGCCCAGGGTGCTCCCGTGACCGAAGACCAGGCCCGTCATGAAATCTGCCGCGTCGGCCGCAGCCTCTTCGAGCGCGGCTACGTGCACGCGACCGCCGGCAACATCAGTGTGCGGCTCGACGACGGTCTGCTGATCACGCCGACCGACGCGTGCCTCGGCACGCTCGGGCCGCATGAGCTCGCGCGCCTCGATGCGCACGGCCGGCAGACGGCCGGCGCGCCGGCGAGCAAGACCTCGGTCTTGCATGCGCGCATCGTCGACGCGGCCGCGCGCTTCGATGCGGGCACGCGCTGCGTGATCCACACGCACAGCACGCACTGTGTGGCGTTGAGCTTGCAGCAGCCTGCCGCTGCAGGCGCGGTTGCGCCCGGCGAACTGCTGCCGGCGCTGACGCCTTATTTCGTCATGAAGGTCGGCCACGTGCCGCTGATCGGCTACCAGCGCCCGGGCTCACCGGCTGCAGCCGACGCGGTGGCCGAGGCAATCGAGCGCTACGGCAGGGCCGGCACGCCGATCCGCGCGGTGATGCTGGCGCGGCTCGGCCCCAACGTCTGGCACCGCAGCCCGGCCGCCGCGATGGCGGTGCTCGAGGAGCTCGAGGAAACGGCTCGGCTCTGGCTCGCGACCGCCGGCAGGCCGGCGCCGCTCACCGCCGAACAGATCGACGAATTGCGCCGCAGCTTCGGTGCGCGCTGGTGAGGCATTGCGCGGAAAGCTTTGGTGCGCGCCCACGAGGAATTACGGCGCAGCTTCGAGGCGTGCTGACCTGGAATTGCGCCGCATGCGGCAGGCCCACACGGATCGTCACGGCGCACCCGCGCAGCGCCACGCGCCTCACCGACCGTTCACCCCGCATTCAGGGGGTGTCGCAAAGCGCCGGCGGCTGAGCAGAATCGATACGCCGGGGTTCGCTCGTGTCCTCGACCCTGCACCACTCCGGAGCACGCCATGAGAATCGCTCAATTCGGCCGCCAGCTTGCGACCGCCGCCGTGGCCGCGTCGGCCCTGATGCTCGCCCCGCTGCCGGCCGCTGCCTACAGCAGCCTCGTCGTCTTCGGCGACAGCGTCTCCGACAGCGGCAACGCCGCCATCGCGCTCGGCATCCCGCACGGCGAGCCGCAGATCGTGGCAAACAACAGCTATGTGCCGGACGCGCCGTACGCACCGTCCGGCACCTTCAGCGACGGCACGGTCTGGGCGAGCGATTTCGCGGCGATGCTCGGGCTTGCCGCGGCGCCGTCGCTGGCCGGCGGTACGAATTACGCGTTCGGGGGCGCCAGGGTCAGCGCCGGCGACACCAGCCTGAGGGCGCAGACCGCATTGTTTCTGGGCCAAACCGGTGGCGTGGCCGCGCCCGATGCGCTCTACGTCGTGGCCCCGGTCGGCAACGATGCGCGGGGCGCGCTCGAGGCATTCGGCAGCTCCGGATTCAGCCTGAGCGCCGCGGCGGCGGCGTATGCGAACGGCGTCGGCGGCATCGTCGATCAGTTGCAGGCGGCCGGTGCACGCAACTTTCTCGTCCTCAACACCGTCAACCTCGGCCTCGCACCGGCGGTGACGGCGCTGGGCCCTGCGGCCAGCTTCCTCGGCTCAACGATCTCGTCGGCCTTCGACACGGCCCTGGCCGGGCGGTTGAACGGCCAGGCCGGTGTCGAGATCTTCGATGCGTATTCGTTCCTGAGCGGCGTCGTCGCCAATCCGGCGGCGTATGGCTTCAGCAACGCGACCGACGCCTGCGGCGCGGTTGCAGGCGCCGACTGCAGCCGCTACGTCTTCTGGGACGGTATCCACCCCACCGCGGCAATGCACCGTCTCGTGGCCGAAACCGTCTTCGCCGCCGCCGTGCCAGAGCCTTCCACTTACGTGCTGTTCGCGCTCGGCCTCGTCGCCGTCGTGCTGGCGCGCCGGCGCGCGCGGCGCGCGGCCTAGAGCGGCTTGCAGCTTCCCGCACTCGCCTTCGCCCACGGTGCGCCGGTAGCGGCGCTGCTGCTCGCGGCAATCGTCGCGATGAGTCTCGTCGGGTTGCTGGCGGCACCGTCGTGGATCGAGCGCAACATCTTTCGGCCGTACTGGCTGGTGCGGCGCGGCGAATACCGCACGCTGCTCACCAGCGCCTTCGTCCACGCCGATTTCGCGCACCTGTTCTTCAACGCGTTCACCTTCTGGGCTTTCGGCTTCGGGCTGGAGCGTGCGATCGGCTCGGGGCGCTTCCTCGCGCTCTATGCCGCGGGGCTGCTGACGAGCGACCTGGCCACCTACATCGCGCATCGGCGCGAGCCGGGCTACGGCACGCTCGGCGCCTCCGGAGCGATTCTCGCCGTGCTGTTCGCATCGATCCTGTATTTCCCGCACGCCTCGATCTACCTCCTGCCGCTGCCGATGCCGATTCCCGCGCCGCTGTTCGCATTGGCCTACCTCGCCTACAGCTGGTTTGCGTCACGGCGCGGCGGGGGGCGTGTCAACCACGAGGCGCATCTGGCCGGCGCCCTGACCGGCATCGTCTTCGTTGCCGTCGCCGACCCGGCGGCGCTCGGCCGCGCGTGGCATGCCTTCTCGGGGTCATGACAAATGCGTCCCTTTCCGCAACGGCATGCGGGCTTCGAGTGTCGCGCCGCTTTGCAGCGAAATCCGGTGAGTACCGATTGCCGCGGTCGCTGTCCGCTTCTCGAAGCCATCGCGGCATCCAGGGGCGCAACGGCCCGCGACAGTCGATGTAGACTTCGAGAAGACTCCACGACGACCGGCCCGGCGGCATTTGTCCGAAGCGGGCGGCCCCAATAAAAATGGGAGCGAAGATGCGCGCATTTGTCTGCAGTGTGTTGCTGGCATTCCTCGGTCATTCGACCGCAGTGTTTGCAGCCGACACCGACAACGCGATTGCCGGCACCTGGTTGACAGAGGACGGGGCGTCCAGAGTGCAGATCATGGATGAACAGGGTGCCTTCAACGGCCGTGTCGTCTGGCTGAAGGAGCCACTCTTTCCGGCAAATGATCGCGAGGGCATGGCCGGAAAACCCAAGGTCGATCGCCTGAACCCTGACGCTGCGCGGCGCAGCCAGCCCGTCATCGGGTTGACCGTACTCTCCGGCGTGCGGGCCGCTGGCAAGGACGTCTGGGACGGCGGCACGATCTACACGCCAGCCACCGGCAAGTCCTATCCATGCAAGCTCACCCTGACGATGGATGAGCGCCTGAAGCTTTCGGTGGGCGGCTCAGTGCTCGGACGCACACTGACCTGGACACGAGTCAAGACCGCGCCCGAAGCCGGCGCGAAGCCTTCTTCCTGAGCCGAGAGAAGATTCTTTCGAAGAGCGAGTGTTCGCACTCAGCAAGACGCCAACCGGTCGCGGCGTCTTGGCGAGCGCGGAACACGGCATCTCCGTCAAGTTCGCCTGCACACGGCGTCGAACGACGTGTTGCGGAGAGGGTGTCGCGATGTCCGCGGCAATGCACCAGCTGGAGTCGACATGCGTAATGTGCAGAAGCGTTTCTCGGCCGTTCTTCTGGCGGGGACACTCGCGGTGCTCTCGGCGGGCTGCGGGTCGCCGCAAGTCCAGCCTGCGCGCGGCGACGCACCGGCGCAGCCGACGGGCTTTCTGTCCGACTACAGCCTGCTGCGGAGCGACTCGAAGGAGCCAGGCTATCTGCAGTACGTGGCGCCGGGCTTCAATCCCGCGCAGTACCGAAAGTTCATCGTCGAATCCCCCGAGATCATCATCAATACCGGCGACGGCTATCAACCGATCGACCCGGCGCGATTGGCCGAGATGATCGATTACTACCGCACCCGCATGGCGACCGAGTTGAACCGGCACTATCAGGTGGTCGATGCGCCCGGACCGGGCGTGGCCCGCATCCGGGCGGCCGTGGTGGGCGCAGTGGAGGTGATGCCCGCCCTCAAGCCCCGTGATCTCATTCCGGTCAGCGCCTTGTTCAAGGTCACCCGCATGGCAGTGGGCGAGAACCCGTATGTGCTGCGCGTGTCCATCGAAAGCGAGGCACTCGATTCGCAAACAGGGGCCCTGCTGGGCGAAACCGTCGACAGGCGAGAGAGCTCGAAGACCGTGACCAAGGGTCAGGGCGCAGGGCCCGAGCAGCTGCACGAACTGATCGATTTCTGGGTGGCGCGGTTCGTGGCGAGGCTCGACAAGGCGAATGGCCACGCCCCCTGATCCTGATCACACGCGGCACTCAGCGCCGGCAATCTAAAAATGCAGATAACGGGTCGGCGCTGATCGCCGTGATGGTCTTGGCGGGAGGGACAGGGCATGCGGCGAGCGGTGGTGGTGTTATTGGTACTGGCGGCGCCAGCTATGCTGTCGGGTTGCGAGCAGAAGGTTTCCGCCCCCGAGGCGGTTCGCCCGGTGCAGACGGTGGTGGCAGACAGCACCCATACCGCCGTCGGTGCGACCTATTCGGGCGCTGTCACAGCGCGCAACCAGAGCAATCAGGGGTTCCGCGTCACCGGCTCGGTGGTGAAGCGTCTGGTGGAAGTCGGCCAGCGTGTGGCCGTCAACCAGGCGCTGCTGCAACTCGATCCGACCAGCCTCGATTTGAACCGGCAGGCGGCCAAGGCGCAACTCGATGCGGCGCGCAGCAAGGCCGCGCAGTCGAAGGTGAACCTGGATCGCGACGCGCAGTTGCTGCAGCAGCAATTCATCAGCCAGGCCGAGTACGACCGCGACAAGGTCGATCTCGATACCGCGACGTCGCAGACGCAGATGGCGCAGGCACAGTATGACGAAGCCACCAATCAGGCCGGTTACGGAACCCTGCGCGCCGCGGTGAGCGGCATCATCACCGCCATCGATGTCGATGTCGGCCAGGTGGTCACGGCCGGCAAGACCGCGGTGACGATCGCCAAGGATGGCGACCGCGAAGTGGTGATTGGCGTCCCCGAATCGCGCGTCGATCAGTTGCGCGAGGCCAAGGGCCTGTATGTGACGCTGTGGGCCAACCCCGAGAAGAAGTACGAGGCCCGCTTGCGCGAGATCGATCCGAATGCCGACCCGACCACGCGCACCTATGCCGGACATGTCACCGTGCTCGATCCCGATGCGGCGATGCTGCTCGGCATGACGGCCTATGTCCACTTGCCGAACGTCAGTCAGGCAGCGGCCATCATGCTGCCGCTGACCGCAGTCATCGAGAAAGCCGACGGCACCTATGTGTGGCTGGTGGACCCGGGCACTTCGACGGTATCGATGCACCCGGTCAAGGTGCTCACGGTGCAAGGCAACGATGCACTGATCGGTGAGGGCCTGAACACGGGTGCGGTGGTGGTGACTGCCGGTGCCAACCTGCTGCATCCGGGCCAGAAGGTGCGCGCGGTGGGCACCTACGGTCAACAGGATTCGTGATCCATGCAGAACGCGAACCTGTCCGCCTGGGCGCTGAAACACCAACAGTTCATTCTCTTTTCGATCGTCATCCTGCTGATCGGCGGGGTGTATTCCTATCTGCATCTGGGCCAGCAGGAAGACCCTGGGTTCACCGTCCGCAGCATGGTGGTGCAGGCGTACTGGCCCGGTGCGACCATCGATCAGGTACAGGACCAGGTCACCGACAAGCTGGAGAAAAAGCTGCAGAGCGTCGCCGAGATCGATTTCATCAAGAGCTATGCCCAGGGCGGACAGACCCAGCTCACGGTCACGCTGCGCGACGACACGCCGCCCGAGCAGGTGCCCGAGGTCTGGTACCAGATTCGCAAGAAGATCGGCGACATGGCGTACTCGCTGCCGCAGGGCGTGCGCGGACCGTTCTTCAACGATGAGTTCGGCACCACCTTCGGCAATATCTACGCGCTGAGCGCAGACGGCTTCAGCTACGCGCAGCTGAAAGGCTTCGCGGAGTCGGCGCGCGATGCCTTTCTGCGCGTCGCCGACGTCGATCAGGTCAACCTGGTCGGCACCCAGGACCAGCGCATCTACATCGAGTATTCGAACGCGAAGCTGTCGACGCTCGGCATCAATCCAGACCAGATCGTCGCGACGCTGAAATTGGTGAACGGCGTGGAACCCGCCGGCATCGTGCAGACGCGTGCCGAACAGATCCACCTCGACGTCAGCGGTGATTTCGAATCGGTGCAAAGCATTCGCAACATCGGGATCTACGCCAACAACCACATGTTCCGGCTCGGCGATGTGGCCACGGTCAGGCGCGGTAACGTCGAGCCGCCGCAACTGAAGATGCTCTACAACGGCCAGCCCGCAATCGGCCTGGCCATCAGCATGCGCGCCGGTGGCGATGTGCTGCGGCTCGGCGAGGAACTGAACCGCACGGCCGCGACGCTCGAGAGCGGCTTCCCGGTCGGCGTGAAGCTCAACACCGTGTCCGACCAGCCCAAGGTGGTGAAGTCGGCCGTCAGCGAGTTCTCCGACAGCCTCTACGAAGCGGTGGGCATCGTCTTGCTGGTGTGCTTCCTGTCGCTCGGCATCCGCACCGGATTCGTCGTGGCCTTGTGCATTCCGTTCGTGCTGGCCGTCACCTTCCTGGTGATGTATCTGCTGGGCATCGATTTGCAGCGCATTTCGCTGGGCGCGCTGATCATCGCCCTCGGGCTGCTGGTGGACGACGCGATCATCGCGGTGGAGATGATGGTGCTCAAACTCGAGGAGGGCTGGGACCATGTCTCCGCCGCCACCTTCGCCTACACCGCCACCGCATTCCCGATGTTGACGGGCACCCTGATCACCATCGCGGGCTTCCTGCCGGTTGCGATCTCGAAGTCGGGTTCGGCCGAATACACGCGTTCGTTGTTCCAGGTCGTCGGCATCTCGTTGGTCGTTTCGTGGTTTGTCGCGGTGCTTGTCACGCCTTATCTCGGTTTCAAGCTGCTGCCCGATTTCAAGCCCAAGCCGGGCGAGGAGAGCGATGTGTACCAGCGGCCGTTCTACCGCTGGTTTCGCAGGCGCGTCAGCTGGTGCCTGGATCATCGTGCGGCGGTGATCGTGCTGACCGTGGTGCTGTTCGCCGGTGCGATCGGGCTGTTCCGGCTCATCCCGCAGCAGTTCTTCCCGTCTTCCGACCGGCCGGAGCTGGTGGTGGACATGTGGATGCCGCAAGCGGCAAGCTTCGGTGCCATCGAGCAGCAGGCCGCTGCGATGCACAAGCTGCTGCAAAGCGACCCCGACATCGTGTCCGTCACCAGTTACGTCGGCGGCGGCAGCCCGCGCTTTTACCTGCCGCTCAATGTGCAAACCCAGAGCAATCTGGCCGAACTCGTGGTCATGACCCAGGGCTACGAACAGCGTGAAGCGGTGTTGAAGCGGATCCAGGAGCGCTTCGACAGCGGCTTTCCCGCCGTGCGCGGGCGGGTGACGCGGCTGGAAAACGGGCCGCCGGTGGGCTATCCGCTGCAGTTCCGCGTCAGCGGGACCGACCCGGCCAGTCTCAGAGACATCGCCGACAGGGTGATGGCCATGGTGCGCGCCAATCCCGACGCACGCGGCGTCAACATCGATTGGGGTGAGCGCGTCAAGGTGCTGAAGGTGAGCATCGACCAGGACAAGGCGCGGGTTCTCGGGGTGAGCTCCAAGAGCGTGTCGCAGGCGTTGCAGGCCTCGCTCAGCGGCTACAACATCACGCAATACCTCGAGGGCACCGACAGCATCGGGGTGTACGCCAGGCTTCCGGAGGCCGAGCGGACCGACCTCAACAATCTCAAGGATCTCAAGCTCTACACCAGGAGCGGGCAGTTCATTCCGCTGTCGCAGATCGCCAGCTTGCAGCTCGCGAGCGATGACAGCCTGCGCTGGCGACGCAATCGCATACCCACCATCACCGTGCAGGCCGACGTCGCCAGCGGTGCGCAGGGCAACGATGTGGAGGCCGCACTGTGGACGCAGATCGAATCCCTGTCGCAGAAGCTGCCGCCGGGATACCGGATCGAGATGGGCGGCGCGCTCGAATCGAGCGCCAAGTCGCAGACGGCGATCTCGACGGTGATGCCGGTGGTGATCGTGATCGTTCTCTTTTTGCTGATGATCCAGTTGCAGGACATGCGCAAGATGGCGCTGGTGCTGCTGACGGCCCCACTCGGGCTCATCGGCGTGACGGCCATCATGCTGATCTTTCGCATACCGTTCGGCTTCGTCGCGCTGCTCGGCACCATCGCGCTGTTTGGCATGATCATTCGCAATTCTGTGATCCTCATCGTGCAGATCGACCACGCGCTCGGCGGAGGGGCCTCGATGCGCGAGGCCATCATCGAGTCCACCGTGCACCGTTTCCGGCCGATCCTGCTCACTGCGGCGGCCGCCGTGCTGGCGATGATTCCGTTGACCCGGTCGGTGTTCTGGGGTCCGATGGCCTGGGCCATCATGGGCGGTCTGACGGTCGCCACCTTGCTCACGTTGTTGTTCCTGCCGACCGCTTATGCCGTGTGGTTCAAGGCGGGCAAGTCAGAGGTGTCGGAGGCGCGCCATGCGGATTGAGCATCGAGCGGGAACCG